>Ga0351899_1167_pt1 | contig 12543 bp, 26 predicted proteins | sample BONcelHT113001C6_FD_206833 | JGI IMG/M metagenome (GOLD analysis project Ga0351899, IMG submission 206833) | Enriched cells from coal bed in the Powder River Basin, Montana, United States - BONCAT cells T11 rep1 HSBNCT.T11.300.1.C6 ... | reverse complement strand
AAGTAGACGAGAGGTGAATGAGGATGGCAAGACAAGTTGAGTTAGGGCTAACTCTCAAAGGAGAAGAGGTCAAAGAATTCTTGAAAAATGAGAAAAGTCCCGCCTTTACCTCCGAGCAGTTAGCGTTTTTCCGCAAAGCGAAACGGATTTACAAGGCTAGTAATTTCTGATGGAGCACATACCAGAAAAGGCGCTTAGCATTGAATTACTAAATGCTAGGAATGCCAAGTATGCTCTTGAGTCTTTCGATTCTGATGATGATGATCTAAATGATTTCTTAAAAAGCGATGCGCTAAATGAACAGCGGCTTCTTCTTAGCAGAACCCATCTATGCTTTTATAAAAACCACGTTGCCGGGTTCATCACATTAGCAGCAGACTCTATCCGGCTGGAAAAGGATAAGCTGGATGCTAGCCAACACATTGACGGCTGCGATTACCCTGCATATCCATGTATTTTGATCGCGAGGCTTGCCGCCGATAAAAGGCTTCAACGTCGTGGTATTGGCGGCCATTTGCTTATGCTCGCTATCGGTTTCGCCTTAGAGGGACCATTGGGCTGTAGATACTTGTCAGTCGACCCAAAGGAAAGCGCGGTCGAATTCTACGAAAAAATTGGGTTTAGGTATTGGACAAAGAGCAAGCGCAGGATGTACCTAAACATGATGGACGTGGCACAACAACTCGAACCTGATGAGTCGTTAGATCCATGGGCAGATGAGTCTAGCCCATAAAGCCAATTCTGGGACAACACCAGAAAAGCTATATTTTCAGCAAGGCGCATATTTGCACCAGGGATGAGCAATGCAAAGAATTCATGCGCCTTTTGATGAGCCCACATTGGCGCAGATCGACCGGGAAGTTGAGAAAAGCGGAGGAAGTAGGGCTCAATGGCTTAGTTCTGCGATAGGCGCATATCTGCGTCTTCTTGAGCTTACCAAAGGCGCAAATCCGAGCGAGATGATCCTTGAGCAGGCGCAGCTTAGGACCAGCAACGAAAGCCTGTGGAAAGAAAGCCAACGGCTTAAGAGGGCAGAAGAAAGAGCACGCGAAGATGTGGCGCAAATTGAGCGCAAGCTTCACGCAATTGAGGATCAGATAGCATCAACTAATATAGAGCTGGAAAAAGCACGCTCTGACATGATCCTCATGGAGCACGACAAGGCGCACTATCAGGATACAATCACGCAGAAAGATCAACAGATAACGTTCTTGCAGGCGCACATAGCACAGCTCACCCAAAGCATTAGTCAGCTATCATTGAAGCCAGGAGAAGAAGAGATTAAGAAAAAAGGTTGGTGGCATTTCTGGAGATAACTTTATACGTATATCCGTCTAACAGTATATCATGCCAAAGCAGAAGATAACCATAAGCCTCGATTCTGACATCGCAAAAGCTCTGAGATTACAGTCAATCGAGAAATACGGTGATTCAAGGTCAATGAGCAGATTAATAGAAGACCTGGCAACGGGCGCGGCTGAAGCTAAGAAGCCCGATGCGTGCTCGATATTAGGCCACAGATCAGAATATGTTTTCCGAGCAGAAACGGAATTTAAAAGCGTCGTTGCAGAAATAACAGCACGCTTAGACGCGATAGAGATGTATCGAGATTCTGTTAGCCTAGGGAAACCATGCCAATATAGAATACAGGGAGCCGAACTATATTTTGCACTAAAAGAGGCATGTGAATTGAGAATAAACCGCGAGGCTGATATGGTTAATGCGTGTTGGTCTTGCAAAGGTCTCAAAGGACCGCTCCCCAAGTATCCTGATGCTGGTAAGAATTTTGAGATCTATGCAGAGATGGACGAATTAATGGAATGAAAATTGGTTAAACTTAACAATTAACTAATTTTCTCTCATCTCTCTAATCTAACTATATATTATATATCTATCTAAATTTATCTCTATCTCAAAATAACCAATATCAGTAAATCGCGTAAATTCCCACGCGACCAATGCAAAACTTGAACCTTCGAGGAAGATCCTGAAATTAGTTAATTGTTAAACTTAACTAATTCAGTCTATTTTATAATTAAAACCAATTTCCTCTTATCCTGGTGGGATGGCTTTGTTTCGATGTACTCACCCATTTTGGAGAGGAGCAGGGAGAATTGTTCTTTTCCAAGGTGCATCTTCTGCCTGGCATCCTTCGCAAGCATCCGCCCACCGTTAACCGCGAGCAAGGCCCGTAAGATCTCGCCCCGGTCTCTCTGCATGGGCTGTGGCTCGATCTTCTCCAGCCTGGCCAATCTTTGCCTATCATGAGCGATGTCTAGCGCCAGACGCTCTATATCGGCCTCCTGGCTGGCTCTGAGGGCCTGGAGCTCCTGCAGAATGGGTGCTGTGGCCTGCCTGATGATCTCCTGGAGCTGGCTGGAGGTAAGCACAAAAACAGATTCTTCTGAAGGCGGTACAGAATCGGCTTTTGCATCTGATGCAAAGCTATTTATCTTGGCTAAGGCTATTTCTGACATAGGCAAACACTCCCTTCACGGGAAACCTGTCAGGGTGCGGGAACACCCTGGCCGGAAACAAATTTTATTACTATTATTTCTGCAAAGATTATCTCAAATTATTATAAAGCTATGCCTAGATAAGCTAATATTCAGTCAGTGACTACTCGTAAGCCGGCATTGTGTTTCACCAAAACCGTGCCAAAGGGCGGGGTCAATCCCTGTCCTTCTAATTACTTGCATGGTGTTCTAAGTATTCTTTAATCGCGTCCGCGATCACCCCGGACTGTGAGCCTCTAAGAGTTCCTTTTGTCTTCACGATATACTCTTTCAGCCTCTGGTTTATCTCCGGGCTAATATCTGCACTGACTTTAGGCATGTTAGAACATAAGATCTTAGTTCTATATAACATTTACCTTATTAAGAGACTAAACTCTTAAATACTAAAAAGACTATGTTCTTATCGGTGAAACGCAATGTCAGAAAACAATCAAATCGAAGCGGATAACGACTTTGAATCGATAGCCTCAAGGATGATCGAGAAATATCCAGAAGGCCACATAACAGGAATTGAAATAGGATGGCCTTGCCGGTCTGGTATCCGTGCGCCGGTGCGCGGCATAGATACTCCGGTGGCCATTTTCACAGGCTCTTACCAAGAACTGAATGCCTTTGAGCACGCATTCCACAGAGCGAGGAGAGCCGCGAAGGAGAGCGAGAGCATCCGGCCCGCTCTTCCAGCCTTCAAGCCCTTTGACCTTATGCCAGGCGAGAAGGCTGTGGGAGGTGCCTGAGATGGACCTCCTCAAGCGAGCTGATGAAAAGGCCCAGGAGCTACGTGAGGCCGGGGAGCTGGAGAGGGCAGATAGGCTGGAGCAGGCCACAGCCCGGATTAGGGCGGCCCTGGCGGAAGATTGATCTCTCTTTTTTTGCGCCAAAAAGTTCTATGGCATTCTCGCAGGCATTCCTAAAAATGACATAGAACTATTTCAGGAATCGATTACTTTCGCGTTGCACAGATTAAGTTTAAATACTATCAGAGTGCTATCATAACATATGGAAAACAAAACATGTAAACGGTGCGGCTACGTTTGGCAGAGCCGGGTTAAAACTCCGAAGCGGTGCCCTGGCTGCAAGAGCCCATATTGGATGACAAAGCGAACCAGACTCACGAGAGAAGAGATCGAAGGCAAAGTATGAATGTGACCGAAAAGCGAGCCTGGTCTTATGACTATCAAGTCAATCGAGGCGCGAGTGACCTTAGCAAATCCTCCGACAGGGCACCGCGCGTAAATGGCAGGCGGCTAAAGTTTTGCCCCGAGTGTGGTGGGCTCATGGCAGTGGATCATAATGGGTTTGATTTGTTTTGCCCCGTTTGCGGCCTTATCGATGAAACCCCGATCAACGAAGACCTTAAGCAGTGGATAGACCCGATTAAAAAGAAAGCGCAAACCGAATACGAAAAGCGAATTAACGCGATTATAGCGCGGATAGATCCACCGAAAAAGAGTTGCGCACCGCACAAACCAACAGATAAGAAGCAATTGGAAATGGTAATGATAGATAGACGGGTTGAGAATATCGTTAGATCTCTTCAAGGCGACGATATAATCACAGATTTAAAACTGATCCATGGAAAGCTACCAAACGTCTTGAGCTCCTACAATGGCCGCTATCCTCCAATTAAAAACGACCAACTGAGAAATTCGTATAATCGGTTTGTGAAACGGCAAGACAATAAGATAGATAGATTTATAAAACTTATATTAAAAAATATATTTGACCCGACACAAAAAAAAATTATAGCGGCGCGGATGTGTGAAGATGTCGAAGAACAAATGATCACCGCAAAATACTTTCCCGCTGCTTTTGTATACGATGGCACACACCCGGTTAGGGAGAAATATAATTCTGAGATTGTCCGGCGTATTCATGATAAAGCACAACTCTATTATCGCAAAAAAGAAGTCGGGGAAATCATAAGAAATTCAATGAACCCGATATTATTGACAAGAATATACAAATCAAATGGATCTTTCAAAAAAATATTATTTACATTGATGTATAATAATATATACCTGTCTGGTGATGAGTTAGACAGCAATTTTGAAAATTTCTTTTTATCCGAGGCCCTTAAGCATGGTTATCTAGGGCAAATACCGAAATGTCCGGGTACAAGGAAAGAATGTGCACGGCACAAGGTTGCGACTATGACCATGTTCAGAGATCGATTTTCGGGGATGCGTGGGTTTAGAAGCGACCCGTTTTATGATTGGACTCCCTACATGCCGCAACGAAAAGAAGAGCCAAAAAATATGGAATGACGGCATTGCATAGCGATCTGTAAAACCCTGCGCTATACTATTGAGGAGAAAGGAAATCCTCGGACCAATGAAGGAATTGTTTTTTAGCAATTTAATATTAATACCTAATTAGTAGGCAGGTTGGTTATGAAAAAGGTACTCTTTAGTGCAAGCCTAGCCGTGAAAGTGAGCGAGGCGCAACGAAAAGCGATTGAACATCTCGCTATGACGAAAGAGCTTTCGTTAGGCGAGGCCACAAGGGAGGTTCTTGATAGAGGATTTGAATCGATGGCCGTAAAAGTTTGATGTTTTTTTAATTATCTGCAACGCGGTTGAACACAAGAAAAAAGTTTGAGCCCGTCCGGGGCGAACCGAACGCGGCTAAACGCGAGGTTTTTATGGTCGACAGTAATAGTGTAGTGGATACTAGAATTAAAGCATTTTCCTCTACTGATGAGGATGAAATTTACGAATCGATGATAGGCAGCTTTGTAGACGGAACAATAGACAGCGGCGGGCGTTTTTGGGGTACGCTGGAGGCCGTCACAGAACAAAAACTTTTGATCAGAGGCGAACACGGGCAGAGGATCCTTATCAAGCGCCGCAAAATTTCCCGGCTCGTTGTATCCGCCCCAAATCAAGCTGTAAAGACGTGGGAGGATGAGCAGACCGCCGCCGATGTAAAACACCTTGAGGCGTGGGTAGAGGGCGAAAAGAAGGCGGGCAGAACCCCAACCGACGACGATATAGTCGCCGAAATGGAGCGGCACGTCTGCTGCGAGGATACATTACTCACATTCGATCAGGCAGAAGCCGCGGCCCGTGCAAGGAAAGGTGGGCGCTAAATATGGCCGCCAACTTCGACCGCACCGAAATAATGCGCGGCTTAGCGGTCTATCATCACCAGGGAGATACTTTTGAAATCCGTATACCAAATGCTGGCAAAGTCAAAACCATTAGCGGCTACTTCAATGACTTTGGAAAGGCAGCGGATGCAATCATAGGGAGAGCTGACGAATTTGCTATCTATGCGACCATCAACCCGACCAAAACTAAACTGATTGCCAGGGCGAACAATCGATTGAAGACTTACGTAAAAAATACAACTTCTGACACTGACATTTCAAAACTGAATTGGTTGCCGGTCGATGGAGATCCCCCCAGGCCGGCGGGAATATCAGCGACAGATGATGAACACGATATTTCAGTCTCACGAATCAGGGACATCCGCCAATGGTTGATTGAGGACCAGGGATGGCCTACCAGCGCGTTTGTGATAGTAGACTCAGGCAACGGCGGCTATCTCCTGGTCAGGATTGAGCTGGAGAACACGACAGAGAATAGCGATCTGGTCAAAAAATGCCTGGAAGCTCTTGATTACCTCCGAAGCGATGAGACTTTCCATGTAGACACGACCAGCGCCAATCCTGCAAGAATCCTTCGTGTGCCAGGGACTACGAACGCCAAAGGCGATGAGGTCGAAGATATGGCTATGCATCATCGCATGGCCCGGATATTAGAAGCCCCGACCAGCTATGAAGTAGTCCCTAAAGAGAAATTAGAGGCCCTGGCGGCCATGCTGCCGGAGCCAGAGCAGGTGTTACGGCCCGCCGATAAAGTAGGCGGGGTTGCCTTCGATCCTGCCGCCTACTGCCAGGCGCATAACCTGCAAGTGCATCATGTGAAAGGCTGGACTGACCGAGACGGCGCAAAATGTACCGTGGCAGTGCTGGAGCAGTGCATATTCAATCCCGAGCACAATCTGAGTGCGGTTATCATCGGCTGGCCAAATGGGATGAGGTCTTACAGGTGCAGGCACAATTCCTGCCTGGGCAAGCACTGGGCGGATGCAAAAGCTATCTTAGAGCCAGAAGCCCAAGAAGAGCAGCGCCGCAGGGAATGTGCAGGGATCCCCATTACCAGAGCCAAAGCCGATCAGATCGAGGCCCGAACCGGCGTGCACATTTACAACGCGATCGATGACCCAAAACCTCACGAAATCACAGAGGAAGATTTAAACGCTCTTCCAAGAGCAGAAAACCCGAGGCTGGAGATCAATCTTGAACCGGATAACCTGATCTCAATTTACATGAGATACGGCGCAAAGACCTGCGACGCCTACCCGGAATATCACTATACATCCGCTCTGTCTTTAATATCGATATGCACTAACCGCAATCTGGTATTGATGCTATCGCAGGATAAGCTTTATCCCAATATTTGGGCAATGAACCTGGGCAAGACGACAGTATCCCGCAAATCCGCCGCGATGGGAAAATTTAGCAGGTTCGCAGACGACCTCTTCCCACTATCAGCATTGCCGCAAAGCTACTCTCCAGAGGGCCTTTTAGAGGAATTGACTGAAAAGCCGAAAGGATACCTTGTCAAAGACGAAGCAGCGGCTATGATTGAGGCGATGGAAAAGAACTACATGCTTGAGATGAGGGATATTTACTGCATTCTTTACGATTGCAAGGGATATAGACGTAAAATCCGTTCAAGCCAAAGGAATAAGCAGTCAGAATATGGAGCAAAGGACCCATTCATAAACATTCTTTGCGCTACGACTCCAGAGGCGTTTAGTAAGCATACATCGCTTTTAGATCTCACATCAGGATGGCTATTGAGGTTCATATACACATTTCCGACCTACAAAAAGCCATACATGCACTTCAAGCCGATATGCGATGAGGACCAAAGCGCATATGCTGAAGTCTTAAGCCGATTATCATATCTCAAAGGGTTGCTCTATGACAGAGAGGATGTTATCGATATCAAGCTTGATACTGAAGCATGGGCCTATTATCAAGCGTGGCAAGAGCAACGAGAAAGCGAACTGGTAGACACTGGAGACGATATCCAGCTTGCATTTTTCGGCAGGCTGGCATTCACAGCCTTGAAAATGGCCATTCTCTTTACAGTTGGGAGAGCGGATTATACTGAGGAGACGAACGTGTCTTTAGCCCACGTACAAGAGGCTTGCAGGCAAGCGGATACGTACTTTATCCCCATTGGCCGGATCATAGCCGATTTTGTAGCCATGGATGAGACCAATAATCTGCAAGAGAAGGTTTTGGCAACACTTGGACGAAACAGTAGCCGGTTGAAATGGACGGCATTAATGCAAAAGACCCATGCAGATAAGGATAAACTGGAGAAAGCCGTTGCCGCCCTGGTCGAATCTGAGGAAGTAAGTGAAATCAACGTTAACTCAAAAAGCCACAAACCCGCGAGATGGATTTTATTAAAGGATATAAATAAAACGCGCTCTAAGACGTTAAAAACAATTCGCTATGCAGAGACAAAAGATACCAAAGATATCAAAGATACCAAAGATACCAAAGATACCAAAGATAGCAGTAATTCCGGGGATGTACCGGGAATCCATGGTATCTTTGCTAAGAAAGCTAGTTTTGATAGCTTTGCTATTGATGGTAGCTTAGGGGAGGATCCATCTCTAAGTGTGGCCTCAGGCCCGCACCCACGCAGAGACGAACCGACACCGGGCAAAGCAAAAGAGGATTCTGACCTTGCAAAGTTCAAGGCAGGCGTGCAGAGTCGAAGCCGGAACACCTGTCGTCTCTGTGGGCAGCATTTTGAGGTTCCACTCAGAACCGGCTATCAAGGCGGATACATCTGTGAGCCTTGCCGCAGGGATGGCCCACCACCTGCACACGCCCGTTTAGGAGAGGTCAAGGCATGAGGCCCGATTCGATTGATTTTTTGATCGGCAAGAATGTTTTGGCCGATCTCGGCAGCTACCAGGTATCCGGCCGGCTTCTCTCTTGCAGGCAGGATGAATTGACCCTGCAGACTCGGAGTGGCTCAAGGATCCTGGTCAACAGGCTGGAGACGCGATCGATCCGAGAGCTGGCAGGCAAGAAGAGGCGGAAGGCATGATAGGAACCGAGGACGAAGCTGCAGCCCTGCGAAAGCTCAGGCAGTACCTTGTGGAAAGCATCGCATACGCCGCCGACCAGATAGCACAGATTGACGAACAACTAAAGCAATTAAATTGAGGAGTTTTTAGGATGACTGAAAAACCCGATAGCCCCGGCTATGTTCCTGGTGTGTATAGCGCCAGATTGAGGCCGATGTCATTTGAAGAATATAGGAATGCGCCAAAGCGAAACCAGAAGCGGGAGAGGGCATTATGAGGGAAGCACGGCAAATGGTTGACGACTGGGCCGAACTGAAGGAGATGGAGCGGCGGAAGGCGCACGCCCTGGACGGGCTCGATCCTGATAACTTGGAGGCCACGCCAGCATGAGCAAAGGCAAGAGTCATAATCGAGTGGGCAGGGGCGATCTGATGAGATCCAATGCCAGGAGCGCGGCGCGGAGAGCCCGACAGCAGGCCCGGAAAGGCTACGAACAGCAGGCATACGACAAGCCAGCCAGTGAGGAGACCTAACCCTTCCCCGGTTTGATTATATAAAAAGGTGATTATCATTACCAAGAGATTGAAATTGAAGGAACCGGCAGATGTCCGAAGCCTCATCAAATCATGGCTTCGAGACGTGGCCGAAACAGGAAAGCTGCCGTTTCAAAAAGACGGCGGCGTGATTGTGCAAATGCTGAACACTTGGTTAAAAAGTTACGAACTTGAGGTTGAACTCGGAGAAATGAAAAAATTAAAAGAAGATGTTGCCCGGCTCACTGAACAGTTCAACGACGACCGCCAGAGGCGCTACTGATGGCCCCAAAAACAAAGGAAGAGGAACTTGAATCGATTTCCCGGCGGCTGGAAGCATGGCACGCCAGGTTTTGCGCCGGACAGGAAGAGCCCGAGGGAGCTGGAGAGGATGAGGATGAAGATGAGGAGGCAGTGCACCCCCTACTCTGCACTAAAAGCAAAATCGAGAGGCGTAATTGAGGACATAGAAACATGACAAAGGGATGGTTAAAGATCAGAGAGCCTTCCGACTTGCAGACGGCTCTGGTCAGAATGCTTAACAAAATCCTTGCTTCGGAGGATCCACTATCACACGCCGGAAGGTTCGCCAGCCTCGCTAATACCTGGCTGAATGCAAAGCGTTTGGAGTTGGAGAGCGGCGAGTGGGCGGAGATCAAAGCCCGGCTGGATTTGGTAGAGCAGGCCCAGGCGTTCGATAATCCACAAGAAGCGAACGATTTTAAGAAGAATATGCGAGAATTAAAGGAGATGATGAAAGTCTATGAAGCTCACTGCTAACAATCGAATGTCTAGACTTGAAACAAAAAATTCCGGTGCTATCCGATCACTTGCCGAAGATCTTAGGGGAAAGAAAGCAGTGGCGCTGGAAGAGTGGAGAGCAGAGAATTGCAATCGCATATCGTGGGACTTATTCGCATTGATTATTGGTCCCACCCTTGAACATCCCGGCGACCTAATACCAAGCGGCCCGGATGATGTGTTTACGCATACTCAATTGGCTTTCTTTGAGATGGTAGATCGCGTCCTAAGATATGGATTCGATGAGGAGGGACATCTTGAAAACACTAAGATGTCCAAGCAGGAAAGGGCTTTTGCGTGCTGCTTGGAGCAGCTTTTCTGGAGATATGATGACGGCGCCGGATGGCTACTGAACAGGGGGATTTGGGATCAAGCTCTTTCCCTTGGTCTAGGATCCGTACTCCACAGTGGCGAGATGTCCATTGCCGAAGTGGTAGAGCGCATAGACGACCATCGAGGCGGCCCTGAGTGGCGGCAGATTTGCGAGACTAACAAAGATCAGGAAGAGATGGATTCTCGTTTTGGGCTTACCACCATAACGGAAATACCGCAACCCTCCCGGCCATGGGCTGAATCAGCTTTTCAGAAAAAGCGGCGAGAAGAGATGGATCAAGCCGCTCCATAATTACACATTTTTTACACAAAAAGAACCGGCCCTGATCGATCCCGGCCATATCTATCATTTTCTTATTTTTATTTAAATTGACAGCATAAAGAGGTATACAGAAATGTCAACAGTTAACGAGCAACAAAGGCGGATGGCATCAGCCCAATCCGCAGCAGCGAACGCAAGAACACCCGAAGCAAAGGCTGTGGCAGATGCGAAGATTGTGGGCATAATGTCCGAACGGCCCAAGCAGCGAGGCTAAAGCATGGCAGAAATTGACGAAGAAATCCGAAGAATTAACGAACGTTTGCAAGACAAAAACATATCGTTTCGTGAAAAGGACCAGCTAATCGAGCGCTCCCTTTCCCTGAATCGCATAAAATCAAGGCAGGTGGTTTGATGATCGAAGATCTTCAATTTTTCAGGGACCGGGTGGAGCTTGCCGGGCCGGATGGCTACCAGTTGGGGCACCGGAGCAAGGACCGGACCGTGGCCGTGGTCAAGCGGTGGATGGCCGTCTCTTCTGATCTGAAGAAGGCCCGAAGTGAGACCATGCAGACACTTGAAGCCGTCCCAGGGAAGGGCAACAGCATTAGCCTTGTGGTTATGGACCGGGAACGCTTTGATGGCCTGCAAGAGGCGATAAAGGCCTACAGCGGGCAGCTAAAGGCGCTGGACGAGGCCATTAAGCGACTTGATGAGACGGGCGGCTTGTGGTTTTCCGATCTGGAAGACCAGATTGGCCAATTTGGCAGAGTCGAGGGACAGGAGCGGCGGCAGATCGCGAATATGACAGCTGCCTATATCCAACGAAGGGCCAATAGCGGCAAGACACCGGATGAGATTCTTTCAGACGATCCTGAATTCCAGCGGCTCAAAGCAATCTGCGAAAACGCAATCAAGGCATCTGATGAGATGCTTGCAGAGCTGAGGCCGAAGCTTGCAGAGATGAAGCAGTTGCTTGAAAGCGTGGGTTGCTGATGCCATGGCCGAAAAGAAAAGGAACTATGCTAAGGAATATCGCGAGTACCACGGCAAGCCTGAGCAGATCGCGGCCCGGTCCCAAAGGAACCAAGCGCGGGCGAAGTTGGGCTTGAAGCCTGGCGATAAGAGAGAATGCGACCACAAGAACCCCATTTCCAAGGGCGGAAGCAATCGCAAAGACAATCTCAGAGCGGTTGCCAGGTCGACCAATCGCAGGAAGGCCGCAAAATGATATATATTTCCCGAGAGACGGTTATAACCTGCATTGCTTTTGTGGGAGCTGTGGTGCTGCTGCTTCGCCTCCCTCTTTTTCTTATGTAATTTTGCCACAAGAACCCGTTACATAAGAAAAGTAGCGGCTCTCTGTCTGACCCAAACATTTTTCGTTGAGTATTGTGACTACAGCACGGAGGGAAAAGATACGAAATACGTAAATTTTGTAGTCGTGATGGGCGCCATTATTGTGATGATGTTGGCAACAGGTTGCACAAGTGCGCCAGAGAAAGAAAGCAAGGTGAGATATGTAGAGATTCACGGGGTAGAAGGGGGGACAATAGGTGGAAAATACGTATCAGAATCAGCTACATTTGTGTCAATAATTCCTATGTATATAATTAGCAAAGATGGAATCATGGCAAGGGGAAGCGGAGTTAACACCAGTATCAAGACGAGTGTCATAGCAAACATGGTGGACATAGAAGATCCAAGTTCAAAGGTGAACGAAACACTGGAGATACAGAACGATCCCTGGGCTCGTGCTGTTGCTGCCAAAAATGCATCAGACAAGGCAGCCGAAGAAGAGGCAGCGTACAGAGAGAAGGAGCGAAGAGTTTTCTCATCAATCAACACATCTCAACACCAATGAGAAGGATAGTTCTTGCAACCTGGTAGAGAAGATTATCTGCGCTACCACGGCTCTTTGAGTGCGTGCAACTTCCAAGAATCCATCTCTCTTTTTCGGCTATTTTCTTACGCATAC
>Ga0351899_1165_pt1 | contig 12642 bp, 14 predicted proteins | sample BONcelHT113001C6_FD_206833 | JGI IMG/M metagenome (GOLD analysis project Ga0351899, IMG submission 206833) | Enriched cells from coal bed in the Powder River Basin, Montana, United States - BONCAT cells T11 rep1 HSBNCT.T11.300.1.C6 ... | reverse complement strand
TCCATGATGCCCGCCGCCAAGGCGACCACGACCGCCAGTACCGCACCGATGACCACCGCCACCGCCTCGAAAACAGGCATGAGCTTTAATACCAGCGATTCCACACTCTGCCAGAGCTTGTCCATGGCAGCCTTGACTGGGGCAAGATAACCTTTCATCTTGGCGAGCACCGCGCCGAACACTGCCTGCACTTTCTGAAACGCCGCAGTGATCTGCGCCCAGATGCCATTGATCTTGTCCCGAAACGCAGCATTGGTCTTGTACAGCCGCATCATCACGGCAATCACGACACCGATCACCGCCGCGATGATCCCCACCGGTCCCGTCAACGCTTTGAACGCAATGCTCAACGCCCCGGTGGCATTCTTGGCGCCGCCCAGAATCTTGAACAGGGGGCCAAACACCTTCATGAGGCTGCCCACGCCGGTGGTCAGTTTCCCAAACACCAGTAGCGCCGGCCCAACCACAGCGGCGATGGCCGCAATCTTGATGATCATATCCTGCGTTTTGGGAGAGAGCGCCGCAAAACGATTGGCGAGTTCTGTGATCTTCTCCGCAACCAGCTTGATGGTTGGCGCGAGCCGCTCGCCAAAAGCAATCGCCACACCCTCTACCGCCGATTGCAGCTCGCGGAACGCGCCGCCGATGCCGCTTTCCATGGTGGCCGCCATCTGAGCTGCCGCACCGTCGCTGTTTTCAATGTAGCCGGACAACTCGTCAAAACGCTCACCGCTGTTGGCGAGAAGCGCGTTGACCGCTTTCAGATCGGTTTTATTAAACAGGGTGTTGAGCAGATTGGTCTTTTGCTTTTGCGACATGTCGCCCATGACGCCATTTAAATCATTGAGGATGTCATTCATCGGGCGCATGTCGCCCTGCGCGTCGTAGACATTCAGGCCGAGCTTTTTCATGCGTTTGGCTGCCTGATCCGTCGGCGCGGTCAGCGAGAGAATCACGTTACGCAGCGCCGTGCCGCCCTCTGCACCCTTGATGCCGTTGTCCGCCAGAATGCCAAGGCTGGTGGCCAGTTCCACGGTGCCGCCCGCGAGGTTCTTGGCGGTACCGCCCACGGTCAAAATCGCTTCGCCCAACTGACCCACATTGGTGTTGGACTTCTGCGCGGCGACCGCCAGCTGATCGGAAAACGTGCCCAGGTCGTTCATTTGCAGACCGAGCGCGGACATGGCATCCGTAGCCAAATCAGAAGCGTACGCCAGATCCAGCCCGCCGGACTGTGCCAAATTAAGCACATCCGGCAAGGCTTCACAGGCCTGCTCCGCCGTATACCCCGCCATGGCCAGATAGTTGAGCGCGTCGGAGGCGTCGGAGGCGGTATACTTGGTAGTCGCGCCCATTTCTTTGGCGGTGGCCGAGAGGAGCGCAATGGACTTGTCCGCTTCGACTGACGACCCCGCGACAAGACCCATGGTGGCCTGTACCTGTTTCATGCTATCGTCAAAGCCGGTAAAGGTGGTGATGCAGGCGGTGCCCAACGCGATAACCGGGGCGGTTACCCTGGCTGTCAACTGCGTGCCCATTTCGGATATCTTCTTGCCAACCGACTGCAACTTGGTGCCCACGTTTTCCAGATTGACCCCGAACTGATAGAATCCGTTTTTATTGAGCCTGATCTGTTCATTGACGAGTTTCAGCGCCTGTTCGGTCTGGGTGAGTTTTTGTCGGGCTTCCTCAAGCTTCGCCGCCAGCTTCTTTGTTTCCTCGGCATCCGCGCCTTTGGCGGTTTTGCTGGCTTCGTAGGCGCGCTCCAGCTCCGAAACCCTCTCCTTTTGCAGGTTCAGCCGCTCGGTGAGCGTATCCGCCGACGCTTTCAGCTTTTCTGTAACTTTTTTGAAATTGGTGAGCCCCGTGGCCGCGCTCATGCAGGAAGCCTGCACCTTGGTCATCTGGGCTTCAAACTTGTCGAGGCTGTTTTCAAAACGGCTGCTATCGAGGGATAAGCGGACGATTAGATCGCCCAGTTCCTTGGCCACGCGGGGTCACCTCCTTTTCGGCGTTCCTTGAGCACGGTGGTTATCCAGATAGCAACGGAACACCGCGTGCAGTTTGCGAAGCGTACATTGCCAAAATACATGCTCTCCCATGCCTAGCACTACGGTTCCGATGTAATACAGCAGCACCCAGTCTAGGCTTTCGCCCGTACCGGGTGCTGCCGTATCCGCAAAGGAATCCCATAGCGCTTTTAGCGAGGGTCCGCTGCCACGGCTTCCTGCGCGGGAGCCGCGCCCGTTTCGGCAGGCATGGCGTTCATCAGCGCCTGCGTGATGGATTCCATCAGGGCTTCGAGATTGCCAAGCGTGACCATGCTGCCGACCGCCCGCTCGGTCAGCTTCGCGTCCTCATGCAAAAGACCCGCCCACAGCAGCGTCCGCGCCGCCTTGAGCGAGCCTTTCTGCATTGCGTCAAACGCCTTGTCCATGGAGCCGAAGCGCTCCTCCAGTTCCGCAAAGGCGTTCAGGTCAAACAGCAGCGTGCGGGGTTTGTCCAGTTCGATCGGGATGCGTACCTCACGGATATCGTGCAATGCCATACATTGTCCTCCTTACTCGCCGCCACCGGCGGCAACATCCGGATACACGCCCTTGAACCAGTCGGCAGCGCCGGTGAAGCCGGGATCGGTCGAATCGGCGATGATCTGCCAGTTACCGTCATACTCGCGCTTGATGAACGTGCCGGACAGCTTGGGCTGCCGCCACGCGGGAGCGTCGGTCGCAGTGTTGTACTCGTCCTCCACCAGTGCGAACTTGCCTTTGTAGAGCCAGACAAACCGGAACTGCCCCTGCTGGGGCTGGCTCATGAAGCCGATGGCCAGGAAGGGCGGTTCGTCCCCGGCGTTCTGGGTCATCACCCCGGCTTGGTAGCTGTGCCCCAGCAGCGCGGCCTGCGCGCTCAGCGGGAGCGCGGCCAGTTCGATTTCCAGCGTGATATCGCCCAGTGCCGACGCGATGTCAAACACGCCGTCATCCGCCCAGAGCTTTTCCTGACTGGACGCGGGGCTGACCTTCGCGGACACAGCGCCCACCAGTGGCTTGGGCAGCGCGTAGACCGCGCCCGCCGCCGTATCGCTGGTCAGAAGCGCGTAATGGATGTTGCGCAGCGACTGTCTTTGTGCGGTTACTGTCATGGGAATCCTCCTTTTACTGCCACGGATAGGGCAGCGGTACTTTGATCGTATAGGTGACTGATTTCACATAGATGTCGATCTCCGGCAGGTAATCATCCTGCACCTGCGCGTCACGCCGAAAACCGAGCAGGCGCATGGCGCTGTGCAAGGCCGTGTTGACCTGGTAGAGGACGTTTTCCCGCGCGTAGAGATCGATGCGGAAGGTGACCGCCTCCTCGAGCGGCAGATCATCCGCAAAGCGGGTGTATTCCCGACCAGACTCAAACACGGCCAGCCGTGGAAACACCTCCGCTTCTGGGGCGAGGATCTGGTAGATAGCGGGATGCCCGTAGGGGTCGGTGGCCAATAGTGTGGTTAGTTCGACACTTTCCAACAAATTGTCCACAAGGGTTGACGCTTCCATTGGAAAACACCTCACAGTCCCAGTTCGTTTTTCAGTTCTGCGGCGACAGCGTCCAGCACTTCCGCCTCTTTGGCGGCGGCACTTTCGTTGATAAACTTCTGCGCTTTCTGCTTCACCGTGCCGTACTCTACAAATTTCCAGTAGTAACTGGGGCCGTTGGCGCCGCCCTCCACGGTCACGCCTGATACGTTTTTCGCGGTGATCTTGGTGGCGGTCAGCACATCCGCCAGATGCCGGGGGCTGCGCCCGCGCGTGGCCGGATGCCCCTCCGTGCGCGGCGCGCGAATCCTGGCCTCGGCGGTGATGATGCGCGCACCTTTGATCAAAGCGCTATTGACCGCTTTCTTCGCGTCCTGCCCCAACGCGGCAGCCTGTTTAGCCAGCGCGCCCAGCCCTTCAAGTCGCAGTCTGCCCATCTGTCACACTCCTTGCGAGGAGTTCCAGCTTGACGTGCCGATTGTCTACATCCAACACGGAGGTGATGTCGTACAGTTTTCCATCCATCAGCATGCGCATGGCGGGCAGTACGTCGTTTCGGTACCGGACGGTGAAGTGCACCTCATTTTCCCGGTTGACCGCCGCTGCCTGCCAGAATTCCCGCCCAGAGAGCGGCTCTACCTTGCACCAGCGAGTGAAGGCGGTGAGCCATTGCGTTGTCGAAACGCCGCTTTTTACTTGAACTAGCTTTTGTAGAAACACCGCGCGGTGGCGCAACTCCCCGGCATGGATGATGGGTTCGTTTTGTTTACGCATATGCGCCACCCTCTTAGAACAGCTTGCTTACATCACGGTACGGCCACAGCAGCGCATGAAACGCTTGAAGCATGGATTCGTAGGCGTCCTTGTCGCTGACCTCGCGGTAGGCATACAGGTGCCCTGCCATCAGGAGGAGCGCGAGCCGTACAGGTTCGGGCGTTTCATCCGAAAAGGGGCGACCGCAGAAATCCTCTGCGGTCGCCTGCGCCATGGTCAGCAGCGATTGGAGGTACGTGTCCTCTTCGGGTTGCTCAATGCGCAGATGCGCTTTGAGTGCCTCCAGCATCTCCATATCAGCTCGCTTTCTGCTGGAGCACCTTAACCGCTTCGGGCAGGATGAGCTTGCCGTCCACGCGCTCGGAGGCGAGGAAACCCACCTGACCGGTCGGCGCGTACAGTTCGTTCAGGCGTTTGAAGGAACGGCCTTCACGGTCAGCCACCCAGTAGTAGCCCAGATCGCCAAACAGGATGCTTTTGGCGCCACCTGCGATGGTGGGCATGAAGGCACTGGTGTACACGGGGCGGTTGAGGATGGTATCCGGCGCGCCTGCCGTGACGCTCGGCTGCCAGATATAGTCCCCGCTTGCGTTCTTGAGCTTGCGCAGCGCCTTCACCGTTGCGTCGTTCATGAGGAAATTGGCGTTGCGGCGATAGGGGGAGCGCAGGGCGTAGAACAAATCCATCACCTCGTCCATGGTGATGGCAGTCGCGCCAGCCGTGGTGATACCCACCTCCGCGCCGCCGGTGGCGTTCAGGATACCCGTGGGCTTACCGGTGCCGTTACCGGTGAAGAACGCTTCCTCTTCGGCGGCGCCGATGCGACGCGCGAACTCCGTGGCGATGTAGGCTGCAATGTCGAACACGCCGTCGTTGAGCAGTTCCTCGCTCACCTTGATCATGGTCGCCAGCTTGTACGCGCCGATGGACACCAGACCGAAGGTATCGTCGCTTTCGGGGTAGGCGGCCTCCTCGTCAATCCATGCCGCCGTACCCTTGCTGGCCACAACGGGGATTTTGCGGTCACCGGAACTGGTGTTGATCACGTGCGCCAGTTGCCGAAAGATGTTCTGCTCCTGCAGTGCGTCCAGCAGCGTACGCTGGAACTCATCCGGGGCAAGGAAGCCGCCGTGATCGTCCTGGCCGATCTTGAGAGCGTTGTACACCTCGTGGCTCACGCTCTTGTTGCGCATGAGCGCCCAGAAAGAGCGGGTGTAGTCGTCGGAGGCGCGGCCATCCTTGGCCTTGCCACCTACGGCAGGCTGATTGGTGATGGGGCTGGTCGTAGGCTGGGAAAGCTCCCGGTCAAGGTTGGCCTGCCGCTCCAGCCGGTCGATTTCCTTGCCGAGGCTGACCACATCCGCTTCCATCTTTTCATACGTTGCCACGTCTTCGGCGGCGAGCAGACCGTCGGTACCACGTTTGGTATCCAGAAACGCCTTGGCGGCGTCCCATGCCTTGGCGCGCTTTTCGCGCAGAGTAAGGATTTGATTCATCTTTCTACCTCCGTTTTACTTCAAAAGCGCCAGCCTCTTGTCGAGGTCTGACGCTTTCGTCCTGGGCTGTTCCGTTATGGCCGGGGGCTTGGGAACCTTAGCGCGGAGCTTGGCCAGCAGGCTGTTGGTGACTGCCCGACGGGAGAACACGAAGCTGTTTTCCACAGGCTCGGCGTGCGTAGCGGGCTGGAACATGATCTCGTCACAGAAACCAAGCTCCAGCGCCTTTTGGGCGTTCATCCACGTCTCCGAATCCATGAGGTTGGAAAGCTTTGTGCGCGACAGCCCGGTTTTAATGGCATACGCGTTGATGATGGACTCTTTTACCTCATCCAATAGCTGTATGGCTTTGCGCATTTCCTCACTGTCTCCCATGGCTACCGTTAGGGGGTTATGGACCATCAGGAGCGAGAGCGGCGACATGAGCACGCGCGTGCCAGCCATGGCAATGACCGAGGCCGCGCTGGCGGCGATGCCGTCGATCTTGACGGTGACATCGTGCGGGTATTCCATGAGCATGTTATAAATCTGCGCTGCCGCGACACAGTCGCCGCCTACTGAGTTGATCCAGACGGTGATCGGCCCGCTGCCCGAGGTCAGATCAGCCTTGAAAGCTGCCGGGGTCACCTCATCCGAGAACCAGCTTTCCTCCGCGATGACACCGTTTAAGTACAGAGTGCGGGATTCCGGTTCGGTTTCATCCCGTATCCAGTTCCAGAATCTATTCTTCATGTGATTCCTCCTTGTGCTTTCGTTGTGTGGCTTGCTTTACAGGACTTTCCTTGCCTGCGAACGCGCCTGCCTGGACTAATTTGGTCATGCTCCCGTTCACGAGGAAAAGGTCGCCCCCTTCGGAAGCCGGAATACGGTTCATGTCCTCCAGTTCACGGATATCGTTGGCGGAGAGCCAACCGTTCTGCCTGCCGGTGGCGTAACCGGTCATGCGGCTGGCGTAATCGCCGCGCAGCAGACCGTCCAAATTGAAACGGATGAAGACATCGCTCTTTTCGGAAGGCAGCAGCAACGCCTGACATAGCGACTGTTCCCAGCGAACCACCCAAGGGTCGAGCGTGAATTTGACAAACTCCAGCGACTGCTGCTCGATGTTCGAAAAACTACTCTTCTCAAGATCACCGACCATATGCGGCGGCACGCGGAAGATACGCGCGATCTCGTTAATCTGGAACTTACGTGTTTCCAAAAACTGGGCTTGCTCTGGAGGGATGCCGATAGCTTGGAAGCGCATATTTTCTTCCAGCACGGCAATTCTGTGAGCATTCCCGCTTCCCTGATACGCCGCGTTCCAGCTGTCTTTGACCCGCTGCACGTCCTTGATGACCCCCGGATGTTCGAGCACCCCGCCGGGGTTGGCGCCGTTGGCAAAGAAGCTCGCGCCGTACTCCTCCGTGGCCAGCGCCATGCCGATGGCGTTCTTGGCCATGGCGATCGGGCTGTAGCCTATCAGGCCGTCAAAGCCCAGACCGGGGATATGCAGAACCTCGTCCTTGCGCAGGGTAATGTAGCCGCCTTTAGGTTTTAAGCCGCTTTCATCCACATCCCGATAGTAGGTGTAGCGAAGCTCGCCGTTTGGCGCGCGGCTTACGTCCATCTTGTTGGGCAACAGCGGATACAGCGCGACAGGTTGGCCGCGTCCGTTTCGGACGATCTGCGCAAACGCGTTGCCCCAAAGCAAAAGATGACTCATGAGTGTTTCCCTGAACACAAATGACGTCATCTCAGGATTGGGTTCGTTATGGAGCAGATTGTACAGAGGATGTTGCGGGAAGCGCTCTTTGCCGCCGTCTGCTCGGTACTGATACACATGCAGCGGAAGCCCGGCGACTGTTTCAGCGAGGATCCGCACACAGGCGTAGACCGCTGTGGTTTGCAGCGCGGTATGCTCATTGACCGTTTTGCCAGAGGTCGTGCCGCCAAACAGGAAGGAGAATGCGCTGCCCAGGCTGTTCTTAGGCTTATCGCGGGGATGAAACAAACTGGTGATAATTCCTATATCCAACACCTCCAGCTAGGAAAAGAGGACGATCTTCCGATCATCCTCTCGTGAAATGTAGGTTTACGGGTCAAGTGTGGTTATGTATCCAATCTTCCAACTGTGTCGCGGAAAGGCTTCCGTCTGCCAAACCCAGACCCAGCGCAATCAGGTCATCATCCGTGCAGTCAAGCACAATGCCGTTCAGTTCCAGAAAAACCATCATGGCCAGGATGCCAATGCGCTTATTGCCATCTGTAAAGGGATGGTTGCAAACCAAGGCAAAGCCGATCCGGGCGGCTTTGGTTAGCAAGGATGGGTATAGATCCTGACCGTCGAAGGTTTGAAAGGCAACGTTCAGCGCAGAGTCCAGCAGTCCTTCGTCTCGCAGGCCATCCAAACCCCCGGTTTCGTCTAGTAGCATTTGGTGCAGTAAGACAACCTGCCCGGTGGTCAACCTTTTCATTTGGCAAGCACCTCAAAAGCCTTACGATACTGGCCAAGCAGCCGCTTACCGATAAAACTGACATCCTCGTCTGCCGCACTTTCCTCGCTCTGGAACTGGCTGAAGGGGATCAGCACATACCGTGGTGTGTTGTTTTTTAAAATCACTGCAGCGCCGTTTTCGTCCACCATCCGAGCTACCTTAGAAAAATTCTGATTCGCATCCGTGATGGAAACAAGATTCTTTATGTTCACCTGCATCATGCTCACCTCCACCATAGTATATCCGAATTATAGGATAAATTCAACCTATACTGGTCGGGATATCTCTGGATGCTAAGATGCGTTGATCAGAATACTAACAGCCCCCGTTCATTATAAACACTTTCGTTGTTACCGCCTCCGCACCGTATCGAGCGATCAAGCGCCATGATGGTCGCCACTGCGCCGTCGATCTTCTCCGTGGATTTCTCCTTGTCCGGCTTGATGTTCCCGGCCGGGTCGGTGCGGACGTAGATGTTGTCCATCATCCATCGTAGCACTGGATGCCCGCCGTGGGCGAGCTTCTGCTCCAGCGTCAGTTTCATGAGTTCCTTGGTTGGCGGCGACATATCCTTGAAGCCCTGTCCAAAGGGCACGACGGTAAACCCTAATCCTTCAAGGTTTTGCACCATTTGCACCGCGCCCCAGCGGTCAAAGGCGATTTCCCGGATATTGAAGCGTGTACCCAGCTCCTCGATGAACTTTTCGATGAAACCATAATGCACAACGTTGCCTTCCGTGGTCATAAGGAAGCTCTGCTTTTCCCAAAGGTCGTATTGCACATGGTCACGGCGTACGCGCAGGTCGATGTTCTCCTCTGGAATCCAGAAAAAAGGCAGAATCTCATACTTGCCGTCTGAATCCTCCGGCGGGAATACCAGCACAAAGGCGGTCACGTCGGTGGTGCTCGAAAGGTCAAGCCCGCCGTAGCAGACACGGCCTTCCAGCCGGGCAGGGTCAACCTCGAACGCACAGGCGTCCCACTTGGCCATGGGCATCCAGCGCACCGCCTGTTTGACCCACTGGTTCAGACGCAGCTGTCGAAAGCTGTTTTCCTCGGCGGGATTCTGCTTGGCGCTCTCGCAGGCATCCTTTACTTTGTCGATGGACACAGTGATGCCCAGCGAAGGGTTGGCCTTCTTCCAAACCTTGGGATCTGTCCAATCGTCTGCTTCCTTGGCGCCGTAAATGACGGGGTAAAAGGTGGGGTCGCGCTTACGGCCTTCGAGGATATCCAACGCCTTCTGGTGGGTTTCGTAGCAGATGCTCTGCGTGTCTGTGCCCGCTGTTGTGATCAGGAAGTAGAGCGGCTGCGTACGCGCGTCGCCGGAGCCCTTGGTCATTACGTCAAAGAGCTTGCGGTTGGGCTGGGTGTGCAGCTCGTCAAACACCACGCCATGGATGTTGAAACCGTGCTTGGAGTAGGCTTCTGCTGAAAGCACCTGATAGAAGCTGTTGGTGGGCAGGTAAATGATCCGCTTGGTAGACGCAAGGATTTTGACCCGTTTGGAGAGCGCCGGGCACATGCGCACCATGTCGGCGGCTACCTCAAACACGATGGATGCCTGCTGCCGATCAGCGGCACAGCCGTACACCTCAGCGCGCTCCTCACCGTCGCCGCAGGTCAGCAGCAGGGCAATGGCAGCGGCCAGCTCAGACTTACCCATTTTTTTCGGGATTTCGACATAGGCGGTGTTGAACTGCCTGTACCCGTTGGGTTTCAGGATTCCGAACACATCACGGATGATCTGCTCCTGCCAGTCGATCAGTTCAAAGGGCTTACCAGCCCAGTTGCCTTTCGTGTGAGCCAGCGCCTCGATAAAGGACACCGCATAGTCGGCTGCGGACTGGCTATACTGCGAGGTTTTTGCCATGAAGGTGGTGGGTTTATACTTTTTTAGCGATCGGATCATGCCCACCCCTTTGCAAGTTAATGAAAAAGAGCCTCGTAATGAAGCTCTTTTAGACCAGTGTTTTTGCTGTTCAGTCAACAGCGTCTGCGTTTTTAAAGATACAAATCTCGTCCTCCCCATACGCTACGCCGAGCTTAGAACCGTTGTCCCAAATACAAAAAATGCTGCCAGCATCGTCAATGAAATCGACAGTGCCAAGGTCGCCCGGCCGCAACTTGGTGTAGGGGTCGTTCATACGGACGAGCGCTACGCGAGCGCCCTTGGGGTATTGCCTGCGAAGAGCCAGAACAGTCTCCTGCGAAGGGAACTTATTCATCGACAGCCACCTCCTGTTTGCTGGGTGCGCCGTTCTTGAACGCGCTGTTGCCGGAGAGATTCTTGAGCAGGATTTTTCTGACGATACGGTACTCGTCACCCACGAAGCCAAGCCTGATCAGGAAAACGCGGAATGCGAACTTCTCATTTTCCACGGGCTTTTCCTTGGCGGTGACGCGTTTTTGCTGCATGGCCGCTACGCAGAGCTTCTCAACCAGCATGGTGTAGGCTTTGACTTTGTCGCCGTTGTCTTGGACGCTACCCTCCAAGGAAAACCACGGGAACCTGAGGGTGTTAGCGGTTTGTTGAACTGGCAAGTCGCCAGCACCAAGGGCAATTCGGAGCAGTGTTTCCTTCGCTTTGATCAGCTTAATGAGGTTCTCCAGTTTATCAGGCGTGAAGCCCGTCAGCGGAACCTCAATCACCAAGTCGTTACCTTCCGGCTGGGCGTATGCGGGAGGCTCCTGCTCGTCATGGTAGGGGCTGACCTTACCGCCTAAAGCAGCGGTTTCGGGTATCGCTAAATCGTCAGGAATAGACTCCTCAGCTAAAGGCACCATGTCGTATTCCTCCTGTTCAGCCTTGAAGTCGTGCAAACCCAGCAGGTCGGCAACCAGCTCGCGGTTGTCGGTGCCTTCCAGCAGCCCGACCTTATCGATCTGATAGCCGCCCACCTCATAGGCGAAGGTTGGAGCGCCCTGGTAATGGGCGGGCAGGTTCAATTCCTCGGCGATGGCGGTAATCAGGACTTTGCGGTCGGCACCGGAAAGATTGTAGTGAATCCTCATGGTAAGCATCCTCCTTGTTCTTGGGTGCTTACATACATCACTCTGCGGCCCTTAAAATGCAAGCGGTGTAAGGGTTTTTCACACAATTATTTGTTGCTCGGTGTCGATGAGTTCCGTGATTCCGCGAAGCGCGAAGCACACGCATGGCAGCGAAACCCCGTTATGTGAATCTTCACATAACGGGGTTTCTCTACCAGTAGTCATTATGGTGTTACGAGGCATTGTAATGCTGGGAAATGGCGACTTTTCTTAGAAGTAGCTTTACATAATGAACTGGCGATGGCAATTGTGTACAATACACTACTGAAAGGTAGGTGCATAATATTGTACACAAAATCCATCAAAACGCTCATCGGCGCAGCGCTGGTCATTCTTCGCGAACAGGAGTATAGCCAGCGAAGCAGTGAGTACATCATCTCAACATGGAAGCAATTTCAGAAGTTTTGCGATGCAAAAGGATTCAAACGGTACTCTTCGTCTTGCAATGATGCATTCATTGCGAAACTGCACACCCAAAACCCGCCATTAAAACACGAAACTATTGGACGCAAGGCCGCTTCAATGAAAATGTTGGATTCTTTTGCGTTCAAAGGAACCTGGGTTAAGGGTGCCTTGAACCCACTGGCAGAACTGCATCTGAAATTCAAAGAGTATCTTGAGGCGCAAGATAAGTGGCTTAAACAATGTGGTCGCTCGGAGTGCACACGCAAAACGATGCATAAGCATGTATCCACGGTTATTCGCTTCTTTCAATCTATGGGCGTAACAAAACCAGCAGAAATTGAAGATGCTCATATCTCAGCATATTTGCTTACGCTTAAGGGACACGCAAAAAGCACTTTGCGATGTGAATTGAGCCGTCTAAGAATGTTTCTCTCGTACCTCTATTTGCTGAGATTCACAGATGCTAATCTTTCAGTTCATGTTCCTCGGTATTGTTTGGGGCAAGCGAATAGTTGGGTAAAAATATGGGCTTCAAGCGAAATCGACAAGCTGCTTGAAACTGTAGATAAAGCTAGTCCCAAAGGGAAACGTGACGCAGCATTTATCATTATCGCAGCAGAACTCGGCATGCGAAGTGGCGATATCCGCAACATTAAGCTGTCGGATATAGACTGGGATGCTTGCTCCATATCGTTCTCTCAGCAAAAAACAGGGCACCAAAACACACTACCCTTGAACGAGAAGGTCGGAGCGGCGATTATAGATTATCTGCATATGCGACCACAGACAGATTGCAAATTTCTATTTGTTAATTTGATTCCACCGTATGACCAAATGCGCACTTTTAATACTGCCTTTCAAAAATATTTGCACCGTTCGGGTGTTAAAGTAGAGGGGGAAGCGCATCATGGT
>Ga0351899_1150_pt1 | contig 12940 bp, 13 predicted proteins | sample BONcelHT113001C6_FD_206833 | JGI IMG/M metagenome (GOLD analysis project Ga0351899, IMG submission 206833) | Enriched cells from coal bed in the Powder River Basin, Montana, United States - BONCAT cells T11 rep1 HSBNCT.T11.300.1.C6 ... | reverse complement strand
CGGCTGGGGCGGTCGCTGGCTCACTTACTTTCAATAGTGACATCATTGAAGGATAAGCAGGTTGCTTTTCGCTCTCTGACGGAGGGAATGGATACCACTACGCCGTCTGGCGAATTACTGTTTCATGTGTTCGGAGCACTTGCCCAATACGAACGAGCCTTGACTCAGGAGCGGGTGATGGCGGGGTTGGAGGCAGCCCGGCGTCGCGGTCGGATCGGCGGTCGTCCACCGGCCATTACCGGGGAAAAACTGGAGGCCATTATCAGTGCGCTCCGTAACGGCATGTCTAAAGCAGCAGTTTGCCGTAACTATGAGGTCAAACGCACCACTCTGATTGAAACGCTCGCGAGGGTGGAGTGGACTGCCGCACAGGGAACGCCACAACAATGACCGGCAAGAACAAGCTGCTATCCGTCATGTCCGACGTCGAGCAATATGCCCTGTACGAGAAATGCCTGATCCGCCCGGTCGGCCAAATTGATTTGAAAACCATCGTCGATGAGAAAACCAACATCGACCAGATCGTCGCCACGCTGTGCTTGAAAGAGATGACGCAGGGCACGTTGATCCGCAAACTGTGCACCTACACCACGCCGAACGCGACTCGGCGGGCAATATTCGAGTTCGACAAGCTGATCCGCAGCATCTACACGCTGCGCTACTTGCGCGACCCGCAGTTAGAACGAAACGTGCATCGCTCGCAGAACCGCATCGAGTCCTACCACCAGCTACGTTCAGCCATCGCCCAAGTGGGCGGCAAGAAAGAGTTGACTGGGAGGACCGATATCGAAATCGAGATCAGCAACCAGTGTGCACGGCTGATCGTAAACGTGATCATCTACTACAACTCCGCTATCCTGTCACGGCTGCTCACGAAGTACGAGGCGACTGGTAACGCGAAAGCACTTGCTTTGATCAAGAAGAGTTCTCCGGTGGCTTGGCGCCACATCCACCTGAATGGGCACTACACCTTCCGTGGCAATGGGCAGGTCATCGACCTCGATGCGATCTTGATGGGGTTAGAGTGGGGGTGACGGAATTTTCTGGGGTTCCGGCTTACATCCCCGATATGTGCCCGAAGCTGTCCTGTGTCCATGGACACGGGACAAATGTGGGCGACATCAGGCAAACACACCATACTCGATGCGGCCGAGCGTGTCCAGGACAAGCTGGATCCCTTCCTCACTCCCCAACAGCTCAAATGGCCGCTGCTTCCCTAAGGCAAAATTGGGGGTCTCTAGCCAGCGTAGCGCTTTTGCTTCATCACCGAATACCTCGATGCACCTTGCATAGACTTCAGGATTTAAACGACAGTTTTTTGCACTCATCGCCTACGGTCCTCCACGTATCTTTCCGCTTTATGTTGTTGTGTTGCAAACATAACACAACAACTTTACACACTCAGAATCAACTTGGGATCAAACCTTCGATTTTCCGTAAGCCCTGCATATCCACGAGGATTGCAAACCACCCGGGTTCCACAGGGGACTCTATAGTCACTCGAATAATGCGTGTGGCCATGGACCCAGAGGTCGGCGCCAATATCCGCAATCTCCTTGTCCATGTTTGAGGCGTAGGCCGGGTTCAATTGATCTCCTTGTAATTCAGTGGGAATGGACTGGTACAGCGGCAAGTGATGGGTCACCACTACGATCTTCTTCCCCCTGCTTCTCTGCAACTGAGACTCTTTGATTAACCAGGCTTTCGATGCTTTATGAATGGAGATAGTATTATTTACCGACAGTTTTCTTTTATGTGGATCATTTGCTGAACCCGTTCGAATTTGAGCGTAATCGTTTAAGCCGCTCTGAACAGCTGCAATGGTAACCGGGTTGCTATGATCGATGTCAGTCCAAAGAGTAGTTCCCAAGATGGCCGTATCATCGACCACCACTGATTCATTTTCTAAAATATGGATATTGTCGGCAATTCCTTCAGCTGCCAAGGTTTCCATTACCCGGTTCCGGCTCCTGGCAATTGAGTCTTGATAAAATTCATGGTTTCCGAAGATCCAGATTATTGAACGAAACTGATCGTGAACTGCCTTAAGAAAAGGCAGATATGAATACCTCTTTCGCGAAAGTCCGATGTCGCCAGCTAATACAAGGATCCTGTCATTATCCCCTGCAAGCTCCGGCAGATATAAATTCTCAAACTCCAGGTGGAGATCTGATACTACTCTCAGCTCTAATTCCATTTTTGGTTCCTTTGAGGGGTAATGATGTTGTGTTGTGTTGCCAACATAACAGCCCAGAACTGCAAAAGGGCCCGACATATCCGTCGAACCCTTTTTGTCTTTGTGATAAAATGTAACATATCGAAATTACTTGTCACCTTGACTTTTTGCTCTCTCTGATGATGTGGAACTATGACAATTGGTTAGCAGACGGCTGACTAATCAAGAGAGCCTTACCTGTTGGGATCGAGTTCTTCTATTACCGCCGTACTAAGAACCACTAAAAGATTCGGTTCGGTGCGGAACCAGACAAGGGTGTCAACATCCAGCTGACTGAAGTTTTTACGGAAAGCTTGCGACTCCCTATCTTCAAATGCAGAAAGAAATTTTACTGATTGCTCGGGTATATTAGACGCCTTAACGAGTTCGAGAAGAGCTTCTTTCCGCGGCTTGGTAACCGCCCCATCAGTTGCCACTACTTCACAGAAAAGGAAGGAAACCGGATCAATCATGTCTGCGAATATCAAATCCGGGAGTTCTTTGCTGGGATTGAATTTTAGCCCAACGGACTCAGCCAATTCTACGAACTGCGGATATGTTTTTTTGTCACTTGCAGACAACCATAGCACGGCTGGTTTATTGAGATGTCTCGTTGCAAAATCCTCAATAAGCCCTTTGACAATATTTGAAGAAGGGCCTCCAGATATCCGGATGCGTGTGCCGTCAGGCATATCGATGAGTATATCCCCATCTTTTGCGTGAATGCCTTGGGCTTTTAGGGCCATACGTTGCATCGTCGCCTGGTCAAGATGCTTCAGCCTCCAATCATTGATGAGACGTTCAAGCCCATCTCCATGAAGGTCAGGATTGAAAAGAGTTGCAAAATCTGCGGAAAGGTAATTGATCGGTGTGCTAGCCGTAGTTGCAGCTCCAGGAAGTTTATGCATGATTCCCAACCGCAGTAGCTGATTTCTCATCAGGTCATCACGAATGGGCTCCCTGCTGGTATCAGCATACCACCTGGTACCTACTGGCCGGAATTTAGCTTTAGGGGCCATTTGTGACCAGGAAACACGCTCTTCATTGCTTGTTTTTTGAGACTGTTCTTGTGTGAACAAATAGACAAATGATGGACGAAGATATCGACCGGTTCCCTCTATGAAACCTCCATAAAGAAATACATAAAAGACCCGTGCTGCCATGATTCCAACAAGAATTCCTCTGTCAGGGAATGCTTCCGGGAAAATGCTATTAAGACGTTCTTGAATTTCATTTACCGAAAGCAAAGGCGGCAAATTACCGATGCTGTGCGTTAAGGGAGAACTAGGTTTTTTAGGCATTAAGTCCTCCAGCTTCACGGAATTGGTTCGTAGCTCGTCCTAAAATGTTTTCGACTATACTGTCTATTCTTTTCCAGGTCATCCCAGCCCGAAGAGCCCTACCTATTTCAAGTAATATATCATGCGGCGGTAATGGTAGTTTTCTCAGGTCGGTAGCATTTACTTGGGTATTGCCGGCAACAGTTCTCAGATATTGGTCCACTATCTGGCTGTTCAGATAAGCAGCGATCCCACGTGTCTCAATAGCAGTAAGAGTTCCGCCGGGCCGATAGATGTAGTTGGTATGGTTTTCTAGTCCGATCATAGCCCCCGGCAACTTACCTGAGAAATATGGTGCAGCCGTTACACGACGTTCATCTTCTTTTGGACTGAATCTGCGCATAATAACCATATTTACATTTGGGACCAGCATCCACGCTGTTGCTGCGCTTGCCTGGATATGTTCTCTTTTTTTATTGATAGGCCACATAACCCGCATGCGGCTGATATGTTGCATCCAGAGCAACGGTACAGTTCCCGTTGCAGAGGCTTCGCTGATATGGTCTTTCGCCCGAAAAGCAACTACCGGACCGGTGCTCACTTTGAGACCATAACTGCTTAAAGTTGCAGTCCATGATGATACTTCTAGTCCTTCTACATCAGTTGGCAAAGAGATAGCTTGCTCATCATCTTGGCTGATTACGCGATTTAAGGGGAATTGCACAAGGCGAGATTCAGCCAGGTCTCCAGATCCTTCGCTAGAACTTAATACGATATTAGTAAAGGGAACGGCCTGGGCCGTGGCCCAAGTGATCATTGCTTCTTGCAGAATTTCCTCGTCAATGAAGTGATCCCGGCGGCTCTCAAAGACATGCATTGCATCAATGTGAAGATTGTGGAAGAGGTGTCGGCGAGTAGCAGCGAAATACAAACCATTCGTCCAGCTGCGTGGGGTAATGAAACACCACCGTCCGTTAGGCAATAGCAAGTTTGAACAGGCTGCCATGAAGACCCCATAAATGTTGGGCTGACCGTAGATAGCATATGGATGAGCTAATGCTCTTGGGTCGTTTGCATTGATCTTGAAGTAAGGAGGGTTAGCTATTACAACATCGGCTATCGGTTGAGCAGCAAGAGCTTCTAAAGATAAAAGAAAATCTTCATTGCGGATAGAAACAGATAAGGAAACGCCCCTTGCCTTTGCTTCTTTCCTCATCTGTACGGCGAGTTTTTTTAACGAAGGAATCAGGCGAGGATCTATTTCAAAAAGTGTGACCAGAATTTCTTTGGGAACGGTTGCCCGATTAAGCAAAGATTCCACTACTGCAGCTGCCAGTATGCCGGCTCCAGCAGAAGGTTCCAGGATTCTGACCACTGCCTGACCTTCTGGAGGGAGGCTACGTTGTGCCATGAACCTTGCTACTCCAGGTGGTGTCATGTATTGGCCCAACGCCTTCTGTTCTTTTTTTTGCAAGGTGCTAGTGGCCTGTAAACCCTGCTTCTTGGTGTATTCCACGATGGTCATACTATCCCTCGATCTTTCACTTTTTACATTTGCATAATATTATGATACCAGAACAACCCAGTCTACTACAAAATGCATCGGGAGGATTGGTCATTTGCTGTGTATCCACAAAACGCTTCGCATTATCTTCCCTCATGATCGCGACCTTGCCTATAAATGGGTAAGCATTCCCAGTCGTCGCTTTGAAGGGAAGAAACCGTTGGAGATTATGACTAGGGACTACGAAGGACTGCTTGCCGTGGCGTTACCTGGACTTCGAAAGAGACAGGAGGTCTACCCTTGACGCCCTCACCCCTCTCCCTGAGTGGTGAGGGCTCTCCTGCTTATGTTATAGAGATTTGGCAATATCATTCCCCCTGCAACCGCAAGGCCTTTCTGAACTCCCAGGGAGGCTGAGGGTTGCTCTGCTTCCAAAGGCCGAGTTTGCTGGCCCTGGCCTGCTCCTCCGCATTGATGTACTCCGAAGCATGAGGGCTATCCAGATACTGGCGGTAGGCCCAGGCCCAGCCATCGGTAACCATCTCCCTATTGATATTTCGGTTACCCAGCCACACGATTGAAACAAGACGACCATACCGGTCTCTGTCCATCACCTCGACACGAACCTGCTGGTTTGCGATTTTACTTTCAAGAGCATGCCATGCTTCATCGCCGTAAGGCTGGCCCGACTTATTGACCTGCCCTGTCCGCTTATTCATCTTTGCCGTTTCAGGAGTGTCAATACCGTAGAAGCGGATCTTCAACTTCGTGCCGTTGCTATCCACATTGATCGTGTCACCATCTGAAACATTTACCACTGCACCGTGGATTACTCTGATCGGGGTCTTCGCGTATGAAACAGAGTGGGACAATAAAATTGAAACAAGGAGAAACATCGGCAATAAACGAAATCTGGTCATAGATAACTCCACATGCATGTTTTGTTGTGTTATGTTGGCAATATTACATATAGTGCTGCGATTGACATCCTCCCTCCCCCTGAAGGAAGAGAGTTCTCCCGCTTTTATTATTGACATGAGACATTATGAAACAATGTGTGGGCCGCTAGCAGCCCCGCAGAGTAATTCTCTGTTGGCAGCGCATATCTTCCGGAAATCTGACGTTATCCTCTCGTCGTGCGCCGCAGCTTCCCAGAACTGAAGGGCATGTTGAAGTGCCCCCTCCCAACGAGACACCGAGGCGACCACTGGAGGTGAGAATTGGGGCGAAGTTACCTCTCCATCCCGAGGACGGTACCTCATCGGGAGCATGTCGTAGGCCGGAGCCAGCGAGAATGCCGGCTTGAAAAGATCCTCCAAAATGAGAGAAGCGTTCCCGAGATGCATGTCAGTATTGGCAATCATCTCTCCGAATGCCGACAGCCACCGCAGAACATCGGCATCATGAGGTGAAACCATCCTCGACGATTCAAGCCGGTCGGCCATGTTCATCCAGTTGTCCCGGTAGCCAAAAAACTCATCATCTACCACACCGATGGAATTGATTGGAATACGCCCGAATCTACCCACCCGGTCAAACCTCTCGACCTCTAGAAACGTCCTGCCTCCCGCAATGTGTAATGTGCTTTTTGCGGCTGGTAGGCCAGCACTCCGGATGGTTTCCAGAGCAAGGTGTTCGCAGATAAGCAGATCCGCCCACCTTCTGCCGCCTGGAGTATCCATCATTGGTGAGAACTTCACCAGGACATTGACCGAACTGCCATTCCGCTCGACAACTGCTGTGAATTTTGGTTGTTCACCACCGGCCAGTGATCCTACTGGTTTGCCTTCCATGGCAGCGGTAGCCATCCTAGGGTATGAAGTATCCCTTTCCCTGGCAGCAATGGGAGGTGCATTCTCTCGGACCGATTGAGAGTATCTCTCGAGAGCTTCCTCACCGACGATCAGATCGCCAATGCAATCCTCTCCTCGCCGAGCTAAGGCGACAAGTAGGTGATTGTCGCTCCAGTCTTCCAGCCTTTCCGGCAGGCCCAATTCTGGGTGCATATTACGCGCAAACGCTCGACCCATAAAGCCGTCAGGCCGCATGTCTTGGATGAACCATGGTAAGGAACGGTACATTTGAGGCGACTCGCTGGTGTGGGGTTCATAATAATAGCCGTCCAAAATAGGCTGTAGAATGCCGAACTGGCTCACGCCTCCTGACTCATCTATTTGGTAGACTGGTAATTGCCCGCCGTATTCATGGACATCGCGGAATCTCAAGAAGGTTTTTGACATAACAAATGATCCTAAGTTGTGTCGGCTACATTAAAATGAATTAGTTCAACAACTTCCCTGTTCTTCATTCCACATCATCAATACCTTCATTCAGCACCCTCTGAAAAGCTATTTCTTGCGACGTTTTCAAATCATGGCCTAATTTTCTGAGTCTGTGTACCAAAAACCCAAAAAATCTTTTTTCCTCACGGGTGAGTGAATCAATATCTGGTGGATCCGGTGAGCAGCAAATCATCTGCATTTTCATGCCTCCATAATGCAAGAATAGCATTTTGTTGTGACGAAATAAGTCGCAATTCAATATTCAGTCGAGCACGTTCATCCTAAGTAAAGCTGATCGCTCAGAACAACATTTTTCTTTGTGTGAAACTGTTAATGTGATACAAAACACTTTATGGAAAAATACGAAGTGAAGCCATACAAGCGAGGTGGGTGGGTAATTATTGAAGTTACAAGTGGGAGGGAGATCATCCTTTTTAATGATCGGAAAAAGGTCGAGGATGCTTGCAGATTTCTAAATGAAGTAGAATAGTCTGACAAAATGTTGACTTTTTTCGCTTTGCAGAAATTGTGGATGTTCAAGAATGAAATTTTCAAAACTTGCCACATTTCAGGTGGTTATACTTTTTCCGTTAAATCGCTTGACACCCCATATATCTTGTGGTTTATTGCGGGAGAAGCACATGATGTGCCAGTCGAGATAAAAAAAGCCTGCAAGTGGTGCGAACACAAGCAGGCTTATTCTCGACCAATCTCACTAGGCGAAAGAGAGATTGATCAACTTAAGTTTGTTCTGGGTCTTATACCAAGACGAGAAAATATCTTCAAGTGTATTTTTCCACTTTTCTGATATTTTTTCAATTTTTTGAAATTCCCCTTTCGCCGGAAAGGAATTGCATTTGGATCCTGGAATCCGAGATCTCCTGACAGAGATCTTGCGGACAACCACCGCAGTGACGATGGTTGTGCTAGAGTGGTTGCGAAATCGTAAACCCAAACAGAAGGTATGATGAAGAAGGCCAGGCCCACCCGCCTGGCTTTTTTTATGGAGGGTGTCCAAAAAACATTTTTGGGGCGTCACAGATTATTGTCACTAAAATGTCACGTTGATAAAGGTGAAATTATCGAAACAATAAAATTAATGCTGAAGTTTCATGGTGATAACTGACTAGAAATATAAGTTTTATGGTAGTAGATAGAATTAACAGTAATGTGTATAGTACCTTCTAAACGGACTTCGAATCCGTCGGTCGGGAGTTCGAATCTCTCCGAGCGCGCCACTACTAACAAAGGTTACGGTTTCCGTAACCTTTTGTCGTTGTAACACCCTCACAGTATTTACCATGCTGGTTTTCGATAGGTTTTTGGCTGATACTTTTCGGCGACATGGTATGCGGGCTTCTGTCTGATTTTACAATCAGTCATGACCGGCTATACTGTCATTACCGAGTCAGAGCAGATAATTGTTGGGGTATGGGATAGGCTTGCCTCGCCCAACCGGGCACGGCGCGCCGTGCCCCTACATCAGGGTTGTGATGTTTACTTGCCGCTGTTCTGCGCAGCTGCTTCGTGATGCTCTTACGGTATGTTCCCCGTAAAAATCTTCACTTTCACGTATTCAAAATGATTAGAAACCCCGTTATTACGTACCGCCAAACCCTATCATCACAGACATCGGTGAAATGATTCAACCCACGTGGGGGATTGGATATTGAAAATACTGCTCCTGGCCATGCCTGATGCTGCTAATAATTTTCACCGGATTATAAAGGTACCCAACCTCGGTCTCTGTTCCATTGCCGCTCATCTCACTATCCACCAGGTCAGGATTGTCGATCTGGTACTGGTTCAAAAAAATATCCGCTCCTGGCTGAAGAAATTGTTGGCAGAATTCCGCCCCGATCTGATCGGCGTCAGCAGCATGAGTTTTCAGTATACAAGCGCCCTGGAAGTGATGGCAATTTCCCGCGAGTGTTTGCCGGGGGTGAAAATCGCAGTGGGTGGTTACCATGCGAGTCTCTCCTATGAACAGCTTTGTGAAGGAGCTGCGCCGCTTTTCGATTATCTTGTGCGCGGCGAAGGGGAGCAGGCTTTTCCCGCCCTGGTGGAAGCCATGGAGGGGGCACGGGAATTCGCAACCGTGCCGGGGTTGTCCTGGCGCCGGAAAGGAATCTTTGTTCACAATCCGAGCGGCGAACTTCTGGATGTTCAGCAACTGCACTTGCCGAACAGAGATGTCCGGGTCCTGGACCATTTCAGCTATTTTGACAGGAAGATGGACTGTGTCGAAACGTCGCGCGGATGTACCATGCCGTGCACCTTTTGCTCCATTAGCGGAATGTACGGCGCAAGCTTTCGCTGCTATGCCATTGATCGGGTCATCGCCGACCTGAAAGAGGTGAAGAGGCGCGGGACGGAAACCGTGCTGCTGGTGGACGACAATATTACCCTGGATGCCGCCCGCTTCAGGCACATTGCGGAAGCCATTGTGGAGCATGGCTTGAACAGTATGGAATACCTGGTCCAGGCCTCGGTTGCCGGTATTGTCAGCGATCCGGAACTGATCCCGGCGTTGGCCCGGGCCAATTTCAGCATGGTTTTTCTCGGCATTGAAGCCGTTCAGACGAAAAACCTCCAGCTCTTTCAAAAAGGGGACATCCGGGACAAAACAGAGCAGGCAGTCTATCTGCTGCGCACGCAGGGAATTGCCGTCATGGGGGGCTTCATCATCGGCACACCCGATGACAACAGGGAGGATATCCGGGAGGTTTTTCGTGTTGCCAGAAAGCTCAGGATCGACCTTCCCTATGTTCAATGCGTCACGCCGTATCCCGGCACCCGGATTCGTGAAGAGTTGCTTGAAGCCGGCCTTGTAACCAACCCTGATGACCTGAGCAGATATACCGGTGTGATCTGCAACGTCAGAACCCGCAGCCTGACGAACCGGCAGCTCAACCGCCTCATGAATTGGGAAAACATCAAGCTTTTTTTCAGTCCGGCACTGTTCAAAGGGAACTATTTCGTCAGAAAAAGAGAAAAAGGGGCACTGAAGGTTCTGTTGAACACCTTTGATTTTTTCAGGGGCTGGCTGCTCGGGGATCAGTTCCGATCGCGGCACAGATTTTAATGGCGCCCACTACGCTGGCGGAAAAAAATCTCTTGGCAGACAGGGGAAATATGAACCTCACCGATAAGCATGACCTGCTGAACGGCGTAAACGGCGGAGCCTACATCGCCTCATTTGCCTGTGTTGTTCCACCGTTCAGCGCTGATCAGGAGTTTTCCGCAGAGTTGGTGCGAACGCACTATGGTTCGATGCTGAATGCCCGGTCACTGGGATTGATCAGGGCAACCTTTTCCCATCCCGGCATCCGTAAAAGGCATTTCGCCGTGAATGACCCGGCATGCATTATGGACGAATCAGCCGACCAGAAGATCGCACGGTTCACCGAAAAATCTGTCGAGCTCGCCGGGCAGGCCGTTACCAGGGCGCTGAATCAGGCCAGCGTGGGCATCCAGGACGTGACGGCTCTCGTCGTGAACACCTGTACCGGTTACATCTGCCCCGGCATATCGACCTATCTCATTGAGCGGTTGGGGCTCCCCCGCACCACCAGGGTGTACGACCTGGTAGGAAGTGGCTGTGGAGGAGCGATTCCCAATCTTCAGCTTGCGGAATCCCTGCTCAAGGCGAATGGCGGCGTGGTGGTGAGCGTAGCCGTGGAAATCTGCAGTTCGGTTTTTCAGATGGGCAACGATCTGAGCCTGATCCTTTCGAATGCACTTTTCGGTGACGGCGCGGCGGCAGCAGTACTGGTGAACAGACCGGCGGGCTTTGAGCTGGTCGCCTCGGCTGGGCGCTATGTGCCGGAGCAGCGCGATGCCATACGCTTTGTTCACAAGCAGGGGCAACTCCATAATCAGCTTTCGACGAAACTGCCGGATCTGGTCAATAAGGCCGCAGCAGAGGTGGTGGCGGATCTGCTGTCGACGCAGGGTTTGCAGGTCAGTGACATCGGGCAGTGGGCGTTTCATACCGGTGGCGAGAAGATCATCAACGCCGTGCGGGACGAAATCGGGGTCCCCGAGGAACAGCTCCGGGCGACACGCACCATTCTGGAAAACTATGGCAACATGTCATCGCCAACGGTCTGGTTTGTCCTGGAGGAGATCCTGCGTACCGGCATTGCAGCGGGCGAGTGGTGCGTTATGGTCGCGTATGGAGCTGGTCTTTCGGCCCATGCCTGCCTGCTGCGAAAAACCTGATGGCTGGTTTTATACCTGAATTCCTGCCAGTCGTAGCACACGCCTTATGAATGCGGTATGTCTCCAAAGCGGCGGCTGCAGACCGAGTTTTTGGCAGATCCGATGAATGGTTGGCAGCAGCGAGTGACCCAGTAACGCCATATTGATAAAGTTCAGCTGGTTTTTCATCGACCTTTTCAGTTCCTGGTCCACCCAGGCTGCGTCCACTTCCGGCGAAAAATAGAACACCGGCGCAAGCATCTCTTCGGCTGCACGTGACAGCAGCCCCTGTTTTCGTGCAATTGATTCCAGCTCCGTTCCGGGGTAGATGCGTATGCCTGAATTAAAGAATGCCACGTCCTTGGGACGGATATGTTTTTTTGCAAAGTGAAGCGTTTCCCGTACCGTTTCCGGCGTCTCTCCAGGCCCTCCGAACAGGAAAACCCAGGCACAGGGTATCCGGTGGCGGCCCACCACGGCGGCAGCATGATGAACGTCACGGCTGGTGAAACCCTTGCGCAGTCCCTGCAGCACCGGATCGGAAGCGCTCTCGAGGGTAATGCCCATGCCCACAAAACCTGCCCGTTCCATGGCGGTCACAAGTGCATCGGTAAAGTCACGTGGATTCAGTTCCAGGCACTGGAGCCGAGCGTTATGCTTGACCCGGGCCAAGGCTGCGCAGACCTCCATGGCATGCTCCAGCGGTGCATTAAACACGCTGTCCACGAACTCGATATCCCGCAACCCGGTTGCAGCGAGTTGTGCCACGGTAGCGGCTATGCTGTCGGGATTCTTCAAGCGGTAACTATTACCTTCAATCTTCGGGTAGGTGCAGTAGACGCAGTGGAACTGACAACCGGTTTTTGTCTGGATCGGGACTGTCGCCATCTGAGAACGATAGGCCGGGATATTGAGCCAGCGATAGTAGTCAGGTGTCGGGCAGGTCGCCGAACACCCGGAATCGGCAGGGTTGTTGGAGGAAAAGACACCATTTTCGATGTAGGCGACACCGGGTAGATCAGTGAAGCGCTCTTTGCGTGAGATGCGATCAAGGAGCTGTGGGAAGACCCGTTCCCCATCACCGACAAGGGCAACGCAATCGGGCACCAGGCGCAGGATCTGTTCAGGCATGGTCCCGAGCGCCGCCCCTCCCAGGATGATGGGGGCGCTTGTCTTGCTGCGAACAATCTTCACGATATCCGGCAGTTCATCCAGGTAGAACAACGGATTGCGCATGTCAACATTGTCGATGTTGCGGACCGAGAGGCCTACGACATCGGGCATGAAGCCGGTCATGGCCGATTCGATATCGTGCCGTGCATCGTGGGTAAACATCAAATCCAGGAGATGAACGATGTGGCCGGCACGTTCCGAAGCGTGGGCGACAATGCATGCACCGATCGGCATCACCGGCATGGGCAGTTTGTTCTGGTTTGTGCTGATGAGAAGAATTTTC
>Ga0351899_1159_pt1 | contig 13220 bp, 5 predicted proteins | sample BONcelHT113001C6_FD_206833 | JGI IMG/M metagenome (GOLD analysis project Ga0351899, IMG submission 206833) | Enriched cells from coal bed in the Powder River Basin, Montana, United States - BONCAT cells T11 rep1 HSBNCT.T11.300.1.C6 ... | reverse complement strand
CTAAAATGTACGAAGAGTCCCTCAAGAACATCAAGGAAGGCGGGATTGTAAAAGGAAAAATTCTGGAAATCCGCCCCAGCGAAGTCGTTATTGACATCAACTATAAATCCGAGGGCGTTATCCCGGCCGAGGAATTTTCCGACCTGGCTTCCCTCAAGCCCGGCGATGAAGTCGAGGTAATGCTGGAACAGATTGAAGACGACGACGGCCACATCATTCTCAGCAAGCAGAAGGCCGAACAACAGCGCATGTGGGACGACGTGCTCGCTTCAAGCAACGAGGGCAGCGTCCTCGAAGGAGAAGTCAAGAGCCGCATCAAGGGCGGAATGATTGTAGATGTGCACGGTGTCAAGGCTTTCCTGCCCGGCTCCCAGCTTGATGTTATCCCGGTCCGCAACCTGGATGATTTTGTCGGTAAAAAATTCGAGTTCCGGGTCATGAAAATCGACCGCAGCCGCAGGAATATCGTCCTTTCCCGGCGCGAATTGATTGAACAGCGGCGGCGCGACAAGAAGAAAAACATGATGATGGACATCAAGATCGGACAGCTCCGCACCGGCGTTGTTAAAAACATAACCGATTTCGGCGCCTTTATTGACCTGGGCGGACTCGATGGTCTCCTGCACATAACCGACATGAGCTGGGGCAGAATCAGCCACCCCTCCAAGGTCGTCAAGGTCGGCGATTCGCTCGAGGTCATGATTCTCGACATTGATTTTGAAAAGGAACGGGTTTCGCTGGGCTTGAAACAGAAAAGCCCGAATCCATGGGATAATATTGAACAGAAATATCCGACCGGCAGCCGTGTGCGCGGGCGGGTGGTCAACCTTATGCCCTACGGTGCCTTTGTCGAGATTGAAGAGGGCGTTGAAGGACTGGTCCATGTTTCCGAAATGTCGTGGGTCCAGCGCGTCGGGCGCGCCTCGGATGTCCTTTCCGTCGGCGATGAAGTTGAGGCAATCGTCCTTAACATCAACCGCGAAGAGCAGAAAATATCGCTTGGTATCCGGCAGACCACCGCCAACCCATGGGAACAGGCGCGCGATCGCTACCCGGTCGGGACGCGGGTTACGGGAACAGTCAAGAACTTCACCACTTACGGGGCTTTTGTCGAACTCCAGGAAGGCATTGACGGCATGATCCACGTCTCGGATATGTCATGGACCCAGAAAATCAACCATCCCTCGGAAACGCTGAAAAAGGGCGACCAGGTCGAGGTTATCGTGCTCGAAGTCTCCCCCGAAAACCAGCGCATCAGCCTCGGCCTGAAACAGGCCCAGCCCGACCCCTGGACGGCACTGGCTTCCAAGTATAAAGTCGGCCAGATTGTCGAGGGCAAGGTCACGAAACTGGCAACCTTCGGCGCCTTCATCCAGATTGAAGAGGGCATTGAAGGGCTTGTCCATGTGTCCCAGATCAGCGATGAGCCGGCTGAAAAAGCGTCCAAGACCCTCCAGCCCGACCAAGTGGTAAAGGCCAGGGTTATAAAAGTTGACCAGATTGAGCGCCGCATCGCCCTGAGCATTAAGGCCGCCGCCCTGCCCGATGAGGAATTCGTCGTCAAGGAGGAAATGCTGGCTGGCCTTAAGCCCGGTGAAGACCTGGTTGACCTGGCCGGGGCCTTTGACGAGGCTTTCGGCGTCGGCACCACTGTCCAGGAGTGGCGTCCCGGCGAAAAATCACGGCAGAAAAGGGACAACGACAGAAAAAAAGATAAAAAATCAGACGAGTAAACCGCCGGCACGAAGCGTGATGTGCGGATTTTTGGATGACATGCGTTATCCCGGCCTCTTCGTCTGGCCGCGGCCGGGCAAGGCGGGCAGGTAAACTTCACAAGGTGCGAAATGAACACTTCCATCGAGCGCCAGCTTGAAATAATTGCCTCCCGCTCGATTGACCTGGTCTCGAAGGCTGAATTACAGCGGAAACTTGAAAAATCCGCCAGGACAAAAAAACCGCTGCGGATAAAATACGGCGCCGACCCCTCCGCGCCCGATATCCACCTCGGCCACGTCGTCGGGCTCAAAAAACTGCGCGAATTCCAGGATTTGGGACATACCGTTGTTTTCATTATCGGTGACTTTACCGGAATGATCGGAGACCCGACCGGCAGGTCCGAAACGCGCAAGCCCCTTTCGCGCGATGAAATATCCGCCAATGCCCGTTCTTACCAGGAACAGGTCTTCCGCGTCCTTGATCCGGAAAAAACGGAGGTCTGTTTCAATTCCGAGTGGTGCGCGGGCATGACGTTTGACAATGTGCTGAAACTATCCGCCCGTGTCACCGTGGCGCAAATGCTCGCGCGCGACGATTTCCAGAAACGATTCACGGAAAACCAGCCCATTTCAATTGTTGAATTCATCTACCCGTTAATCCAGGGCTATGATTCGGTCATGGTTGAGGCCGACGTGGAAGTGGGCGGGACCGACCAGCTGTTCAACCTGCTGGTCGGGCGTGACCTGCAGAAGTCTTTCGGTTCCGAGCAGCAGGTAGTCCTTACGCTGCCCCTGCTGGAGGGGCTGGATGGCGTCAAGAAAATGAGCAAAAGCCTCGGCAATTATGTCGGCATCAGCGAGCCGCCCAGGGAAATGTTCGGCAAGATAATGTCCATGCCGGACGAGCTCATGTGGCGCTATTTTTCGCTGGTTTTATGCCGGTCCGAATCCGACGTGGCGGCCATGAAAAATGGCATGGAATCAGGCGCGCGCCATCCCCGGGACATCAAGGACGAGCTCGCCCGGGAGATTGTGAGCGCATTTCACGGCAAGGACGCGGCCGGGGCGGCCTCCCGGGAATTTACGCGCGTTTTCAGCGAACGTAAGCTTCCCGATGAAATACCCTCCACCGCCATTCCCGCCGCCGGTCTCAAAAACGGCAAGATGCGGATCGTCGCCCTGCTGGTTGCCGCCGCCCTCGCGGAAAGCAACGGCGCCGCGCGCCGGCTTGTCCAGCAGGGGGCCGTGAAACTGGAAGGCCATAAAATTACCGGCATCGAAACCGAGGTCGCCGTCGGCAACGGCAACATTCTCCAGGCGGGCAAACGCGGCATTGCCCGCCTTAAAATTGTTTAAGCTGGATTTTTTATGCGACTTTTATCCTGCGAACCCCTGTTTTGCTCTTCAGCTGCTGTTTTCCGCACGGCAATTTGTCTTTACCCTTTACCGGACAGTTCTCAACCAACGATTTCCTTGTCTTTTTATGTATGATTTTTGCATATTTTGACACTAATTAAAAAATTGATATGCTTTATAAATTAATCTAATATTTGAGCCTGCATATACTACGCAACGTTATAAAGTTGAAATAGTTGGCTTGCCGTGTTGGTAAAATCAAATAATCAGGAGGGACGACATGAAGCTGAAATTAAATGATTCAAAAATTAACGCTCCTTTGTCAATGTTGCGCCGGGCCGCCTTATTTGTTTCCTGTTTTTGCCTTGTCACCTCGGCCTACTCCGCCACGCCGACCAACCTCTTTTTCCTGCACCATTCCACCGGGCTTGGCCTGATAACCGGCGGCGACATGCGCGGTGTGATCAATACCTATAATGCCGCTCACGGAACATCTCTCGCCTTATGGGACCACGACTACAACTGGATAGGACTGACCGGACCGGACGGCGTGGCCCGGAGCGTCTATTACGAAATCCCCGGCGACAATACCTACCCGGACGGCCTGCACTACCTCTGGACCTCCAGCGCGGCCGACGCGACCACCTGCCGCAACACCATCCTGGCCAGCCACCAGCTCATAGCGTTCAAGTCCTGCTTTCCCGCCTCGGCCATTCCCAACACGGACACCCTGAACCAGTACAAGACCTATTATCTGGCCATGCGCGACGTATTCGACCAGCACCCTGACAAACTCTTCATGGTCTTTTCCACGCCGCCGTTGCGCTCCATCGCCACCAATCCGACCGAGGCCGGCAACGCCCGGTCGTTCGCCAACTGGATCAGCCAGGAATATATCGGCGGACGCAACAACATTGTTTGCTTCAACCTTTTCGATTACCTGGCCGACAACGCAAACAACATGCTTAAAGCCGCGTATGAGCCGGCCAACGCAGACGCGGGGGATTCCCACCCTAACGATCTGGCCAACCAGACCGTGGGCCCAATCCTGGCCAACTTTTTCATCTCCTCGGCCCTGGCCTTCAACACGACGAACAGCCCGACACCTCCTCCCACGCCTCCTCCCACGCCTCCTCCCAGCCCCACCGGCCTTGGCGATGCGACCATCATGGCTAACGGCAATACGAACGATATCACCATAGCCCATCCGGCAACCGTGTGCATTTCTGTTCAAATGAGCGCGGGCGAGTCTGCCGGTGTGGACGCCGACTGGTGGGCGGTGGTTCACGCGCAAGGCAGCGGGGCATGGTATTACCTTAACGGAGCCATGGAATGGCTTGAGTTCAGCGGCAACCTGGCGGAATGCCAGCCCGTCTACCAGGGCGCCTTGTTTAACCTGCCCGCCACGACGATCCTGAGTGAATTCGTTCTCCCGCAGGGCGTCTATACATTCTATTTTGCCGTAGATAACAGAGACGGAACATTGAATGCTGACGGGCCGATTGAATACGACCAGGTGACAGTCACCGTGGAATAACCTTGTTAACCTTGAGCAAGGATAGAGCGGCGCCTCTCAGCATGCAAAACATGCAATTATTTCAATTGCATGTTTTGCATGTGACTGTTAATTAAACTGAAGTTTTCAAAGACGAGTCAGGTTAACAACACAAAACTGGGGTGCTCTACATGGTAAATCTTCATTGCAGGATATTGGCCGGTCTCGCCGTGCTCTTCGGAATATACGTCATGCCGGCATACGCCGCCTCGCCATCCTCCTGCGCGGTCACTCTGACCGAGCAGTCCGGCGTAACGCGCACAAGCGAATGCGCCGTCTTTGGAGTGCCGGTGCCTCGTGACTGGCAAGTGACGGATTCAAGCCAATTCGGCATGACTGATTCCGGAGGTGCCTGCGTTCCAGCCCAGTATGAAATATTGGCACGCTGGGCGGGAACGACAAACAATGCTTCGGCATACGTCAAATGGGTTCTGGTGTCATACCTGGCCTCGGTTGCGGCCAATGAATCCGGCACTATATATTTGAATCATTCCGGCTCTTCCGCCTCACCGGGAACTTCCATAAGCATCTCCACCGCCGTGGCCAACCGCATCACGGTCGATACCGGCGCGGCCCAGTTCCTGCTGAACACTGCCGATTTCAACCTCTTTGAGCAGGTCACCGTCTCCGGGCAGACTTTGCTCGACACCCTGGGCGCAACCACGGCCATAGCTTATTCGGATATTGGCGGCACCAGTATTGTCGCGGGCGGCAGCCCTGACCTGGTCGCCCGCGCGACCGCCGCGGTCATTGAAAGGAGCGGCCCTCTGTATGCCGTGATCAAAATAGAAGGAAGCATTATGCACGGCGCCGTTCCGGTGCTGGACTACACGGCCAGGCTCCACTTCTACGCCGGGCGGGCTGAGGCGCGCCTGGATTTCACGGTTGAAAATAACCACCCCGTAATCCCCTATGAATCGGGCCAACCCTCGAACGTCCACCGCAAGGGCGCGGTCAACAGCGTTTATATCGGCGACCTGCGGCTCAAGCTCCGCCTGCGCAATACCGGCAGCGCGCTGCACGCCCTCGCCGAGCAGTCGGTGGCGGTCGAGAACCCGGCCTCGACCGTGAGCCTCTACCAGGGATCGAGCGGCAGCAGCAACTGGAACGTTTACACCGGCACTCCGGGCTGGCCGGGCAGTGAAGCATCCTCCTCCCCTCGGGTCCAGGCCATGTGCACCAACCGCGGCTTCATCGTTTCCTATGCCGGATCAACTGTAAGCGGTGATCATTCGGAAGGCTGGATGAGTGTTTACCGCAACAGCGGACCGCGCGTCACGGCGGCGGTGCGCGCCTTCTGGCAGAATTATCCCAAGTCAATTGAAGCCGGGTCGGATGGATCGCTGGCCGTCAACCTTTTCCCGGACGGTTCGCATTTCCAGCACAACTTCCGGGTGGGCGAGGAAAAAACCCACAGCATTTTGCTCAGCTTCGGAGTCGGCTCCATCACCGCCGCGGAATGCACGCAGAAGGCGAGCGCTTTCAACCGTCCACTTCTCGGCGCCGTCGCGCCGGCCTGGCATACCAACGCGACCGTCCTGGGAGAAGTGCCTCCCGCCAGCACCAACGAATGGCCGCTTTATGAAAATTATGTGCGGACCGCTTTCCAGTCCAACCCGGCCTTTGATCCGGAAACAGACGATCCTTCCTTCGGCAATTCCACCCTTCAGGCCAAGGCGATAGAAGGCTACGAGTTTTACGGATGGCAGGATTACGGCGACGTGCCCCTGGACTACGAGTCTTTCGACTGGCACTGCGCCGGGCAGATGAACCTGAAATATTTTTACACCTACGGCATGTTCATGCAGTTCTGCCGCTCGGGCGACCTGCGCTGGTTCAACCTGGCCTACCCGGCCGCGTGCCACCTTTCCGACCTGGACATACAGCACATCCCCGATGGCGGCGCCACGCACTGGTCCCACGGAGCTTATTACGGCCACAGCCAGCACGACGAGCGTGGCGATCTGAATCCGAACCGCAATGAAAATTCACCCTCCGTGGACCTGATTTTCGGAATACCCGACCTTATGCTGGCCTATTACATGACCGGGGAACGGCGTTTCCGCGAAGTGGCGCTGGAGTGCCTCGAGGGTAATCTGAACATGTCGCAGTTCAGCGATTTCACTGCTGAGCTTCCGACGGAAAATCGCGAGCGGGCCAACCTGGTTTTCGGCTACCTGGAAGGCTACCGCGAAACCGGCGAGACGCGCTGGCTGGCGGAAATCACCAACATCGTCGGCCAGACCGCCAACTTGTCAAACAAATCATGGCTAACCAATCCCGATGCCTACGGGGTGGCCAACCCCGGCGCGTCCATCAAGATGTTCATACTTGGGCAGTTGATATGGGTTATGGGCAAATACCTTGATTTCTGCACCGAATACGGATGGACTGACCCCTACAACACGGCGGCAGCCATCCAGGCTTACTGCAACTTCGTTATCAATTACACCATGGTCAGCGTGGGTCCAAATGCCTCCGCGACCATTTTTCAATACTTCTTCGACCACAGTGATCCGAGTTACATTGACCACAACAACTGGGCGCTGGTCATGGCGGACGCCATGGCCTACGCCTCCAAATACAGCGGGGATACCAATTACCTGCAATCGGCCGCCCGGCTGTATAATACCGGCGTCATCGACCCGCAGTGGTCCAACGACGCACCCGTTTACATCGACACCAAGGGCCTGGTCAATTCAATCAACTGGGGCCTGGTGTACATGAACCAGACCAGGACCGGCGCGCCGGATCCTGCGCCGGGGCCGGGGCCGGGACCGGATCCCGATACCGGCCCGAGCATCCTGGCGAACAACACCGATGGCTCCCTCACCATCAGCCAGGGAACGCCGGTTTCCATCACCGCATCACTGGCGCCCGGAGCCTACGCGGGCATCGAAGCCGACTGGTGGGTGGTGGCCCTGGCCTTGAACTCGGGAGAATGGTACTTCCTGGACAGCAACATGCAATGGACGCCCTTCAGCGGCAACGTGGCGGAGTGCCGCCCCGCCTACCAGGGACCGCTATTCGCCCTGCCTTCAACCACCCTCCTGAGCGGATACATACTGCCGCAGGGAACATTCAACTTTTACTTCGGCGTGGACCAGAGGGATGATATTCTTAACTATCCCGGCGGTCCGATTCTATACGACCTGGTGACGGTTGTCGTCCGATAATGCGGCCATCTTGGCCTGATTTCCTGGTTCGTCGCCTTGGATAGCGCCGGTGATTATCGCATGGACCGGTATAAACAAACAGCGTACACATTGGATACACACCTCCACCCGAAAATTGATGCGCCTATCAGACGGCAATGCGGCTTGAACGTTATTGGCCGCCTGGTTGCCTTGACCATTGCGCTCGGGGCGTCAGCATGGCCCATGCCGGCAATGGCCCGCCCCTGGCCGGACAGCAGGGATCGCATTGTTGTCTTTGCGGACCAATTGCCGGAAGGCATGAGCGCCCAACAGAGGCAGTTTGCGGCGACCCGACTGGGCGGCACCCAGAAAATGCGCGTTTCTGAAATCCGCGCCTTGCGCGCCTACAACGCCGACTTTCTTTGCCTGCATTACCAGCTGGGATTGGGTTGCGGCGCGCACCCTTTTATCATCGGCGATGAATGGGCTTCTGACTGGGCCTATGTGAACGGCAATGAAAGTTGGTTCCTGCACAACGCTTCAAGCGCCCGCGTGCACCAGACGGCCTGGAATTGGGACATGATGGACATCACCGGCGCCGGGGGCGTTTTCAATACCGGGTTCCCTGAATACTGGATAACGTCGTGCCTTTACCGGGTCGCTCTCAATGAGAATGACGGCATCTTCGCCGACAGCTTCACCGCAGACAGCTATTCCTTCGGCCAGTGCAATCCCTCCCATGAATGGCTTGAGAATATTGACCTGTGCCGGAACAACTGGATTCCGTCTCTGCAAGCTTATGCCGAAACCATAAAAAACCGGTTTGATGCGGACGGGCGCAACTTCCTCTTCCTGCCCAACTTGGGCGCCCTGATCACTTCATGGGATACGACTGAATACAACCGGCTCGGGCACGGGGGCATGATCGAAGGGTTCTGTTTCTGGGAGGCCGGCAGTTATCTGGACGCGGCGGACTGGGCGCTACAGATGGGACACATCACTGACCTCGCCCGCTCAAACCAGGTGCTGCTCTGCCAGAGCTACATCGGGACGTGCGCGAATTACCAGGACCGGATGTTCGCCACGGCCAGCCATCTCCTGATCAAGGGCTCGCGCACTTATTTCTTCATGCTGGCCGACGAAGGGTTCGAGTATTACCCTGAGTACGAGATAGACCTGGGCCGGGCCCTGTCCGGCTTGCCCTCCGACTTCAGCAACTTCTGGAATGAGGCCTGGGGAGTTTACCGCCGCGATTACACGAACGGTATTGTCCTGGTCAACCCCGGCGGGTCGTCAGCCGCCATTCCCAGCCTTGGCAGCCAATACTGGCTGGTTTCTGCCAGCGGCGGCGGAGCGGTTTCCGCGGCCGGCGATTACGCCGGAAGCCTGGCGTTAACGGCGGTAACCTCCCTGACCCTCGCGGCCCATTCCGGCGCAATCCTCATGTCGTCCACCAACACCCCCGATCCAACGCCCACACCCACGCCCACCGGTCTCGGCACGCCGACCATCCGGGCCAACGGCAACACAAACGAGGTTGCCATCACGCATCCGGGCACCGTCAGCATCACCGTGGAAATGAACGCGGGCGAGTCGGCTGGAGTTGAAGCCGACTGGTGGGTCGTCGCCCTGTCGCTGAACACCGGGGAATGGTATTACCTGGACAGCAGCATGCAATGGCTCATGTTCAGCGGCAACGTGTCGGAATGCCAGCCCGCCTACCAGGGACCGCTTTTCAATCTTCCGTCCACCACCGTCCTGAGCGGATACACCCTGCCACAGGGAACTTTTAATTTCTACTTCGGCGTTGACCAGAGAGATAACATTTTGAATTACCCTGACGGGCCGATTTTATACGATTCAGTCACAGTTATTGTTCATTAAGTTTTTGAATGTTAAACGGAGGGATTCCAGCATGAAAAACAAATTAACAGTTCTTTCCATTTCGATTTCCCTGTTTTTGTTTGCCAATTCTTCTTTCGCTGCCGGCGAGTCCGTGACTATCATGGCCAATGGCGCGAGCGGCGTAGTCACCCAGCAGTCTGCCGCGACCCTCTCCGTGACCATTGAAATATCCGCCGGCGATTCCGGCGTGGTAACGGCCGACTGGTGGCTCCTGGCCCGGGCATCCGGCAGCTGGTATTACTATGACTTAGGCTCGGGCTTCACGCCGGGCTTCGCCGTGTCATTCCAGGGCGGCCTGCCGTCTATCTCATCTGTGGAAGTATTGCGCATGAGCGGCCTTTCGGCCGGGACTTACTCTTTCTTTTTCGGTTTTGATACCGCGCTCAACGGCGAGGTGGATATGGATGCGCTTGTGTACCAGAGCGTGACCGTCGTCGTGGAAGGCACAACGCCGTCGCCCGTGCCGCCGCCCACCCCGGGCTCACTCATTCAGCCAACCGATATTGTCTACCTGGGTGCCTTCCGTCTGCCTGAGGACCCTGCCCACCCCAGCGAGGGATGGGAATGGGGCGGATTATCGCTGGCCTATTATCCCGGCGGCGATCCGTCCGGCGCCTCCGACGGCTACCCTGGATCACTCTACGGCACCGGCAACGCCCAGCACATGTGGGTCGGGGAGATCAGCATTCCCGCCCCGGTCATATCCGTTACCACCAACATAGAAGACCTTAACATGGCCACGCTGCTGCGCGGCTTCACCGACATCCGCTCGGGCATTGCCTCACTGGAGCAGCTTTATGCTAACCGCATGGTGCTTTATTGCGGGCTCGAGTACCTTCCTGCGCAGGGTTCGCAGTCCAGCGGCAAGCTCTACGCCTGCTTCGGCGACCATTTTCACGACGAGGGCTCGCCGCAGTACACGCCAACGCACATGTGGACCGACCTTGACCTCCAGAGCAACCACAGCGGCGCCTGGTGGATCAGCACCCAGTCGCTTTACAGCGTCAACCAGTACATGTTCGAGCTGCCGGCTTCCTGGGCCGACGCCAACGCCAACACCGCCGGGCGCTACCTGGTTACAGGCCGCCACCGCGAAGGCGGGTGGTCCGGGCAGGGCCCGGCCTTGATCGCGATCGGGCCATGGCTTTCCGGCAACCCGCCGCCCGCCAACACGGTCCTCACCGCGTTTCCCCTCCTGCTTTATTCAACCACCTACTTTGGAGAAGATAATTCGCACACCATGACCAACTACCATCTTTCCGACAACTGGTTCGACGGCGCCTGCCTGACCGCCGGCGACAGGTCGGCGGTGGTGTTCCTCGGCCTGAAGGGAATTGGATCCTGCTGGTACGGGTGGTCGGACGGTACGGTGTTCGATGAAGACGCGAACACCCCTGTGCCGCCCTACCCGAACAACGACCGTGGCTGGTGGAGCAGTTCATTCCAGACTCAAATTATTTTCTACAACCCTTCGGATTTGGCCGCTGTGGCAGCGGGCACAATGGCCCCCTATCAGCCCCAGCCTTACGCGACCTTAAGCCTCGATTCCTATCTCTGGAACCTCGACAAGATGAACCACCCCGACTTCGTCGTCAACCGGAACAAATACCGGGTCGGCGGCCTCGCCTTTGACCGCACCAACGGGCTCCTCTATATCGCCGAAGACCGCGGGGACGCGGCCAACGAGCGGCCCTTGATCCACGTGTTCAGGGTGAATTAAATTACCCAGGCAGCGTGGCCGACAATGGAGCGATTCAATCTTCCGGCAGATCATTACCGCCTGTAAACGCAGGCGGATAAATTCCCGCCAGCAGATTTTTTAACGCATATTTCTTGAATTTATTGCCAGTTCACCTTGACCGGATATTCTAATCTGATATAATTCATATCATGAAGGGATTTATTAAATATTGCGTTGGGGTGACGCCGGTTATTTCGGCTCTTATATTGGTATTAAGCGCACCCGATGCAAGAGCTGACCGCTATGTGGCGCAGGGCGGACAGACACCAGCCGGTGGCTACACCACGTGGGATACGGCCTCCACCAATATCCAGGACGCGGTCAGCATAGCCAACGTGGATGAAACGGTCTGGATATCCAACGGGGTTTACACGGTGGGGTTAAGCAACCAGATCGTCTACATCAGCAAGGGTCTGAAGCTGCGCGGCTTCAGCGGCAACCGGGACGATGTTATCCTTGAGGGCCCCGCGCAAACTGCTCCTGACAGGTCAACCAGGGGCATGGTAATCAATTCGGCGACAAACAACTATATTCTCGTGGATTCACTTACCATCAGAAACTGCACGGCGGCTGATTACGGCGCCGGCATCTACCTTACGGGAAGCGCGACATATCCCGGCACAACCGAGGTGCGCAACTGCTCCATCATCAACGGCCGACATAGCACCAGCAATGCCGGCGGCGGCAGTATTTATTCCAGCCAGACTGCCGGGTCGGCCTACCATACCATACTTACGAACTGCACGATCGCGAATAACTGGTCCACGAACAGGAATTTTTGCGGAGGCTGGTTGAATAACGGCAGGGGCAGCGTTGACAATTGTATTATTGCGGCCAATGGCGTATCTGCAAACACGGATCGCGGGTATGGATTTGGCATGGGCGCCGCAGGGACAATAAGAAATTGCCGGTTTGAACGCCAAACCCAGGGCGGCTCGTGGGGCATGGCACTCTCGCTCGGAAATAATGTCCTGGTGGAAAACTGCGTGGTCATATCAAACTGGGGCCCCAATGCAAGCGGCGTTTACGCCGAGGGTGTAACGAACTTGGTTATCAGGAATTGCCTTGTCAGCCATAACGCGACCACGGTTCAAGGCGGGGGGTTTTATCTTTGGGACTCAGCGTTAACTATTGAAAACTGCACGATAGTCAGCAATAACTCCGCGATGATGCTCAGGCTTTCCGCCTTAAAGACAAACACCATCATCCTGGCGAATAATATCATTTGTTCAAATATCATCAATTTCAACGCAATCGGCGGCGATCTTTACGCAACCAACAACAACTGTTCGACTGACTTGAGCGCGTATGGTCCCAGTAATCTCACCTCCAATCCCCTTTTCCTTGATTTCAACGGCTTTAATTTCCGCCTGGCTCCCGATTCCCCCTGCATAAACACGGGAACCAACCAGGAATGGATGAGCGGCTACCTTGACTTTGACGGCTTGCCCCGGGTGCTGCAGGACATTGTTGACAGGGGCGCCTATGAGTCGGCTTATAACTTTTTCAGCCTGGGGCCGGCCGGCTTCACCAATACGGTCATGAGGGGCTACCTGACTAACATGACCGTCAACTTGAGCAATGCCGCTCCCGAAATCGCGCTTGGCTGGCAGGCAACTATCACTAATTCTTGGATACAAAGCCAGACAAGCGGGACGATTTCAGCAGGCAGTTCCAGCGCCTTGACTTTCACCAACAACTCTCTCGGGCAGTCTCCGGGAACGAACTCCGGCAGGATGTTTTTCATTGCCACTGCAAACCAGCGCTACCCGCAGACCGGGACGGTGGACATGGTGATGCACGTGGCGGAG
>Ga0351899_1089_pt2 | contig 13257 bp, 10 predicted proteins | sample BONcelHT113001C6_FD_206833 | JGI IMG/M metagenome (GOLD analysis project Ga0351899, IMG submission 206833) | Enriched cells from coal bed in the Powder River Basin, Montana, United States - BONCAT cells T11 rep1 HSBNCT.T11.300.1.C6 ... | reverse complement strand
GCCCGGCCAGGGCCGAGTCAAAATCACAATAGCCGCCGTCGTCGCCCCACATGGTAAAGAATATTTCCTTTACCTGTTCCTTGCGGCAGGCGGCGATGCACGGTCCGGCGTTCTCCTCGGTCCGCATGCGGTCGTGCCAGAGTTTTCCCCATGTCCAGACGCCGGAGGCCATCAGGGGCTCATAGCCCATGGCGCGGTGGCGACGGATCCAGTCACGATAAAAGCCTTCGTTGTCATGGTAATAGTCCCAGTAAACCAGCTCAACCGCGCTCGGGATTTTGGCGATGACATCTTTCGGGATTTTACATTTTGGGTCGTAATAATTCTGATTGGGGCTTCCGAGGCGGAAATACATGTCCGACCATATCATCGGCTTAAGGCCATGCTTCATGCAGATCCTGACTACTTTGCCGAGGTGCTCGTTGAAAATATCAAACCCGCGTTTGTATCCATGCCGGTCCAGGTAACGCCCGCGGCCGAGGTCGTGGGTTTCGTCCATGCCAATATGAATCCGGCGGCTTTTGAATACTTTGCTCCAGTGGTAAACCATTTTTTCTATAAGCGCATAGGTTTTATTCTCCCCGACGAGCAGCACTGAGCTTGTATCCCTGACTGCGCCGTAAGCCGGCCATTGCAGGATCTGTGCGAGATGGCCGAGGGTCTGGATGCAGGGAATCATTTCTATGCCAAGGGCTGCGGCGTAACGGTCAATTTCGCGCAGCTCGGAAGCAGTGTAGCGCCCGCGCAGGTGGCCGAAATAGTATTCGCCAGGAAGCTCGTAGGTATCCTCGGTGTAAAGCATGACCATGTTGTAGCCGAGCAGGGCGAGCTGGCGGAGCCATGCCTTGATATGCTCCACGCTCATCACGGCGTTGCGCGAGCAGTCGAGCATTATGCCGAATGTTGTGAAAGGTGATTTTTCGGTCAGCTCCCGGCCTTGCGGCGCGAGGCCGGCCATCAGCGAGCTCAAGGCGCGCAATGCCATCGCGGCGGTTCCGTAGCTGATAGTCGCGACCCGGCCTGATAGTTTAAGCCGGCAGACGCCCGGTTTTTCAGATCGTTTAAATACGACCTTGACGCCGTTTAGCCCGCCAAATTGAACCGGATAATCGGCGGCCAGGGCCGTGAGGATGGAATGGAGCTCGGACGGAGTGGTGCTTTTATCCCAGCGTATTGCTCGCATATGGTCCTCCCGCATGTCGATCACGCAACATTTATTTGGTTTGGAACAAAATGATCATTACCAATTATCCTGCATTCGTCCAAGTATTATTCTTTACGAAAATTATTGGATTCGAAGCTTGATCATCAACCGGCAAATGAGATATTATTTATCAGGTATACTTGGGCATGAAATCAATAATATTGACACGTTTACAGATCTGTTTTACCCGCCGGCTTGTCCTTGTTCTGACAGCAGTATTGTGTTTTTTAGCTCCGGCCGATTTATGCGCCGATTATTACGCGGCCAAGAACGGCCAGACCCCGGTTGGCCCTTATACCAGCTGGGTGACGGCTGCCAGCAGTATCCAGGACGCGGTCAACGCGGCGCCCACGAACGGCGTTGTCTGGGTTGGCGCCGGGCGCTATACCGTGCCGACCAACGCGGTTTATTACACCAGCACCAACGTCGTTTATATTTACAAGCCCCTGACCCTGCGCAGCTCCAATGGCGTTCCTGCGAGCACAATAATTGATGGCGAGGGTAAATACCGCGGCATTTGCTGGAGTTATGCCACCACCACGACCAACCAGTTTCTTCTGGATGGTCTGGCGATCTCCAATTGCGTTGCAACCAACGCTGGCGGTGGTATTGTTTTTCCTTACCCTGTTAGCGGCTCTTGGACGGTCACGGTGCAAAACTGCATCATCAGCGATAACACTGCCCTCTGCACAACGAGTTCCGCTTACGCGGCCGGAGGGGGTATGTATGTTTATTCAGTAGCAGGTTTTGGAGTGACTATATCCAACTGCGTCATCAGGAATAATTTTGCCACCAATTCAATGACCGGCACAATGAGCCAGGCCGGCGGGATTTATCTTTACACTTACGGAAATAAACTGATAACGGGCTGTATTATAGAAAAAAACAGGTCAGGGGCTTACGGCGGAGGGATGTATTTGCTGTCAGCTTATAACATGATGGTGGAAAACTCTGTTGTGCGTAGCAACCGCTGCGAACATGGCGACAATAACACTTCCGGCGGCGGCATGCACTTGAGTTCCGGCATCGTTACCGTTCGGAACTGTCTCATTTGCAATAACTACGGCTCTTATTCCGGCGGCGGAATATACAAATTTGCAAGCGTCGCCACGCCGGAAAATTACGGCTTGCTGACGGTCTTAAACTGCACGATTGCCAGCAATACAGCTTCATATGGCAGCGCCTTGTACGTGCGCCGGGCGGACAGGCTCAGCATTGCCAATTCCATCATCTATTCCAACGTGGTAGGTGTTGTAAGCATCTATCCTCATTATTTTACAAATAACTGGATCAACCAGGTTGAAATAACCAACGGCGTGAACGGGGTGGGGAATATTACCAATGGCGTTGATCCCAGGTTTATAAATTCGGCTGCACAAGATTACCATTTTACCGATTCTTCACCATGCTTTAACGCCGGGACAAACCAGGACTGGATGTATAACTCATCCGACCTGGATGGGCGCAAGCGCATCCGTTACGGCTCGGTCGACATGGGGGCCTACGAGACGCTTAAAGACGCCACCATCTATAGATTTAAATGATGAATATGATGAATCCGCCATTGATATTCATTTTTATTTCTCAATGCCGATATCGGTCAATTCTTCTGCTCCTGGTGTTATTTATTTCAATTCTGCCCGGCGCAATGGCTGATTATTACGCGGCCCAGAACGGGCAGACCCCGGCCGGAACGTATACCAGCTGGGCGACGGCCGCCAGCAGCATCCAGGACGCGGTGAACGCCGCCACGAATGGCGCCACGGTCTGGGTCGGGGCCGGGCGCTATACCCTGCCTGCCAACGCTACGAATTACATGGGCTCGAACGTGGTTTATATTAATAAGCTTCTGACGCTGAACAGCTCCAGCGGCGTTCCGGCGAGCACGATCATTGACGGTATGGGCACAAATCGCGGCGTAACGGTTTATTACGCCGCCGGTTCCGCGACCTACCGGATGGTTATTGACGGATTCACCTTTACAAATTGCGTCGCCTCCAATTACGGCGGCGCCCTGCTGCTGGAATCCGCCAACAACGTCTGGACGGCCATGGTCCAGAACTGTGTGTTCGTCAACAACAAGGCGCTGTGCACCTCCAGCAACGATTACGCGCTTGGCGGTGCGATTTATAATTACAACAGCTGGTCGGCTTTCGGCATGACGGTATCCAACTGCGTCTTCCGCTCAAACATGGCCACCAACAGCGCGTATTCCGTCAACAGCCAGGGCGGAGCGGCCCATCTGCGGCATTACGGGAAAGAGCTCTTTGCCAACTGCCTGATTGAAAGCAATTATGCCGGAAACAATGCCGGGGCCATATATCAGACATATGGAAAACTTGAGATGGATAACTGCATCGTGCGCGGCAATCGGACTTTCGCGTATCTGAATGCGGGCTCGGGTGGAGGCGCCATATTCCTGAATGGCCTGATAACCGCCCGCAACTGTCTTTTGCACCACAACGTCGCCTATAGCGGCGGGTGGGGCGGGGCGGTTGCCTGCCAGCGCCAGGGTAGCGGCGATACCATGCTCCTTCAATTCTACAATTGTACCATCGTCAGCAACTACGGCGGGGGCGGGATTTATGTGCGCTCATGGGGCCCGGGACAGAGCTATTACCCTTACCTGCAGGTATATAATTCGATTATCCAATCGAATACGGCGTATAATATCGCGGCAACCGCGCCGCCTGGTTATAAAAATTCATACATCAGTTCCTGCTGGTATCCTACCAACGGAGTAAGCCCTGAAATAACCGAAATCGGCAATATCACTTCCCCGGTGGGTTTTGTCGATTTTGCCGGCCAGGATTTCCGGCTGTGCAGTGATTCTCCCGCCGTGAACGCCGGGACCAACCTGGACTGGATGGCTGATCTCACGGACCTTGATGGACACAAGCGGGTCCGTTACGGCACGGTTGACGCCGGCGCCTATGAAATGATCAAAGACGCTACCCTGTACCGGTTCCGTTAGCTGTTTACAAAAGAACATGCGATAAAATATAAGATAATCGAACAGGAGAATGTCGAACAAGGAACTCCGAATGTCGAAGGAAGGAGTTAACGATATCAGATCTGTACTTCATGATTCTGCAGTTCCTTGTTCTGCATTTCTGCGGCTTGGTCGGGCATAGCCAACTGGGAATAACCGGGAATCAATTTCAGCCTTGATCGCCCCCTTTTACGCATGTATACTGTTTTTTACAAATATCTAGCTGCAAATATCTAAAAATCAATGAATAATTTTCTGTCATATTCATGCCTCCGGTCGGTTGTCGCGGCATCAGTTTGCCTCGCCTGCGCGCTGCCATGCGCGGCCGATTACTACGTGGCCCAGAACGGCCAGACGCCGGCTGGGCCTTATACCAGCTGGGCGACGGCCGCCAGCAATATCCAGGATGCGGTCAACGTGGCCGCGAATGATTCAACGGTCTGGGTTGGTGCCGGGCGCTACACCGTGACGGCCAATACCACGAATTACTGGGGCTCCAACGTGGTCTTCATCAACCGCCCCCTGAGCCTGAGAAGCTCCAATGGCGTGCCGGAAACCACGGTCATTGACGGCCAGGGCAAACATCGCGGGCTGACCTGGTATTATACCACGGCATGTACTTCCCTCTTCCTGCTGGACGGCTTTACCATCACCAACTGCTGGGCGACCAACGTGGGCGGAGGAATTTTTTTCGCGCCGACTCCGGCCAACTATGCCCTGACCGCCGCGGTGCAGAACTGCGTGATCAGCGATAACATTGCATCCTCCCGCGATGCGACTGGAAATGCAGCCGGCGGCGGCATCTATACTTTATCATATGACGGTTTTGGCCTGACCGTATCAAACTGCGTGATCAGGAATAATATTGCCACAAACGTGACTACCGGCCAGGTCAGCACTGCCGGCGGCATGTATCTTTACTCATACGGCAAAAAGCATATCACCGGCTGCCTGGTGGAAAACAATCGTTCCATGGCTTACGGGGGCGGCATGTATGCGGTTTCTTCCGACCTGCTGATAGAAAACAGCATTTTCAGGGAAAACCGCAACGTGAATTGGGATTATAATTACGGCGGCGGCGCCATGTACCTTTCGGCCGGAGTTGTGACCCTGCGGAGTTGCCTGATTTACAACAACTACTCCAGTCATGGCGCGGGAATATACAAGTTTGCCTCAGCGTATCTGCCGCCGGAACAATACGGCCTGCTCGATATCCATAACTGCACTATCGTCAGCAACATAAATTACGGTATTTACGAGCGCCGGGCTGACAAGCTGAACATATCCAATTCCATTCTTTATACCAATACTGTCGCCAGTGTTTACGTTGCTGCAGGCCCTATTATATTTTACGCCACGAATTCGTGGATTTATTACAACAGCGTTACCGGCGGCACCGTTGTGGACGGAGTAGGCAACATCACCAACGGCATTGACCCGGAGTTTAATAATTCGGCCGGAAATAATTACCGCCTGAAGCAGTCTTCGCCGTGCTTCAATGCCGGGACCAACCAGGAGTGGATGGCAAACGCAACTGATCTTGACGGACGCAAGCGCATCCGTTACGGCTGCGTTGACATGGGCGCCTATGAAATACTCAAGGATGCTACTGTTTACAGGTTTAAATGATCTTATGTATAATTTCATACGCGGCCGAATTTATCAATCAAGGCGATTAATGGCTGTTTTGCTTGTTTTTCATGCTGGATGTATTCTGCCCAGCGCATTCGCCGATTATTACGCGGCCCAGAATGGCCAGACACCATCTGCTCCCTATACGAGTTGGGCTTCGGCGGCCAATAACATCCAGGATGCGGTTAACGCAGCCACATCAAACTCCACGGTCTGGGTCGGCGCCGGGCGTTACACCGCGCCATCGGCTCCCACTAATTATGGCGGCGCCACGAATGTTGTTTTCATCTACCGCCCGATTACGCTGCGCAGTTCCAACAGCGTGCCGGAATCGACCATTATCGACGGCGAAGGTAAAAACCGCGGCATAACATGGTTATATAGCAGCACCAGCACGAACAACTGCGCGCTGGACGGACTTACAATCTCCAATTGCACTTCATATCCGACAAATGTTGGCGGCGGACTGATGTTTGCGATCCCGGGGACATGGACATGCACTGTGAGAAATTGCATTTTTACCGATAACCTTGCCGTGTCAACCAACGGAACGATATTGTCATATGGCGGAGGCATCTTCGTTTCCTATACCGGTAATTTCGGCCTGGATATTTCCAACTGCGTCATCCGCAACAACCGGGCTACGAACACGGTCACTGCGGCGAACGCGCGGGGCGGGGGTTTCGACATTTACACCTATAACGGGCTGAATTACATTTACGGCTGCCTTGTGGAAAACAACGAGGCTGGCCACGAAGGCGGCGGAGGTGGCGTTCATTCAAGAGCAAAGACGATAGATAATTGCACGTTCCGCAACAACCGCACCACGGTCTATCTGAACGCCATGTCGGGCGGGGGCGGATACTTCGGGATCGGGACGATCAGGAATTGCCTGTTTTACAACAATTATGTTGCAAGCTCCGCCGGCGGCGGCGGAATTTTCAATGACCGCGCAGGAACTTTGTACATTTATAACTGCACGATTGTCAGCAACAGGGCGGCTTCTGGCGGCGGAATCAAGATACGGGCAAATACCGCGGATGATTTATTGCAGATGGATAACTCGATCGTATATTCAAATTCGGTCGATGACATCTCGCTCGGCGCAACCAATATTAATTTAATATCATTTTCCTGTTTCGTTTCCAACGCAAACATGGGGGTGGTCAACGGGGCGTATAATGTTACCAATAACCCGCGCCTGGCTGATTTCACCGGCCGGAATTATCATTTGAATCAAGATTCGCCCTGCCTGAATGCCGGGACCAATCAGGATTGGATGTCAAGCGGGATAGATTTGGATGAACGCGCCCGCATCCGTTACGGCATTGTTGACATGGGCGCGTATGAGCATGTCTATGACGGGACGGTTTATATGCTTCGCTGATTTACCGATTAATTATGCATGAATTTATCACAAATGGATTCCGGCGAAGATGGCTCTTAGCTTTTTTGATGACGAATAGCCTGCTGCCCGGCTCAAAAGCCAATTATTACGCGGCGCAAAACGGCCAGGTTCCGGCCGCGCCATACACCAGCTGGGTGTCGGCCGCCAGCAGCATCCAGGATGCGGTTAACGCGGCCACATCAAACTCCACGGTCTGGGTCGGCGCCGGACGCTATACCTTGCCGGCCAATAGCTCAAATTATTACGGCTCCAATGTAGTCTTCGTCAACCGCCCCTTGATCCTGCGCAGTTCGAACGGCGTGCCTTCGAGCACCATAATTGACGGGCAGGGCACAAACCGTGGGATAACAGTTTTGTATGCTTCTCCAAGCATAACCAACCGGTTCGTGCTGGATGGCTTTACGATTTCAAATTGCTGGGCCACGAACATCGGCGGCGGCATCATCCTGGACCCGCTCAACACCGGATGGACGAACATAATCCAGAACTGCATCATCGCCGACAACACTGTTTTTTCTCCCACATCGACCGTAACTGCCGCTGGCGGCGGGCTTTATTGTTCCATGAATTTCGCCTATTTTGGACTCATTGTTTCGAACTGCGTTTTCCGCAACAACCAGGCCACCAATGCCAACCTAAAGGCGAGAGCCATGGCCGGGGCCATCTATTCCCGTACCGCTGGGACCAGGTTGATCACAGACTCGGTTATAGAAAGCAATGTGGCGGGATATGCCGGCGGCATTTATACCTACCTGGCGACGCTCGAGATAGAAAGGACCATCTTCCGTGGCAACGCGGCGCATTCCGGCGAAAATGCCACCTGGGCCGGCGGCGCCATATACCTGGGGGCGTCCCAGCTTATCGTAAGAAACAGTCTTTTTTATGACAATTGGACTGTGGCCGCCGGCGGAGCCATTGCCAGCCAATGCCAGGCCGTTGGCGCTTATATCGCCAGGATATACAATTCCACCATAGTCAGCAATTACGCTTCAGGCGGCGGGGGCGGCATTTACATGCGCAACTGGGGCGCCCTTGGGAGCATGTCATTGCACCTTTATAACTCCATCGTGCATTCCAATGGCCCGAATAACGCCTATGGCAACATGTATCTGGCGACCTTGTCCGCCTATGCCACCAATTACATCACCAACTCCTGTTTCTGGAATACGAACGAAGTCTGGACCGGCACCGGCAATATCACCAATTCGCCTGCTTTCGTGGATTATTCCGGCCACGATTTCAGGCTTTCCCCGTCTTCCCCATGCCTGAATGACGGCATTAACCAGAGCTGGATGACGAATGCGGCAGATCTTGACGGTGCCAAGCGTATACGGTATGGCATAGTGGACATGGGCGCGTTTGAAATCATAAAGGATGCAACGGTCTACAGGTTCAGGTAGATATGATTACAATATTACCTGCCAACGGTATAAATATTTTTTGGCGGATATCTGTCGCTGGGCTGGCGTTGGCTATGCTTTCCCTGTCTGATTCAAGAGCCGATTATTACGCGGCCCAGAACGGGCAGACCCCGGTCGGTCCGTATACCAGCTGGACGACGGCCGCAAGCAGTATCCAGGACGCGGTCAACGCCGCGCCCACCAACGGCGTTGTCTGGGTCGGCGCCGGGCGTTACACCATTCCAACCAACGCCGTCTTTTATCAGGGCACAAATGTTGTCTATATTTATAAGCCGCTGATCTTGCGCAGTTCTAACGGCGTGCCGGCGCGCACCGTCATCGACGGGCAGGGCAAGCATCGGGGCGTTACATGGTATTATCCTTATTCCAGCACCAACAGGTTCCTGCTGGATGGTTTCACGGTATCCAATTGCTGGGCAACGAATACAGGCAGCGGTATCTATATCGTGCCGAGCGTCTGGACCGCCGAAGTTCAGAATTGCATAATCAGCGACAACCTGGCCCTCTGCACGCAGAACGTGGCGTATGCTTATGCGGCCGGCGCCGGCATTTATGGCTCCTTGGCTTCAGGTTTCGGGATGACCGTTTCCAACTGCATTATCCGGAACAACCATTGCACCAATACAACCATGGGCACAATGAGCACTGCCGGCGGGGCGTATATTTACGGCACAGGGCGCAAGCTCGTGACCCACTGCCTGATTGAAAGCAACTCGGGGGCGCGCTCAGGCGGCCTGCTTATGGGATACAGTCCCATGACGGTTGAAAACTCCATCCTGCGCGGTAACCGGAGCTTGCAGGAATTTGATTCAAATGACGGCGGAGGAGGCGTTAGCTTCAGCTCAGGTGAAGCTTTTGTCAGGAACTGCCTGATCTACAACAACTCCGCCGGCAAGGGCGGAGGAATCTATAAGTTCGCCAGTCCCATTACCGGACCCTATACCGGTTTGCTGGAAGTGGTCAATTGTACTATCGCGAGCAACGTCACCACGGAGATCGCATCCAGTGCGATCAGGTTCAGGAGGCTGGACAGGCTGTACCTGTGCAATTCCATCATTTATTCCAACAATATTCCCGTTTATGGCGATTGGCCGATGTATTTTACTAATTCCTGGATTGTTTCAACCAGTGTTGTCAACGGCGTGAACGGCGTCGGCAACATAACCAATGGGATTGATCCGGCTTTTATTGGCGTGGAGGACAAGGATTTCCGCCTGACCCCGTCTTCGCCATGCTTTAACACCGGTACCAACCAGGATTGGATGATAAACACTGATGACCTTGACGGCCGCAAGCGCATCCGATACGGTAGCGTTGATATCGGCGCCTATGAGTTGATTAATGACGCCACGATTTACAAGTTCAGATGATCGAATGAACAATCAATTCTTCAGTCAAATATATACATCCAGACTGTTTAGTGCTGTAATAGTCACGGTGCTTGTTGCTTGTATTCTGCCGCATGCTGTTGCCGATTATTACGCGGCCCGGAACGGCCAGTCGCCGCTTGGGCCTTATACCAACTGGGGAACCGCCGCCAGTAATATCCAGGACGCGGTCAACGCGGCCGCGAATAATTCCACGGTCTGGGTTGGGGCCGGGCGTTATACCGTGCCTACCAATGCCGTGTTCTATACAACAACCAACGTGGTCTATATTAACAAACCAATAACTCTTCGCAGCTCAAACGGCGTGCCGGAGGATACCGTCATTGACGGCGAAGGTTCGTATCGCGGCGTGACCTGGTATTACGCCGCCGCCAGCACCAGCAGGTTTGTGCTGGATGGATTGACTATTTCAAATTGCCGCGCGACCAACTACGGCGGCGGCATTCTTTTCGTGCCAAATGTATGGACCGCCACGGTGCAGAATTGCGTGATCGCCGATAATACCGCTCTCAGCTCGCAAAGCGCGGGTAATTCGGCCGGAGGAGGCATTTATGCCTATGGCACAGCCTTCGGCCTGACTATTTCAAATTGCATTATCCGGAATAATTTTTCCACAAATACAGTTACAGGGCAGTGGAGCTATGCTGGAGGGGTGTATCTTTACACCTACGGAAAAAAAACTTAACCGACAGCTTGATAGAAAGCAATAAAACGGGAAGATACGGAGGCGGAATGTTCTTGCTTTCTTTTGAGTTGCTTATTGAGCGGTGCACTTTTCGCGGCAATCGTTGCGAGCTGGGCGATAATAATACCAGCGGCGGGGGCATGCACCTCAGTTCCGGCTACGCAACTTTAAAAAACTGCCTTATTTATGACAACTATTCCACTTACGGTGGTGGTGGAATCTACAAGTTCGCGCCATCACCGGCAAACACGGGCATATTGACGCTTGTCAATTGTACAATTGCCAGCAATGTTGCGCCTTCCAGCAGCGCGATTTATTTCCGCAGGTTTGACAGCATGCACATGTGCAATACCGTCATATACTCCAATCTTGTCGGCATCAGCAGCTCCTATGCGTTTTATTTCACTAATTCCTGGATACAGCAGCGCGACGTCACAAATGGTGTGAACGGGGAAGGTAACATTACCAACGGACTCAACCCGGCTTTTGTCGATGTTGAGGGCAATAATTTCAGGCTGACAGCCGGGTCGCCATGCATAAATACCGGCGTCAACCAGCCATGGACAGCCGGCGCAATTGACCTTGATGGGCGCGAACGCGTCCGTTACGGCACGGTGGACATGGGCGCGTACGAGTATGTCTATGAGGGTACGGTGTACATGTTACGCTGATTTATTGAAATATCCGAACCGCACTTCCGGAAAACAGCGGCGGATTCGTTTCATCAGGTTTTTTATCCCCATCGATTCCTGACGCTTGCCATGGCAGGCCCGGTCAACTGTATCCAGATATAATTCCGGGTCGATGTTTAAATTCCGCCATTGGATCATGTCCAGCAGGTTATTTTCAAGCAGTCCGGAAAACGCCCTGTATTCAGCAGGCGAATCGGTCACGCCGGGAAAAGTCAGGTAGTTGGCCGAAATCCAAAGGCCGGCATCGCGCGCGGTCCGGAATGATTCAATTACGTCATTAAAAGAATATCCGCGCGGCCGGTAATAAGCTTTATAAAGCTCGGGTTGCGCGCTGTTCAACGAAATGCGGATGCTATCAAGCCCGGCGGCGGCAAGTTTTTCAATAACCCCGGGAAGGCTCCCGTTCGTGTTGAGGTGGATAATGCCGCGTTTTGTTATCTTACGGATCTCGCGGATGGCCGATTCAATCAAACCGCCTTTCAGGAGCGGCTCGCCTTCGCAGCCCTGTCCGAAACTTACAAAAGCGCGCGGCGCTTTTTCCAGGTGGGGAACCGCCACCTCTAAAATCTCTTTGACGGTCGGGACAAAACCGATCCGCTCCTGCGGAGCTCTTACTGACCGGCAATCCTGCCTGGAAATACAACCCAGGCATGATGCATTGCATCCCCCGGAAACGGCGATGGGCGCTTCCCAGCGCCGCAGGAACAGGTTGACGGCGTTGGCGCAGGCGTATTTCTTAACGCAAACAAGACCGTGATGGGCCACCAGCCGGTTCCCGGGATATTTTTTGATCCATCGCCCGACCGCCCGTTCTGCGCGCGACTGCTCGCAGCGCGCAATAGAATGCCGCCGGTCGCGGTCAACGCGCAGTGCGGGCACACAGAATTTTCCCCTGAACCAGCAAAGGGCGCAGTAACAGTAAAGCGGCAGGCGCGGCGCACCCGGGGCGGTTTTATAGGCGGCGAGTTGCAGCGCTATATAGCCCGGCGGCAGGAAGGCGGCCACGGCACTGCCGCCACCCATCACATTGATTTCTCCATTTCGGTTGAATCCCAGCGCCCGGCGCCCGGGAAGCAGGTAAAGACGGCTTGTTGCGGGGAGGGGAATAAGCTGCGCGGCATCAAGAGGGAAGATTTCGTGTTCGCTCCGGCCTGCGGCGGCCAGTATAGGACGCTCGGTAATCCTTCCTTTACTGTCGGCAACTATGGCCGCGGGAAATGCTTTCATGGAGAAAAGCATAAACCATTAGAATGAAAAAGTGAAGCTCCTTGGGATAAGTCTCCTGCATTATACTAAATTTGGCTACGTAGATTGAACGAGTTGACGCCAGGGGGTGATACGGGCTTATAATCGCTTCTTGGCAAAAGCACGGCCGGAGGAGGTTTTGAGATACTGTTCGAATGCCAAAGCCAGTTCGCGGTCTGTGAAGGCGATGGCAGTCTTGAGACGCCAAGGCTTATATTTCGATGTGTACGGGTCTCCGCCGGAATTGTGGTGTTTGAGACGGGCTTCGAGGCCTTCCGTAAAGCCGGTGTAGAAATGCGGCGGGTCAGCCTCGGTTCTCAAGATGTAAACATAGAAGAAGGATGTGTTCATGGTTCGCTATGGCCCGCCTGCGTTGCTGCGCAACTTCGGCGCGGCAGCCTTCGCTTGCCTGCTGGCGTGCCGAGCCGTAGCTCGCCGCGGGTAATTAGCCCGCCTTCATTGCAAAGCAATTACGGCGCGGCAGCCTTCGCTCGCCTGGCGTGCCGAGCCGTAGCTCGCCGCGGGTAATTAGCCCGCCTTCATTGCAAAGCAATTACGGCGCGGCAGCCTTCGCTCGCCTGGCGTGCCGA
>Ga0351899_1154_pt1 | contig 13795 bp, 16 predicted proteins | sample BONcelHT113001C6_FD_206833 | JGI IMG/M metagenome (GOLD analysis project Ga0351899, IMG submission 206833) | Enriched cells from coal bed in the Powder River Basin, Montana, United States - BONCAT cells T11 rep1 HSBNCT.T11.300.1.C6 ... | reverse complement strand
CAAAAAGTCCGAATGAAATTCATAGAAGCGTTAACATAATGGCCTTTCAAGCCTATCTTCACATGGACCTGACCGATTCTCTGGAGCCTAGCGAGATAGAGGTTGTTATATGGACTGACAAGGAGGTCTTTGAACCAGGAAATTATTGTTTCCCGGTGTTTTTTAATTGCTTCCTCAGTTTTAAAGAATGAAGCAGAGTAAGGATCTTCAAGAAGGAAATCATAAAACTCATCTGCCAGGTTGTCGGAAAAAGGAAGAAGTATCTGCGCCAGTTCCTTGAGGTTCTCCTCGTCTTGAACGCCGAAGCTATAATGCTTCCGAAGCTCATCCATATTATCCATGACAGCCTCCTCAAATGGTGCGACTATTTAAGCCATTATTATCATTCAAAAGAATCTTTTGTGCAAATCTTTTAGCAAAATTATGACTAAATTGAAGTAGCAGGCTATATTGAGAAATATTATTTACTGTTTCCTGTCAGTTGCTATAATTACTGAATTACTAGGCCCAATCTGGAAGGATGTGTTGTTCCATATCACAAGACCTTTTTCTGGCAATACAGTTAGCAGGTGATAACCAGATGGAATGTTTGCCGCAATCTTGAGGGGCTGGACCTCGCCCTTCTGAAGAGTAATAGTATGATTGCCCGAAGAGAGAAGGATGGGGTCGGAGCAACCTGTATAGGTATCCGACACGTGGCTGCTATCCTGGGGATGCAATTTCGCAGCAAGCTTGCCATCTATGTAAACTTTTCCATCAGGCAGTATGACCGTTTGTGTAAGACTCCCAACCTGCTTATCATCGATAAAAAGATGGGCGTCAGAAAGCTCCCTGCCTTCCACAGTGATGGTCAATCTCGCAGATTCCTGCTTCTTGCAGCCTCCAAAGAGAATGATTACCGTCCCAAGGAAAATATACAAAAAAACTATAATAAACCTTTTTCTCGCCATATCTGTCCTTCATGTTATCGAGCAAAGTTAACGAAACAAAAGATATTCTAGTTTTAATCTTGATTTACTATGAGCTGATTTAAATTACTTCCACTCCAAACTTGATCTCTGCTTCTGATCTGCGGCCATAGATGGGCTTAAGATCATGATGCTTTTCCTGCGAGACCTTTTGCAATCCAACCTTTATAAGAGCTTCACCTGAAATTCTTGAAAAGTCATCCTTCATGAGAAGCACATCATGAACAGATGAGAGAAAATTTTGGCAGACCCTAACGCCTGTTCCGAAACAAAGACATGGCGTCTTCAACGTATGAGCCACTTCTGCAGGATTCAGAGCCTGATAATCTGAAGTGCGCTCGATGCTTCCATTAGAGACATGATAAAGAGAGGTAAAGACCTCCCCCTTTTTGGCATCGAGAAGAGGGCAGAGGTAGTGACCCTCAAGGAATGTCAATGGTGAAACAAGTACATCAAGGGTAGACACACCAATAAGAGGAATTTTTCTCCCGGACGCAAGTCCTTTGCCAAAAGCAAGCCCTACACGAATTCCGGTAAATGAGCCTGGGCCAAGAGTAACGATGATGAGGGATAGGTCTTCAATATGGTAGTCGTGATCTGCGAGTATCTGAAGAACTTCACCAGGGATGCTCTGCGATGGAGGTTTATGAGGTTTAACGTGTCTCTCCTCCAGGAGAGTTTCCTCGTGGGCGAGTGCAATATTTAAAAAGTCCAGCGAGTTGTCAAGAGCGAGAACAAGCCTATTGTGCATTGAAGAATTTGCTCAGGCCAAAGAACCTGTCAAAGTCATTGTAAAAGGCAAAGACCATGATTGCGATGAGGATTGCAAGGCCTACTTTTTGTGCGTTTTCAACCCACTTTTCTGGAATTTTTCGACGAATCACGACTTCAATGAGGCTAACAATGATATGCCCGCCGTCAAGAATTGGGATCGGCAGGAGGTTTATTATGGCAAGACTTAAGCTTATGTATGCCACGAAAAATGCAAAAGATCCTGTTCCTTGTTTGGCTGTTATCCCTGCAGCCTGAAATATTGATAGCGGCCCACCAACATTCTTTCTTGACATTTTTCCCGTAATGATTTTCCAGAGTGCAATTACCGTATCTCCTCCAACACCATATGTATACGAAGGAGTCAGAAGGATTGCCTCTAAGATGTTACTTGCCTGAACACCTGCTGACTTTTCCGCCTCGATTCCTATTACTTTTCTCCGCACAATATCGCCCGCGGAATTTGTTGTTTCAATCTCCTTGGGAGTTACAGAGAATTCAAGCAGTTGCCCCTGCCTCTTGACTTCAATGCGGAGAGGCTTGTCAACAACCCTTGTCATGAATTGTTGAACCTCAGCAAAATATGCGACCTTTTGTCCGTTGACAGCGGTGATGGTATCGCCGGGAAGAATACCGGCTTCAGCGGCAGGGAAATCTTTGACCACGCCAGAGACCTTTGCAGATGGCCCTGATGGAGATGCGGGAAGCATGGCACCGGCGGACAACATAACAAAGAAAATGAGCCCTGCACAGAGTATGTTGAAGAACGGTCCAAAGAAAACAATGAGAATTTTAACGAATGTCGGTTTGTTTGAATACGATCTGTGAGCCTCTTCCGCAGGTATTGCTTCTTCTGTTCCTTCTCCCAGCAATTTTACATAACCGCCTAAAGGAAACACAGAAAGAGCGTATTCTGTTTCACCCCATGTGCGCTTCCAGAGCTTTTTTCCGAAACCAAGAGAAAAGGTAATTACCTTTACGTCTGACAGCTTGGCCATAAGAAAATGGCCGAGCTCGTGGACAAAAATTAAAAAGCCAAGAGCAATTATCCCTGGTATTACATTAAATGCAAGATTATTCATATTTCTTTCGTATTTTCTCCTCTGTAAACTTTGTAGCCCACTGGTGGATTTCTAAAATCGTCCCCAAATCATCAATAATCGCTGAACCCTGGTGCTGATCAAGCGCTTTTTCGATCAAAATGGGAATTTCCGTAAACTTTATTTTTCCTTCGATAAAAGCACGGGCAGCTACTTCATTCGCTGCATTCATGGCAATCACAGTGCTATCGCCCATAGTAAGCGCATCAAGGGCTATTTTCAGTGACGGAAAACGATCTATATCCGGCGGATAGAAGGTCAGTTTGAACATTTCATCTGTATTGAGGGCGCCAAAAGACAGGGGCCGTCTTTTTTCTTCATTCAAAGCGTACGAGATCGGAATTCTCATATCAGGATATGCAAGATAAGCAATATATGAGTTATCAACATACTCCACAATGCCGTGGATGATGCTTTCGGGGTGAATCAAAACCTGTATCTGAGCTGGGTCAATATCGAAAAGCCACCGTGCCTCGATCACCTCGAGACCTTTATTCATAAGGGTTGCCGAATCAAGGGTTATCTTAGCCCCCATCTTCCATGTGGGATGATTGAGGGCATCCTGGGGCTTCACGACTTTCAGCTTTGCCTTTTTGTAATCCCTGAAAGGACCACCTGAGGCAGTTATTATAAGCCTTTTCAGATCATCCTGATCCGAGGTTTTCACGATTTGATACAAAGCGGAGTGTTCACTATCTACGGGTATAAGCGAACCATTTCTCTGCTGAAGGATCTTCCTCACAAGCCTTCCAGCCATAACCATACTCTCTTTGTTGGCAAGGGCAAGTATTTTGTCTTTTTTTAGAGCCTCAATAGTGGGCTCAAGGCCAATACTGCCTGGCATGGCATTCATAACAATATCGGCGTCCATTCCAACCAAATCCTTGATACCCTGCATCCCAGGGAGAAGACGCTTCTTTGGAAATTTGACCTGCGATAGTAAATGATTGTCATAAATACTCACATAAGCAGGTTTGAATTTATTGATCTGTGCGTTCAGGAGCTGAATGTTGTTCTTACAGACAAGCCCTAATACTTCAAAAGAGTTGCCCTGTTCATGTATTACGTCAAGAGTTGCCCGCCCTATAGAGCCGGTGGAACCGAGGATGAGGACTTTCTTTTTCATACCTTGATACCCGTAAGAAATTTGATCCCGGTAAAGTAATGATAGAGAAAAGGTGCCGTAAAAATCAGGCTGTCAATGCGGTCGAGCATGCCCCCATGGCCTGGCAGGAGGGAAGAGGAGTCTTTTACGTCGCATACCCTCTTGCCCGCAGATTCAAATATGTCGCCTATTTGTCCTAGTAAACCAATAAGACCACCTATGATTATTGACTCAATAATGCCGGTTCCCATGAATCTGCTTGATAATACCATCACGATCATTGGACCTATTACCGCCCCCAACAATCCTAGGTATGTTTTTTTCGGGCTGATTCTGGGAACAAGAAGCTTTTTCCCAAAAGTTTTGCCGAGAAAATATGCAGCAATATCGCTTGCCCAAAGAGCAAGGATCAGAATGAGAGGAAAAAGGGCATCCACATCTTTTAAAAGATAGAGATAAAAGAGGGGGAGCACAACAAAGATTTCAGCGAAGAGCATAATAGAAACACCGCGCATTATATCGCGGTTTACATTATCTTTTTTAATGCTTTCTCTTTGCAGGAATTGAGTGATGAGAAAAATAACAGGAGAGAAAAGCAGCCACATGAGAAAAATGTGTATTGACTGGGTGTAGAGTGGCACAAAACCAAGAATGGACAGGAAGAGAACAAGATAACGCTCGGTTATGCCTGACATAGTTATGAGTTCATAAATGGAGAGAAAGGCTACAAGCGCAAGAAAAACAAAAAACCATTTAACAGGCAGAAAGTAAAAGAGTACAACAATGATAGGTGCAAGACAGAGAGCAGTCAACACCCTTTGTTTCGTATCGCTCAATCAATATCCTCGACCCGGCCAAATCGCCGTTCTCGTTTACAAAATTCTCTTAAAGCTGAAATGTAGTGTTTTCTTCGAAAGTCTGGCCAAAACACTTTTGTAACAAAAATCTCCGTGTAAGCCATCTGCCAGAGTAGGAAATTACTTAGGCGCATTTCTCCGCTGGTCCGTATAAGGAAATCAGGATCTGGCGTTGTGCCAGTGTAAAGGTATTTTTTAAAGACGTGCTCATTGATCTTCTTTATAGATCCTTTCTTGACATCTTCAAACAGTGAGATAATGGCATGCAGGATTTCCTGCCTGCCACTGTAGCTTAGTGCAAGGTTGAGAGTCAGGCTCTTATGCCTTGCTGTTTTTCTCATAACTGAGTGCATTTTTTCTTGGAGTTTTTTGGGAAAGTCTTTCATTTCCCCAATCATATTAAAACGTATATCTTTTTCGAGCATAAGAGGAAGTTCTTTGTCAAGGTAAATCCCGAGAAGCTCCATAAGTTTCCGAACCTCATCCCTAGGCCGGACCCAGTTTTCCTTGGAAAAGGCATACAACGTGAGATATGGTATTCCGAGTTCCCGTGTTGCGCTTACTACATCACGAACAGATTCAATACCGACGATATGTCCTTCAACTCTCGGGAGATTCCTGGCTTGTGCCCATCTCCCGTTTCCATCCATGATGATTGCTACATGACGGGGAAGTTTTTCGTTGTCATAGGGACGCATAATGTAAGTTATATTTCGAGGATCTCCCTCTCCTTTTCTGAATAAGCCTTGTCTGCCATTTCAATGAACTTGTCAGTGAGCTTCTGGACATCCTCCTGTTGTTTAAAGGCATCATCCTTGGAGAGGGCTTTATCTTTCTCCATCTTCTTAAGCTTTTCGTTCATCTCTCTTCTTACATTTCGCATGGAGACCTTAGTGCTTTCGAGCATTTTACCGCCGAGTTTTGTCAACTCTTTCCTTCTCTCTTCGGTTAATTTTGGAAATGAGAGGCGGATAGTTTTGCCATCAGATACAGGGTTAACACCCAAATCAGATTTTTGGATTGCTTTCTCTATCTCCCCCACTGCAGAGTTGTCCCAAGGTTGAATCGTAATTGTCCGGCTGTCAGGGACAGCTATGGTGGCGACCTGATTTAATGGAGTGGGCTGATTATAATAAACCACTTTAATATCTTCAAGAAGGGAAACTGACGCCACGCCGGTTCTTAATTTTGAAAAGTCTTTTTTTAACGACCCTAACGATTTTTTTAATTTGTCCTCAAGTTCGTCAATAATTTCATTTTTCATATTTATCTCCTCACTGTTGTCCCGACACGTTTTCCCTGGACTACTTTTTTCATGTTATCTTTTCCCTGCAGATTAAACACGATGATGGGAAGGTTGTTTTCCATGCAGAGCGTGATGGCTGTTAAGTCCATGACCCCAAGGTTTTTATTAATTACATCCATGTATGTAATACTTGAAAAGAAAAGGGCATCTTTATTGGTTACCGGGTCACAGTCGTAGACGCCATCAACTTTCGTGGCCTTCAAGAGGGCTTCTGCGTTGATTTCGACTGCCCTGAGTGCAGCTGCAGTATCAGTGGTAAAATAAGGATTTCCAGTGCCGCATGCGAAAATTACCACCTTTCCATCAACGAGATTTTGGATGGCTTTTCTGCGATCATATGGTTCCGCAACCTTTTCTATGTTGATTGCCGACTGGATGCAAACCGGTATGCCGATTTTCTCAAACCTTTCCTGGAGTGTTAAGGCGTTCATAAGAGTAGCGATCATGCCCATATAATCTGCGGTGGCTCTTTCCATGCCTTGTTTTTCAGCCTTCATACCCCGAAAGATATTACCACCACCAACAACAATACCAATTTCAACACCGAGGTTTTTTACTCCTTTAATCTGTCGGCATACGTCTTCAACAAAAGCAGGGTCGATACCATAGCCCACGTTTCCCATGAGCGCTTCGCCGCTTAATTTTAAAAGAATTCTCTTGAATGCCATGCTACTCTTCGACGGTTTCTCCAAGCTGGAACCTCACAAAACGGTTCACAAGTATCTTTTCCCCCATCTTGACGATGAGCTCTTCCAGGAGTTCCTTTACGGTAATATCCTGGTTCTTGATGAAGGGTTGTTCAATGAGACATACCTCCTGGTAGAACTTCTCCATTTTGCCTTCAGCAATCTTATCTATAATTTTCTCTGGCTTCCCTGACTCGAGAGCCTGTTTCCTGTATATATTTTTCTCCTTTTCTTTTGCCTCTTCAGCTACATCCTCTCTTCTTACATAAAGGGGATTGGAGGCCGTGACCTGCATGGCGATGTCCTTTGCGAATTCCTGGAACTCCTTTGTATTAGCAACAAAATCAGTTTCGCAATTGACCTCCACCATGGTGCCAACTTTTCCGCCAGTGTGGATATAGGAAGCAATAACACCCTCTGACGCAACCTTTCCCATCCTTTTTTGAAGCTTTGCAAGCCCTTTTTCCCGGAGGTACTCAATTGCTTTTTCCATGTCACCGGCTGCCTGCTTCAGGGCTTCTTTGCAATCCATCAGGCCAACGCCCGTTTTTTCTCTGAGTTTCTTAACAAGTTCAGCACTTATTTCCATGTTGTATATCCTCCTTATTCACTTCCCTCAAAATATTCATCATAACGTTCTTCAAGCACGCTTTCGTCAACGAAAGGCTTCAGCTCATCAGTCGGCTCTTCCTTGCCTTGAAATTCCTCAACATAGAGCGCTCTTCCTTCCATGGCGGCATCGGCAATCTTCATAGTGATCAGTTTTATTGCCCTTATGGCATCATCATTGCCGGGGATGACAAAGTCGATATCGTCAGGGTCACAGTTTGTATCCACTATACCAACGGTAGGGATACCCAGTTTTTTTGCTTCACTGACAGCAATGTATTCTTTCTTTGGATCAACAACATAAATGGCGCCTGGAAGGCGATCCATTCCCTTGATGCCACCAATGTTTCGTTCAAGCTTCACAATTTCCTTGTCGATGCCGAGAGCTTCTTTCTTGGGCAAGGCCTTGAAGATGTCACTTTCTTTCAGTTCCTCATACTTCCTGAGCCTGTCAATACTCTTTTCAATTGTCTGAAAGTTTGTCATGGTTCCGCCAAGCCATCGCATATTCACATAAAAGGAACCGGCTCGTTTTGCTTCTTCCTGAATTGCTTCCTGGGCTTGCTTCTTGGTCCCTACAAAGAGAATATACTCGTTACGGGATGCCACATCTTTAACAAAATTATAAGCCTCTTTGAACATCTTAAGTGTTTTTTGAAGATCAATGATGTAGATGCCATTTCTAGCGCCAAAGATATAAGGCTTCATTTTTGGATTCCACCTTTTTGTCTGGTGCCCGAAATGTACGCCGGCCTCTAAGAGTTGTTTGATGGTGAGATTAGACATTCATTCCTCCTGGTTATTCTTCCGCTTTTCGCATCTTAACAACAGACAGAGATCCTGCACCGTGTTGTTAATTGAAAAGGCGTGTAAATTTGACTGCCTCTATTAATTATCATATGATTTCAAATATTTCAATAGAAATCAAGCAGTCTAGCGCCTAGCATGCGATCGCTTCATTAAGCAGATTGGAGATTTCTGCTTCTAAGTTTTCACTTTTTACTGCCTGAAACCCCATCCCCGGGTTTCCTAATTGCCCATTGTCTGTCAGTGTTGAAGATTATAGGTCTTCTGTGGTAGTATTACGAAAAGGAGATACAAATGGCCTCGAATACAAAAAAGACTGATTCTATCAGGAAGAGAAAGAGAACGACTCAGGGCAAGAAACGAAAAAAAGTGATGTCCAAGATGTCAACGCCGACCTTCCCGATTCACCCGGACAAAGCCGAATAAAACCAAAGTACCAATGCGGTACGAAATAGGACCCATCAGACCACCAAACGAAGCGTATAGCCTCCTCGTGAGGTTTACACGGAATTGTCCATGGGGTAAGTGCGCTTTTTGCAGGAGCTACAAAAGTAAAAAATTTGAAAAGCGAACTGTTGAGGAAATTAAAGAGGATATTGATATTATCCGGACAATACGAGAAGGCATCGTTGCCCTGTCGTGGGAAAAAGGTTTCGGTGGAGTAGTCAACGACAACCTGATTGATCTCATCTTTTCAACACCCGCATATAACGAATACTTCAAGAGTATTGCGATCTGGCTCTATTTTGGGGGGAAGAACGTCTTCATACAGGATGCAAATTCTCTCGCTATGAAGCCCGCAGATTTTATTAATGCCCTCACATATCTCAAAAAACAATTTCCTTCCATTGACAGGGTGACTTCGTATGCCCGTTCCCGCACGATTGCAAAGAGACTTACTGTCAATGACCTTATCAGGATGCGCGAGGCTGGATTAACAAGGCTCCACATCGGTCTTGAGTCGGGTAGCGATTTTCTCCTCAAATACATGAACAAAGGTGTAACGAAAGAGGAACACATTGAGTGTGGTCGAAAGGTGAAAGAATCTGGCATTGAGCTTTCTGAATACGTGGTCCTTGGGCTTGGGGGCAAGAAGTGGTGGAAGGAACATGCCACAGAAACTGCCGATGCGTTAAACAGAATTAATCCCGATTTCATTCGCTTCAGGACGCTGAAGGTTTTGCGGGATATACCTCTCTATCAGAAGGTAGAAAGTGGGGATTTTGTTATCCTCCACGAAGAAGAGATACTCATTGAGGAAAAGTACCTCATAGAGAAGCTCGAAGGCATAACAAGCACCATAAAGAGCGACCATATCCTGAACCTCCTTGAAGAAGTGGACGGCAAGCTTCCAGAGGATAAAGAACGCATTCTGTCTGTTATCGATGATTATTTTTCGCTCAACGAAGAACAAAGGCTTGTATATCGGTTCGGAAGAAGGGCAGGGATGTACAGGAGTACCAGCGATTTACACGATGAGCTTACCTACCTCCGTATCAAGAAGACAATCAAAGAGATAGAGGAAAAAGAGCCCGGCAGTGTTGAAAAAACATTGTCGCTTCTTCTAGAAAACTATATTTAGGGCAACACGGTATGCACAGTATGCAAGGCGTGCGGTATATGATTACTAACCTATCGATTTATTACAATAAAAAAAATTGTTGACATATATCAACAACTGACCTTATACTTTTTGTGTACATAATTCGCTTGGATCCAAATCTTGGACCGAGACGGAGGGACAAAGAGTGTATTAAGCCTTCTGAACACGGTTCTGAAGGCTTTTTTATTGGAGGTTGGGATTGGACAAAATAACGGTTCCAATATTCAGAGAGAGAAAAGGCAAGGAAAAGCTGACAATGCTCACCTCCTATGATTATGCTTTTGCGAGCATTGTTGACCAGGCAGGTATCGATAGCATACTGGTTGGAGATTCAGTTGGAAACACCACGCTCGGCTACGCAAATACTATTCCAGTTACTGTTGATGAAATGATACACCACACCAAGGCTGTGACGAGGGCCGCTCAGAAAGCGTTAATCGTCATCGACATGCCATTCATGTCGTACCACGAAAGCATTGAGCAGGCGAAGAGAAACGCGGGAAGGATGATTAAGGAAAGCGGTGCTGATGCTGTTAAATTGGAAGGCGGGGTGAGGATGAAGGAGGTCATCAAGGCCCTCGTAGATATCGAAATACCGGTTATGGGTCACATCGGCTTAACGCCCCAGTCGGTAAACAGGATGGGTGGTTATAAGGTACAGGGAAAAGGCGAAGACGCAGAGGGCCTTATCTGTGACGCAAAGGCGGTAGAAGAAGCAGGCGCCTTCTCTGTTGTGCTTGAATGTGTTCCAAGAAAACTTGCAAAAGAGATAACAGAAATGCTCACAGTTCCCACAATCGGAATAGGAGCTGGGCCAGATTGTGATGGCCAGGTGCTTGTCATCCATGACCTTCTTGGTCTATTTGGTGGTTTCAGGCCAAAGTTCGTCAAAAAGTATCTTGACATGCGTGAGCAGATGGACTCTGCTATCAAAAACTACATAGAGGAGGTGAGGGGTGGGATCTACCCGGACGATTCCCACTCTTTCCACTAACATGAGAACAATTACAACCGTCAAAGAAATGCAAGCTGCATCAAACGAACTGAGAAAGGACAAGAAGATTGGGTTTGTCCCGACCATGGGATACCTTCACGAAGGCCACCTAGCCCTTGTGAAGAAAGCCCGCGAGCTTGGCGACATTGTAGCCGTTAGCATATTTATCAATCCCACACAGTTTGGACCAAATGAGGATCTTGCAAAATACCCTCGAGACTTTGACAAGGATTCAATTTTACTGGAACAGGAGAAAACGGATATCATCTTTTTCCCTGACAGCAAAGAGATATATCCCAAAGGATATTCTACCTATGTTCAAGTAAGAGACTTGCAGAATCATTTGTGCGGGAAATCCAGGACAGGCCATTTCGTTGGTGTTGCAACTGTTGTTGCAAAGTTATTCAATATTGTAAAGCCCCATTTTGCTGTTTTTGGACAAAAAGATTACCAACAGCTGAAGGTAATCGAGCGAATGGTTCAGGATCTTAATATGGACATAGAGATTATCGGATTTCCCACCGTTCGGGAGCAGGATGGTCTTGCCATGAGCTCTCGAAACACCTACCTGAGCCCTGACGAACGTTCACGGGCGTTGTTGATCTCGGCAAGCCTTGCCGAAGCCGAAAGACTTTTCCGGAATGGGACCAGAGAAGCCGCTTTAATCCAGCGAGAGGTCGAACGTGTTCTAAAATCTAAAGAAGGGGTTGACATTGAATATGTTAGTATAACCGATCCTGATACACTCGAAGATGTGAAGCAGATAAAAGATAAGGTTCTCGTTGCTATTGCATGCCATGTTGGTAAGACCAGACTTATAGATAATAAGGTTTTAACGGAGGAACAAAATGCATAGAAGGATGATGAAATCAAAGATTCACAGAGCCACGGTGACAGATAGCAACCTTCATTACGAGGGAAGTATCACCATCGATGAAAAACTGATGGAAATGGCAGATATCATTCCTTATGAGCAGGTAGACATATATAATGTTACGAGTGGAGAGCGTTTTCATACATATGCCATAAAAGGCGAGCGGGACTCAGGGGTTATTTGTATCAATGGCGCAGCCGCTCATAAGGCAAAAAAAGGAGACATTATCATTATTGTTACCTATGCGGATTTTGAAGAGAAAGAGCTTGAATCCTTTAAACCGAAAAAGGTATATGCGGACGAACTCAACAGGATAAAGTCTGCGACAGGATGGTCCAACCGACTCAGCGTTGCCCAATAGACTCTATCAGTATTACTCATTTTTAGGAGGTTTTTCTTTACTCTCATTGTTTCTCCTTAACTTTTCCTTTACCTTCTGAAGTAATTTTTTGGCCCAAATAAATTCAGTAGCAAGAATTGCAAGCCCGGCTGGTATGAAGATAAATGCCGGCCCTGGCAAGACAACCATCGCAAGCCCCACAGCGATCATAGTGGAACCGATCACTGCAATTAGCAGCCTTTTTACTTGATGGAGAGTTTTCATGCCTGCGTTTTTTCTGGTGAAAATGTAATTCAAAGCGAAGTATGTGTCAATTACCGAACATCTTTATTGCAATTTCCGGCTTAATATCAATTTCCTAAACAACTGGGTTTTTTCAGGCTGTTGCTGCAACATTCCTAATCTATGAAACACTTCATTCATAATGTTTCAGCACTTTGTCTTGCCAAGTAGCAAGGGACGAATTATATTCTTTTCGAAAGTCATTTATTCAAAGGAGAAATCAATGTACGAACAAGGCGTAATAAGGCCCCCAAGTGAGGCAAGCAGCCTTCTTGTTCGGGTTACAAGGAACTGTCCATGGAACCAGTGTGTTTTTTGTCCGGCCTATAAGGGTGTAAAATTCTCGAAGCGCACTGTGGAAGAGGTAAAGAAGGATATTGACCAGATGGCCGGTGAATACGGAAACCATGCTTTTGTGCAGTCAGTTTTTTTACAGGATGCTGACAGCCTGCTTCTGTCAACCCCTGATTTACTTGAAATACTTCGGTATCTCAAGCAAAAATTTCCCGACATCAAGCGGGTTACGTCGTATGCCCGGGCAAAAACACTGAAACGTAAGACCGTTGAGGAGTTAAAAGAACTTAAAGAAGCTGGACTTACACGGATTCACGTTGGTATGGAGAGTGGCTCGGGAAAAGTACTTAAGCTGATAAAAAAGGGTATAACGCAAACTGACATCGTAGAAGGTGGTAGAAGGGTTGTGGACGCTGGTATCTCTCTCTCGGAATACATCATGCCGGGAATTGGTGGAAAGAGCTTGAGCGAGGAGCATGCCCGGGAGACAGCAAGACTTTTGAATGCAGTGGAGCCGGACTTTATCAGGGTTCGCACCTTTGCCATGCATCCTTCATCCCCCATGCGAAAAATGGTTGAAGAAGGCACATTCATGCCGATGACTGACGTAGAGATTGTAGAAGAGATTCGGCTTCTTGTGTCGTGTTTTGATAAAATACACAGTTATTTTTCTTGTGCAGACTTTAGCCTCAATCTTCTCATGCAGGTTGACGGTTATTTAGATGTAAAGAAAGACTGGATGCTGGAAGAACTTGACAGGTACCTTGCACTGACAGAAATACAGAAAAAGGCCTATTCTCTTTTACGCCGCTCAACGTATATGCAGTATCCGATAGATGCCGTCCATAACGAGGGACTGATGAAACAGATTGTACCTGAGATTGAAAAGCTGGAAAAAAGTGGCAAGGATGGTTTCAACAAATACATACAGCTTCTCATGTCCTACCAGTTGCCCCAGCCACAGACGGATAACTGGTCATAAATCGCGGTAAAGACCTCGTTTGGTGTCTCGTGCTTCTCTGTATGCCCTGACAAGTCGATCCTGGTATCTCACATTCGGAGGATAGGTCATAATATTGGCATACCCAGCCTTGACAATCTCTTCATTCAGCATTTTTCCGTCTGAAAGGTAAGCATATACGAGCAGTCTATTGTACTTATCTCTTTTCCGAACATCGAATTCTATTCCTACTGTGTCA
>Ga0351899_1116_pt1 | contig 13958 bp, 12 predicted proteins | sample BONcelHT113001C6_FD_206833 | JGI IMG/M metagenome (GOLD analysis project Ga0351899, IMG submission 206833) | Enriched cells from coal bed in the Powder River Basin, Montana, United States - BONCAT cells T11 rep1 HSBNCT.T11.300.1.C6 ... | reverse complement strand
AGCTACCGGGCAACGATCCTTGCCTTCATGGATGAATGGAGTACGTTTGCAGAAAGAAACGGAGTGGACATAACAAAGGTCATAAAGGCTATTAAAATGAGGCCGACTCACAGCAATATGATCTTTCCTGGTCCGGGAGTCGGCGGTTATTGCCTCCCGAAGGATGGAGGGCTTGGGGTCTGGTCTTACAAACATATCCTTGGTTTTGAGGATGATATCTTCAAAATCACACCGATGGCGATCAACATTAATGATACAAGGTCTCTTCATGCAGCCCAGATGGTGCGTGATGCGCTGAGAAATATGAATATACCGATCGCGAATGCTGATGTGCTGGTTTTGGGAGCTTCTTATCGGGAAGATGTGGGGGATACGCGTTATAGCGGTTCCGAGATCATGATACGAAGGCTTTCGGAAATGGGGGCAGAGATCCGTGTTCATGACCCCTACGTTGAACAGTGGTGGGAGTTCACCAACCAGGAAGAGTATCCCCAGGTAGGGAGAAGCGTTTTCTTCAGGAACCAGAAGAAGCTCAAGGATCTTGAAGTGAAAAAGAACTTGATGGAGGCTCTTAAAGGCATTATGGCGTTGGTCATAGCAGTTCGTCACGAAGCCTATCTTGATTTGGATCCTGATGAGATCATCAAGATCGTTGGCAGGCCAATCGCAGTTGTAGACTGCTTTGGAGTTCTTGACGATACAAAAATCAAACGATACCTCGAACTTGGTTGCGAAGTGAAAGGATTAGGGCGAGGCCACATACGGAGAATCAAAGAGTCTGTGAAAAGGACATGGGAAGAGAGGGACTGAGGGAAGAGGGAAGAGGGGCAAACTATGGATAAAGCACGCTTAATGGCAATGCATCGCGCCCAATTTCCTGAAAATCCAATCAGATCTATTAGCGAAGAGTACTACGCATGGAAGGTATACAACAATCCGGTTATGGCAGGAGATATTCATTTGGAAATGAGGGACGGGCGCACGGCAGGTTCTGCAGTGGTCATGCCCAGGAAGGTAGCAAACCTGGATGACATCGTTTTAGCTGCAGAAACAGCTGATACCTTCACAGTGTCTGAATATCGTGGGCAAGGAATAAACACAAAGATACTGGGTATTGCAATAGACTGGGCAATTTCGCATGGAATGCATCTGGTTTATGGACCGCCAAACAAGGCTAATTATGGAACCCATATTCGATTGGGGTACAAAACATGCGAATATATCAACTGGGCCTCCTTGACGAAAAGCCTGAATCCCCTGAGGCTCGCGTCAAAACTGATTGCAAAGATCATACTTGGGAAACAGGTTCAGAAGAGTTTCCGTCATCTCAAGCACCTGTCCAGGAGGCTGACAACAAGGAGGCCCTTGCAGGTCCCCCAGAACTCCAGTAAACATGATTTTACCATCACGCAAATTGATAGATTTACCAATGAAGTAGATCCCCTCTGGGGGAAAACACGGTATTCGTTTTTTATTTATCGGGACAAAGAATACCTGAACTGGCGGTATTCTGATAATCCTGACAAATTCATTGTATTGGCTGCTTTCAAGGGGAAAGATTGCCTGGGGTATAGCGCCCTGAAACTGTCGAATGACAAACGTACCGGGATACTGTGTGATTTTGTCACAATGGACGACAGATCAGATATCTTCCTAGCCCTGGTTCGTGAATCTGAAAAAATCCTTAAGCACAACGGAGCAGAACATATCGCGCTGAGATGTATTACTGATTCCTCCTATTACCATGATCTGATGACATTGGGTTACTATAACCCCGGCCCAAAGAGTTATAACCCAGTTTTTATTAATGCGAGGACTGAAATAGGGAAGAGAATTTTGGAAAATCCAGGAAGATGGCATTTTACATACGGCGATACCGATGAAGTATGAATTGGCTAAAAAGAATTTCATTTAAGAAAAACAGAGCATTAAAATGGTTGTATTTTACCATAAACATTGCCTGTGCTCACCTTGTAGGAAAGCCTCTTATTCTTTGTTTCCACAGAGTGAAGACTCCATCAGGCTCACTGCTCGATAGACGCATAGGGGTTACGAAGCCAGGAGACTTAAAAGAAGTAATCAGATTTCTCAGGATGGCCGGATATCAGTTTGTGCCCCTGGAAAGACTGGCGCAAATGATTGAGGAGGGAAACTTCTTAAAAGTTGCTGCGGTAACCTTTGACGATGGATTGAATGATTTGTACGAAAATGCATTTCCAATAATGAAGAAATACAGCGTTCCTTTCACCTGCTTCATGATCACTTCTTTAATAGATTCAACGAAGCTATTATGGTTACACAAGCTATATATTTCCTGGGACAAAATTGATAGGTCGGTAAGAAATAATATTATAAGAGATTACATTGAAGTTGATGATAACATGCAGAGCGATGATATGGTAGCCGGCTTCGTCGTCCACTCTCTTGATGACAACAGCCTGGAGAAATTGGCAACAAGGCTATCAGAAATTGCCAAGATAAACCGTGAGGATGAGGAAGATATCGCAAGGGATTTATACCTAAGTAGTGAAGCAATTGAAGAGATGCAAGCCAATGGGCTAACGATAGAATTACATGGTCACAACCATTGGCCCCTGACAAAGTTAAGCGAAGAAGAAACAAGGCAGGAGATGGAAACGCCTTTGATGATTATTCGGGAGAAATTTAAGTCTTCGGCACGATTTTTTGCACTGCCATACGGTAAATTAAACCCTTATCTTAATGATATAGGAAGACAGTTAGGTATTAGAGGGATATTTACTATACAAGGCAGGCTTATCACAAAACACAATAAAGATCTGTATAGTTTGCCCAGGTTCTGTATTGACGATGATGTCCAGGCTTTCTATAGGGCGCTAAGTGCTGAGTTCATAAAATATATTGCTGCAAAATTTTCAAAAAATTAACGATATGGAAGTTTCCGTAATAGTTCCAGTCTACAATGCTGCACCTTGGCTTGCTGATACAGTATCTTCAATAGTGAATCAAGAATATGTCCATGAGGTGATTCTCAGCGAAGATGGCTCAAGTGATAACTCGCTTGCCGTTTGTTCGACTCTAGCAGAAGCTAATCCAAAAATTAAAATGGTCAGACATCCTGATGGCAGGAATCATGGCGCAGGAGCCAGCAGAAATCTCGGAGTACTCAACACACAGTGTGATTTTATAGCCTTTCTCGATGCCGATGACATTTGTTTACCAAATCGGTTTAATCTGCCGATAAGCGTTCTCAAGCAGAACCCTCTTGTTGATGGCGTCTATGAGGCAATCGGTACGATGTATCAAAACCAACAAGCCAAAAATAGCTGGGATGCGAAGAATTGGGGAGAGTTGACAACGGTGCGGAAGACTTTGAAGCCTGAAGAGCTTTTCTATTTTCTCGTAATGTGGGAAGCAGGCCACTTTAGCTTGGATGGGTTGCTTATAAAGAAAGAACTTTTCTTAAAAGTTGGGGGATTCGATGAACCGCTAAAATTGGGTGAGGATTCTACTTTTTGCATGAAGGCGTCTGCACTCGGTGTACTTGTGCCGGGCCGCCTGGATGAACCGGTTGCTTTAAGGCGAGTGCATGATTCTAATAGTATTTTCAGACATAGAAGAGACACTTTAGCCCATCAGTTTTTGGGTTGGCGCACCCTAAATGCATGGGCTAAGAAAACTGAGCAGCCGTGGGGAAAGAAGCTGCTCGTGCGATACCAGTTTTGGCGGGTGTTGGCACGTCACCATAGAAGGAACCGGAATTTTCCACCCGCACTATTCTACTATATAATGTCCCGGTTAATGGGCCTTGAGATTTCCGCGCGCAGAAAGTTGTTTGGTACGGCATCATTTTGAAATTTATATGGCTGGCTTTGTAAGTTATATTTGGCCAACCTTTATTTAAACCACGCCACATTTTATCCACATATCCTCTCTTTCGCCTGTGGATGTTCTGTAATCGTCTGCAGGTGCCGTTTTTTTCTGCTTCAATCCTATCGCTTGAAAGCTTTACCGGAAAAACACATACTATGAAAAGCTATTCTTGAAGAGTCGATCCTCTTTGAATGATCTTGAATGGCTTATCTCCTAGTCTAAGAAAGGCAATTCTTTCCTCGGGATCAGGATTTGGGTCAACAGAATAGGTTACGAAGCCACTTCCAGTGGAAACATCTTCACCTTCAATGATTCTGACCCAACTTTCTTCACTTTGGGCGGTCCACTCACACTCGGGTTGGGTTCTGACTCTGATCTTTTTTACGCCCCCGGTTGTTTTAAATACCCTTCTTTTAAGAAAAAGCTTATAGGTACAGGTGTTCACCGCGATCTCCTCGGAAAAATCACTCTCCTTGCCTGCTGCATTGAAGGCGGTTACTGCAAAATAATAATTTTGTCTTTTTTCAAGATGGTTAATTTTTATTGACGTTTCGTCTGTAATATCGATCATAAATGCATAATTTCTGCTTTCAGTCCCGTAATAAAGCCTGTAACCGATAACATTCTCTGCCGGTGAGTTTGGATTCCACATAAGCGTCACGGATGCTCCCTGTGCATACTGAGCAGAGACGATGAGAGCTGAAAAAATGAGGACAATAAAGAAGATCGTTTGAGTAGTTGAATGGTTGCATGATTGACGAGAGAATCTGTTACTGGTTGAATGGTTGATGGGTTGATTGTTGGCTTTGCTGTGAAACATATCAGCACCTCCTGAAAACATTTTGAGCCAGCGAATGCGAGCACAGGAGGTGCTGCTTCCGCCCGGCAACCCTGCTGCCATATCCTGTGATGTTAAGGACTTAGGCCAGCGGTTTTGCGTCCCAGCCTTTCGGCTGGTTTGCCTTTGTCAAGCTATGGCTGTTATCAGCAGGTTTTTACCCTAAGCTTCGAAATGTCTTATCCCGGCTGATTATAGCCATAATGTATTTGTCGGTCTCATTGATTTAAAAAAAATGACAAAGATCACAATAATAAAGATTAATGGTGATTGGCAATAAATCATGGGTGCCCTGGTCCTTCAGGTTTATTCAGGACCAGGGCAGTGTGTACGCTGGACTATCTATCGCCTGAGAGAGGCATAGTTGTTAGTGGATGACGGTACGACAGGATTGTCGTCATCATTTTCTTCAGGATCGCTGGCCCGGGTCTGCAATTGGCCATGATCTTCATCATCGTTCAAAACGATCTGTTTTCCAACGGCTTTCACAGGAGCCTGGAAGGTTGATTCTGGTTCGGAAACAAATCTTACACTAATGCGATGATTGCGCTTAACATTGGCCAAAGTCACTGTATCAATGGCTTCAAACTGCTTGCCATCCACACGAACCTTTTTAATATAATGTCCCGGTTCCGGGATGATACGGTAAGTCATCGTACTCCCATAATTGGTTGTGGCAAGGTAATTGGATTGTTTGATTTTTCCCACCTTGCTTACCTTCATATTTTTGGTAGAAATGAATCCCTCCTCAATGGACACTGTCCCATTGCCGACTGCGGCTGTTCTTACCTTAAAACTCCTCAGTTCGAATGATGCATTAATGACACCGTTTTTATTCATTACCAAGCTACATCTTGTTCTGTCACTTGTGCAATCGCCTGTAAAACCATCAAAAGAGGAACTATCATCTTGAGTAGCCTTTAATGTTATTTTTGTTCCTGGAGCATAGGTTTTTGCTGAGGGGCTGGCGGTAATATACCCTGAGCCAGTTCCGCTTGTGGTAATTGTCAAGGTGTAACCCATGCCAAAAATGGCGTTAATTGTGTGACTTGAGGTAACATTTTGGAAGGTGTATGAACTAACAGCGCCTTTTGATGACCCATCAATCAAAACATCTAATATCGCGTAGCCTGCATCTGGTGTGATTGTGAATGTTTGGCTTGCGCCGTAAGGTACTGCAACACTCCCTGGTGGTGAGATTGTTCCTCCTGGGCTTGCCGATGAGCCAATCATAAAGCTATTGGTATTAAATGTTGCCGAAATGGTGTGATTGGCTGTCACATTGTTAAATGCATACGAACTAATAACACCCTGTGATACACCATCCACAGTAACATTTGCAATGCTGTTGCCAGCGCTTGGTGTAATCGTAAAGATCTGATCTGCACCATGGTTGATTGAGGTGCTGCCGGATGGGGAGATACTTCCACCGGTTCCTGCCGAAGCGTTTATTGCATATTTTTTGACTGAGAAAGCTGCGGTGATTGTGTGACCTGCAATTACATTGCTAAATGTATATGAGTTGACTGCCCCTATTGAGGTTCCATCAATCATGACATTCGATATCTGATAACCGGAGCCGGCAGTAATAGTAAAGGTTTGGGTTGCTCCTTGTGCTACGGTGACATTGCCGGAGGGTGTTATCGTGCCTCCTGTACCAGCTGATGCTGCGATCGTATAACCTGTTGCAGCAGACTGGGTGACCGTAAATAGTTTGCCTGCGAATGTCGAGCTTGCTGTCTGTTGGTCAGGATTGGTACTTGCCGATACTGAGTAGTTTATGGCGCCATTCCCTGTTCCACTACTTCCTGAAGTAATGGTCATCCACGGTGCACTGCTTGAAGCTGTCCAGGTACACCCCGCTTGTGTTGTAACGGATACGCTCCCAGTGCCCCCGGACGCACCAAAGTTTACATTCATCGGGGATATTGAATAGGTGCACATATTTTTATTTACTTCATCAGAATGTGTACTTTCGATGGGTGGATTTGAATTATCATAGGCTGTGGCAGCAAAATAATATCTTGATCCATCCGGAATGTCAGTTATGGTAATCTGCGTTACGTTGCCAACATCGATGAACCAATCATAATTACGGCTTGCCGTGCCGTAATAGACTTTGTATCCTGTCACATTTGGTTCGCTGTTCATATTCCACGCAAGAGTTACCTGGCCTGCATTTGCGGTATCTGGACTTAGAGACATAAAGAATGAAGCAAAGACGAGGATAAGGGTTAATGCAAGCTGAATATTCAAGCGGCGGGGTGGGATATGAGAATTGGATGGAAATGGGGAAACAAACCTTAGAATTTGTGATGAAAGCTTTCGCGTTGCCATTAGCAACACCTCCTGCTGGATTCACTTGGCCGTGCGAAATCCAGCACCAAGAGATGCTGCCTTCGCTTGGCAACCCCGCTGCCATGTCCTTTTTTTAGAGGATTTAGGTCGGTGGCTTTGCGTCCCACGCTTTCACGTGGTTTGCCTTTTTCAAGCAATACAATTTAAGTAATCTAATTATATTAGGTTACGCGACATGTGTAAATGATATGGGTCACAAAAGAATGGCAGGAGATGGGTGGCAGGTTATGGAAAAGGCAATGGTGGCTGACAGCAAACAAAAAGGAAAACAGATTGAAGGTGGAAAAAGGAAGACTTTGTTGGATTGACAATGATGGGTTACATCGCATACATTATATCAACACGGAAGTGCCAGGGTCCTGGTGGGCCTCCTGGTCTTCAAAACCAGTGCACCGGTGACGAGCTGGTGGGTGGGTTCGATTCCCATGCACTTCCGCCAATTCAATATTACCAATAGCGTACAACGTGTTCGAGGTTGACGACCAGGAGGCCCACCAGGACCCCCTGTACTGAGCAATAGACTAAATTGTGCTTGGATTGTGCTTGAGTTGTGTGACATCGAACTGAAACCTTTCAATTTCCAGTCCATCATCTACACCTCTTGCATTTCTTGACACGTAAGACTTACGAACACAATATATAACTAATAGGCTGATTGTTGAATCGAATGGAGGACACAATATGAGCATTGAAGTCATACGAAGCTTTCTTTTATGGTGTACGGTCATCAACTATGGAGTATTGGTCCTGTGGTTCCTGTTCTTCATATTTGCTCACGATGGTATTCAACGTCTTCATGGCAAATGGTTTCATTTCTCCAGAGAACAGTTCGATTCAATTCACTACATTGGGATGTCGATCTATAAAATAGGTATCATGCTATTCAACTTGGTACCGTATGTGGTTCTATGTATCATCAACTAATTGTGCTCGGCTTGTGCTTGTCTATTAGTATTCATTGTCAGTTGCAGACTTTCTGAAGGTTGCTATAATTAGAGTAGATAGAGACTATATACAAAGGAGGGGATGAAAATGATGCTACGTGTACATTATTCCGATTTTACCTATGACTATGTTGATACCCGTACTCTTGATAGACTTCTCGAAGGTGAGAGTCTCAGAGGGTTCTATAGGCCATCTGAGAGAAAATGGGTCAATGTTTCCCGTGATCCAGTTAGAGGGACGGGTGGCCATTATGTAGGACCAGACAGAAGACAACCTAACATAGCTGCATAAGAACGTATAAAGCATCTACCACGGATCAAACCATCTGGAGCAAACAATACTGACTTCGTGGACTTCAACAATAAAAGTCATCTGTCAACCATCGTAGAACGTCGAAAAGGTTCATCGACATTCGCCTGTGATCGACGTTTTCTTCTTGTGACATGATTATGACTATGAGAGAATGAAAAGAAGAGAGGTTGTTTTAGATTTGAGGGCTGGAAAATAGAATAACAGCAATTCATCAGTTCAACCTCAATGGGATAGTTCGAATCGGGATAAGCTTTGATTTTGTATTACTTGAAGATCAGGCGTGAATACCAGAAAGTCAATCATGAATCATAATTACGGAGCTCTTGAGAGAGTATGGAATAGCTGGCTTGACGAATATCTCTTGATTGGGAATATCTGGACTGGTAGTTTTCCCAGTGGAATACAAAAACTTCCCCTTTCACTACTAGAGAGGTTGTTCATGACCATTCTTGTATTTATTCGAAGTCTCTCTCTGGTGAGGGTAAAAGACCTTTTCAAGGAGAAAACCGGTAGATCATCCTTTTCTGAAATGTATGTTATAGGGTGGTGTATCATGTTATTTGTTCTTCTCTGGTATCCTTTTCTGTCTAAGTTTTGCCTGATAGTGGTTGTGATTTATCGGACGGTTGATGCTGTTAATTATCGACTTTGCATTCTTTTTGTGGATAGGTATAAATCAGAATGGGGGCTTAGATCACTAAACCGAAGTCTCATTTTGTTATTGATAAATTACTTAGAACTGATCGTCGGATTCGGCATACTGTATATTCATACAAATTCTATTGAAAGAAATTCGGACGGTCTCCTTGTGGCACCTCTGAATGCATTGTATTTCTCGGTAGTTACGATAACAACTCTTGGATATGGTGATTATTCACCCATAACGTCAACTGGACAATGGCTCGTTATGGTTGAGACGTTGCTAGGGTTTGTACTTGTGGCTCTTGTTATAGGTTCTTTTCTTACTGGTTTGAAGGATATTAAAGAACTTTCCAAAAAGGAAAACCAGAGAAAGCAACGGTAAGCAAAATGCTATCTGAGGCATTGCCCTTTTATTCTAAATAAAGAACGAGATAAAGCAGGGCAAGCAATTTCAACTCCTAGCCAAATTAAACAAACCATTCATATTTTTTACCTCTTCAACACTCTCTTTCATCTCTTCATGTACCTTAGATACCAACTCACAAGCATTTCGTATATCAGTTTCATTGACGATGTTATATCGGTCAAAGACCGACCTGGTCTTATGACCACTGATCTTCATAGCTACCACCTCTGGTACACCAGCTCTGACCATGTTTCTGACAGCGGTTCTTCTCAGATCGTGAAACAGTCTATTGGTTCCTGTCTCTCTGCAAGCTTTGTCCCACGATTTACGAAAGTATTTGATCTTCATACCATCTCTGAAGAATACGAGATCACACTCAGGGTATTCATGATCTCTTATCTTCTTCTGATTCAAGATAGCATCATATAGCTCTCCACTCAAGAAGATCATTCTTGCTTCATCGTTCTTGGTTGTACCAGCATCGAGGGTGATCTTCTTTTCAAAGATATTCACGTTAGACCATTCAAGAGATAAGATTTCACTTTTTCTCATGCCCGTATAGTAACCCATAGCCAATACTGGCTTGAGGTAGTCAGGTAAAGCATCTTTCATCTTGATATATTCAATGTATTCAAAATAACCTTTTCTCACATTTCCTTCTTTTAGCTTCGGTACATGTGGTATAGCAAGAACCTTTGGTGGTGTTTGTCTGATAGCAAGTGAGAACATTCGTTTCAATGCTGACAGCTCTCTGTTGATGGTGGCATTTGAAACCTTTTGTTCTTGTCTGTGGATTACATAGTTCTTGATGGCTGGTGTTGTGATGTTGATGCAAAGATATCCATTAAAGTATTTACTCAAGTGCATAACCATGATCTCAGCTCTCTCAAGAGATTTCTTTCCATTCATCTTGTAATCTGTTATGTAGTCTTTGGCTATATCATCTAGGGTTGTCTTTTCTACTTTCAGGTTGAGCACCTTGCCTTGTGCCATCTCTCCTTCTCTCATCTTGGCTATTCTCTTTGCATCAGCTATCTTCTCTGAACCACTCGACTCTCTATAATACTTTCCACCTCGATAATACTGAATCCAATACACATTTCCTCTCAGATAAATTCTTGCCATGGTTACTTCCTCCTTTTCTTTGATATGTGTTTAGCCTCTGAAAATGGCTCTAGTGGCTTATTTGAGTGGTTAATGTTCATCCATTCTTTATTGGATATTGGCAACAAGGTGTCAAGGAAAATCAAGCACAGTTTAAGCACAGCCATTTGTAAACAGTTAGCTACCAACGTTCCACAAAGGGACACTGGTTAGTCAGACGAGTGTGCTTTTCAGTGGAATAGGGTAGGGCATCAGACAGAAGAAAATGGACTCTTACTCAAACTATCATGAAAGAAATCTCTTATAAGAAGTCTCGAAACAATTACACGTAAATGATTCTAAAACAGTCTGCCATTTGAGAGCCTTTTCATCAGGTACGACTTTTCTATATCATGTGTAAGAATGTGTGTATCAAGCGTGTGTGATGAACGTAGCGTAAGAAGAATGAAACTGAATAATGAGAGGAATAGAGGTCATGACAATGATACGTTTAAGAGATCGTCTTATTGTCTATCTTTATAGAGATCGAGACAACGAGACAATTGATAATGATAATAGTGTGGGAAATGGATGTGGAGTGTCCTCGATGATCAGCACGACATAAATGTAAATCATAGGTAATGGAATCAAAGCGCAGCTATGCCTTTGAAACGGCGGATAAGAGTTTGCAGTTTTCTACAGATTTGTTAAATCGAAATTGCTAGAGCTTTCTAAGCCACAAGTAGAAGAGAATCATAAGCACGATAAACAACTCCATTCTTGGTTCACCTCCTTTTGTTTAAGGGATATCTATCTAAATGAAAGGGAAATACACTCTCAGAAGCATAACAATGAATAGTAAATTGGTATCGTAATGAACTGTTAGGAGTGACGAGAATTGTCTGTAGATAAGGAAACACGTTTTGATGACTTGAAAATCGTCTGTCAGTTAAAAGGTTGACGCTGATGGAAGGTTGTCATGTATAAAATATCATCATCAACTCAGCAAAGAAACGTTGTAGCTGTTATGTTGATCCATGTCGCATGTACTTCCTGTGAGAGAATATTACAGTATTTTTCTTGCAATACACACCTACAAGTGGTAATCCATTGAAAGAATTACTGTTGCATCAGGGGGGAGGGAATTCGTGAGTAATTGCCAATCCGGGAACTTCTTGTGAAGCGATATTACTCTCCACAATACAGTTTTGCCCAATTCCTCCTATTCCGATCAGATTCTGAGCCGTGATGGCGACGGCAAAATAAGAAAGGAGTCAATATGCAAGCTATTGTGGACAATTTGATTCATTTTCTTGGTAGGCAACATCAAGATTCACCTTCAAAACAACTTGAGATATTCAAATCTATTTTGTACAGGGGACTCAGATGCGGAGAAATTCAGATAAAATTTGGTGATGGTGGAGTTGTCCGTAATCAAGTTGTATGTTTCACAGACATACCGTTGAGCCTATGCGATGAACAGGCAGCGATCTATGGAAAATTTGGTATTGGGTTCAAGAAATCCTTTGTAAAAAAAAGCGGGGGCAACCCGGCCAGATATTTTATTAACTATTTGCCAGGTCAAATTTCTGCCAAGAATATATTCGAAAACAGAGGGTTACTATACGTATGTTTGTGCTATCAGTTCAAGATATTAAAACAAGTATCAGATAGGTTCAACAATGATCCTTTATTTGCAATTTGTGACCAAGAAGGCAAGGAAATATTCAAGCATGATGACTTGAAGCAGTGGATTGGTCAACAGTTGTCCATATTTTCTTTTGAAAAAGAAACAGGGGAATTGGGGCCAGCACGGGACGAAACGAGACAGATAGATGTTTACTACAAGGAAAGAGAATGGAGATTGGTACCATTTCAGGCAGCTATTGATTCTGGTGCTGTAAAATTGGATAACAGCGTTGCGTATTATGAATTTACAAGGAACGACATTAACATGGTGGTCACTCCTAATGACGATATGCGAACAGAGGTATTAAGATATATGTTGGGACTGGAAAAAGAGACGGATGAAAGGCTTAAGGAATTTTCCGTTAATCCTGTACCGGTAGTTACTTACAACGATCTTCAGAAATGGTGACTTGGCTTACTGCCAGTTGAAGTTGACGGATACCCGCTAGCGTGTAACATTCCATTCCCATCCGTAATCCTCAACTTGGCTCCAAGTACCCCATACAAGCTTGGTAGGCGTAAGATCCTAGGCAAGGTCTAAACATACTACCAACTCGAAAGCAAGCATGAGTTGGATGTCATTCAAGGAAATTGGGTAAGGGTAAAACTATGATGATCGATGTCTCTATTTATTGGTGCATGGAGTAGGCAAAACAAAAAGGACTCTGAGAAAGAAGAGTGAGCCATAGAGGCAGTAATTGCCTATATAGCCCACTCTCAACATCAATTAGAGGTTAACGGTTGTTCTTCTGTACTATTCTCAACCTTATTGTTTTGCGTACGGGAATGGTAGCATGGTTTGATTCCTTTACCACATCAGTGGGAGTGTCTTGGGTTACGGTTGTTATGGTTGTTACGGTTACATCAGAGAATAATTTCTCTATTTTCGCTGGTTCCCATATTAGGTAAGCTAGGTTATGGCCTCCCTTTTCAGTCTTCAAGCCCAGTCGTCTTATCATGGATGCTATCTTCTCAGGGCTTAACTTGTGACCATCAGGGAGGCGGTTGTTGAGGGTCTCCGTGATTCTTGATGATAGTAATTTGCCTCTACCAGCCTCATCCTTCAAGTGGAACAGTGTTCGCACAAGCTGTTTTTCATACTCATTAAACTCATTCTTTTGTTGATAAAGCTCCAATGCTTTTGCAGCCTGCCCTGAGAAGAATTTGGTCAATGTGATTGCCTGTTGCACCGTCCTTCTTTCTATAGGGTGTCTGAGTCTAAGGGGTTCTGCTTCGTGCAGTTTTTGAATGATATGAAGCATCCCTGTAAACTTCAGGCTATAGTAGGCGATCAGCTTAATCATGAATGCCCTCAAGTGCTCTGATAAGTATGGTATGCCCTTTCCCATGTCATTGTGGTATGGTATCCATTCCTCTAGCGCCTCACTTTCCATTCTTAGCAATCTCGGCTTTACAAATCCGTCATTGTAGTGGTTCAAGGGGATGTCGTAGCATTGCCCTACTAGATGTTCCCAATACGCAATCTGTTCATCCGAGATGCCTGTTGGGTTAAATCTTACCGTGTGGTTACTGTTCAGATAGAGTAAAAACCTTGGCAACAGGCCATCATCGAAAGACTCGTCTCCGAAAATCTTCGGCAATCTACCTGGCTGTATCCCGCCTATGATTGCGGCTCCGGTATTGGGAATAAATATGTGGCCTGCCTTGCGATCAATTTTCCAGGAGCCACCATTGAACAGCTCGATATAATGCTGCCTGTCATTCCCCTTGCGCTTATATTGGTTGAAACTGAGTATCAATCGAGAAACCTCATCAACATGCATGGTGACTCCCCTGCCGCTGTTCTCGTAAATGTCGCTCAATGCTTCAACC
>Ga0351899_1138_pt2 | contig 14581 bp, 14 predicted proteins | sample BONcelHT113001C6_FD_206833 | JGI IMG/M metagenome (GOLD analysis project Ga0351899, IMG submission 206833) | Enriched cells from coal bed in the Powder River Basin, Montana, United States - BONCAT cells T11 rep1 HSBNCT.T11.300.1.C6 ... | reverse complement strand
ATCGCTCGGCTGCAGGTTTTCTAATAAGAACGAAGGAGGTGAGAGCTAAAAGAAGAATCAATGGTACATTTGCAGAAGGACGTACCAGGCTATTTGTAGAAAATTGTCATTTACGTGACAGACAACAAAAATCATTTATAAGGAGATTTTGACATGAAAAAAGTTTCACTGTGCATCGGTGTTGTTATGGTTCTCTTTTTTGTGGTCGGCGCTTATACGGCTCAGGCACAGTCCTATCCTGCTTTGGAACAGCTGAACGGCAAGTGGCTCAAGATGAGCGGTACCGCCAAGGGGGTAACGTACACAGAACAGTATGTAAACGCTGACTCAGTAGGCCAATTCAGCTATAACTTCAAAGATCAATATGCGTGCATAGCACACGATCCTGCTCAGTATTACGGCGATTTATACGTATATGATAAAACCGGAAAAGAGATCGGTTATGCTTATCTATACTTTTATGGCGGGACTGCAGAGAAATGGACGGGCGAGCTCGACTATTATCTGGGAGTGGGAACGTATGATTACGCAACGGATGGCACCAACCTCTACGCTTACTCCTCAGTGAGTGCGAAAATTAAGGATGGTGCGAGCAAGGGATCAATTAAGGGAGTTGGCGGTTATGGTTACGCATGGTATATGGATACCGCAACTGACTATAGCGATATGGGTGTAAAGATTAATGCGAAGATCGTAGCTGCAGACAAGCTGCCCTTCACAGGCACAGACTGCACCTATTATTAACAGAGGGCTAATCCTCATCTCCTAAAGAAAAAATCCTCCTGCCCATGGATAACCCCTGTGGGCAGGATCAAAAGTAATCATTTTTTAACAGATTACATCCCGTAATCTTTACTTCACAGAAAACACCCTCATGCTATGTTCGTACCCATTAAAGGGCACCTGTCAAGAGAATAATATTCCCCGACAAGAAAGTTTGTCTTTCTTGCAGGTACGAGCCCATACACCGTTTCCCCCGTCGTGGAGGCCATGAAGCTTGGTCTTTTGCGGAAGCAGGAGCTTTGAAGCCAGCCCACACAGTGGGCGAGAAGGGGAGTCTCTCACGGCTTAGCCGTGAGAGGGGGCGACGTGAGCCCCTGTAATATGTTCCTAAGTCGAACGCGAGCGAAGGTCGCCGCTGGAGCGAATGAGCGTGTTTGCGGGGAATGCCCGACACTGATGCTCATCCTTATGAAAAATTCTTAAAGCATCAATAATCGATATCCTGCTCGTATTCCCTCTGGTTCTTGGCTCCATATTTTGGAACAGTCATGACTCCATCCACCTCCTCCAGATCCAACCACCACTTATCTTGATAGTTCGGCTTGCCATATCCGAGGAGGTCGTCGAACTTGATGGCAAGGCTTCGTGCAATTCCCGAATGTCGCATGGCCCAGTTTACTCCACGGTGGAAGGGTGTATAGGGTTTGTTCCATGGGCATACTTTGACACATGTGCCACAGCCCGAGCCTCTTTTGTTGCCCACCCGCATTCTTGTGCATCGCTCGGTGTTAGTCGGCCAATGTTCATAGCCCTTGTCCATGACCTTGTCGCCGGAGCTTATGGCGCCGGAAGGGCATTCACGGGCGCACTTCTTACACTTGGAGCAGAAATCCTGGAGTCCGAAATCAATCGGCATATCAACCAAAAGCGGGAGATCGGTAGTCACTACAGCCCCTTTGAATCGTGGCCCTAGGAATGGATGAACAACGCAGTCCCCAATCCTACTCATTTCACCCAGTCCTGCCCAGAGAAGGATCGGGGGGAGAACTACCTGGTAGTCCCGTGCATGATGAGCCCTGGCCGGATAGCCAAGGCGGCGGATGTATTCTGCTAATATGCAGGCAATAAAACCTGACGTGGAATAGGCAAGGAAGCTCATGGCATTGCTGATCCAGTCGCTTCCTGTGAATGAGTTAGCCGTTCTCCAGTCCTGGTCGACGAGCACCGCAATAGCGTATTTGTGATTCACTTCTATGGGATTTCCTTTCGGAAACTTATGGGTATACACTGCATAGGGAGGGAGCTTGCAGATTCCAACCGCATCTGCCCTCAAAAAATAGGCAAGCTCCTTTATGTGACGGGAGATGAGCGCCGTGTCTTCTGGCAAAGGCGCCTCCTGAGATGCCACCAGGCCATCAACCATGCTAACCATATTACTGGTCATCCACAACAAAGCCCCCGAAACGGGTTGTTTCGGAACAAACCGATTGACCTCCCTGGAGAGACGTTCCCCAAAATCTCCCCTTCTCGCCCGGTTGAATCCGCTCTCCCGTTCGTCCACCCGTTTTATCTGATCATCATATATTAATGTGGTAGGTCGCTCCACCCGCTTTATTGTCTGCATGGGCAAAGGCTCCCAGTTTCGCTCGTGGTAACCACTCATATCGGTGTCTCCTTTTTCATCAGAATGAGATACTCATATTTGTAGAGATCTTCAACGAACTGGCAAATCATTTCTGCTTCATCTGAGTAATGTCCGCCGGATGACAGGGCAAAGCGAATTTCGTCTGTCATTTCAACGGGGATGAAATCGGCAAATGGGCCTCGGACAGACCTGTAACCATGAGAGGTGGCAACCTTTTCGAGATGCGAGAATTTTATGGTGTACTCGTCGTGACCGGTAAGGCTTATTCGTTCGGGATTTCCGGTTGACTCAATGCGGATAATTGACCGCAACCCCTCCGGGACTGAAGCCTCGCAACTATGTTCTCCAATATAGATATAGGGAATTCCCACAGTGCAGAGTTTTTCTAGAGCCTCAACGGCCCCAATATTCATGTTAAACATCGCTGTCTGTGGTCGCTCCAGGTTATATTTTTTGAAAATATTTTTTGCCCACATCAGGACAGGGTCATCGTGGCCAATCTCTCTGTTAAAAATTTCCGAACTGAGATTTATCAGGCTTGGGAAATCTCCAAGATTCTCATTCAGGATAGCCAGATCGAATCCGGAAAGAACGTCTTCATCTGTTTCCAGAAAATCCTCTTCTCGGAAATCAACGCTGAATCCCTTGAGGGTGACCGTCTGCTTTTCAAGAAGAATAGGTGAAATGTCGAGCATACAGGCTGAGAGAGACATGTTCTTTTCGAGAAAATCTCTCATGAGGTAACCATAGCCTCCCCCGATTTCGAAAACCCGTGCGATCTTTCCCATAGGGATAAACCGTGCAAGATGATCATACAGGAGATCGCCAAAAGACTCATTACGCGCAAGCAGTTTCCTCAAAGGTGTCCCCTCCGGAAAGAGGGCGTTGCATATGGTCAGCTCCCAGCCGAGGGTGCTTAGCTTTTCTAAATGGTAGGATTTTGTAGAGTTGAGTGTGTAACTGTCAGCCATATTTATCTTTCCAACAAAGGCATGGCGCAGAGAGCATGGCGCATAGTGCTAACTATTCCCAATTAGTTCTTTGAAACTCGGTGTCGGGTTTTCCTGAGCAAACCGTCGTGAGGCCAGGAAGCTTGGTCTTTTGCGTCAGCAAAGCTCCGAAACCAGCCCACACAGTGGGCGAGATGGGGAGGCTCTGACGGCTTTGCCGATAGAGGGGGCGACGTGAGCCCCTGCAATATGCTCCGCAACCGAACGCGAGCGAGTGGAGCCGCTAAAGCGAATGAGCGTGTTTGCGGGGAATGCCCGACACCGATACACATTCTAATAGAAAATATGATTTAATATCAACTTTTTTCAAATTTCTATACTTTGTTATTTCCTAACCGTTGTCAATCGTTGCTTCTTTACAGAACAAAAAAGGGCCCCCGGAGGTTTCCCCGGGGGCCCTTGCTTATCAATAATAAATCTTACTGCCTGCCCTTTACGATCTCATCAACAATTGACGGATCTGCAAGAGTTGTGGTATCGCCAAGCTCATCGATCGCGCCGGCCGCAACCTTCCTCAAGATCCTTCTCATGATCTTGCCGGAACGAGTCTTTGGAAGACCGGAAACAAACTGGATCTTGCCAGGAGATGCGATAGGACCGATCTCTTTTCTGACGTGTGCTACCAGTTCTTTCTTCAGTGCATCACTTGCCGCTACGCCTGTTTTTAAAATAACGTATGCGTAAAGGTCTTCACCCTTAACTTCGTGAGGGAAGCCAACAACAGCCGACTCTGCCACTGATGTCGTTAAGGAATTGAGGGCTGCCTCAACCTCTGCAGTACCCATCCTGTGACCTGATACGTTGACGACGTCGTCGATACGACCCATGAGTCTGAAATAGCCGTCTTCGTTCTTTATTGCGCCGTCACCGGAGAAGTAAAATCCGGGCTGCTGCACAAAGTAAGTGTTGAAGAATCTTTCAGGCTCGCCGAAAACGCCTCTCATCATGCCAGGCCATGACCGTGAAATGCAGAGCTCGCCTTGTTCGTTCACGGGCGCGTCTACAGCCGGCTGGTTAGCAGACGATCTTGGCTGCAAAGCGCGGGCTTCAACGCCAAAGAAAGGCAGCGTTGCATAACCAGGTATTGTTGGCCAGGCGCCAGGTAACGAACAAATAAGGATTCCACCGGTTTCTGTCTGCCACCAGGTATCAGTGATGGGGCATTTCTCTCCGCCCACGTATTTATGGTACCACAACCACGCTTCAGGGTTGATTGGCTCACCAACTGAACCCAAGAGTTTTAAGGAGGAAAGGTCTCTGCCCTTAGGCCACTTTTCGCCATCCTTCATAAGCGCCCTGATTGCTGTCGGTGCGGTGTAGAAGGTGGTGACTTTAAATTTCTCGACAATTGCCCAGAACCTGTCGGGGTTCGGGAAGGTAGGCACGGACTCGAAAACAATTGAGGTTGCACCGTTGCACATTGGTCCGTAAACAATGTAGGAGTGACCGGTTACCCAGCCGATATCCGCTGTACAGAAGAAAATATCTTTGTCTTTATAGTCAAAAATGTATTTGAATGTAGAGTATACATAAACCATGTACCCGCCGACCGTGTGGAGCACGCCCTTTGGTTTACCTGTTGAACCGGAGGTGTAGAGGATGAAGAGAGGATCTTCCGCATCCATCCACTCTGCCGGGCAGTTATCAGTAATGTCAGATGCTGCCAACTCTTCCTCAAACCATGTGTCCCTTCCAGCCTTCATGGGAACATCAAACTTATCGAGCCTCTTTACAACGATAACCTTATCTACCGTATGACCTTCTTTTGCACAAAGATCACATGCGATATCAGCATTCGCCTTGGAGCTAACGTTTTTGCCGGAACGCCAGTAGCCATTCGCGGTAATAAGAACCTTTGCACCGGCGTCGAGAATCCTGTCACGAAGTGCCTCGGCAGAGAAACCACCGAAAACGATTGTGTGGACAGCGCCGATTCTTGCGCAAGCAAGCATAGCCACAGGAAGCTGCCAGATCATGGGAAGATAAATGGCAATCCTGTCGCCCTTCCGTACGCCTTTCTTTTTCAGGACGTTGGCAAACTTAGATACCATGGTCAGCATTTCTTTGTAGGTAAGTTTCACGACGTCGTCTTCCGGTTCGCCCTGGAATAAAATGGCAACCTTGTCGCCTTTTCCTTTCTTGATCTGCGCGTCGAGGCAGTTGTATGCAATATTGGTCTTGCCGCCGATGAACCACTCTATCTGACCCTTTGAAAAGTCTTCTCTGTTAACCTTGAGCCATTTCTTGAACCAGGTAAGCTCTGATGCAATATTGCCCCAGAACTCTTCCGGCTCATAAACGGACTGTTTCCACATTTCCTCATACTCTTCTCGGCTGCTGACGTAAGCCTGTTCCACAAACTCCTTTGTGGGATAATAATACTTGGTGTCTTCCTTAACTTCTGCCATACTTAACCTCCTGATTTAATGTTGGGATATTACTGCTAATAACCTTCTCGTTTTGAACTATCTATTTTAAACACACGGAAATGTGATGTCAATAACATATTGTTAATATTTTCACAATTATAGTGCTGTCCAGCATGGTTGTCAATACAAAAAATAAAGCAATTCGCAAGAACACCCTCTACCTTGTGAAAAAAATCTTGAAGATAGCCTCTAAATCTCGTAATATAGCGTATCTTAATAAAAAATTATTTTGGAGAGGTAAAATGGCTGATACTTTGAACGTTCAACAAAGTCTGAAGAAGTTGCTTGACGGTAATAAGCGTTGTGTTGTATGCAAGCAGCAGAACCCGAGGCAGGATGCCAGACGCCGAAAGGAGGTATCCAAGGGTCAGAAGCCTTTTGCAGTTATCGTCGGTTGCTCTGACTCTCGTATCCCTCCAGAGTTGATTTTTGACCAGGGGCTTGGCGATCTTTTTGTGGTTCGCCTTGCAGGAAACATCGTTGATGCTCTTGCCCTTGGAAGTATTGAGTATGCCGTTGAGCACCTCGACGCCAAGCTCGTTGTGGTGCTCGGTCATGGCAAGTGCGGCGCAGTCACTGCGGCAACGCAGAGCCCGGATGCGCCCGGACATGTGGGCGCCATCGTGAAGGCAATACAGCCAGCAGTCAAAAAAGTCCAGAAAATGCCCGGAGATCTTGTTGACAATGCTATCCGGGCTAATGCCTCATTGGTTGTAAACAAGATAAAATCCTCGAAGCCCATCCTTGCAGAGATGGTTAGCAAAGGCGAGATTGAGGTCATCGGGGCATATTACAATATCGAAACAGGAGCGGTAGAAATTCTATAGAAGTTGATTAGTTGAGTGGTTGATTGATTTCAGGCGATAGACGTGAGGTGATGGGCAATGGGTAGTCAACCTCTTGCCTTGCTGCCTCCCACCCTCGGCAGGTACACAAACTTGAGCAGTAATCCGACTATGATCATGACAGCACTCAGCGCCTGACCCATACTGAGAAATCCCAGAATATAGCCAATCGGCAAGTCAGGAACTCTAAAAATCTCGCATATTATTCGAAAGATACCATAGAGTATAAGAAACGCTGCAAAAACATCCCCTTCCCTCTTTTTATGGTCTTTATAGATCCACAAGATGATAAAAAGCAGTAAGCCTTCGAGAAAGGCTTCGTAGAGCTGGGAAGGGTGGCGCGGAATATTTCCTCCCTGGGGAAAGATCATTGCCCACGGGACGTCAGAAGGCCTTCCAAAAAGCTCTCCGTTGATAAAATTCCCAAGCCTCCCAAACATGAGACCGGGAGGGCAGGTGGGAATGATAAGGTCAGCAACAGAAAAGAACCGGAGTTTTTTTCGTTTTATATAAATATAGCCGGCGAGGAATGATCCGATGAGACCGCCATGAAATGACATGCCCCCATGCCACAGCACAAAAATTTCCAGAGGATTCTCAAGATAAAACCCAAGGTTGTAGAAGACTACATATCCGAGTCGTGCGCCGATAATCAAACCAAGGATAAGGTAAAAATAGAGGTCATCCAGGTGGGCCCTTGTGATATTAAACGCCTTTTTCTTAAGCTGATGCACCGCAAGCAGGTAAGAAGATACAAAACCAAAGACATACATGAGCCCATACCAGCGCATTGCAAATGGGCCTATCTTAAATATTACCGGGTCAATGTTGGGATACTGGAGCACGATTACACCTCAAAAACAGGCTTTAAGCTCTAAGCTGTAAGCTCATAGCAAAGGCAGTTACTTACAGCTTAGAGCTATGAGCCATTAGCTGACTTATATACCATTTTTCCTGATGAATTCCCACAGTTGGTCAGCATGCTTAAAAACCATGCCATTTATGCCAAGGTGTTGCGCCGTTTCGACATACTTTGAGATATCGTCAATATAGAACACCTCACTCGGGTGAACATCCATTTTTTCAAAGATAGCATCATAGATACGTCGCTTAGGTTTCTTTGCTCCTACCTCGAAAGAGAGGAGCCATTCGTCAAACCAATGAACAATGGGATACTTTTCTATAATATAGGAAAAATGAAGTTCGTTGGTATTGCTCAGTAGAAAGAGGGGGTATCCCCTTTCCTTCAGATAGAGAATCGCCTCGTTCACTTCGGGATCATCACGAAAGATAGGGTTCCAGATATCCTTAAAATCATCCATAGTGATGTCGAGCTGAAATTGGCTTTTTAACGCAGAAATAAACTCAACAGAGGACATAAGCCCTTCTTCATAGGGGTTGATCAGGCCATTGTGCAGATCAAACATGACGTCAAAGAGGTGCTGTGGTGTAAACATCGTTTTTTTAGTCGATCTCTGGTGAAGCTTCACCGCTATCTGCCGGTGCTCAAAAGGGAGGATCACATTTCCAAGATCAAAGACAAAGAGCTTTATCATGTGAAAAAACCTTGATGGGATTGAGGGGGAAGTAAAGGTTCGATGGATCTTGCAAATGTTGCCAACCGCACACATGGAGAAATTTCCTATAATGATTGCCCTTTATAAAATCCTGAATCTTTGAGGACATATATCTATCACGGATATACATCTCTCGATCGTATTGTGCTATTTCGATACCCTTCTCAAAATAGAGTCTCGCCAGGGCCGTTTCCTGGTTACCGTTTGCCATCTCGTCCAGGGCAAGTGCCTTCTCAATGTTCTCCTCGCTTAATAGATCTTCAATTGCTCGGAGCTTCATATAAGAAAAAAAGTCCATATCAATTAAATAGAAGGGAATACCATTTTCGGTGGCATATTCAGAGGTTACTTCATATTCATAGGGGATACTTATATAGGAGAGGAGCGATGCAAGGGCTTCTTTGTTAGAAGGTTCTCCCCTTTCCTTGCGGTGCATCAAGATCCGGTCAATTCTCCTCTTGTATTCCTCGCCGAATTCCCTTCTGAAACGTATCCCGTAATGAGAAAGTTCAAGCGTCACAACATCGGGTCGTATCCGGTCAAGCCAATCCCTCAGGAGGGCAGGACCTTCGATATCACGGTGTATAACACCTAATATGAAAAATTGGCTTACAGGCATTCCTGCAGTTACCTTATCATATTCCCGCCCGATTTTCATCGATCTTTCGCTGCCAAACGCCTACCCTTCCCTATCACTTATGTCCTGTCCCGTCGATTCCCGCATGTGGAATTACGTTACTTCCCCGACTCACAACTTGAGTCCTTGCCATCATCATGACTATAAGGTATAAAAACGTATGCTGATAATCGATGTTCACATCCACGTGGGCCACCGACATGAATGGACAGATCGTGCAAAAAAAGTATGGATGGATACTGGTCCCTATGAACCTAAAATATTTGACATCAACGGAAACCAGCTTCCCCGGCAATAAGGTGATGCAATATAAGGATGAAGGTATCTTTGAGGTCAAAGACCCGGATGAGATTTTTGGTGTCGTTGACGATGGCTCAAGACGTTACAAGGGTGTTATTCCCGACGATTGCTACCACGAGCCCTATATGCCCATGGATGAGCTCCTGGAAGAGATGAAGCGGATGCGTTTTTATGGTTTCCGGAAAGACCTCAAGCTTCTCGGCGTCATGGCAAAGGAGCCCATTAAGGACGTGACACTCATCCGCCATGCCTATGTGTCTGTGGGACACCAGGGCAAGGGCATCGGATCAAAGCTACTTGCCTTTATCGAGAAGCAAGTTGACACTGAGTGGCTCCTCATAGGCACGTGGAAGGCAGCCACCTGGGCCATCGACTTTTACAAAAAGCATGGCTATACATTGATGGATAACAAGGATGACTTGCTGCGGAAGTACTGGGCAATTTCTGACCGCCAGATCGAAACATCTATCGTGCTGGGAAAGAAGATGAAAAAGATCAGGCGATAGGCTATGGACAAGCGGCCATAGGAAAGGGGATTGCACAAGCCAGCCGGAACGCTCTTTACTCCACTCGCTGCTCCGGGCTGCTTACCCGGATAAGGTGTGTTTGCGACACGGTTCACTCGATGGGCATGATGAAGGTAAGCACTGACGTTCGAGCGATGCCCATCGTTCCCGATTCCATCGGGAACCTTTCGCCCTCCCTTATCGCATCTTGCCGGGTCGTCCAAGCAGTCCTCGAATGCTCCGTCCACAAAAGCTCTTCCGGCTCTAAGCAACCTGAAAATTGCCTTTCGGAGCATCTCCCGAATTAGACTTATTTACCTGGCCTATATTTTTGGGGATTCCATACAGAGTAAATCCTCAATAATCCATTTTCGTTTTAGATTTGTAATTTAATTTTTGTTGACCTTGCAAGCGGATGGTGGTAAAAGTTCAATAGTTAGTTGAACTTAGTCCAGAGCACTACTGGTTCAATTGGGGGGGGTACCACGAAACTCGGATTTGAAAAGTCTTCATCTTCATCTACTGAACAAATTACCAACAATAGTCTTCAAATCAAACAACAGGTCGAGTCGCAGTGGATTACCTATAATTCCTGCTGCTGTCGATCTTAATTTTGGTAATAGAATGGTATTTTTGTTTATTTTATCAATAATAGGAACTTTATTAACAGAACTTGTAGGCTCTGGAAATACAACAGAAGGAAGATGGTGGAAAAGGTATAAGAAGTGGTTTGTTGTGACAGGCATATTGCTTACTGCTATCAGCGGCTACTTTATTAAATCAAACGATGATGAAAAATTCGATTCTGTTGCAAAAACTATAACCGCAAAGGAAGATAGGATCAGGGAATTAACAGATCTTGCACTAAACACTGCAACAGGCGGAAAGAATTTTTGCTATATGACCATTGATGAGTTAACTCCAAAGAGCAACGAATACGCCATAACTGTTTACAATAACGGAGAGTATCCGATGTACAATGTTCAAATGAAGATATTTGATTTAATCTTATTTCCTGAACTGAGGAACAAGGATTTTAGTCAATTGGTTCATCTATTCCCAATGCCAAGAGGGAAGTGGATTACGGACCTTGGTGAATTATCTCCTCATTCCGTATCATCTCCAAAACCAATTCAGCTCATTAATGTAAATGAATTGATATATTATGTAAATTTTTCTGCCAGGAATGGGGTGGTACATGAGAAATTTAGAATGAAAAGAGTAGGCGGTAAGTGGTTGAAGGCCATTCAAGTCTTCAGGTTTGAAAATGGGAAGTACAATAAAATATTTGAGCAAATTGACAAAAACTATCCTCGTTCAAAAGAAGATTACGTACTGTAACACACCAATTAAATGGGATTAGAGTTACTTTCTTCTACAACATATAAAGGCAAGAAATGTTAGAAGAGTAAGGAGGGACAGAACAGACATCGAGTCAGTAATGAACCAAATTCGCATTAACAAAAAACTTTCTTTTGAATCATATGCCATGACTAAGATGAGTTTTCTAAAACTTTAGAAGCAGTACCGAAAGGATTCTATGAAGAAACATGATTTTTCTTAGGGGGTATTTATGACGAAACGACTTTTGCCAGAATATTATGATAGCTTGCAAAGACTATTAACGAATTACTCTGGTTTTAGTAAAATCACTGAAAATCCCACGGAAACGGGAAAAAATCGTGAAATATTAGTCGCTTCAGTCCTCAAACAACATTTGCCCAGTCGTGCATCGGTCGTTCAGGGTGGCATAGTTATTGACAGCAACAATTTAGTGTCAGGTCAAGTCGATGTAGTGATCTGCAACTCTTTTTCTTTTTTGGGTGGCGCCCTTGAGTATGGATTGATACCGGTTGAAGCAATTATTGCAGCAGTTGAAGTTAAGTCTTCAATTAATTCTCAATTGAAAGATGCATTTTATCAATTAGATAAGATTAAACTTCTGCAAAAAGAAATTCTAAGCAGCATGTATGATGAATCGATGAAAATTGAGCGACGCACAAGACGGGCACTGACTATAGCGTGGTTTTGGGAGGGAAACAAGAGCATTGAAAGGGCCTGCAAATATCTACTTGATCCATCTAAATATATTGATAAATCAATGTACAAAGGATTTATAGGAAACACTCCAAATGCAATCTACGTTCATAATAATTATCTCCTAATAGCTGATCCAAGTTCTGATCAGAAACCAGAGGAGGGAACAGGGGTGCCAAGTCCCTTTCTTATGGATCTCGGGAACAAAAAGAATGTTCTACGCGGCAAACAATACCTGAGAAACCGTGGAGTAAGAGATATTTATCATTTCGACAAAAATGATTGGAATCCTCTTGAAGTCTTACTTATGTGGTTATCTAGCGAGGTGAATCGTTATGTGTGGGAAACTCCCAATTTTGCCGCATATGTCAACAAACCGTAAATTAACGCATCCTTCAAGCTGCCACCTTAAGGTGAATTAAGATGATTCCATTAGAAGTGAATCACCATTTGCGACGCAACTACCATTCGCACTTATATCTGGGCCGGAAGAGCTTTTGTGGAGCGAGCATTCGAGGACTGTCTGAAGCGACTCAATGCCAAATTTGGTACACGTCGATACAACGGTACCAAAAAGTGAATCAATTGTATATTCCGCATCTACCCGGGATACTCAGCTTTCTTATGAGTATCCCGGCGAAAGTGGACGACGGCATGGAGTGGAAGCGTCAGATGTGGATGGGCTGCAAGCCTTGTAGACCGTAGGCGTACTGAACGTACGTCGGAGGGCACAAGGCGCGGCAGAGCGCCACAGATATGCTTTCCGAACAGGCCGTCGGCCGAGCAAGAAACAACATGCTCCTTATCTTCACACATGTTTGCCTAACAGCGTTCCGGCTCTATTTTACTGCATTGCGAGTATAATATAGTTAGGTGAAGAAGGTCAGATAACAGAGCGCTGCCGTGGATTGACTCGCTAATGTCCCAACGGCAGCGCTGTTTTTTTGACTAAAAATGAATGGTGAGTCTAGCGGCCGATTCCCTGGGATGCTGGTGTCTGGCCACCTTGTACTCCGAGGCGTCCACCTGTGCCAAGTCCACCCTGAACAGTCTGCGCCCTGTAGTTGCGCGTTGCCCTCACAAGCTTGTTGTAGGAATCCATGAAAGCGGCTGTTAGAATCTTTCCTTCCGGTGTGTTGGTGTAGCCGCCCGCACCGCCACCTGCAGTACTGCCAAGTAAACCTCCCGCAATGTTGAAATCCCAGTTTTTCGCGTTTCCTTCTGCGGCAGCTAACTGAACGCTTGATCGGTTATCTACCAGGATGAGTGTAGTGGATGCTTCATTTGACTTCAGGCCACCCGCTACGGCGCCAAAGACCCTTCCGGCCGATCCCATCAGACCTCCCAGGGCGCCACCTACACCACTGGTACCTTTCTGGCTGAATGTAATCGATGGGCTCATGGTGTAATCAGCGGCAACCATCTGTCCTTTATGGAAGCCACTCCCCTGGCGCATCTCACCACTCTGCTCGAGTGCCCGCTCCTGCATCACGTTACCCATGGCACGGCCTCGCTCAACAACAACAAAGCAATTCGACTGCTGAATCATCATACGCAATACCGGGACCGTTGAACCAAGTTTGTAATGCGAATGCAGATACCCATACCACGGCGAGCCCTGGTCTTCCACGACGGCCACGGTGCCGAGCGATTCAGCGCATCTCTCAAGCTGATTACTGGCTCCCTCTGCCGTAGCACCACCTGCTGCGCCGGTTGCTGTGGTGCTCGAACCGCCCAGGACAGGTTCCGTAGCGGCGCATTCGACCAGCCCAATTGTTATCATGAAGGCAACATATATACACCATCTCGCTAAGCTTTTGCCGATATTCAGTCGTTTCATCTTCATCCTTGAACCCTCCTAATGTTTTTCTGCTTTGTTTATCGCTGAAATAATACTCTTGTTAAGCGTGATAATCAACTGTGACCATGGAATCGTAAGTACTAGGAATCTTTGTGAATCTAAAGACACCATGAGGTATGGATATGAGATAGTATGAATATTTCGCTATAAGGTTTAATTACTCGATCTTTACGATTTCGTAAGTTCGTTCACCGCCAGGCGCCTTGAAGGCCACTTCATCGCCAACTGCTTTTCCGAGAAGCGCCCTTCCCAGGGGAGAACTCATGGAGATACGGCCCTTCTGAATATCTGATTCGTATGGACCTACCAACATATATATGACCTCTTCGTCTGTGTCGAGATTCTTCAAGACAATGTTACAGCCGAACGTAACTGCATCGCCGTTGCCCTGTCTTCCATCAAAAATCTCTGAGCCCCTGATCCTTTCTTCAATTTCCGCGACCCTCTGCTGGAGAAATTGAAACTCTTCCTTCGCCGCATCATACTCAGCATTCTCAGAGATATCACCATGTTCTCTTGCTTCTTCGATAGCCTTCAAAATTGCAGGTCTTTTCGTGTTGAGCAGGAATTCATGCTCTTTTTTCAAACTTTCATAGCCTTCTCTTGTGATAGGAAACTTCATAAACACTCCGACTTAATTATGTATGACGTAAAAAATACTACGTTTTTCGCAATTTATCAACATCATTATGAACTTAAGCAGCTTTGAGCTGCAAGCCTGCCAGCGTATTTGTTTTGTTTACTTCTCACTTCTGACTTTTCACTTCTCACTTCTTTTCCCACCCTTCTCCTTTTCCTGCCTTTCCCGCCCGTCTCGCTTAAGCCTTACAAATCCCGTCGCAATTCCTGCACTGAAGATTGACGTTATAAAGTTCGTAGAATCTTTCCGGATATCTGGCGCAAAGGTATTCCCACTGGACCACCACAATAATTGACATAGCCAGAATCGAATAGGTCCAGAAAGAGGGGACAAAAACTAAAGCGGAAAAAGCCATGAGATGTCCCCAGTTG
>Ga0351899_1147_pt1 | contig 14844 bp, 9 predicted proteins | sample BONcelHT113001C6_FD_206833 | JGI IMG/M metagenome (GOLD analysis project Ga0351899, IMG submission 206833) | Enriched cells from coal bed in the Powder River Basin, Montana, United States - BONCAT cells T11 rep1 HSBNCT.T11.300.1.C6 ... | reverse complement strand
TCGATAAAGAGACTGTGGCCATTCGTGACGTCGGAATGAAAAACGGCATCATTTTCGGCTTGGGCGGCGTCCGCAAAAACGTCTTGAAGATCAAGCCGCCCTTGATTGTAAATCGAAAAGAATGCGATGAAATCCTGGAGAAATTCGAAATATCCATGCGTGCTCTTCTGCGGAAGTAACAAGCAATTGAAAAGTATCAATTATTATGACATCGGAATAACGGGATGTGACTTCGCTTTTCTAAGCCAGGGGATATGTTAGTCTGGGTCGTCAAAAAGGAGGATCTAGACGTGACGGCAAGAGATACACGACGGAAGAGGAGATCCGGATATTGCGGGAAGAGGACAGCGGGAAAGCCATAATAGACACTTGCCGGAAAAAAATCTCTCGGAGGTGACATTTCATCGTTGGAAACGTCAGTTCGGCTATCTGGAAGTAGTGAAAGGGCCCCGCCGGCTGAAAGAATTGGAGCGGTAGAACAATGACAAACAAAGAAAGATTTAAGGCGGCGCTTGCTCATAAAACTATTGATAAAATATCCGTGGCCGAAGTCTGCTTCTGGCCCAAAACCGTGGGACGGTGGCGGAAAGAGTGTTTGCCGACAGCAGTGGATCCGTCAGGCTTTTCAGGCCTGGATAAGCCATCAGAACTATCGGTTTAAAGAAACAATTGAATTGATGTTGATTGGGCCGAAATTTATTAAGGATGTTATCGTCACCCAGCCGATTTTTTATCCCCATGCTGGAATCGTGGCTGGATAACGGGTTCGACTTCGATACCGTATGGTTTTTTGCGGACCTATAATATAAAACGGGATTTTGTTCTCCCTGGAAGTGTATCGGAAAATGGTCATGCGTATCACAAGAAAATCAGCGCGTTTTGTTCAAAACGCAGACTTTTTTTATTCTGCACTGCGGCGGCGATATCCGGCAGTTCATCCCTTTCGTGATAGAAGTCAATTTTGCTTGTATCCAGCCTTTGGAAGCGCGGGCTGGCAATGACGCGAAAAAGCTCAAAAACGAATATGGAAAAGACATTGCCTTTTTCGAAAACATAAACATGGATATTCTGGCAAGGGAGCGCAAAGTGAAAATCGAAGAAGAGGTTGGCTCCAAAGTATTGGGCGTAAAAGAAGGCGGCGGTTACATCTTTCACAGCGACCATTCCGCTCCGCCGACAGAGAGTTGGTGGCTATTGAAGACTTGTACCGGGATTCAGAATTCAATTGCTTCGGAGGCGATGCCTGATGGCAAAAAGAATTAAACTCAGCGTTATTGGCTCGCGGGTAGCGACGATGGATCCTTTTGCGCCGATGCAGGTCATGTTGGAGACCGTCATTGATTATTTGCGCGGCCAGATTTTGCAAGTTTTGCCGGACAAACCGGATTTAATCGTATTGCCCGAAGTGTGCGATTTGCCTTCTCATCTTAATAATGTTGCCGTCCAATTTGAATATTATCGCTTTTGCGGCAACCGGGTATTGGATGTTTTATCAGGAATAGCCTGTGAACATCATTGTTATATAGCCTATCCTGCCCTCCGGTGCCTGCCTGACGGCACTTGGCGCAATTCCGTGAAACTTATTGACCGGACCGGAAAAATCGTCGCCGTATACGACAAATGTCACCCGACGATCAGCGAGATTGAAGCAGGCATATTGCCCGGCACGGATGCGGTAGTGGTCGACTGTGATTTCGGGCGCGCGGGATTCGCCATCTGTTTTGACCTTAATTTTGACGAAATCCGCAACAAATACGTAAAGGCAAAACCTGACTTGCTGTTGTTCTGTTCGATGTATCACGGCGGCCTGATGCAAACCTACTGGGCTTATTCCGGCCGTATGTTTTTAGCGGCAGCAATATCGTCTGTGACGGGCGGGTTTATTCTCTCGCCGATCGGAGAGCTGGTGGCAAAAAGTACCAACTATTTCAATTATGTAACGGCCGATATAAACCTGAATTACGTAGTGGCCCATTTGGACAACAATGGAGAACGGCTTTCGGCCATGCGCGCCAAGTATGGCTCCCGCGTCCGGATATTTGATCCCGGCCATCTTGGTTCGGTGCTGGTTTCCAGCGAAACGGATGAGATCAGCGCGCGCGACATGGCGCGCGAATTCGGTCTGGAACTGCTCGACGACTATTTCGCCCGCTCTTTGGCGATTCAGGCAAAATATCGAAGCAAGCTGAAGAAAAGATAGGCCCAACGGGAAGAAGAATTATCGCTATCCAATGCGGTTTGCCGTTTGCGGATCAAAGAAGTGGAATTTTGAGGGCATCAGGGCAATGGAGACTCTCTCGTCCATTTTACCGGCATGGTGCGGATCGACCTTGGCGATAAAACCGTGTTCTCCGCTTTTTAAATGCACGTGGGTCTCGGAACCCATCGGCTCCCTCAACTCCACTGTCGCGGATATCTGCACGGCCCCGGCGTCGGCTTCAGCGATCGGCGAACCAACGTGTTCAGGGCGTATGCCCAGCACGGTCGCTTTATCCAAATACGCGCCGAGCAGCGTGGCCATCTCTTGCGGCACGGCAACCCGGAAAGTGTCCGCGTCAAACCACAGCAGCTCCCCCATTCCACAAACATGCCCCTTGAAAAAATTCATGGGCGGAGTGCCAATAAAACCGGCCGCAAACAAATTAGCGGGCTGGTCATATAATTCAATCGGCGTGGCCACCTGCTGGATCAGCCCGTCCTTCATCACCGCGATCCGGTCCGCCATGGTCATGGCTTCGATCTGGTCGTGCGTGACGTAAATCATCGTGGACTCCAATTGGGCGTGCAGCTTGCAAATCTCCGCCCGCATCTGAACTCGCATCTTGGCGTCCAGATTAGACAAAGGCTCGTCAAACAGGAACACCGCCGGCTTGCGCACGATCGCCCGGCCGACCGCAACCCTTTGGCGCTGGCCGCCGGATAATTCCTTCGGCCGGCGCTTCAAATATTCGCTCATCCCCAATATTTCCGCCGCCTCCCGCACGCGAGCGTCAATTTCCTGTTTCCGATATTTCCGCAACCGCAGACCGAACGCCATGTTCTCGTAGACCGTCATGTGCGGATATAACGCATAATTCTGAAAAACCATGGCGATGTCCCGGTTCTTAGGCGGCACGTTGTTCACCGTCCGCTCCCCGATTTTGATCGTTCCTTTACTGACTTCCTCGAGCCCGGCGATCATGCGCAGGGTGGTCGACTTACCGCAGCCGGAGGGCCCCACAAACACCATAAACTCCTTGTCCGCAACCTCCAGGTTGAAATCCGTCACCGCCGGCTTATCTCCGGCATAATATTTCCAGACATGTTCCAGCAATACACGCGCCATGGGTCCTCCATTCTATTTAAAGGTCGGGATGACAATTCCGCGCAAAATAATATTCTGGCAGAACACAAACACCAGCAAGGTGGGCACGGCCGCCATGACCAGCGAGGCCATTACCAGCGAAACCGAATGGTTCTGTTGAAACTCATAGAGAAAAACCATCAGGGTCCACATCTGCGGGTCCTGGCAAATGAGAAAGGCATGCATGAAAGCTCCGTAAGCCGCGCCAAAGGCCCCGAGCACCATTACAGCCATGATCGGCTTACACAAGGGAATGGTGATCTGCCAGAACATGCGCATCTCGCTGGCCCCGTCGATGAGCCCGGCCTCGTATAATTCCGGCGGCAGACTGTCAAAAAAACCTTTCAAAAGGAATATGCCGTAGCCGTTGGCCAGCCCGGGCAGTACCAGCGCCCAGAATGTGTTCATAAGCGTCACCGAAGTATTTATTTGGAAATGTTCCGCCAGCCGTGGCACGAACCACCCAGCTAGGCAACCAACCAGGACCAGCGCAACCGTTGCGCTTAAAAGCAACGAAAGCCGCCGGCGCAGGGACCGGAATAAAAAATAAAACAACAGCATGGCGGCCAACACCAGTCCAAAGGCGCCGATGGGAAAGCTTTTTATCTGCAAAAAATTAGGGATCATCAGCACTTCCCCCGGAAACGCCATGGTCGCCAGCAAAAACAGCAGAATATGATGGCTTTCCTGCAGGCGAAAGCGCGACATTGCATAGGCCGCCAGCGGATTGATCGTCAACGTGCCGGCAATCAGCAGGATAATGTAAATCACCGTCACTCGCAGGGCGCTACCGTGAATCGCAATGAAATTGAACACGGTCTTGAAATTATGAACAAGATAAGACCGCCGTAATTCCTTCTTAATGCCAAGAAAAACATCGTAATGAAACGCGGCATAAGGCAGGCGCACCTCATTGAATGCGCGGTAATCGGAGCCCCAAGCTTTGTTCAGGTCTTCGATCGACTTGTAGCGGCCGGCCAGGAAAGGCCGCCAGGCATCCTCGGGACGGCGCATGGAGATGGCTTCCAGGGGACAGACTGTCGCTATGAAATGATTCCAGCGGCCGGCTAGGTATTCATCCTGCGGCACGCGTTCCTTAAGCGGCATTTGCTCATCGCACTTATTGACCCGCAGATAATCCTTCCAGGCCGATTCGGCCTTCACAATGTCCACAGAAAGATAACGGCCCAACGCCTGCGAGCGCATAAATTTCATCAGGACATTTGTCCCCAACTTGCCGGTCGCCAAGTCGTCATAAGTAATAAGCGAGCGGACAATAATGCCGTTTTTATCCCGGGAGCCGTTATACCCGGAAGGAAGCGACAATCCACGGGTTGCCACATACACCAGCATATCGGCGTCGAAAAGACCCGTTCGTTCCGGCGCGCGTTTTTCAATGAACCCGCGCCAATCCCTGACGCGCGGCGTGTCTGCAAGTGCACGGTGCGCAGGTTCGATGACCATGCCGATTTCATCCCACGTGGCGGCATTGTCGCCATAAACGCGGTTTACCTCCTCCAGCGAGCCGTATTTGCCCTTCAAGAAGGAGACATAATCGTCCTGGATAAAAAACATGCTATCGCTGTCAACAATAAACGCCGGCATTTTGAATTCCGCAGGACAGGCGTTGCGAATAAAATCCCAAAGATCACGCGCCCTGGCACGGCAATTTTCACGCGGCATCTTGATGATGGAGTCGAGATCCGAAATCTTGATGTCAAACGTCGTGAACCAATGATCCATCCCAAACCAGGTTGCCAGCGGCGTAACCGTCAAATCCGCCTGCGCATGGATCTGGCTCCAGGACGGCATTGCTTCCAGCAGGTATTTCTTGAACAAAGCTCCGTCGTCAAGCCAATACCGCGGAATTATCCGGAATTCCTGGCAATCGGCGCGATTGGTCGTGGACATGGTAACCATCAAAAGAAACGGATATACCATCGTCAGCGCGCCCAGCAACAGCAGGGCATACATCCCGCCAAACAGCAGGCGTACCCCCCATGATTTCCTGCCCACCTGGCTTACCAAAGACATGTTTCCACCTCGCCTCTCATTTGGTCTTATTCTCGACATCAACATTGCGGAACTGCAGTTTGTTCAAAATCCTCAGCTGGGTCAGGGTAAAGCCCAGCAGTAAAGCCCCCATGATCCAGGCCATGGCCGTCGCCACGCCAAAGTTGAGGAACATGAAGGCATTATACCAGATGTAAAGCCCGGTCGTCATGGAAGCATCCTCTGGTCCGCCGCCGGTCATCACGAATATATTCCCCGAGGCCTTGAATCCGGCAATAACCGCGCCGACAAAATTGATGATGATCAAGGCCTTCAGGTTCGGCACCATCACGTGCATGACCTTGTTCCACAACCCGGCCCCATCCAAGTCCGCCGCCTCATATTGTTCCTCCGGAATCCCTTTGAGCGCCGCCAGATATATGAGGCATCCCGGCCCGGCGCCGGCCCAGATCGTTGGAACCACGATCCATAACATGACCAGTTTCGGATCACGCAAAAATTGCTGGGCCGCGAAATCGAACTTCGAAATGAACGCGCCGGTTATGCCGGGCAGGCCCCCGGCTCGCGCAAGATATGCAAGCAGCGCAAGCAAGCCGGTCAGGCCGGCGGCCGCAATCAGGCCGCAGATAATGCGTCCCCGTGGCTGCATCCAAGGATGCACCGTCTGATAAATAAGCCCAGCGATCAAAGCGCACGCCGCCAGGAAAAACACAATCTTCAAACCCGCGGCGACCAAAACCGGCAAGGCATTGAATCCCAGCAGCAGAGCGTTCAATACCCCGCCCGGCTGGGAATCGTAGAGCAGATTTTTCCACAAAAACAAGGTTACCAGCCCAGTGGTTACCGCCGGCAGATAATAAATCATTCGAAATAAAATTTTTCCCTTTGGGATCTCCGTCAACAACACCGCAAGGATGATCGGCATCAAAAACCCAAGCCCGATCGAAATACACACGTATTCGAAGGTCTGCAACAGATATATCCAGAATTTCAGCTCGCTGACCGCCTCAACAAAATTACGCAATCCGACATAATCCGAACCGCCCAGTATCTTAAAATCCTGGAAGGCCATAATTAGCCCCCGGCCAAGCGGATAATAGTCCCAGATCAAAATCGTCGCCACGGCCGGGAGCAAAAGACACCACGCGTAAATCCGCCGCCGCGCCGGGTGCCCCCCCCACCCCGAATCCTTCCGTATCAGCGAATTTTGCCTGGGCCTGCGCAGCCAATTTCACAATCAACCGCGCGCCAAAAACCAGCGCAACCGCGATCACCCCGAAAATTATCCAGCCTGTCACGGACCGCCGACGCACCACTTCCTCCGGTATCTTTCCCAAAATCATGGTATTTACCGTCCCGCAAACATTATCCATGAGCTGCTGTGGATCGCGTTGGAAAGCGCCAGTCTCAGCGGCCGGCCGGTCGGCAACAACAGCCTCCAACGCCAATCCAAGCTCACGCGTCATGACGTGCGTAAACCCCTTGCAATAAGGTTCGACATGCGCATAGGCCATAAGCTGGTCCCAGAGCGCGCGGCGTTCCGGCGGTATTCGCTCCAGCAAGTCGGCATAGCCGGCGTTGACCAGCGTCACCGGCCGGACCGAATCTGCCAGCCCGTATTCCACAAAGGTCTTGACACGGATTTTTTCCGCTTCGGGGCTGGTGGAAAACTGAATATATTCCCAGGCCGCCCTCTGGATGGCGGCCGCGTCGCGCCGGCCTTCGGTGTCCTCGACCTGAATGGCGGCGTTGACTCCCAGATAAGCGCCGGCGATGAAGGCCGCTGGCTCGCAACCCGGCCGCGAAGGAAACGGCAGGGGAACATAATCAGTCGTAAACGCCGGCAATTCGGAGAGCTGCCCGATCATCATGGCGTTAACCGTATTTTTTATCTTCAGCCCGGCGTTCAGTTCCGCTGACGAAGTTACTCCGTAATATATCCTTTCCCGAATATCCTGGTCCGATAAGTCAAACGCATCGCCCGTTTTGGGATCAACCGCCTTTTTCTCCTTCAGCATTTCAGGCGTAATATCAAATTCGTGGTCCCCGTTCCGCATCCACGGCTGATGGCATAATTTCCGATAAAAATACAAAGCCTCCATGGCCTTGGGCTCATTCGTGACCAGCCGCCATTGCACATCATTGATGGTATATTCCGTGGGCAATCCGCGTTCGTTCAAAGATTTAAAAACATCTTTCCTCCGACGCTGATAATCTTCGGCGTTGCCAATCTGGATGCCAAGCCCAGCATAATCTATCGCCGGTACGGACACAGGTTCCAAACTACCGCCCCTGCGTAAATACGGCCGTACTACCTCGCCTCCCGATGACCAGACGTACTGGAGAAAATGCCAGCCCGCCCCAAGACCGGTAAGCATGCCCAGTCCATATTGAACCGGCGCGTTAGGATCGGCGCCTAGTTCCTTGGCCGGATTCCAGGTTAAATGCCGCGCTGTTTCATACAATTCATCCCAGTTGCGCGGGTATTTGTCCGCCAGGCCCGCCTTTACGAACAAGCCGATGTTGCACAAGAGCGCCATGGAGTAATACGAATCCGGAACGGCATACACCTTCCCATTTCTTATCCCAACCTCCCAGACTTGATCGGGCGCCGCCACCCCGCTGTATCGCCGGTCGTTTCCCTTTTCATACGCGCGCAAAAAACTGTTGACCGGCAATAAAAAGCCCTGATCTATATAATCTCCGACTTTGCGCCCCCATAAAAAAAAGACATCCGGCGCAACGCCGCCGGCGATGGCCAGAAATTCGTTGCTTTCCTCGGCCGGACCTTCAATCTTTAACGGCACCAGAATCTTAAAGCGAATTTCCGGATGCTGCGCGCAAAACGCCTCAAATATGCGCCGCTTGGATACATTAAACGGTCCGACCGCATCCTTGGGCGGCAAACGCCATAAACGCAACTCGACCGTGCTCCCTTGCACGCTTTGTCCAACCGGAGCTTTCGCTCCGATTGCCAAAGCGGGAGAATTCCAAGCCATGAAGGACCAGAAAAAAAACACAACAACCCATTGTTCAAGCAATCTCATAATAAATAATGCTTTCCTCCCCGTTTCTTTCCGGCTGGAAAACTCCGTTCACGGGATCAAGAACAAAGTTCCGCTGTAAACGGTCTCATAGGCGCCCATATCAACGATGCGGTTGAAATGATCAATCCGGGCATGGCCGGCCAGATCAACAGCGTTCTCCATCCAAGCCTGGTTTGCCCCGGCATTGACGCACGACGAACCAATCGCCAGCCGATAATCCGCCCCGGCCCAATTCGCAAACTGCGGGTTGTTCGTTATATTGCCCTGTGCCGGCGGTAGAACGATGGCCGAACAACTGTTTACAAACTGATTGGTATATCCGGCGGCCCCGCCGACATCCGTGGCTGCATTCGAATAGATGACGCTGTTCACCACCGAAACACCGGCGGTGTAGCCCAAATATATCCCCCCGCAATTACCTGACGGCATAAAGTTGCTGACGATCGTACAGTTTTGGATCGTCGCGTTGGTCGAGTTGATATAGATCCCCCCGCCCGGATCTGATCGTGTCCCATAATTACCCGCCACCAGACAGCCCCGAATCTGAACGTCGGTTGCGCCGGCATAGACGTATATCCCGCCTCCTTTTCGATCCCCGGCAAAAGTCGTCACGCCATTATTTGTAATCGTACAATTGATGATCCGCGCACTATTGTAAACAATCAACCCGCCGCCCCAGCGCGAAGCGGTATTGCCCGCGACCACGCAATTCGACATCGTCCCGTAGATCGACCCTCCGCCGCCATCCACGCCTGCCGCCGTGTTCCCGATAATTTCCGTGTCCGTCATCACCGCGTTGGCCCCCAAGTAAATCCCGCCAGAACTATTAGTGATCATGTTATTGATAAAACGGCATTGCTTCACCGCGCCCGCGTTAATACTCATTCCACCATTGTTGACACCGTGATTCCCAATAAAAGCGCAGTTCTCCACATGCCCGGTAAACGGCGCAGGTAAATATATCCCGGCCGAGCCGCCGACCGTCGTATTATTACTGATAACACAATTATAAAAGCTCATCCTGGGCATAACCCCGCCGGGATTAACAAACTCAACCGCCCCGGCATTGCCGTTCGTGCACACGTTCCCGGAAAAAAGGCAATTCGATATCGTCAGCGGGCGTGTTGTGCCGGCCCACCAAAGGCCGGCTCCATTCTTCCCGGTATTATTACTAAATATGCAATCCGTGATTAAAAAATGATCGCCCTGGTATTGTTTAATGTGAGCCCCGGAGTTTTCATTCCCCGCAATGATACAATTCGTGATCATATTCCCGGCGTATACAAAAAAACCGCCACCATCTTGATTGTCCCCTCCATAGGCACTGCCCCTGGTCAAGGTGAACCCGTCCAGCACCGCATTGGAGTGTGCAAAATGCACCAGCCGATTGTTGCGGATATTTCCGCCGCTCAAGATTGTCAGATCACGCCCTTTAAAGCTCCGGATGGTAAGCCCCTTGTTGATATACACCATGTTGGTAGTGGTCGCAGGATTACCACCCGTACCGCTGCCGTCCGCCGTGTAGGTGCCATTGGATACGATGATTTCGCCGGGGTCCGATGCCAGCGCAATGGCCTGCGCAAACGTGCGCACCGCAGTTGCCCAAGTCGTCCCCGCCGCGGCATCCGACCCGTTCGTGGCTATATAAATCGGCGTCGCGCTCCAGGCCGATGCGATCATAAACAGATAAAGACACGCTACGTACATGTTGCGTATATTTGTCGTCCGATACCTCCTCATCTTTGCTTACAGGCTAAATTATAACTTTTTTAATACAATCAAGATCGCGTTTCATCAGGTCCGCCTTGCAGGACAAGTCCCTCTCCACGTCGGCGCCCAAACACTGTCCCCACTTGCCGCGCTTGGCAATGACGATCGTTTCGGGATGCGAACGCAGATGGCGGCGCGTATCTTCAACGTTGGCCAGTTCCGCCTGCATGATTACCAGACACCGCCGTTTAGCGGCTGGACTCATTACAGCCTTGCGCCCGTAAAACTCCAATAAATTGCGATACGTCACCCAGAATAAGCGCAGGGTCTTCAGCACGTTCCCCTGGGCCGCAAGCCATTTGCGGAGCATTGCCGGCTGCGCACCTGCATTCAGACGCGCCAGCCGCCGTTCCGCCATGGCCACGTCGTCAGTCATATCGGCATACAGGGTGCTGATTTCAAGGGCCTGATGCGCATTAATTTCAATAAAGGCATGGAAGGGATCCGGCGGGTCCACCCGATAGATCTGGTGATCCAGGAAAAACGTCTTCTCCTTATCGGAAAAACGTTCCATATGGAATCCGAACGGCCGAACGAGCCAGCGCAGACGCAATCCGTTGTCCTGCAGGCGCAGGCCCCATAATTGCGGCCACACCTGCAGGGCGCGGTCCACCTTCCGCCAGGCCCAGAGAATATCATCGCATTGCCCTGCGGAAAAACCGGCGGGAACCAGGTCCTCCAGCAGCTCGTTAAACACACCCGCGGGAGATCCCCAGGTCATCTCCCGGATGACATCCTGGTTGACATTAACCGGTGCGACATCCGGCGAAACCGCGCCCCATTGCAGGGCCGAAAACTTCGGGGCAATGACCTGCAGGGTCTTGAATTTGCGAAAGGTCATGAGTGGATGTGGGACGGCAATCACAGGGTCCAAATCCTCACTGAAATCCTGATATTGGCCGATACAGGCCGGCCGGCCCCGTTTGGCCGCCAATTCAAAAGTCCGTTTCTGAATAGGGCCCGTGCAGGCGTTAATGATCGTTGCGTCCCCCAGTTTCATCGGTGATGTCCCGGCAAACGTCTCATAGCCCGGATTATCTTTGGCCACGAACCCGATGCTCAACGGCACGAGGGCTTCCAAATCGTCAAACTTGCGTATATCCATTCCCCAAGGATTCATCCAAACCTGTGTCTTCAGCCGCCGCGTCAAAATCAAGTTTGCTATCATACGGCGAAAACCGGCCACCCGCTCCACCAGCTTCAGTTTGCGAGGCCCGTCGCCATCGCCATAAAATTGCGTTCCCAGGTCCGCATGCCAGAACAACAGATGACCGATGCACGGATAGCGATCCAATAAGTTGGCATAGATCTGCCGATAAAATGCCTGAACCTCCGGATGATCGGTATTTAAACAATATTCCGGCGGATGCCCGCCCAGGCGCATGTATTCGGTGTGGTAGATGGGACCGCGGAAATGGGGATACCGCGTGAACAGTTTATCCGGATAAGGCCGCGGCAGGAAGCTGGTCAGCAACGGCGCCAGATCATACTCCAGCGCGATATTAATCATACGATCCAGTTCAGCCGCATTGGCCTCAACAACCTTGCGATTCCATACCCCCTTGTGCCATCGCGTCCAGATGAAATCGGATAAGGAAGGATTTGTAAACGCATAATTCCAATGGTAAAGGCCGAGTGGTTGGCGGCACGAGTACCGATTGCATTCCATTGAGGTGAAACCGAGAGCCGCCAAATTCTCGGCATAGCGATGGATATCGAAATCGAACCCGGTGGGTGCATAGCAATTACAAGGAAAATCCTCGATGACCAGCCGTTCCGGATAGGGCGACGATCTTTCGATCGGCAGCGGGAGCCGATGACCGCGGGCCCGGTGATGCAGATAATACATCACTCCCGCCAGAACGCTGCGGGGTCGGTCGCCGCTGAAGAGCATTCGCCCCTCCACGCGCACGATCCGGAAATGGCGCGCCGGAACTTTCAATCCCGGAATATCGCCCGCCTCGGCGACCCAATACGAAAAACCGGAAGTGCTCCAATTTCCTTTCCGTACGTTCGTATGCAAAGTTTGGCCCAGCCGCTGCGCCGCATGACGCACAGCCGGATGAGCCCGATCCGGATAACCGACGATTCCAGACATGTTTTTATTCCTTTATTTTATTAAATTTTTACCGGTCCGTCACATCCCGAACTATCCGCACCCAATCCTTCAACCGCTCCGGATGACCTTCCACGGTCTGGACGTCCTTCAGCACCACGTCCATATGGCATTCCCCGGCAACTTCCATGGTCCGCCGCATGATATTCCGGATTTTTGCGGCATCAAAACCGCAACAACCCATTTCCGCGGGATTCGGCTGCCAGGAAATAATGTAATCGGTTTTAACCTGCTCCACGCATTTTTGCAAATCGGCCCAGGGCGTCACTGCCAGGCGCCGCAAATTCGAGACTTTGCGCAATATATCGATCTTGCGCGTCAAGTCTTCGCAGCACCCATAATGGGTCACGGCAAAATGCTCCATGATGGGGCGTTGATACTGAAGCATGAACTCCTCGTGCATCACCGGCGATACCGACGTCAATTCCTGGGCATTAAACCAACCCCAGAGTTGTTTGCGGAGCACGCTACGGCTATTGACGGCGGGCGGCTCCAAACTTTCCTCATAGGCCGGCAGCGCCTCCGTATGATTGCTCAATTTCCAATGCCCCAGCCGTTCCGCCTCGGCATCCGCCTCCAGGATGGTATCGCGCATGAACGCCATGACCTTGTGCAGCCATTCCGGGTGGTCGTACATATCCGCCATCCACTGCTCAATGCCGCGCCAGCGCCCGAACAAATAGGACATGTTCCCGATAGTGGGCGACCGGTCGACATTGACCGCCAGGATGTCGCCGATGGCCTCATGCAAGCGCGCCGCATCCCGCGCCGTGGCTTGCTCATCGATCAGATGCCGGGGCTTGACCAGTTTATCGGCATCGGAGAGTTCGACGAGCACGGGCACATTTTGCCACACCCCACCCCGTTCCGGACTGGGAATGGCCTGGGTGGCAAGCCCCCAGCTGTCCGATCCCGGGGCAAAGGTCGCCCGCACATTGATCCACGGCTCTGCCACATAATCGTCGCCCGTATAATCCTGGAACAGCTTGGTGCGCAGCATCCGTTCATAATTCCGGTAATAATCTTCCTGGCACTTTAAGAACGGTTCCACCAATTCGCCGATATTGGCCCACCACAAACAGAGCACCATGGGGCGCGTCTTTTTGAGACTGTTATGGCTGCGCCAGAGCGCCCGGCGTTCGTTCTGCACCGGCTTCGCGCAGATCGCCGCATACTCCTGCGCCAATTCGCGCAAAATGGCCGTGTCATGAGAAAAGTCCATATTTACTCCTTCCCCTATCATAACAATGGGCGTTTGAGCCAGATAACATCCGGCATCGGCGTCCCGTCCGGCGCCAGCAGGTCACAGCCAAACTTCCAGTCCCCAAGCCGCTGTTCCACCTTGAGCAATATCTTGTTGATCCCCGCCTTTAACTTAAGCGGTACAATATCTTCGCCGTAGTTATAACCGCGCGCGATGTTGTTTGCCAACACCATTTCGTCATTCACCCATACCTTGACCCCGTCATCGCTCCCGATCATAAGCTGGGCCGTGCGGTTGTCAGGGCACTGGAGAAAAGCAACCGCATATCCCAAGACCCATTCCTGCCCGGCACAGTCCTTGCGCAGGTCCACCACCCCATCCATGGTCCGGGCCTCTTTCCAGCCCACCGTTTTCCCATCCGACCCGGGATATTTGGCATCCAACTTGATTTCCTGCTCCGGCGGATACACCGTGTCCAACCCCTTGTTTTCCGGATTGGCAAACGGCCCTATCACCTGCCACGTGGTACAAACCCCGGATTGGCGCATGATCTGGTTGAACTTCCCATCCGTGACCCGGTCATTGGCATGAAAATAATCGCCACGCTGAAGATGCCCTTGGGCTTCATCCACGCATTTCCGGCAATGATCGCGATCGGATGCACTTAATACCTCAATCATAAAAGGCGAATCGATCATTTTCTGCATGCCCGCCACTTTCGAAACCAAATAACGCTTCACCTCATCGGACGGGAAGACCACTTCCGTTTTGACAACCTGGGCCTTCTCGGATGTCAGGGAAAACACCCTGACCGCATACGGCGCCAAGGTCACTGTCAACGCCGCGTCTTTAACCACCACTTTTTTGCCCGTAACCCGGTCCAGCAGCGAATCCAGTGGAGAAGCATCCTGGAACCTGATAGTTGCAGTCTCTTCCCACCACCCCGGATTGGCGACATAAAAGTAATAGTCTTTCTCTTTCCGCAGTTCCTTGACCACGACGTTAGGATTAAACTCATCGCCCTGCAATGTGCGAAACTTTTCCTTGGGCAGCGATTGAAAGGCCTTGGAAAATTCCCGCATCTCCTGTTCGTGGCCCACCGGGAAACTACTATCAAACTGCCCGAACGTAACCATGTCCGGATCGGACTCAATCAAGGCCCGCACATAGGCTTCATTGTGGAACTGATGCCCGGGCACCGGCCAGGCAATGCACCAGGCCCGGCCGTTGAAATTGGCATACTTCCACGGCCATGGCTGGGTATTGGTTTCCTTAAAACCATGTTCATCGAAGGGTCGTTGAACACAATATCCCCGGCTGGTTTCCCGGTCAAACAGGCGGATAATATCCG
>Ga0351899_1135_pt1 | contig 16341 bp, 14 predicted proteins | sample BONcelHT113001C6_FD_206833 | JGI IMG/M metagenome (GOLD analysis project Ga0351899, IMG submission 206833) | Enriched cells from coal bed in the Powder River Basin, Montana, United States - BONCAT cells T11 rep1 HSBNCT.T11.300.1.C6 ... | reverse complement strand
TCAATGAAAAGCAACAAAATGGAGGCAGCAAATGAGTACAAAACAAGCAGTGAATAGAAGAAAATTCGCAACAAAAGAAGAGGACGGGGAAATGGAAATGAAGGGAAAGGAAAAAGAAACACAATCGGTGGATAAAGCAACCAAATCAATAATTGATGCGTCACGGGATATCATAACAATGGCACAAGAAGTTGCCGAAACGATGGATGCAGCAATGCATACAGCAACTGATCTTGTATCAAATATGTACTATGAGTATGATCGTCTTTATTATGACTTTGACGATGATAACATGGATTGTAAAGTAGAGAAAGGAACTTATACGGTAGCGAAATTGCTAGGATTACCTGAAAGTGGAATCCCAATATTACCCTTGTGGCAAATAGCGCAAGTTGGGTTCTCCATTTATCATGCGTTAATCTTGAAAGATTGGGATCACAAAGCTGCTCACAACACTGTCTACTCGCTGCTTCTAAATACTGGGATGACAAGGGGTTACTTAAAAAAGGATGAATCTGAAGAAAAGGTCTCAATGAAATAACCCAACACAAATAAGAGGGGTGGAGTGAGTCCATCCCCTCTTTTAAAAAAAGGAGACATCAAATGAGAATAATACAAGCAGTGCAGAAGGCAAGAGAAGTTTACACAATCTATACATCGACGAGAAAAGTTATGAAACTCATCGCATTAGTACGTGCAGTATATGACAATATGGAGCAGGGAGACCAAGAAAAAAAATATGAGAGTGCAGTGAAATGGGTAGAAGAACTAACAAGTACCCCATGGATAGCAAAAAGACTCTCTGAATTTCAAGAATGGCCAGAAGTTAAAACCCCACAATCATGGGATATTTTAATGGAGAGAGTAAAACTTTTTGATGACATGGAAGAAAAGAACCTTTTTCAAAATAAAAACTTTTTCAATGAAATGAGTGAAGAAGAAGCAATTCCTCTAAAAAACTTTTTGGTTGAAGAATTGTACAAGTATTACTCTAAAAAGAGAGTGCCTATTGAAGCGTTACTCACTTTTAATGAATTAAACAAAATTGAGTGATTTAGCAAAAAGGAACTCACACTATAAGAGGGGTGGCATTAAGTCCATCCCTCTTTTAAAAAGGAGAAAAACAAAGATGAACACACATAGGACAATAGAGAAAAAAGAGTTTCTTGTTTATGAGGTTTCAAATGAAGCCTATAGAAGAGTACTTAGAGCAGGATTTCAACATATTGGCAAGAATCAAAAGTATGTGGCTCAACCTATGGATGGGAAATGGTGGTACAGATTCTGTGCAGCTCTAAGACAACTGAAAGATTTATCACCTGAAGATTTCTCAGACCCAGTTTGTAAAGAGCAATTTGAGGGATTAATAACAGCAACAGAAACAGCCCTAAATCTTCAAGAGATTCCTGAGTTTTCTGAGATTCCGCTTAAAAACTATACTGAAGCTCCTAATATTTATGTAGATTATGATACGCATTGTACTTTAGCAAATGCTTTACATGATTTAGTTACACAAGTGGCTGAATTGGTTGGACTTGAACATGGAATGCAAGCAGTTTGGTATCCACATGATGGGAACTGGAAAGATTACTGGACTGAGTAAAGATTGTACGAATACACACCATGCAGGATGCATGCACAGAAAGGTATAAGGTTATATACCTAGTTATGTAAGTGTGCATCCTGCGGTGTCCTGCCTCAATAGAGATGCACCGCAGGCAACAAACAAGACTATAGAAGTGACCCCACCTTTGAGACTAGACCCAGGTCACACCTCCTAAGAGTGTTCCGGCTGTTCATTATTGGCTAAGTAACTGTAATAGTTTAAGTTTTTATGTAAAAGTAAATGGAAACAGTTTATAATATATAGAGGTACAGAACATGAAAGGAAACCCTAACCACCCAAAGAAAGGCAGCCAAACCAGAGTTGAACCAATCAGAAGGATAGAGGATGTTGAAACCATTATTGAACTCCTTAAGGACAAACCTAGAGAGAAGTTGTTGTTTATTATGGGTATCAACAATGGGTTAAGGATTGGTGACCTATTGAAACTCACAGTAGAGCAAGTGTGGTTCCTTAAAAGTGGTGACTCCATAGTCATAAGGGAGAATAAGACAAAGAAAATCAACCATTTATGGATAAATGAAGCAACATATGAAGCATTGAAACACTTTAAAGAGACATATGACCCTGTCCCCAACACCCCATTATTTGTAACAAAGAAGACCAATAGGCCATTATCCATACAGACAGTCAATCAAATGGTGAAGGGATGGGGCAGAACCGTAGGTATTAAAGATAACCTTGGCTGTCATAGCCTTAGAAAAACTTTTGCTTATCATCAAAGAGTGTATTTCAAGACACCTATAGAGATTCTATCACTACACTTCAACCACGCATCACCAAAGACAACAATGGTCTACCTTGGCATACAAGTGGAAGAAGTCAACGCCATTATGCAAAATTCCATAGGAAGGAGGTGATATAGAATGGTGAACCCTAACAAAAAGAGCGATGATAAAGAAGATTACATCTTAGACAGACACCTGTGGTTCCTTGATTCATTGATGCATAAGAATGTGACTATGGATGATAAGGTTTTGTTGTTGCAAAACAAATACCCTAGTCTTACTGAAGAGATGGCAAAATTTACACTAGTTTATTGGATGAAGACCTTCACACAAAGACATAAAGGAAGGAGGTGAAACATTATGACAGACGAAGAAGAACGTTGCCCATTATGTGGCGAACCGCTTGTTGATGCCCCATCTGGCATCTGGTGCGTCAATCCCAATTGCGAGGTAGAGGATGATTACCTCATGTACAACGATGAAGGAGAAAGAAATGAGCGATAAAGTAGCAGGCTATGGAAGGGTAAGTACAACCCATCAAGTTGAAGATGGAACATCTTCTGATGAGCAACAAAGACTTGTAATTGAAGAGTGTAAACGAAAAGGATGGGAGCTTGTCCACTTTTACTCAGATGAGGGTTACTCTGGAAAGAATAGCAAGCGCCCCGGCTTTGTCGAACTGCTCAATGATGCTAAAAAGGGCACTTTTCAAACTGTCATGTTTACTAAACTTGATAGATTTGGAAGGTCATTACGAGACATATTAAACAGTTGGAATGAACTTACTGACCTAAGTATAAAGATTTATTGTGTTAAACAACCAGAATTAAACTCAGAAGGTGTCTATGGCAAGATGTTAATGCATTTATTAGGTGCTTTTGCAGAGTTTGAACACTCAATGATAGCAGAACGTACAAGTTCGGGGCGCCTCATAAAGTGGAAAGCGAATAAAGCCCTTATTGGTACAGTACCATATGGTTATACGTTTAACAAGGAAACGAAGAAAATTGAGGTTAATCCTCAGCAAAAAGCAGTATATGAAAAGATTGTTTCATTGTATCTTGACCAGAGGTTGAGCACCACTAATATTGCTATTCAGCTCAATAGTGAACTTATTCCACCTCCATATAATAAAGGGAAACAAAGGTGGTATTATGCAGGGATTTTGCGGATACTTAAAAATCCTGCATATACAGGAGAAGCTACGTATAACCAATTTGAACGAGTATTAAAGACATACCCGAACGGGAAACAGTACCACGTCGTTACCAAAACAAAAAAGACTGACGACAAGTTAGTTAAAGTCCAGTATGAACCTTTTATCAGTCAAGAACGCTTTGAAAAAATACAAAAGTTGATTAAAAACAACACAATGCAGGTTCAGAGGAAATACAAAGAATGGGAAAACCATTTCTTACTTGAAAAAGGATTAATTAGATGTGGTGAATGTGGAGCAAGATTGCGGAAAGTATTAGTGAAACCGGGAAAAACTTCTCCAGCACACTTCTTTTATCAATGTTATTGGAAGGGAAATACCAAAAGAGGGAGACTTTATGAGCGTAAACAATGCACTATGGTTGTTAATGCAGAAGTCGTAGACAATTATGTGTTGAACCAGTTATTTGACTTCTTGAGTAATCCATCTGAGTTTGCTAAAGCTTATTACAAGAATGAGGACATTGATAACCTTAAACAACGGATTCAATTCCTTGAGAATAATAAAATAACGCAAAAGAAGAAGCTTGAAGCGATGTATCAAAAATTATTCAATCTTGACCAACCAAATAAAGAGATACTTCAACCCCTCATTAAAATTGAAGAGACAAAGATGATTGATGTTGAAGAAGAACTCAAAAGACTTACAGCAAGCTATGAGTTTACTAAACATAAGGTTGACAGGCTCGCACAGTTTGAAAAAGTCTTAAAGGACGGAACACTTTCAGAAAAGATACGGACATCATATAGAACTAAAGCGCAGTTTATCAAATTTCTAAATGGGTTATCCTTTGAACAGAAACAGAAAGTAATAGAGGGTGTTATCAGTCCTGAAAACGGAGGTGTTGTTAAAGTGTACCATTACCGTGAAGGACTTGATATTGATGAATACAGTGATGAAAAGACACGTGAACGGTATAAACCTGATTTAAAAGCAGAACCAGTAATAGACATAGACTTTGGTGCAGATTTACAACGTATTGAAAACATTATAGGTAGTTTGAGTGGCAGAGGGAAAATACAATATGATATTAATCTGGGCAAGAAAATTGACCAAGTCATATGATCCAACATCTTTGAGTTCCCGAAGGTCCTGGGTAACAGCATATTCGATTCCATTTGGATTTGAATCATCCCCTGCCATGTAGACAATCACAGTCCACTTGGCTTTTGGTTGAGGGGTTATGGCTGGTCCGAGTGGTTGAAATGTCGGTTTTGACCGTTCAACGCCTGTTTTCCTGGTTTTTCCGACGAGCGCCAACTTTCTATCAGCAATTGTATCAGACAAAGACTCAATAATCTCGGTAAAGACCCTTTCCCGAGGCCAGCGAACAGATACGGGCGGCGGGGTCATAGCAAGGTACTTCTCCCCGCTTTTTTTGAATTCGATAACGGCCCCTATTGAGAGGTCCCATCCGTGGCCAAAGATAGTTTCTTTTTCTGATTTTGAGAGGTTGCCATCGCCATCCCAGTTTCGGAGGAGGTCGAAGGTGCTCTCGCCCAGCACTTCGCGGACATGTCGCAGGAACTCATGGGTATAATACATTGACAATTGGACGCTGCTTGCATCATCGTCAGGGCTTTGATTCAAGGAATCGAGGGCAGCATGCTCAGGGTTTGGCATCCCTCCGTGGGGGCCGAGATCCTGGAGGCCATGAAGCACAAAACCAATCCAGTAAAGGGCTTCCCTGGTATCATTTTTCAGCATTGCCTGGCGAACCTGGCCAAAAAGATTTAACACCCATCGCTTATATGCATCAATTCCCTTCTCGATGGCCTCGTCCCTGGCAGCTCCCGGGGGCATAAAGGCAACCTTGTCAGGTGACTGGGCATGGGCAGAGGGAAGAGTGAACTCGTAAAAATCAGTGTCCTGGGCTGCATCACGGAGAATATCTACAGCTGCAGAAGAGAAACCGAACCTTTCGGCAGCTTCCTGGGTTACCTCGTAATGGCCGATACTGAGCCAGAGGTTTATCCATCCCCCTGAAGGAAGCCTTGTTTTATTGAGTACATCCTGTGTATCCTTCGAAAAACGCCAAAGTTCACTCATAATCCCTCCTTAAAAACCGTGACGGTAATGCGTGATGCGTAATGGTTTAGATTAATAGAATACGTTGCTGAGTTTTCTGCGATAAGAGTCACGCACTTTGATAGTGTGGTGCAAACGCAATCACATTGCAACACAAAAATAATTTCTCACCCCACCTCATTTTTGCTGTGCTCATTGGGTAGGTTCCAACACCTGTGAAATAATACAAGGGGTGGGACTGTGGCCATAGATATTATTGGCTTGTAAGTGACAGTAAAAAATGTTTTTCCAGCAGGGTCGGTTTTCCAAGCGTCATTTTAAGGTTTTCCACCATAAGCTCTTCAACCATCTGATCTTTGGATGTGTTGGCAAAAGATGCCTTTTCTACTTTTTCAGATTTGCCGATTTTGCCAGTCTGGATCGCCAAAGATCGTTGCGCTTGCCGTAAAGCAGCATACTCTTTTGTCAGATCGCTTATTGTCATATTTGAAAGCAATTGATAGACTGAGATAGTTTGATTCAGAGCTGGCAGGCGAGGGGATTCCATAATGATTTTACAATCACGAGCGAAGCGTTTCATCCCACGAATGATATGACTTGATTTAACAAAATTGATTCCTGACCATCCGGCCCGAAGCCATTGAAAAATACCTGTCCTGACGATGGTTGACGCAGTGCCTGATTCTACAAAGACGCTGACTGAAAAATAATCGTAAATGTAAGACTTTGCCCATCCAAGACCAGTTATCGTCGAACCAGGTTCATCCGAGTAGTAGTAGTTCCAGTCGTTATCATTGCCCAGAATAAACCCTTTTTTTCCTACATCCGATACACCTGTCTGTTTTGATACGGAGACCAGTGCCTGGCGTCCTTTGTGATTAAGCAGGATGAGGGTTCTTTTCATGTCGTATTCATGATAGACGCCTGTAGACAGGTCAGGGGTGTTTGAAGCACGTTCTATTCCGTGAATAATAAATGGAACTCCTCCAGGGGGAACCGGCTTCCAACTGGTGGGCAACTTTTGAGTTTCACCTGGAGGGCTGGTCCAAGCTGAAGAGCGAAGAGAAGATGGCCTTGTGAATGCAGCCGGAATGAGAGGGTTATACGAGTAATCAATGAGCCGAGCAAAGGTGGCCTTCGTATCGAATTCATAATAAGCGCCCGTAGATTCAAGTGACTTCAGGAGGGTGTGCTCTTTATTCTGTTTTGAACCCAAGACATAATCCACGAGGGTGGCGGCAGCTTTCTCATCAAGGCCAACTTTGGGTTCAATGCAAAATTGTACTAATTTCATCGCGGCTTCATTGACGGGGCTCAAACCATCTTTAGAAGAAAATGCCATGACGTTTTGATGCAGCATGATCAAAAGCAGTATAAAAATAATGCAAACAAATTTTGGGGACGTTCTTGAAATGTTGAAATTATAATTCATTATATTTTAAAAATAGATCTACTAATCTCAATCGCTGATCGATCAGTACGCCCTTTGGCAGAAAGTTTTGATATCGCCGTAGGGGTTAGGTTCAGCCGCTGAGCAATGTCTATGCCTTTCAATCTTAATGTATCAAAAGCAATAGAGGAAATGATTGCTCGTGCGCGGGTAATGTGTATCTGTTTTGAAGGGCTGTTGAGTAAAGCGGGGTTCAAGCCGAGATGCTCACAGACAACATCGATGATTTTCTCAATATCAATATGTTGTGTCCCAGCCCTGAGCTTCTTCTCATAGTCTTCATTTGCCTTTTTAAGAACAGAGGTAACAAAATCACTGCTTCCAAGGATACGCTCATCGTTTGCAAAACGTTCTTTGGATTTTCGTAGACTCTGAACGGCAACCCAGCCTCCTGCTGAGCGGATAAGTCCTCCCCCGACCAGATCAGGTCTTTTGCCCAAGGCAATACCCGTCTCAACAAATGAACAGTAAGATCGTTTTGCAATAGATTGCTTCTCATGGAAAAGAGATAATATAGAAGGAGAATCCTGCCATTCCCGCTCGATTTTTCCCATAAGCACGCCATGGCCGCACCAACGAAACCTCTCTAGGGCAGACATATCCTTTACCGCACCCGCACGGATTGGATTGAGGTGGATGTATCGGACAAGTTCAAGAAGATAGGGGTCTTCCTCGCAAAGGAATGATTTGTAACGGTTCTGAAAGAGATGACCGGACCGGTTGTGCCGTCGATTAAATTGCTGGGCATAGCCGGTAAGTAAACGCCTCATGAAAGATGTAAGGGGAGAAGGACCGCTTCGAAGAAGCAGATGAGCGTGATTTTTCATCAACGCCCAGGCGTAGCAGGATATGGAGGCGTCACCCAAGAGTCGTGAGAGACGGGAAATGAAGTTTTCATAGTCCTGTGAGTCTCTGAAGATGGGGGAGCGCTCAATGCCCCTTATGATTACATGGTGTATGGCACCGGGCGCGTCGATGCGGTTTTTTCTTGGCATGCGAAATTATTACACAAAATGCACAAGATGTCAACATTTCAAGAACGTCCCCTAAACCCTTAAACATATATACTATTATATACTACCCGCTTTATCTTAATTTCTTCTGGAGTTGGCTGGGCCCCTTAATAACTCCGCGAAGTGAATCTAAGACAAACTATTTTCATCGGCAAACTGCCGATGGCCGCAACTAAGGACAAATAAGTTTGCGGCGATACCAGTATCATCCGTCTCCCGGACTGTCAAATGCGAAGACTACCAATCCCTTATTTTTCTTGCCAATCATTTTTGCAATGCTTTCGCTGTCTAATTGCATTTCTATGGTTCTGATTTTATCTGTGGTTGTGGATTCTGGCTTTCTTGTGTCCACTGTTACACCGTTTGCAACCACGGTAAAATCGTCTATGTGATGAATTCTGAGCGTTTTTACTCCGCCTGTTATTTCAAAATCACCGCTGCTGTCCTGTTTCTTTACACTACCGTCATTTGACATAAGATATACTCCTTTGTGTAAAAATTTGCGGGGTCCAGCCAATTGATCTTGAGATCTTCACCTCCTTTATTTGTGGTATGAGCATCTCCATATCTTGATGCCATTACCTGGCTAAAAAGCAAGGGTCACCCTAAAATATGCAAAACGATCCGGTTGTATTCTGGGGTTCCAGGGGTCTGTATCCTGATACTTGAAAGATCTGTTGAAAAGATTGTTAACTCCAAGAGTGAGCATCCCATAACGCTGTGGTAACCGATAACTGATAGCGGCATCAACTACCCAGAACTGATTGCTTGCTGATACGCTTGCTAGGTATGGGTTAAGGACGAACTTGCCTCGCTGATCTATATAGGTTGTCCTGAGTCTGCCCGTGAATCCAGATGGATGAAAGAAACCAATTCCCAAAGGAGCCCGATGGGTCGTTACCTCCTCAATACCTCCGCCAAAGAGCTTGTTTCTATCAAGCTTCTCATACAGGTACTCACCTGTCAGGGCAAACCATTGGTGCGGTGTCCAATAGAGGTAAGCCCGACCCAATCGCTCCTTCCACCGGGGCTGTTGAACTATCGGTTGATCTGTTGTGACTTCATCCAGAACGGGAGAATCGATGTCCCTTTGGGAGTATTCTATCCCACCATAAAAGTGTTGAGAAAATTTCTGGTCGATCGCTGCCCCGTATTGCCATGCCCTTGTCCACTCAATGTCGTCGTAGAATTGGTTGAATCCGGCTACCTGAGTCGGTTCAATGGTTGCTTCCGTAATTCCCATCCGGGTGAGGGTTCTAAATGCAGCCGCCCGGAAAGTAGTTGAGGGGATTGGATTCCAGGTAATGCCAAACTTCGGATTTACCTGCGTTCTATCTACGAGGGCCCCTCTCAGGATGTCACCGCTTGCTCCAATGGTGATGGTCAGTGTTTTTGGATAAGTAATGTTGGAATAGACATAGAGATTTGTGTGTTTAATAGTTGCTTTGATCGGTATGGCTGGCACATATGGTGTTCCGGTCTCTATCACATCAAAGGTTTCCTTCTGGTCAATCTCGGCATATCCTCCTCCGCATACCAGATTAAAGCTTTTCCTTCGCAACAGGTATTGGAGTTCTCCAAGCCCACCTTTTTCCTTAATCTTCCAGTCAAAGATGTATGGCAAAAAAGTATCCTTTAAAGATCCCTTTTCATCTCGGAAAGCAACTGAAGCGATGATGTCCGATCCAGGAGAAAGCTGGTGATGAATGCCGAACCTTCCTGAGTCCCGATCATCCTTGATGCGAAGATTGGGATAAAAGTCATAAGAAAAGAATCTTTGCTCAATGTCTCCCGTTTCCGACCTGCTGGAGCGCAATTCTATCTGAACACTTGTTTTTGGTGTGACAAGTAACTGGCCAAAAAGGTTATAGACATCTCTTGTCGTATCATTGTTTTTCCTGTACCCGTCGGACTCGTAGTGAAGCTGACCGATACTGTAGGACCATTTGTCCCACACCCCGGATTGAACGACCTCCTCACCCCATGTGCCATTCTCTCCACCTACACCGCTCGCAGAGAGGGTAAACCGGTTCCGGTTAAAGAGCGGAGCATATTCATTAAATGATGGGGTGGCAAAACCCAGACCTCCTACATTCTGGTTATCAACAAGGCTAAGGCTTGGTTGAACAGGATTAAGATTGATGGGCTGCAGCAATTGTGACTGAAGGAGTTCACTTACTCGTGCAATCTCATGCCGTGGCAATGCAGCATAGGAATCTGCAAGGAACCGATGGGCAGAATAGTTTGAAGGATCTGTGTTGACTGATTTCCAGCCCTCCACAAGCGCTCGTTGTTCGAATCCAAGTTCCGAGTAGATTTTGGCAATGTTTGCCTGACGAACAGCTGTATCTTCGTCAAGGAGGAGCCGGGAACGATACACCGCACGTTGATCATTCAAGGTGATGGAGCGCTCTAGGTCATAGAGCGCCTCTACGGGTCGGTTTGTACTCTGCTTCAGGATAGCGTTGTAGAGGTATGGCGAAGGATCATTGGGGTCGAATTGCTTTGCCAGAGCATATTGCTCGCCTGCCTGTTTTTCTCTTTTCTCATCATAGTAAGCTTTTCCCAGGTAGCTTCGGATAAGTGAGTTCTGTGGATCAAGGCTCGCCGCAATTTCAATTTCCCGTCTTCCCTTTTCAATATCACCTTCTCGAATCATTGCAAGCCCAAGGCCAAGACGCGGAAGAGGATCTGCCTGGTCAAGGAGGATAGCTTTTTCAAAGGCGCTCTTAGCTTGGTGAACCTTAATGCGGGTGAGGTATGCAAAACCAAGAACCGTTTGAATGCGTGACACATGGGGATTGATTTTCTCAGCCTCTTGAGCTGCATTGAGGGCATTATCAAGATGACCGAACGAAAGCTGGAGGTCGGATAGCCTTGCCCAGGCGAGGGCATTTTCAGGTTCGGCCTTTCTCGCTTGTTCGATACTTTTTAATGCCCCTTCGAGATCAAATGATCCCTGCTGGGCATACGATAAGGCAATCCACGACGAGGCTGAATGGGAATCTTCCTGGACAGCCTTCTGAGCCAGTTCCACGGCTTTGGTCTTCTCATTTTGCACGAGCGCAACAATTGACTGCAAAGCCAGGGCAGACCCGTATCTGGGAGAGAGCGACAGGGCGCGGTCAAGGTCAGGCTGCGCCTCATCAACCCGACCAACTGCAAGAAGTTCTGAGGCCCTGCAGGTGAAAGCTCGAGCGTCCAATGGACGCGCTGGCAGTAATTCAGCCTTTGTGCAGATGAGCACAGGAGGATAATAAAGGGTCCACTGAACCGCATCCCTTGGTTTTGCAACGATATGAATTACGGGGGCTTTATTCGCCATGGCAATTGCCGACTGGCCCTCCCGGATGCCAAGAGTCCCTGCATTGTTTGCAAGCGCCACCCGGCCTTTAAATATGGTAAAAAGTGTTTTAACATCATCCACCATGGCATAGAACTCGGTTCCCTCTATGACACCGTTGACGAAAGGAGTTGCAATCTTCAGGGTACGCGGTCGGTTTGTGAGGAAATACAGGGCGCCTTTGATCAGTTCCAGAATGGAGAAGCCGCCTTTCTCAGGTCCTGAGAACATGATGGTTGTGTTCTGGTCAAGACGGATCACTGTTTCATTGACGAGAGCAATATCGGCACGGCTTTTAGCGCCGATACGCACAGTATCCCCTACCATGAATGGATCGTTTTGTTTGACAGGCTCCCATACCGGCTGGTTCGCCCGACGAATCTCGACAATGCCTTGCAGAGACACAACGTAACCTGCCAACAGCTCGGTTGTCTCAGCTAATGAACGACATGGCAAAAAGTTTAAACATACCAAACATATGAGTGAAGCGGCAACTGACAAAGCACATCGACGCACAAGTTTCATGGCTTACCCCCCCTAGACCTATTTACGTTCAAGATGAATTATCCCATCCCACGAATCTCCCGGAGGATCTTGCTGGTAGAGTCTGCATAGATCCAAGTAGAAATCAGATACACCGTCTCTGCTGAAACATTTTATAGATTCAAGAAACTTTTCTGACGCCTCCTGCCATAGCCGTATACGGAAATCCTGCAGTGCGCTGCCAAAGATGGCGCAACCATTGATTTGCTCCTGAGTGGCATCATCCGAACGACAGATTAATTCATAAAGATTCAGTGCATTGGATTTTCCTGCAGGTATGAATGAACCGATTTCCCGGGTCAGAATCCCTTCAAGTTGATTGACAACTTCGCCTGAGGCAAGAATCCGTGTCCTTAAGAACTTATTGATGCCTTCAATGCGAGTTGCTGTGTTGACTATGTCACCAATAGGCCGATATTCGTAGTGGTCTATGGCGCCGACGTTGCCAAGAAGGATATGTCCCGAATGGATGCCTATCCTGGTTGGGAGAAGGGGTAGTTCAGTAGACTGTCTGAAGCGGATGATAGCATCGGAAATGTCAAGAGCTGCGGAACATGCTTGTCTTCGCAGTTCAGAATCGGGCTGAGGGGCTACCCAAACCGCCAGAACGGAATCACCAACCACATTTGATATCACGCCACCATGCTTTTTTACCGGATCAAACAGGATCTGAAAGTATCTGTTCATGAAATCTGCGAGTTCCTGAGGATTCATCCGTTCCGAAAGGGCAGTATACTGCTCTGCGTCAGTCCATAAACAGATACCATAGACGAGCTGATTTGTGAGATTAAAGGCGCTGATGTTTTTTGCAAGCTTGTTTACGAGATCGTTAGGGAGATAATACTCTAATGCTTTTTCTATGTTCCGCCGTTCCTTATTTCCTTCTATAAAGGTCCACAAGAAGGCAACAAGCATGGCTAGTGGGGATTGAACAAAAAGAGGTACGACAAGGGGATACCACAAGCCCGTGCGGGTAAAAAGGTTGAGAACAATCACAAGATATGCGATTGAAAGCCCAATGACGGCTGATATGGAGTGTATTACTGGTAAAAGTCGTGACACAATACCTATTCCAGCGCCCCAAAAAAATAGCAGAGCGCCAAGGACCGCTATGCTTGGCGGTTCAATATGAACATCCTCGAGAAGATTAGCAAAGCCAGTGGCAGCAATTTCTACCCCACTTAAGTCGAGTCCACTTGACTCGGAGAAGACGGTAAAGAACATCTCTTTCTGTTCATGCTGAAATTTTGGGGAATGACCGATAAAGATTGCTTTATCCTTCAAACTGATGGATTCGGAGGACCCTAAACCCTTCCCGTATTGCTGCAAAGCTTGATAATAGGGTATGGTTGTTATGGTTTGCGGTGGTCCATAGAAATTAAAATAGAGGCTGGGTGGTGACTGATACATTTTGATGAGAGACTTGATCTTACGGTAAAGAGACGGGTTTTTGTTCATGAGACCTGATCGACCGAGTTCTTTGAGCGTGTTTTCACCGAGAGTCACGTCTCGAAAGAATAGACCACGCATCTCCCTCATGAATCTGTCCACATCCTGGGCGTGACTAATCTTTGGTTGGTTGGGCAGGACAGGGTTTACATGGGTTTCATTCACTTTTTTAATGAGCTCGATAAGGTCTTTGTTGGCATCCATTGCATATATCTGAAATGCAACGACTGGCAGAGTAGGTGCGTCCCCGGCATCCTGTTTGAATGTCCAGTATTGGCTTACCTTATAGGGAATTTTCGGGAGTGGAAAGGGGGCAATGGCCATCGCAAAATTTTGAAAAAGTGGAATAGGCGGAATTAACTCCACTGTTTGAATAACTCGGGTTGATGTTGCCCTCTCTGCTGTAATGGCCATTCTCTCAGTTTTCAGAAAACAGCAAAGCACAACGTTGCCTGCCCTCTGAATGGCTGAAGAGAGCACTTCATCTTCATCTCGCGACCGTGATTCATCAAAAAGTACATCAAAAACGATGACTGCAGCACCTTCATGTCGTAACGCCTCAATAAGTTTAGCGTGAATACGCCTTGGCCACTTTCTGTAATCGTCACTCACATTAAGAAAATTAGCGGACTGTTTATCGAGGCTGATGATCACAACATCATTTGGGGGTTTCTTTACCCCCCGGAGCGTAAAAAGAAGATCAAGACCTATGCGCTCCTCGATGGTGAGGCCAAAAGGCAACAAGCCGATTATTAGACCCAGAACGCCAATTGCAAGACCCAGAACGCTGCCCTTAAAGAGACGGATCATCTGGCTTCTTCCGTTTTTTATAAAGGAAAATACCTCTTAATGCGCCAGGTTCAGAAACCGACTGCAGGTCGAAATATTAGGAACTTCTAAAAATATCTATTTCCACGTGGACAGGATACATTTATATCAAAAAAGATTTTCAATTATAAGTATTTGTATAGCACAATATTTTATAGTGTCAACTTTTTTTCTGTATTGTTGCAAAACCGATTTGTATCTGGTCAGTGTCAGCTTCCGCAGCAACATCGCTGATGTGGACGAAGAAGAGCTTGACAATTGCGAATATTCTTATACACTTATAATAAAATGTGGTAAGATGCCATGAAAATTGAAGTTCTTGGCTGCTACGGTAACATCATCGGACATTATCGAGCCACTGGTTTTTTGATTAATGATCACATCCTGCTTGATGCGGGCACAGTTACTGAAGTGCTTGATGACGAGCGTCTCAAACAGATCAAGCATGTACTCATAAGTCATACCCACATCGATCACGTAAAGGGTCTTTTTCCCCTCGTTGACGAACTCGTGATGTTAGGCAGCTATAGCTTTGAACTCATCAGTACTGCGGACATTATAAAAAACATAACTGACAATCTCTTCAACGATGTTATCTGGCCTGATTTTACTGCCATTCCTTCTGAAAGAAAAGCAATTATGAGACTTCGGGAAATTGAGAGCGACATACCATCATATATCGGCAATCTCAGTGTACAACCGGTCCCTGTATCTCACACGGTGGCGTGTGTTGGATATATTATAAAAGAGAATTTAACTGGTTTTCTCTATACGGCGGATACAGGATTGACAGAGAGATTTTGGGAGCTTGCAAAAGACGAATCAGGGATCGAGTTTATCATTGCCGACGTTTCTTTCCCGAACAGGCTGGAAAAATTGGCAATCAAGTCAGGACACATGACGCTCTCCATGTTGATTCACTGCCTGGATCGTTTTGGCCTACGCAATATGAAAGTATTCATTACCCATATGAAGCCAATCTTCCTAAAAGAAATCCTTTCTGATCTTGCTCAACTAAGTTCCCGGAGAGTCAAGCCGCTTCAACAGGGAAGCATCCTCACTCTATAGAGTAAAAAAGCCAGAGATCATGAGGGTTTTTTTACTCAAAATTGTCTTTCTTGCTCATTCAGTCTTATCTATTATTGTGGTTGCAACAGGAAGGACCACCACAAATGTACTGCCTCCGGCGGACTGACAATCTGATATGTTTCGGCAGTGGGGACATTGTGAAATCTGGCCAGGACACATATCTTTATCTGTTGGAATATAGAAACATCGCATGCTTTCCAATAATATGTCAAAATCGAAGCGTTGCCCGTATATTTTTGCAAGGAGAAGATCGAGGCCTTTACCTCCTGCATTAAAATCATAGGGCCTTCGGGAGCCATAGAGGTCTGTTTCCTGGGTATGGAACAGGCCATTGAATACCTGGATTTTATTCTCTTCGGTAATACCGATGCCGGTGTCCTGCACCCTAATGAGCAGCTTCTGGTCTGAAGGTTCAATCTTTACGAAGATGGCCCCTTCGTCCGGTGTATTTTCTATAGCATTCTTAATGAGCGCGCCGACAACATCCTTGAGGATGGTGGGTTCCATAATCACCGAGAGATTGCTTTCGCCCTCCAGATAAAAGCTTAGATGACGATGATGTGCGCCAACCCTAGCCTCTCTGATTCTCTCGTCAATAAACTCGTAAAGGGGGATTACCTTGAGTGTGTTAGAACCTGAAGGAACAAATCGCACAATCCAGTCTCTGATGGTTTGGAACATACTCTTAATCTCGTCTGTAAACTCTGAAACGGACTCGATGTGTCTCCAGAAGTGCTCAAATTCATCAATGATCAACCTGTTTTCTGCATCGAGGGAAGTGCGGACGATCTTGTCTGTCTCCTGCTGTGTGTCGGAAAGGCGGACAAGGTTTTTTTCCATGATCTCAAAAAAACCTTCTGCCTTAAATTCGGGGTAATACCTGGTAAGCCTCCCTTTCAAGAGTCTCATAGTTCCCTGCATAAGGGCAAGGGGTGTCCTAAGTTCATGAGCAAGGTGGTCCAAGGCTCTACTCTTGGCCCTGTTTAGGCGCTCAAGTTCCTCCTGAGATTTTTTCAGCGCATCGATGCGC
>Ga0351899_1133_pt1 | contig 16462 bp, 21 predicted proteins | sample BONcelHT113001C6_FD_206833 | JGI IMG/M metagenome (GOLD analysis project Ga0351899, IMG submission 206833) | Enriched cells from coal bed in the Powder River Basin, Montana, United States - BONCAT cells T11 rep1 HSBNCT.T11.300.1.C6 ... | reverse complement strand
TATTGCTTTGGAATGGCATCAGCAATTCGATTTATGAGACCCTTTGAAGTAATTTTCCGGCCTTTTCCAGAACCTTCCAATTTTGATATGATCTCATTTATTTTAATAAAAATTTTAGTCTTATTTAAATCCCAATCATTGAGCTGTTTTTGCCGCGTAGCTTCATTGTATCTAACAACTCCATTAAAATCCTCTTCATACCATTTTCCTGCAACAGGATATGCCATTATTGTGTGCCCGCTTGCATTCAACCATTTTTCGCTAAACTCCGATACTGGGATCTTGAAGAACTCTTTGCACATCGAAGACGGCAAAGAGCCTACAATGTGCATCTGTTCTACTGCCTTCTTTATATTTTCAGCAGAGTTCATACCTCTGTCGAAGACGATTACGATATCCTGCGTTTGAATATCTATATCTTTTAAGCGTTTGCATATGCTATCAATCAAGTCTGAAAATAATTTTGCATCATTCTTATTTGCAGGGTACGTTATCGACTGGAAGGGAATGTTATGATCAGATGTTGTGAGACGGACACCGATAAGATTTTTATCGAATCTTTTCTCCTTTGAGTTTCCTTTTCGAGGCAACTCTTCCCCCTGATCGATGTGAGTGTAAAAGTTGGTTGTGTCAAAGATTAACCGGGTTGGGCGAAGACCCAATTTGATCATAGTTCGCGACACATCCAGTTCGATATTCTGGATAGTCTCTTCATCAAGGTGAGCCATATAATTGAGAAAATTTTGGCTTGAAAGTTTATACTTGGGGTTCCAAATGAATTTAAGAACGCTCTTATTAAAATAGCCACCGAGAACATTTCGACTAAGTTCATGCTCGGATCTACCAATGATAATCAGGAGGAGGTATTCAGCCGCCGTCAGCCCATCAATTTTCTTCCGATTGAAGTGCTTATTGATGCTTTCAATCAGACCAACTTCTTCTGCTGCCTTAATCAAAGCGGCGGGCTTACCGAAACTATACGAGGCAATACGAAAGGGCTTGTTAGAGGTAAGCATTTCATATAGGCTATCTGCCGTTCCAACATATTTTTGGATTGTTTGCACGACTTTCCCGTCAATGCGATCATTTTTAATGAGATACAAATATTTATGACTTTTTATATTTTTGACTTTGAAATGCATACTATTAATTAGACCCTCAAAGTAGATAAATTTTTCTATTATTAGTTTAGATAATTTATATAGAAAATAATTAGTTATAGATTTATTTTTGTGCAAAATTTTGATAAAAATTTATTGAAACTATAATTAATTTTTTGTTAGACACTACAAAGATGCAGAGACTTAAGTAGGGCAACATCTTATAAACTCCGGTAATATTATTTGGATTTCAGAGAACTTCGCGAATAATGTATAAATTAATTTATAATGATATATATAGTTATAGTCTGGTTGAGGCTAAGAGTATTAACTCTATTTTTACAGAGTTTGGTTTCAATTTTAATACTATTATCTCTATTACAACTACGATCATTTTCTTGAATATCCATATGATATAATCTAACAATTGCATTCGATATGTTTATATCCCTTAAAGACAAATTCTTCGTATACTCAATAGAGTATAGGGGTGAATTAGAATGAAGGGAGTAGTAATAGCGACAGCTTTAATTCTAATGCTATGCTGTTGTACCGCATTGGCCAACCCACCATTGATTCCGCCAATACAGTACGAACAGTTTTGTGAAGCACAGAAGGTATCCGGAAACGGCGTTATCGATGTCAGTACCTCAATAGTCGATAAGAAGATCGCTCTGGAGTACTTCAACAACATGGCCGGAGACGGCGATTTCGAGCTTGACCAGGAGCATGCTTACTCGCAGAATTCCGATAAGCTGAAGAGAAATATTTCCTCAGTAAACGGTGGAAACGAGTCAGAGCTCAATCTATTTGAGAACACCAAGCTCACCTACGCCAGCAAGGACACGCCTCTTATGGGTGAGAAGTTCCTGCATTCCAAAGCGTTTTACGGAGGCATAGGTGCGAAGATCAAGGAGTCTTTCGCTGTTTATGAAATGGAGAAGGACCAGACCTCTTTCTTTGTCTCAACCACACCCTATAATCCCAAGGAGCCGGCAACGCCTGTCTGCCAGGACTACTTGCAGCTTCTGGCATTGTACTATCCACGGGAATATGCCCAGTACATGGCACAGACCACGCACACCATAACTCCTGAACAGCTCATTAAGGAGCTCAAGGATGCGGGGAGGGACACTGCCCGAGTGTCTGCCCTCATGGGCAACAATATGGCCCACGTGATCGGCCTTGAGACCAAGAATACCTTCAACGGCACATGGGGAACGGATGCTACATGGCATAAGATATTCTACAAGGATATCAACGCCCACGAGATGTTCTCCGGAACATTCGAGGCAGAGAAGACCATCAAGTTCCATGAGAATCCCGTGCCCGAAAAGGAAGGACACCCTGCTTGCGACGGCATAGATTGCTAGAGGATCAGCAATCTATCTCTTTTCATTTTTAAATGGGCATCAAAAAAAAAAAATAGATTTAGGTTACAGGCTATGCATATCTCAGGCTGAAGCAAAGTTAAAACGAAATTAAATTTGGACGGTTAATGTAACCGGAAATTGTTTCATAGTGCAAAATTCTATATCCTGCTCCCCTATCAACTGCATCGCTAACCTTCCGGAGGTTTTCAATGTAGCAGGAACGTTCGCTTTCACTCATGCCCTTGGTCGCTTCTTTCAGATCCATATTTTTAATTAGCTCCCATTGTTCGATTTTTGATAATTTGTCCCATTCTTCGCGGGTTGGTTTCCCTTTCTGGGCGGGCATATCATCGTCGTGTGCTGGGGAATGTAACTCGATTTTACGGCTTATATTGGAAAGGTCACTGGTTTGCTCTGCTCTGTGCTCATCAACTGCACCAATTACCTTCGGGCATGTCGCCCTATAAAGTCCATATCTCACTATATTATCTCCCGGCGTCCAGCAACTGTGCCCTCTCTTCTATAGATATCAAGGGCGGTATTCCTTTTCTTGACGCCGTTACCGTAACGTCTCAAGCTGCACTCTTAAATACTTATCGTCCGCCATTTGTCTTAACATCAAGTCTTTCTTTTTCATTACCATGCACAAAACGTCAGAGATCTTCATCAATATTTTTAATTTCATGGCAAAGCATCCAGACAAAATTCACCTGTATGAAATTCTCAATGCGTTATACAGTAAAATTTATATATGATCAACGATAAGTTACATTTGGGTCCGGGATTTCTTAGCAATTTTATGTCATCCATCCCCTCGAGATGAATAGACCCGGATCCTCCCCTTGAGATCTTCAAAATCGATTGGATTAAATTCCAGGATATATGATTATGATCGAGATCGATACAGGAAAACCATTGGACGTTGTTGATATCACAGATCAAGTTGAGCTAACTCTGCGAGAGAGCGGCGTAGAAAACGGCATCTGCCTGGTCTATTCCCTTCATACAACTACTGGATTGACCGTCAATGAAGCGGACGGCGCATTGATAAACGATATCTTGGACCTTCTGCAGAGAATTGCTCCCAAGGGTGCAGGCTACCAGCATGATCGGGGCGACGGCAATGCTCATGCCCATTTGCAGGCAACCTTGCTTGGAAATAGTGTCATCATTCCCGTTGAGATGAGGAGGCTGGCCCTGGGAACGTGGCAGAGGATTCTCTTCTTCGAATTGGATGGGCCCAGGAGGAGAAGCATTTTTGTTCGGGTACTGGCCGATTGATGCGCTAAAAAAAACTAAATGAGGGAAAAATCCCTCGAGCCATCAGCTTATTTGAATATGGTTGTGCCTGTTGTCATGGTCAGCTCTTTGAAGGCTGCCATGAGATCTTTTGTAACCGTTCCTGGCTTGCCGTTGCCCACGACCCTGCCGTCGACCTTGGTAACGGGCGCAACCTCTGCAGCTGTGCCTGTAACGAAGACTTCGTCCGCCGTGTAAAGGTCAAACAGACCTAGATCCCTCTCCAGCATATCGTAGCCGCGGCCTATAGCCAGCTCCATGACCGCTTCCCTGGTTATGCCCTTTAGATTGTTTACGGTAAAGGGTGTGTAGATCTTTCCGCCTTTAATGATGAATATATTGTCTCCGCTTCCCTCAGACAGCAATCCCCGGGAATCGAGGATGATGGCCTCATTGCCGCCTTTGATATTGGCCTCAATTTTTGCCAGGATATTGTTCAGATAGTTGAGGCTCTTAATGTTGGGCGGCAGGCTGTCCGGAGAATTTCTGCGCACAGCAACGCTGATTGCCGTGAGGCCGACCTCATAAAGGTCTCCGTACATTGCCCCCCACTCAACGGCAATGATGATGACCGAAGCTAAGCTGCACTTATTGGGATCAAGGCCCAGGTCTCCGAAGCCTCGGGTGACAATGGGTCGGATATAAGCATCACGCAGGTTATTCTTCCTCAGCGTCTCCAGGATTGCCTCGCACATTTCCTCTTCGCTCATTGGAACGCAGAGCAAGATGGCTTTTGCCGAGTCGAAGAGCCTTTTGACGTGATCCTCAAGCCGGAAGACGCGCCCTCCATAGGCTCTTATGCCCTCGAAGACTCCGTCTCCATAGAGAAATCCATGATCGAAGACCGAAACCGCAGCCTGTTCCGCCGGAACAAACTTTCCGTTAAGATAAATTAGGTTCATAGAGCATCTCGTCATCGGACAATTGCCGAGGATAAATGCATTTTGATCGTTTTGATTATGAGTGAATCGATGGGTTTATTAGTGAAGAAAGGAAGGAGGGTGCCTACTTTTAACGGGGTTTGGAGCTTATGGCAAGACTTGGTTTCGTAGTCTCGGAGTTTAATAGGGACATCACCTATCAGATGGAGCTTTTGGGCAGAGAGCATGCCCGGTTCCTGGGAGCAGAGGTCGCTACTGTTTTTTATGTTCCTGGAGTTTATGATATGCCCATTGCGGTGAGGAAACTGCTTCGTCGCGAGGACATCGATGCGGTCGTGACGATCGGCTGCGTCATTCAGGGGGAGACGGCTCATGATGAAATTGTGGTCTCGCAAGCGGCCCGAAAGCTGATGGATCTGTCATTAGAGTATGACAAGCCAGTAACTCTCGGCATCACCGGTCCCAAGATGTCCCGGCCGGATGCCCACAAGCGGGTAGATTATGGCAAGCGGGCGGTCGAGGCGGCGGTCAAGCTCTTGCAGAATCTGGGTGGTGTTTAGACAATGGTCTCTATGCGGATGGCCTCCATTCACGAATCAACCACTATGAAGATCTCGGCTATGGCCAAAAAGCTGGCTGCCGGCGGCCTGGACATCATAGATATGGGTGTAGGCGAGCCGGATTTCGATACCCCTAAGCATATTGTTGAGGCGGGCTGCAGCTCCATCAGAATGGGCGAGACGCGCTACGCGCCCACGGCAGGCATTCCCGAATTGCGACGGGCCATTGCCGAGAAGCTCATCCGGGAAAATTTGCTTCATGCTACGGCTGATGATGTCATTGTAACACCCGGCGCCAAGATGGCCGTATTTGCCGCCATCCAGGCGCTCCTCCAGGAGGGTGATGAGTGCCTCCTCATCGGACCTTCCTGGGTGAGCTACGAGCCCTGTGTGGCCTTTGCCGGAGGGCGCGTCGCCTGGGGAAAAGTGGATGGAAATTTTATGCCCCAGAACATCGCAGAGACTATCAATTCCAAGACGAAGCTCATCATTGTCAACTCTCCCTCCAATCCCACCGGATCTGTATTCGATCGCAAGGTGCTGGAGGAGATTCGCGATCTGGCCGTGGATCACAACCTATTTGTCATTTCCGACGAGATTTATGAGAAGATAATTTACGATCACGAGCACATCAGCATAGGTTCAATGCCGGGAATGGAGGACAAAACCGTGACTATCAACGGTTTCTCCAAGGTTTATGCCATGACCGGTTGGCGTCTTGGGTACCTTACCGGCCCCAAAGAGACAATGAAATGGGTAGTCCGACTGCTTTCCCACTCAGTCTCCCAGGCTACAACCTTTGTGCAGCGCGCCGGAGTTGCTGCGATGCAAGGGCCGCAAGACGAGGTCGCTTCCATGGCGACGGAGTTTCGGGCGCGCCGGGATATGCTGGTTGCAGGTCTGAAGGATTTGGGAATACCTTGCAGCGTACCTGGGGGGGCCTTCTACGTCTTCCCGAATGTATCCGGTTTAGGCGGTGGGGATGCTTTCACCGATAGGCTGCTCAAAGATGCCCTCATTGCGGCTACGCCCGGATCGGCCTTCGGGCCGGGTGGCGCAAACTATGTCCGGCTCTCCTATGCTATATCACAAAGTCGAATCAAACAGGCTCTGGAAAGGATAGAGAAGATCTTGCATTAAGTTAAAAATAATTATTTTTTTTATAGCCTTTTTAATGCTTGCAGGCTCTCAATTACTGCTTTATCCGTCTTCTGCTCTAAAGCGGCAGAAATATTCCTCTCCTCTATTATCTTCAGCACAGGTTGCAGGTCAATGCAGCCTTGCCCGAGAGCCAGGTGTTCATCACCTTTTCCAGAGTTATCATGCAGGTGGATGTGCGTCAGGGCTGGATGGCTTAAGAATTCCTGCAGTGTACCGCAGGTATTGGCGTGGCCCACATCCAGCACTAAGCCCATGCCGTGTAGATCCAAGTCAGGCTTGCTAAAGAAGAGCCAATCGCTCTTGGGCATATTCTCCACAGCCAAGCGGATGCCCAGCTCTTCCTGCAAAGGTGCAAGTTCTCCCAGCGACTGATCAAGGCAGAGAAGTGCTTCTCTCCAGCAGAAGCTCCAGGGGGTATAGCCGGGGTGGATAATGTAAAGCTCGGCTCCCGCTGCCGCACTGGCGGCAATGGCTCGGCGGTGCAGGTTCACTGATGCCTCCCGAAATTCCGGGTAGATGCTGGCGATATTTATGTCGGCAATCAGCCCGTGCACGCTGTATTTCATGGAGAATGATGTTGCGGCATTCAGGTTCTCGGGACGAAAAAGGCTGTGCCTGGCCTCACAAAGTATCTCGGCTCGATCAGAAAGCTCTGAGATTCTCTTGAGAGCTTGCTCAAGCGGCAGATCCAGGTAGGCCCAGGTAGAGATTGCAAGCTTCATATCACTCTATCGAGTCAGAATGAAGAACTGGTATATTATTGCTATTGTGCCTTTGCCTTTCGGATAAGATCTACAAGGCACGCCAACCTTAATAAAGAAGCCTTCCAAGAATCTGGCGTGGTATACCATGTCATTTCAGATCGAGAAGATTCATGCTCGTGAGATCCTTGACTCACGAGGAAACCCGACAATAGAGGTCGATCTTTACACCTGTTGCGGCTTTGGGCGTGCGGCTGTGCCCTCAGGCGCGTCCACAGGCACACACGAGGCTTTGGAGCTACGCGATGGAGGAGACAGGTATGACGGCAAGGGCGTCCTCAAGGCTGTCAAGAATGTCAATGAGGTCATTGCCCCAGAGATGCTGGGCATGAATGCCTCTGCTCAGAAGGAGATCGATGATTTCATGATCGAGATGGATGGCACACCTAATAAGTCCAATCTGGGCGCTAATGCCATCTTAGCAGTTTCTTTGGCAGCGGCCAAGGCGGCTGCATCCTCCGCAGAAATGCCGCTCTACAAGTACCTGGGCGGAGTGAATACCTCTCGGCTGCCCATCCCTTCCTTCAACGTCCTAAACGGAGGCCAGCATGCCGGCAATAATCTCTCCATCCAGGAGTTCATGATTGAGCCCACCGGGGCCAGGACATTCAGCGAGGGACTGCGCATGGCTGTTGAGACCTATCATGCTCTGGGCAAGATTTTAAAGGGCAAATACGGCGTGGGAGCAACCAACGTCGGCTACGAGGGTGGCTATGCACCACCACTGGTCAAGACCCGCGATGCACTGGATGCCATCATGAGCGCTCTTGATATCAGCGGCTATGGCGAAGAGATCAAGATCGGCCTGGACTCAGCAGCCTCCAGCTTCTACATGGAAGGCGGCTATTCCGTGGACGGAAATCGGCTCACGCCCGGAGAGCTGATCGATTACTATGTCGATCTGGTCAAGACCTACCCCATAATTCTGCTGGAAGACCCCTTCGAGGAGGAGGCTTACGACAGCTTTGCCGAGCTTACCGCCAAGCTGCCAGGCACGATAATAGTAGGAGACGACCTTTACGTGACCAACATAAAGCGCCTGGAGAAGGGCATAAAGATGCATGCCGGCAATGCCCTGCTGCTCAAGCTCAACCAGATCGGATCCGTCTCCGAGGCCTTTGATGCGGCACGAATGGCCTTCCGGGCAGGCTGGAAGGTCATGGCCTCCCATCGCTCGGCAGAGACAGAGGACTCCGCTCTGGCCGACGTGGCTGTTGCTCTGGGCTGCGAGCTGCTCAAGACCGGGGCGCCGGCCCGCTCCGAGAGGACGGCCAAGTACAACCAGCTTCTCCGAATACAGGAGCAGCTGGACGAGGCGGCGGAATATGCCGTCATTTAAATCTTTTTTGGGTGGCTTTTCCCAGGAAATTGGGACTATCCATTTTTTCTGGTTTTAAAACAGAGTGCTCCTCGGCTCTTTGACCATGGCCACCGGCCTTCCCGAGAGCTGGGCCAGCAGCCACGGGTCTACGTTTAAGCTATCCTGGGATTGTGATTTGCTTGAATCCGTTCGATTTATGAAGATAGGAGTATAGTCCGAATAGCTATTGGGATAGTACCATTGAGGCTCAGTTCCCGGTGGGTAGAGGGTGCCGTTATGAAGCGCGAATCCCTTGGGTGCACTGCCCCAGCTCCATAGGTTGTTGGCAATTTCCAGGGTACTTATCGGCTTGCTCCCGTACGTCTCCAGCCATGAAGTCCCAAAGTCCTCGCCGACACTTTGAAATCCATAAGATAGTGGTATGCATATCAAGCTGGCGCATATGCAGATAATTGCGACCAATGAAGCTCTCATCTCATCTCCCCTAAATTATTACCTCTGGTTTTTATTAAATTGGTGGTTGGCTTGGCCGAATTTTCGATCAAATGGTTTCCTTTCAGCATGGGCATTTCCCTTTAATATCCCATGTGGTTCATCCTGAGGACGGCATAGGTCTCGGCGCTCTTGGGATCATAATTGGGCGGCAATGGAGCCGTAGGGGGCTTAGAACCCCAGTCGGAGAGATTTTTTGAGGCATTTGTCAGATCCTGAAACAATGAGTTTCCGTCGTCTCCGCCAAGATGCAGGACAGAAGCGTTCTGCGAGAGGTTTAGCGATGAGTTGCTGGTTGAATTGTTTGTCAATCCTCCCAAGATCAGATTTCCGTCTCTGCCCCCGAGATTGACCAATGGTCTGCTTTGGGCCAAAAAGACCAGTGCTAGCAGTACTACTAGAATCAATATCATTCGTTTCATTCCATTCCCCAGATGAGTCATCTATTCAGTGGCTTAAAAACGCTGCGCTATAGAAAATCGCGATTTAGTGCTTTGCAGCTTTCTTTTCATTTTTTTTGAACCAGTATTTTATAATTTAATATAAAAAAATAGTATTAATTAAAAATTGAAGCAGACATTTTCGCCTGCTTTACGACCCGGCCATCTCTAATAAACCTCGCCAAAGACCTCAAAGTATGCCTGCTCATGCTTGCAAGCCGGGCACTCGTCCGGAGCAACATTGCCCTCATGCATATACCCGCAATTGCGGCATCTCCAGACCACATTGCCGCTTCTTTTAAAGACAATGCCTTCATCGAGATTCTTTTTCAAGGAGAGATATCTTCTTTCATGCCCTTTTTCGGCGGCAGCTATGTTGAGGAAGGTTGTAGCAATCTCTGGGAAGCCCTCCTTCCCGGCTATCTCAGCGAAGGCAGGATACATCTCTGTGTATTCATACCGCTCGCCATCTGCAGCCTCCTTTAGATTTGCATTAGTATCTGCAATTACTCCGGCTGGAAAACGTGCAAAAACCTCTGCATCTCCTCCCTCCAGCAGCTTGAAGAGAACCTTCGCATGCTCTTTTTCGTTGTCGGCGGTGTCAAGGAATATGGCTGCTATCTGCTCAAATCCTTCCTTCTTTGCCTGAGATGCAAAATATGTGTATCTATTCCTTGCCTGTGACTCCCCGGCAAATGCTGTCATCAGATTTTTCTCGGTCTGAGTACCTTTAATGCTCTTCATTCTTATTTCTCCTGAAATGCTTACTAATTTACCTGTAATCTTTTATAGGATTCCCATCCCTCGCATTAAAATTTTGCATTATTTGCCCGCTTTAGTGCTGAATTTGATCTGAGGATGCCGGGGGAAAACTGTGCTCTAGATAGAAGGATCGCAGGTAGCGATTGTCTTCGCTAGCAACGGATCGCGAACTTGCATGGCACAGATTTTCGCTCAAAAAAGAAGAGGACAAATAAGAAGAGTACGCCGGAAATGATACATCTCTGATCAATTGATGCCTGCAAAGTGATTTCAGTGGGCCGTAATCTTTTTAACCGTTTCCGTGGCTCAAAGTTCGAGGCCAAACGCGACGAAGACCAAAAGCTGCCGCAAAAACGGGCCATATGTAGGTTTTCCATGTTAGAAGGATGGATTAGACGAAGGATCTTCTGGTATCTAAAGAAAAAGCAGGTTTTGGCGTGGCGGACTAAGAGGGGTGGAGAGTGCGTTCGGTGCGGCAAATGCTGTGAGCTGTGCCTCGCCCACGACGCTAAAAATAAGCGCTGTAGGATATACAGCATCCGGCCCGCTATATGTAAAGCCTTCCCGCTGACGCCAGAGGATTTAAATAAAGTCCATAACTGCGGATTTCATTTTAAAAAATAGGTTTTATTAAAGCTTAGGAGCCTCTTCTACAAGGTCTGCATTTTGGCATCATTATATTGCCTTGTCACCGCGAGAGGTCAATTACCACAAGGTTTAAGTGCCTTTCACACGTTTCGTATGTTCTGTTAAATCCGAACAAATGTGAACTAAGAGATAAGAGCTAAGCCAAAAGCTAATTGACTCAGCGGCGGTAGGAGATCTTTCATGGACAAAATGAGCAGAGCATGCTGGAAAGAAAGATTTTGGGCTTGGTTGATTGACGTCCTTCTCGTGGGCATCCTCTGGTCCAGCCTCATGACAATTTCGATCACAAACAGCTTAAGTCCAGTCGGCCTGGGCTCGCTGATGGTTCTTCTTTTCGTCTACTGGACGGTCCTGGAGGGCTACCGCGGACAGTCTCTGGGAAAGATGCTCCTGAATATAGTAGTAGTGGGCCCGGAGGGCGAGAAGATCGGATTTAGAGATTCAGCTCTGGAGAGCCTGGGAAAAGCCTTCTTGCTTCCGCTTGACTGTCTAATTGGGTGGATTGTCTATAAAGGCCAGGGGCAAAGGGCCTTCAATAAATTCACCAACACCGTTGTCGCCTCTGCCAATGAGGTGAAGTGGTGCACTCAAATGTGATGTGCGCCTATTTGCCCTGCAATCTGCTTCACAGCACCTATCTCTAGCTCATCCCTCTTGAGCATGTGCACCTCTACCATGTGATGGGGATGATAGCGTGTCTTTGCCTCTCGGATGCCCTCTACGCCCATGTCGCTCTCCCGGTTGATATAGATATAATCGCGTGCCAGGATCTTGGCAGTCTCAGCATTGACTGCGCGGTAGATTCCCTTGCAATCGGGAAGACCCTTCTCGAAATGCACCAGCGCCGTATCTTTGTTCAGTCCTTCAAAGAAGGACATAGCCCCGATCTTACCTTCGGCCCGGATGGCAAGGCCGGAGAGCTGAAGCTCTTTATAGTGAGATAAGGCAAAGGACACGGCGTCTTTTTCGCTGGCGAGCACCGGATCGGAATCGCAGTCCTTCCAATCGCACCACTGATCCAGAAATTCCTTGATCTCGCCGAGATTTTCCTCGCTGATTTTCTCGATATGGGGCATGCAGGTCTTCTGGAATTTGTTAAGCTGATGCCTGATGGTAAGATATTTCTTGCCCGGCAATTCCGCCAGATCCGATGCCAGATAGACATATTCGAAGTATCTTCTCTCCGCATGAAATTGCAGGTCCGGATAAAGACCCGCCATCCATTCTTTCGTCTCCGGGTCCAGGATTACGAAGGGATGCTCCTCCTCGCTCTCAGCAGCAAGCCTCAGCACCTCGGCCAAGAGTTCGGGACTACGAGGGCCGATAGGTGGGCGATAGCGCGTCATCCCTGCGATGGTGCTGCAAAGGACTATGCAGCCTTCCACGTAGGCGTACCTGTAATGGGCATAATCATTCCAGCAGACCATGTTGGTGAAGGTATTGTCGCTGTGAACCTGTGGATAGTTCTGGTAATGCGTGCGAAAGAATTCCCGGTCCGAGAGAGTGACGGGCTTGAAGTCGGCGGCGCTCAGCATCTTTTTGCCTCCTCATGAAAGAGCATGGGCACATGTCCTGGCATGGGTGCAAATCCCAGGGATCGATAGAATTCCTCTTTGCCTGGCTCGGCGATAAGGCCTATCCAGGTGATCTTGCGAAATTTGCATTCCTCCAAAAGCCTGTTGAGAATCATTTTCCCCGCACCCCAGCTCCTCCAGTCTCCGAGCACCACCAAATCCTGAATATACGCATCTGCAATCCCATCAGAAATCACACGGCCCATTCCCACGGCCCTGCCGGTAGAAATATCAATCGCTACGGCGAATAGGAAGCTTCCACGGATCAAATCGTTGATTTTGCTCGCATCCATCTCCTCTTTCCACCAGCCTGCCGCTCGATAGAGTTCCACTATCTGATCCTCATGCCAGGATCGCACGAGGTCGACCCTGAATGAATTATCATTTGATTTTTCTTTCTGCGATTTATCTTCCGTCAATTTAGGCTTCTCCTTCGCCGTCTTCATTTGTTCGTTAACTTATCCATTTCAAGACCACATTCTCGTCTCTCTTGGGGGCTTTCTGATCGAGTTTGACCGGATAGCTGAAGATAAGACAGCCTACTAGCTTGCAAGCATGTGGAACGCCCAGATCATCCATAACTGCCTGCACCTGGCCCAATGGAGCGCCAAGACCAATCCAGCAGCTTCCAATTCCCAGTGATCGGGCCGCTAGCATCATGTTCTCCGCCGCGAGAGCGCAGTCGATCTGGGGAGAGAAGGCGTCGGGATCTGAGAAAATCATTATCAGAAGTGGGGCATTAAAGAAAATATTAAAACCTGGCCGGGACACCATGTTGGCCAGAGCAATCAATTCCGGATTTGAGGATTTGACATCAAGTTCAATCCACAGCTCTTTGGCTTTATCCGAGAGTTTATTCATCAGCTCTCTGTTCTTTATGACCACAAAGCGCCAGGGCTTCTTGTTAGCAGCGCTTGGTGCATAGGTTCCGGCCCGGATAAGCTCCCGGATCACTTCGTCCGGCACATCATCCGGAAGATAGTCCCTGACTGAGCGGCGGGAATAGATGTTCTTTAATACATCATTCATCGGGCTTTCAAGACGAGGATTGTGCAAATCACTGCTCATAGTAATATCTTATGGGCTTCAAGGCTTATAAAATTATAAGGCGGGAGGAGACAGGCCTATCTGTATCCTCTCAAAAATAGAAGATTAATCCATCCTCATGAAGAGCTTCCCTTCACACCCGCAGATGGGACAGACACCGGGAGCTTCTCGTTCAACGGTATTGCCGCAGTAGGGGCAGACGTAGTAGGGGAAGGTCTCCTGGCTGGGGCTCAAGTTGTCCAAGAGCTTCCTGTAGAGCTTGGAATGAATCTTCTCCACCTCATTAGCATAGTGGAATGATGTCTCTGCCGCCTTATTGCCTTCTGCCCTGGCAGTCTCAATCATCTCCGGATACATCGCTTCCCATTCCTCATCCTCTCCGGATATGGCCGCCTGCATGTTCTCTTTGGTGGACTTGATGCCTTTTAAGACTCGCAGATGATTTACGGCATGAACCTCTTCTGCTGCAGCCGCTGCCCGAAAGAGCTTGGCCGCCTGGGCAAATCCTTCCTTATCCGCCTTGGCTGCAAAAGCGCTGTACTTGCGATTGGCCTGCGACTCGCCAGCGAATGCCTCTTTTAGAAACTTCTCTGTGTTGGACATAGCTTGGAACCTTCCTTTGAGAAAATCCCTCTATTTGCTTATCTATCTATGCTTTTCGAGATAAGTAAAAATCTTGCGGCTCGCGGGGGCGGTCGCCTGGCAGGACATGCGCCTCTGCCTGCGCCCGTGCGCCCGCGTGTGAGCCCAGGCGCGATTGAGTAGGCCTCGGGCTGGGCCTGTGGTAGCTGATAATCGGGGCGGCATTTCGAGCAAGCAGCCAATTGGACCCCTGCAATTGCAGAACATTCCCGAACAAGAGCTATTTATCAAGGCAAAAGCAGATAGGAGCCTCTGCGGTCGCCCGAACCTGAAAAAGAGTTAATTAAGGCCTAGAAGCAAGTATCTAGGAGAGACTTTTTCTTTGCTACCCTTGAATCTCCTGGTTTGATCGGCACTACCTTGATATGTTCCTTGATTTTCTTTTCCACATCTGGCGATGTCTCCTTCACTCCGTGAGCCATTTCCCGATGCATACGCGCAAGCTCAATGACCTCATCATCAGTCTTCGCGCGTACAGCAAATTCGCATCCGGGGTATACAAGCTTACACATAAATTCTCTATAGCTTTCTTCTACCATAGGTATAATACCACACTTTAAGGTTAAATACCTTATCGAAATATATTATAGGCACACTCTTGCATGAAGTGGATGATTTTAAAAAATTTGAGGTTAGGATGGGCAGGATGGAGTGAACCCCGCCGGAGGAAGTGATCAAAGAGATAAATACCAGGAAGTATATCAACGGCTGAAGAAGGGATTTCATGCGCCAAAAAACAATGTGTCTCATAATTCTTATATTATTATTTGGCGTTTCAAGTACGCAGGCTCAGCTCGCCGACCGCCCCGAGACCGGCACCTACATCCGCGACATGCACCGGGACGGATATGGCCTGCTGGTTATCTACAACAACTGGACCATGGACACCGTGGCAGTGCTTACTGATAAGAAGGTGAAGCCCAAGCTGGCTGTCTACCTGCGTGCCAAGGATGCTCTAGAGGTAAGCGGCATTGAGGATGGCGAATACGGCCTTTACTTTACCATCGGAGACGGTTGGAATGCAGGGGAAGGGAAGTTTGACAATGTATACGGCTATTATCGCTACAACACCCCCATGCTCTTCGAGACAAAGGACGTAGGAGAAGAAATAGAGTACACCATCCTGGAGCTGGACCTCTACAAGGCCGATGCCACCAACTTCATGCCCGATCAATTCCAGTTCCCGGACATCAGCTCTTGAGGAAGACTGCCACCACCTCGGATGCGGTACTTCCCTTTCACGTACAGGCTTAGTGCTGGCAAAACGAGAAAAATTGTGTTGTATATCAGGGCGGGTGCAATGCTTGGGCGATCGAGACTTCTTCCGGGCTTGCAGGCGCCAAAATATTTGAGATTAGGATGGGCTGGCCTCCGGGCTGAGGCACAGATTGCTCTCGGTTATGGATATGCAATAATCCATGATTTGGCTGAGCAGATCATAAATCTTAGGAACGTCTTCAGATCGAAAGTCGGATGGTGCTATTGGAAGATCCGATAAGACTCTAAAATTCAGTTGTGATCCGTTAATTGGATCTTTGCGCCTTTCTATCCATTTTGCCAAGTTTTTTATGCTACATATACTGTCCATAACTTTTCTCAGCTCTTCCTCTCTTTGTATTAAGGACCTCTCCGGAACCTGGAGCCGCCACGCTTCGATGATAGCCGATGTTAATTCTTTTTTAGGATTTTCTGGAATGCAAATAGTTCTGATAAAATCTAATATCATGCTGAGTTTATTGGTCCGAAACTCGCTCTCTTTTTTTACTAGCCCGCTTCTGCTAAGAACGGCATCGTAGTATTCTGTGAGGCCCAGGAGTTCATCGGAAAGTATGCACCCAACCATCATAAAACCAGACATCTTATTATCACCTCTAAACTTTTATGCCTATGTAAGACTGTGGCCCGTCATAGCCATGGCAAAAAAAATCATTTCTTACAACAATTCCGGGAGGATCTGCATTAACTTGCCTGGCTCCCGCTAAATTATGTTCTCGTTTCATCAAACCACCTAACACATCGGTGCTGAGAAGAACACTATTTGCGAGAGGCTTCAGCACCTAATTTGCCGCTCCTAACGGCAATCGACGATTTATACGAAGAAAGATATAAACCTTATGGTATTCTATATACTTGAGGCAATTTCAAAGATAATAAAAAGAGATACATAATCTGATTAATTCATGTAGATTCATTGGCTGCATGTTTGCATTAATTAGAAAATCTATGATTTATTATCACTACAATTAGCTCTTGATGAATACCGCCTCTACCTCAGAGCGCTGCAAATCCTGACCTTTTACGCGCAGCTTCCAGCGATGCGTGCTGATAGTGGCCAGCTCAAGCTCGCAAAAGATGCCCCCCACCTCGCTTTCGGTAAAGTAGCGGGTGAGGATGCCCGTGC
>Ga0351899_1123_pt1 | contig 17378 bp, 18 predicted proteins | sample BONcelHT113001C6_FD_206833 | JGI IMG/M metagenome (GOLD analysis project Ga0351899, IMG submission 206833) | Enriched cells from coal bed in the Powder River Basin, Montana, United States - BONCAT cells T11 rep1 HSBNCT.T11.300.1.C6 ... | reverse complement strand
GCGATAAACAGATTTTTATTAAATTTTATTCTGGACTTTTCCCTTATCAGTTCAGCCAAAACCAGGAGGCTGGCGATCAGCATAATCGGCTCTATCTGGGAAAAAATGTTGGCCGAATACCTGACGGCCTGCCAGGGATAGAAGAGAGGAACGCCTCTCGTCGTTGTATAGTCCACAAAGAGATGGAGGAGAACACCGGCATAGACAACGGCCATGCTGGTGGCGGAGAAGTGAAGATCGAATTTTATGAACCTGCCAAGAAAGCCCTTAATCTTTTCACGAGAGAAGAGATAAAAAATAATCAGAGCGAAAAAGAAGCCTAAGAAAAGAGTATGCGTGACTCCTCTGTGCACCAGAAGAAGAGAGGTCGGATAGACGTTATTGATCCAGGAGACGAGAAAATCCAGATCGGGAGCGATCCCGCCCAGCACCAGGGCTGCAAGGAGCTTTTTTTCTAGACGCAGGAAGCTGCCCAGGATATAGGCCAGCAATGCATGGGAGAAGAAGTCCATTCAGTTATTACTTGATCCGTTGGATTATTTTCCTCTTTTGGCTGGCAATTGTGCATGACTTTTTTTTGTGCTGGAAAAAGAAGATGAAGAAGCAAGATGCATTTTAGCTTGCAACCGACACCTCCCATCCCATCTTGGTCCATCTGCATGAACTAGTACCGCCGGGCCTAAATAAAGCCATGATTGGGAGTGGATAATGTGCCATTGTGAACGGCTGATCGTTCTTTGTGCCAATCAAGGCTTCGCTTGAGATTCAAAAGGTTCCGGTTTCACGCGAAGGCGCGAAGCCGCGAAGTTGTGTAGGTCTTGCATAAAATGGACTGTAGGTATGGTGTTCAATTAGAATGAAGATCCGTATTTGATGGAAAATATATGCAGACCTTTGCAGCCATCATCCACCGGAATGGGCAATTGCAGCTTTTCCATTAGTGCATCAACCTTCCATTCCTTTGAGCCGCAAACTTAAATGGAGAGGGCATAAATAATAAGGATAAATTGATAAGAGGAATCTCTGTGTCTGAAGACTTTGATCAGGTTATCGCTTATCATCAAAGGACAAAGCATCAGCCTCAAGCCATGGCCCCTGGTCCGGGAGGGCTGGACTGGTCCAATCAGCCCGATCCCTTCCGAAGCTATGAGGCAGCGACTCAAATCATGCTAAAGCGACAGGGATTTTTTCCCCCTGCGCGGGAGGGCTCAGGAGAGGAAACACAGAACGAGCTCATCCGGCATTCTCCTCTTAATATGGAAAGCCTCTCCCAGCTCTTCTTCGAGAGCCTGGCCATATCCGGGCAAAAGAGCTTGGCAAACTCCAGGTGGTCTTTGCGTGTGAATCCCTCCAGCGGCAATTTGCATCCTACGGAATGCTATCTGATTGCCGGACCATTGGCGGCGCTGCCTCCTGGGGTGTATCACTACGCACCCAAGAGCCATGCTCTGGAGCTGCTCGCCAAGATGGAAGAGGAAAGCTGGCAGGCTCTGCAACTTCCGCAGGGAACGCTGCTCCTGGCCTTCTCTTCCATCTACTGGCGCGAATCCTGGAAGTACGGGGAGAGGGCTTTTCGCTACTCCATGCTCGATGTGGGCCATGCCCTGGCGTCGGTGGCTGTGGCCGCGCACTGTTTGGGCTGGCAGGCGTCGCTGGAGGACGATCCCGGAACCGAGGACCTGACAAAGTTGCTGGGCCTGGAAGAGCAAAGCCGGTTTTCGCATTATGATTTGGAAGAGGAGCATGCCGATATGCTGCTGGCCATCTTTACTGACGGAAGGAGGCATCAGCTCTCACTGCATTCATCGGATCTTTCTCAATTGAAATTGCAGCGAGAGCCGGTTCGTGCCAATATCTTAAGCTTGCAGCATGTCCCCTGGACTTGGATTGATCTGGTCAGTGAGGCTGCCAAAAAGCCGCCCACCAGTGATGTTTACTCCGCTTCATTTTCTTCGCCAGGCACGGGCAGGGCGCAAACTGACCTTACTTCCATCTACAGCCGTTTGCTTCGTCTGCGGCGCAGCGCTCAGGTAATGGACGGCAGGAGCAGCATGCCACTGCACAGCTTCTTTGCCATTTTGCAGGCCGCGATGCCAAGTGCGCCTCCTTTCGGCCTTCTGCCCTGGAAGCCCTGTGTTCATCCGGTCATTTTTGTGCACAGAGTGGAGGGGCTGGAAAAGGGGCTATACATTTGGCTTAGAGACGCCACGCAAAAAGAGGAGCTTAAAGCTGCTATGCTTGAGAATTTCGTCTGGGAGAGGCCCTCGCGCACGCCCCAGGATTTGGAGCTTTATCTGCTGGCCCAGGGCGACAGCCGCCTGGCCGCCAAAGAGACATCCTGCCGGCAGGACATAGCTTCGGACGGATGCTTTGCTGCAGCCATGCTGTCTCAGTTTGAAGAGCCGCTGCAAAAATACGGGCCATGGTATTACAGCCGGCTTTTCTGGGAGTGCGGCATGATTGGCCAGGCATTCTATCTGGCAGGTGAGGCGGCCGGTTTTCAGGGCTGCGGCATCGGCTGCTTTTTCGACGACATCGTTCACCGCATGCTTGGGCTTTCTGGATGGAAGTATCAGGACATGTATCACTTCACATCGGGGAGGGCTCTGCCTGATCCAAGGCTGATAGATCTTCCCGCCTACGATTAGCGCCTGGCAGGTTGGATAATTGGGATCTGATGGTTCCACCAAAAGGATGAAATGGATTCGGCAACAAAACCAGGGCGCAATGAAATCAGTGGCAATAGAATTAATCCTGCTCCTGGTGCTTTCCATGGCGGCGCCAGCCTTTGCAGCTTACGAATCCGGACCGGTTGGGCCCTATAATGTCTCTTTTGATATGAATACTACGATGAAGTACACAGTCATCGTTGAAGCGCCTTCTAGCGGTGTCACCTCTTTGGGTGTGAATTTCGTCAGGTACAACCTTACCGTAGATAGCGCCGATTACCTTGCCTGGCTGATCCTGACCCGCTATGAAGATCCCATGGTGGCTAATGTTACCGCTAATGAATATATTGTGTACAACGCTCTTTTAAATGCGGGGGCGGATAAGCCCAATCTCTACCAGCCTTTGATAGATGGAAAGCCGGGAGTGCTGGGCAATTTCAGGTTTGAAAGGCAGTTTTTGGGCCAGGGGCAATACCAGGAGGGCGATCTTGTGGTTGCGGCCAGCTACTCCCCGGATGCAAGAGTCTATGAGGATGGAGTCTATCGCGGAAGGACCGATTGTCGCATAATATCCACCTACCCCTGGGAGATCATAAGAGACCTTCTTTACACCCTGCATGTGGAAGTGCCCAAAGAGGAAGTTGCGCCTATCGACCTGTCATCTCCCATCAACCAGTCATCTCTCCTAAGGTAAATCGGTCAAGGACAGATGCAAAGAGGGCCGGGACTTGGAAAAGCGGCCCGCAGATTCTTCAAGCGAACATGTCGCGGGATTCATGGGCTTCGCGGGGCTCATGCCGGGCAAAGATGCCGAACAAGGAAAAATGGCATGCAGCTGCAAAGTCGGTGTTTTTTTAATTTTGGGTCCGTAAAATCCAGTCTTTTTAAGGGGTTCTATCATTCTGGGACCTGAGAAATGCGTTTTCAGTATCTACTGCTGCATAGAGGATTCATATAGATATTAGGTGATCTCTACATAAAAATCACCTTTTAATATTAGGCAAATGAACAATGGTATTTGGAGGAATCTAAATTAACTCAATAAAACTGATGTTGTCAATCCTGGCGCTGGGAATGCTAGTTGCTGTAGGCGCCGCCTTTGACGAAACTAGTTACGGATCACGATCTCATGGTAGCGATCATCACGGTGATCACGATTTCGGCAGCCATCCATATTATGACTGGTTGAATCCGGGTGGGTATTCGTACTATTCATCGTATTACTGGTATCCAACATATACGTACACCTATCCGGCATATACGTACACCTATCCAACATATACCTACCCGAACTACTATTACACAGCGCCAGCGCCTGTGGTCTATCCCACTTATAACTACTACTATGATCCGATAGTCTATGATCCCTGGTATGCAACTAATGTCTATGGATGGGGCGGAGCGACTTACTACTATTCCAATAGCTGGTCCTGGTCCCATCGTGGTGGATTCTTCTTCTAAAGATCCAGCCAAATAAGTAATGCAGCATCAGCTTCAGGAATGGCGATTTCGAAGACGTCTGCCGGTAAGGGGGGTTCTTGTGGCAGCGTCTTTTTTAAATATGTATGAAAATCCTAGAAGCTGGAGAATCGGCATTTTTTTTAATTTATCAAAAAAAAGAAAGAACCACTGCCCTATCAGGCCTGTGTTGTCTCCTCAGACATCATTTCTTCGGGCCCAGCTCCTTCAGCTGCAGGCTCCTTTGCCGGTGGCGAGATGAGCTCGGCCGTGACACGTTCTCCTGTGTGCTTCTCGACGTAGTCTACCTCTTTCAGCCCCAGATGCTGGATGATCATATCCGCCAGGCCGCGCCTGATCATAACCCACTCCTTGTAATAGGAGAGCTCCCAAAGAACGGTAATTATTGCCACATCATCCTTTATTTCCGTTTCAAGATCCATGTGGCCAAAGGTCTTTATGAGGGCATTGAGTTTCTCTTGCCGATCCTCTATGAACTCATTGATCTTGTACTCATAGACGATGGTCTTGTCGGCCAGAGGATGGTTGAAGTCAACGCTCACTTTTCGCCCGAATACTCTGGTGACTGTTCCAACCTTATTCTCTACACCGACGCGCATGCCTGGAGCGGGCTTCTTCTCCTTAAACCGGTTTATGGGGACGATCTCAACTTTCTTGGGATCACGCAGTCCAAAGGCGCCCTCGGGTGGTATCTCCACCTTGCCACTGTAGCCGATCTCTTTTCCGATCAGATCTTCTTCGAAGCCCTTCACGAGCTGGCCTGCGCCAATTACTATGAGGTGCGGCCCGTACTGGCCCTCTTCGTTATAGATTCCCTTTTCCGTCGCAACGTCCTTATCGGTGGCAGCAATTACCTGCCCGTCAACGCTCTCCGTGTAGTCAATTCTAATGAAATCGCCATTTTTTACAGTCATCTTTTACTCCATCCAAACCTTTAGGTGAATCTTCATCTAATCCGGGGCAAGACAATGCCCCAAACCTGATTTATACTTTCGCATTCCTTCAGATTAGGTATTCTGCTATTCTGTCGGTGAGGGGCTGCTCGCAATAGAGGCAGCGCAGCAAGACCGGATTTTTGGTCTTGACAAGCATCCTGGATTTGATGGGTTCGAGGGTATTGGAGATGCAGTTAGGATTCTGGCAGCGCACCACGCCCACGATCTCATCGGGCAGATCCACAGTTCGCTTTTCAATGACCTTGCCGTCTCGTATGATATTGATGGATGCGGCAGGAGCGATTAAAGCGATCCTGTTGACTTCTTCCTCAAACAGCTCGCGGTCCTCAACCTTGACGATGTCCTTTTTGCCAAGCTTCCTGCTTTCCACGTTCATGACAACGGAAACTGTGGCGTCTGTGGTGCCGGAGATCGCCAGGATTTTGAGAACATTTAGCGCCTGGCCTCCTGCAATGTGGTCAATTACCGTTCCGTTGTTGATGGGCTTAACACGTAGTCCTTTTGGTTCATCCATTGCTAAACACCTTCGACGATAAGCATTTTAAGAAGAGCCATTCGAACGGGGACGCCATAAAAGGACTGCTGGAAGTAGCGAGCGTGCGGCGTTTCATCCACAGAAGGAGCGATCTCGTCCACCCGTGGCAAAGGATGCATGATAATAAGGCCCTCTCTGGCCCCGGCCAGGAACTCGGGCGTGATTCTGTAGCTGCTGGCCACCTTTTTATACTCTACCGGGTCCGGGAACCTCTCGCGCTGAATGCGGGTCATGTAAAGCACATCCACATTGTTGATCACCTCTCCCAGGTCACAGGTCTCGCGAACGTGGGTGCCCTTGCTGGAGAGATCGGCCTTTATCGGATCGGGCATCCTCAGGCCTGGGGGAGACACCAGAGTAATATCGGCTCCGAAGAGGGAGAGGGCATAGGCCAGAGAGTGAACGGTGCGGCCATACTTCAGATCACCCACAAGAGCAATGCTCAGATTTTCCAGATGGCTCTCTTTTTTGATAGTGTAAAGGTCCAAAAGCGTCTGGGTGGGATGATGCCCGGCTCCGTCGCCAGCGTTGAGCACGGGCACTGGTGAGAACTGAGAGGCAAGACGGGCCGAGCCCTCTTTGGGATGACGGATGACCAGGGCGTCGGCATAGCCGCCAATGACTCGCACCGTGTCCGCCAGAGACTCGCCTTTGGAGATGGATGACCCCTCTGCGGGCCCCAGGTTAATGACGCTGCCGCCCAAGCGGTTCATGGCCGTCTCAAATGACATGCGTGTGCGCGTGGAGGGCTCAAAAAAAAGCAGAGCCAGTATTTTGCCCGCCATCATATCGCTCTTTTTGCCCCGTGCATAAGGCTCGAGGGACGCCGCCAGATCGAGGACGGAATCGATCTCCTCCCGGGAGAACTCTCGCATGGAGAGCACATGCCTCTTCATGAACATGCCTTACCATCTCAATTTCTTAGATAATAAGGCTTCCACATGGCCTCAGCGAGGCTGAAGTCGTAGGAGATCGGCTTAGCGAAGATGTCCTGGTTGCGTCCGCCCAACACATCTTCGGCAAGTATCACGCAATAGTTGTATAAGAGCTGACACAAGACAAAGCGCTGCACGGGATTTCTCAAACGCGGCCCGATTTCAAAACCGGTTAGATTACAGTTATGAGGTAAAAACCCATGAAGAACGCATCACAACAATATTCGCCGACAATGACCAAGGATTACAGTCGGATTTCAGATACCGCCCGTGCGGTGGATGCAGAGGTACTGCCCAGGATGGCGTCTTACATCCGGCGTATATCGCCGCAGATCGCTGCCATGAGCGCCGAAGAGGTGTTTGTGATCGCCGATTACGGCGCCGCAGACGGTGTGAATTCGAGCGAGTTGTTTGAAGCAGTCATCCGCCAGATTCACGAGGTGAATCCCGCGCTGACCATCAAATTAGTCTATATTGATCTGGCGGACCCGGCGAATTTCGATACGTTCTGGGCGACTTCGGAATTAGCGAAATTAAAGCACGTAGAGGCCCAATACATCCAGCGGTCTTTTTATGAACCATTTCCTGAGATAGCAGGCAAACTGCGGATCGGTTTCTCCTCTACTGCCCTGCACTGGCTGAATGCCAAAACGGTTGGACCTGATTATTTTTTGCATCCCCTCTGCATACAGCCTAACCAGTTGCCTGATTTTGAACGTAGAAAATTTGCGGAAAAATGGAAAGCGGATTGGCGGTCGTTTCTGCACGAATGCTCGAAGTCGCTGGTTATGGGGGGAGCTTTGTTTTTTGCCAACCTTGCCAATCTGGGAGACGACCGGTGGCCGGCGTCGCCGGGATATAACAACCTCAGGGACATTTGCCAGGAGTTATATGTGGAGAAAAAGCTTTCCGAAGCAGAGCTAAACGCTATTTTTATACCGGATTACTTTGCGACACCTCATGAAATGTCACGTTTGCTGGATGAAGATGATCTTAGGTGTTGTTTTGCCGTCAATGCCTGTGATCCCATGACCATTCCGTGCGCATATTTTGCCAGGACGCAAGACAAGCTGGACGACCCACAGGAACGGTCCATGCTTGCCGCTACCCTGGCCCATGTTGTCAGGGCCTGGAGTGAATCGTCGATGCAAATCGGACTTCACGCAGATAACAAAGACCTGATCGAAGACATTTATCGACGGCTGCAAGGCAAGTTCTATGAAAAACCCGAGGGCTTGCCCTATCAATATTGCCTGCTCGAACTGGTAAAAAAGAAGTGATATTGATGGGGCCAAAAATTAAATTATATTATCGTAATACCCCGATGCTTGCACCGGCGAGCTCTGCCGTCGTTTCGCTCTATCCCCAGCGCTTTTTGGCCTTCCTCGCTCTAGCCTTCTGATAATGTGCATTTGTTAACGGCTGATCGTTCTTCGTGCCCGTCAAGGTTTCGCGTGAGATTCAAAAGGGTTCGGTTTCACGCGAAGGCGCGAAGCCGCGAAGTCAAAACATTGGTTTATTTCGGCCTCGCTTTACTCCAGTCGGGCCAGGAGCTTGAAGGCCTCGGCTTCTGTTGCGGTCTCATCTGCTTCTCTTTGCAGCCCTTGTCCCAGTGGCGGGCCGCGGTGCGTGTGGGAAATTCCGCAGGCTCGCGTATGCATGGGCCAGCACCCTTTCTTCCTTTTGTAAGGACTTTCCCCGATCGCCAGCGAGGGCGGTGCATGCTATTTATCTATATGGAATTGCCATAGAACTAATCGGGTATGTGACACCAAAAATTTGCCAGTTATTCATAGTGCTTTACGCAGTCATCTTAAATGGCTCGAAAATCGCTTCGGCCTAATTGCCCATTCCTATACTTTTGATAAATCCTGGTTTACAATTCACTGATCGCGATTAATCGATGGCGGTAAAAGCAAATAGAAAATCCACAATCCCTCGCGCACCATCTGGGGGGTTAGGCTTGGAATAGTCCTTATAGTAATATCTTGCAGTTTAAAGCATATCGAAAAAAGAGAGATTGGATTACAGGTTATACGCACCTATAGACGAAGATCAACCTGTATATCCCAGCTCCTTTAGCTTAACCTACTTCTTCAGATCAAACTTTATGGCTCTATCATACACGATCTCCGAGTAAGATGGCCCGGTCTTTGTAGCCTTTTCCAGGTACATCCTCCAGAAAATCATAAGAGGCTGATCCAGAGCTATGCCGTAGGCTCCAGGACCGGTGGGAACCTCAAAGCAATTTAGATCGCCATTGCAATTCCTAGCAATCTTGTAGACATAGAGGTATTTGGCGTTGGGATTTTCAGGGAGGTATTCCTCAGCAGTTCCATTGAAATTCGCATCGTGGATTGTTCCAACACCATTCCAACCATACGCTCCGTATATGGTGGCGCTTGAGTATGCTGCCTTTCCTGTGGCTACATGGTTGACACCATAGATAATTATGAACTCATTTGTATCGTTGCCTAAAGCAACTGTAGGATGCGGTTGGAAATCATAATACTTCGAGAGATCGGGGAATGAAGGTGTCGCCGAATAGGGAGTTAGGTTTGATGTCCATAGGTAGCATGCGTCGCTGTCTGGCCCCATGGCATTGATTCCCCTCTGAATTCCATCTGAAGCGACTGTCATACTTGTTGGAAGTTCTGTAGCATTCAAATTGCTATATGTATTGAGAATCGCCTTCTTCAGCTGTTCTAGATCATCCATTAGGTCAAACTCTGTAGTTCCCGTCCCGCGGACTCTTAGCTTTGGGAAATCATACGGATCTAGTTTCGTAGTTAAGTTGGGAGTAACTCGGAAAACAATCGCAGGTGTGTTATTAAGGTAGTTATCACCCGCCTGTTTGTCTTTGTAGAAAGCTGGACGCAGGCCGATGAGAAATGTGTCTGAGTTATTTTCTACGCCCATATTCAGCATTGACGATGGAAACACCAGAGTGTTGAATATGTTGTCTGAATATCCTGCTGATAATGCAGCAGCCCTGATGCGTTGATCGATGCCTCTATCGGCCGTAGCGACTATCACCGTGGTTTGATTGAATGGATTTCCTGCCGCTCCATTTGGCGTTCCTTCTGTATTGATAACTAGATTATTCACTGTGTCGCCTAAGTTGGACCAAATCCATCGGGCCTCATTTCCATACGTCCTTTCCACTAGTTGTAGATCGAAGCTGAAGTATCTGCATTCCGGGGGGGTTCTTCCAACGAATACAACGGCTTCATCAGGACCAAGATTCCAGAAAGCAGCTGCGTCCAAGTTTATTCCAAGAGCCGCGGCAATTTTTGCAATCTCTTCAGGCACCTTCTGACCAGGTGCTGGTGGAACAAAATATGACAGATATTTTGTGCTGGGATTGTTTCCAAGTGCATTAGGCAACACTTTCAAGTCATATAACTTGATGAGATCAAAAAAACCTAAAGCCCCTCGCTGCACTGTGAATCCATCTTTTTCTAAAGCTTGTTGAAAGGCATTCACGTCACTTATTGTTGGATTTTGTGCAAGGCCAGTTCCTATTAACACGGCCAAAACAAATCCAAGAAGCATATAGTGTTTCATATACCTAGAATCCTCCTTACCATAGGTTTGCCATAATTATTATCTATGCACTATCTAAATAAAAGCTTTGGCTAAATCATAAACAAACGAAGGATGATCGTGCGGGGGTCTCATCCCCCGCACATGAAAATCAATAGCATTAGAGATATGACCCCAATCCTTACCAGTAAGCGTTTCTCAGAATCTGCCGTATATCTTATGCGCTTGCTCAATGGTTGTGATATCTAGGATCTTAACCATCTTTTCATTTGTATATATCTTGTAAAAAGCAGTATAGGATCTTGAAATATGCAAGCGATAAATGTCATCGTGGCCTTTTCGATGGATTATCTCTTTGTCACCTTGACCAGGGAATGGATCGTACGCAAGTGTTTTACATTTTTCGATCAGTATCCTCTGGCTTTTTGAAGGCAATGCGTTGACGAACTCCAAAGCCTTTTTCCTGATTACCAGCTGGTAGGCTACCACGGAAACTCCACAAACTCGCCTTCTTCCTCAATCTTTTCCATATCCCGGAAAAGCCTGGCCTTTTTCTTATCTTCAATCATCTCTTCCAGGAGCTGAGAATAAGTCTGCCCTGCACTCTTTAGCTCTGATAACTCAGTCCACACGGTCTCCGTTACCGGTATACGCTTAGTAGCAAGCATGGCTATATTGTAAGGATTGTAACTAGATATATCTTTCTGTTTGCTAAATCTGCAAGTTATTCATAGTCGGTTATGCGAACAACTTTGGCCAGAATCGGAGCCTATGATATTTTTATAAATATGCTTTCGCCTTCGTAATGCCTGATGTTGCGCTCTGGATTCTACAGCGTTTATCCCTGTTTAGCCGATGCTGGTTAATCGAAAGCAGGCAATTGTCGAAGATTCTGGTGGCGGGAGCTTTGCCGCCAGCAATCCAGAGGGGGTGTTGAGGTGATAAGCCGCAAGATCCCGTGCTCTCATCGCGCCACCCGGCTTGGCCCCAGACCTGGCATTTCTCCAGTCCTCTGTCCCGCGAGGCCCGAGCGCTCGCGCCAATCGTAAGCTGCCTGCAAAATAGCCAAGACTCTGAATCAGATTAGCCTGCCTTGAACCGGGTTTCAGGAATCTGCTTTATGAACGGCTTATTGGATAAGAGCAGCCATAAGGCAAGACAGGTCAAACCGGTGAGGATGTTCATTACTCCCAGGACCTGGATGGTATTGCTCCAGGGAAGCGAGATGATGATCATGCCGACGCTGCCCATAAAGATGCCAAAGCAGCTCATCAGGGCTGAGGCTGAGCCGGTATCCTCTTCCTGCTGCTGCAGCATCAGATTTGCGCCGGGAGTTCGCACACAACTGGCCATGACCGTGGCAGGCAGCAGCACCAGGGCAAATATCATGGGTTTGAAGTCTCCTGTGAGAGCAATCAAAAATCCACTGGCCGAGATGACGGCAAAACATGCCATGATGATCGATCTGCGCGTGAAGCGCCGGGCCATCCGCAGATACAGCGTTGGTCCCGCGATCATTCCAATTGCATTGAAGGCAAAATAGTAGCTGTAGACTTGCTCGCTCAGGCCGAAGCCATTTATATAAATATATGATGATGATGCTATGAAAGCCATGCTGGACACGCTCAGCAAGGAAAAAATGATGAGCAAAGTCGCGAAGCCCTGGTTTCTCGCCACTGTGCCGAGCCTTCCCCAGGACTGGAGCCGTCATGGGAGATATGAGCACCATTGATTGAACCAGAGCTAAAATTAACTCCCGGTTTTTTGCGTCATATACATCCTTGATTATGGCAGTAGCTACCGCAAAAGCCCCGCTCCCCCCCACGGCCTGCAGGATTCGAAATAATATCAGGTGATAAATATCCCCGGAGCCTGCGCACAAAAAGCCTGCCAGAGAATAGATGGACAGACCGATCAGCAATATCGGTCTGCGTCCATATTTGTCACTTAGTGGCCCCCAGAATAGAGCTCCTGCTGCGAAAAAGACAAAAAACAAAATCAAAGTGAGATTGGCCAGGTCGGATGTTACACCAAAATATTTTGCCATACCGGGCAATGCGGGAAGATAAAGGTCGGTAGATAACGGAACAAACGCGCTGAGAAACGCTATGAATCCGATTAGGCCCTTTTCACCGAGATATTTTTGTCTCAATCTCCGCCCCAGCAGCTCTCCTTCTTCGCCGTCCTCTCCAGCAGATCGCACAGCTTATTGGCACTGGCCACGACCGTCTTTCTGCCTATGCGGTCTTCCGCAGCAGGCCGCACGGCAATGCCTCCGAAGTGAGCATCGTCTCCAACTATAATCATGCCGTGAATGTGCATCCATGCGTGAACTGTCTCCAGCGTTTTCTCCTGGCCGCCGTTTCGAGCTCCACCTACGCTAATGGCGCATCCGATCTTATCCTTGAGACGAAAGCCCTGCCGCCTCAAGGGAATTGTCCTGTCGAAGACTGCCTTGAGCTGAGCAGTTACGCTGCCGAAATAGACTGGCGAAGCGACGATAATGCCGTCCGCTCCCTCCAGCGAGGAGAGGATTTGCGTCATATCGTCCTCTTTGGAACAGGATTTTCCTTTGCTGCAATCCCCGCAGTCATTGCAAAAATCTACATTCATCTCCGATATGAGCAGCCTCTTCGTCTCAAAGCCCCTCTCTTTGGCCACGGCCAGGGCCTCATTGAGCAGAAACTCGGTATTGCCGGCCTTTCGAGGACTTCCGCTGATCCCAACCACCAACATCTTTCCTTTCACCCCTTAACAAGATCTGCTGGAGTAAAATATAATGCTTTTGCAGCTCGCGAGAGCATCGCAAAGTTAATATCTAATACACGAATTTTATTATGGGATTCTAAATGAATGTAGAGATCACATCGCTCCTGGACCAGGATGTCTATACTCAGAAGGGTATCTTTGTGGGCAGGGTGGAAGATGCCGTCCTTGACCCTGAGAACGGCGTGGTAAGCGGCCTGGCTCTGGGGGACGTGAACCGGGAGCTGTTTGATCTGAAGGGAAAGGGCATCGTAATACCCTATCGCTGGGTTACTGCAGTGGGCGATATTATCATCATCCGGCACCTGACTCGAAATGCAAAGGATCAGCGCAAAGTCGACTAGCTGGGAGATTTATTCCGGCCTATGTGCCCGCGCGCCCCTGGTGGTGAGAGCGGATGGAAGGGGCTTCAAAAAGGTACTGGAAGAAAGCATTAAGCCCTATGACATCGATTTTGCCCGGTCGATGGCAGGCGCGGTGGAGAGCTTCTTTTTGGATTTTGGGCCCGCTCCTGCCCTTGCTTTCACATTCTCAGATGAGATCAGCCTTGTCTTTCTTGATGCGCCCTTTGCTGGAAGAGTGGAAAAGATCGATTCCTTGGTCGCAGGCTTTCTCTCTGCGGCCCTATCCCTGGATTTGGGCAGGCCCGTTTCCATGGATTGCCGGACAATTCCTCTTTGCCAGGCGGAGATCTGCGAATACCTCGCGGAGCGCCAGGATGAGACCTGGAGAAATCATGTCTTTTCTTATGGCTTTTACATGCTGCTGGAGGAAGGGCTCAACGGGACGCAGGCCATGGAGAAGCTGCGAGGATTAAGGGAGCATGAGATTCATGAGCTGGTATTCCAGAGGGGCATAAACCTGGCCAAGACTGCCGCCTGGGAGAGGCGGGGCGTAATGGTCTACCGCAAAGACGGCCTTGTGACGGTTGATTGGGAGATTCCGCTCTTCTCATCAAAAGAGGGGAAAGCTCTTTTGGCGGAGATAATTGGTCTTGCAAGGGCAGGATCAAAAAGGTAATCAGTTAATCTTCATCTATCGCTTTGGGACAGAATCGTGAAGTATTTCTTTATTATATCCTTGTTTTGGGGAGGAAGGCTCTCGATATAGAGCTCAGAGGGAACGGCTGCTGCCTCTCCTGCCTGGGATTGCTGGAATACACGCTCCACGGGCTTTGTGTTTCTGGCCAGAGATCCGGCTCCTATTCCCGGATAAAGCACAATTTCCATCTTGTTCTCATTTAAGATAGCCAGAGACGGATTGCCGAAGAGGTTGCCTGTGAGGTTTCTTTCCTGGCTTGTGCTTTGCGTTGGCGCAGCATTTTCAAAAGCGGAAAGGGCTTTGTCCCTCAGATCGGCGAGAGACTGGAAATCCGATGGAGTGACAATCTCGCTCTGGGCTAAGAGAAGGGCAGCGCCTGATAAGATTACGATGGCAAATGCTCTGCCACTTATCTGCCGTGAATTGAGAATCTCAGAGGGCTTGATTTTATTTAGGCTGGCTTTGATCTCGTCGGCCAGGTTTTGCATGGGCAGAGAATCAACGTCGCGATTGTCGTAAGCGGTGCGGGCTTTCTCGGAAAGCTGTGCCCCCAAGAGGGGAAAGATATCTACCTTTTTCCGCCTCTTGATGATCGTGGCCCCAGCCAGGCCGAGGATTATGGATAGAATGGCTGGTGATGCCCTGAGGAGAGGCACGTCCTGATAATAGAAGCCCATAAAGTCGGGAAGGCCGATAATCTCTGCCAGGGCGTAAACGACGATGGACAGTATTGCGGCGTTCATTGCCCACACGGTCCTTTCAAAGCGTTGGTATGCCGCCTTCAGCCTGCTCAGGGGCTGGAGAAATTCATAGGGCCCTTTCACAATATTTATTCGGATAGTACCAATAAATAGTTTTTGCAATGAATGCTGAAAAGAGTTTATACCACCCAGGTCAATGGATGGAAAAATGGCTGGCATCGATGGATTAAGGGAAAAGCTCCTGGTGGTTCTGGTAGCTTTTGCTCTGCTACCTATGGTAATTCTAGGGATCGTATCTCTAGTGGAGATGAACCAGGCATCAATGGACGTTCAAAGCAATATCACCAGCCTCAGCACATCCTTGAACCGCTCAGCTCTGGCGGTCGACCAAGGCGATGCCGATCAGGTACAGCTCGCTATCGCGAAGGCCCGCCAGTACGACGAGTTCTTCGGGCGTATTGCTTCTGAAAACGAACTTGTCGCCGGATATGTGGCCACCGGTTCTGCAAACGAGAGCTGTACTCCTCCTGGAATATGGGTTGCCCCAATTGGTTCTAACCAGACAACTTCTGAGATAAGAGATGCTACCGTAAGATCTCTTTGTGCACCTGCCAGGATTATGCAAGCACTTCACAAGGCCAAATCGTCATTGTACCTATCCTATATCGGAACCGAGGATGGGGTGCTAGCAGTTTGGCCTTACAGCAATAAGACTCTCAGTAACACGGCGCCCTTCGGTTACAAGGATATGCCGTATTATACTCAGGCCAGGCAAAAGAAGAAGACCATCTGGACCGGGCCCCATGTGGATGGTAATGGAAATTATGCAATCACCGTTACCACTCCGATCTTTCGGGACGGTGTGTTTGCAGGCATCGCGGGAATGGATGTCTCCTTAAATCCGATTTACAGCGACCTGTCGTCCCTGAAGGGAAGAGGATATCCCTTTATTATGGATTCGTCCGGCCTGATAATATACCGGCCCAAAAATAAGCCGGAAAACGATCTGAAAGACCTCTTCGTTGCAGATAATCTCTTTGAATCAACCAACCCCGAGGTTAGGGCGCTGGGCAAAGGCATGTTAAGTGAAAGCTTCGGTTCCAATGTGGTGGGTCTGGGGAATGGGGACGGTTATGTGGCTTTCTCGCGCATAACTACACTTGGCTGGATATTCTGCATTGCCTATCCTGCCGAAGAGATGAGCCTGCCGGCGCGATACATAGATTCAGGTATCAAGGATGTTGCCAGGAGCGTAACTGCCGGCTTGAATGATGCCTCGCGAAGAGTTCGCAATTATGCGCTGATCATCTTCGTCCTCACTATATTTCTTGTGCTGGGGGCAGGATGGTGGCTTAGCAGAAGGATCGAAGGCCAGATAACCTCTCTTGTCGGCGTGACTGAGAAAATTTCGCGCGGCGAGTTTGACGTCGAGGCGAAGACCTCAGGCGAGCTGGCTGTCTTAGCAGTCTCCTTCAATAAAATGGCGCGGGGTCTTAAGGGATATGTGGCAAGGCAGGAGGATGATGCGGTTTTACGGGGCGGCTCTGGCAAGGAAATGGCCTTTCTCGAGGGAGTAAAGCGCAATCTGGTTCCGGCACATGTGCCACAGGAAGAGGGGTACGAGATCCGGACGCTTTACTGGCCTTCTGAGATGAATAGTTTTGATATCTATGATATTACCCGCGCAGATGATAAAATTGCCTTCGCCATGGCGGGTGTGGGAGGAGATGGTGTCCAGGCGGCCATGCTTGCCATCATGTCGCGAACGCTCATTCGCGCCTCGCCTGATAAATTGGATCCGGCCAAGGCTATCAGTGACCTGAATTCGCAGATAAATCAGCATGGTCACGGAACTAATCTGGCATGCTTTTATGCTCTATTAGATCCCGTAAATCACACTTTAGAGTATGTGAATGCCGGCTTCAATCCTCCTTTCATCGTTGATCCAGGAGGGATGGTGGATACATTGGGTGGGGGAGGCATTGCTCTTGGTATGCTGGATAGGATGGAGCTGGAAAAGACGCTCATACCCATTCAGCCGGGCGATGTCATGGTCATGTATTCCAATGGTGTCGTTGAAGCTGAGAACGGCTTTAAGAAGCAATTCGGCATAGAGCGGCTGATAAATCTGGTCATAAACAATAGGGATCGCCCCGCCTCGGAGATACTGATGGTTGCGGAGAAGAATCTGCTGGATTATTCCAAGGTAAAGCCCGCCTCATCCGACGTAACCCTCATAATTCTCAAGCGAAGTTGATAGCGCAAGGTTACTGCTTCCTGTGCAGATGATAGGCATATCTGTCCGAAATGGTTTAATATGGTTAATATTATCTAAAATCCAGCCGCTTGATTTCCTTCTTTTTTGTTGCGCTATCTTTAAATACCCATCATCCCTTAAGGGTGAAGGCCGATGCGATGGGTTCGAGGGCTTTGCTTCCGCCTCCTGATCAAAACTGGGGAGGCATGATGGGGCGAAATCTTTAAATACGAACTTCGATCACAATGGCTGCCGAAAAGGGTTCAAGTTTTCTGGTCCATTTCGCGATTTCCCTTCATGGGTAAGTCCGGATGAGCCAAAAGATATAAATAGCACGAACACCTTTCAAATTAGGCCAACAATGGACGCAGTAGAAGTTTGCTGAAAGGCAACCTTTAAATAGTAGTATTGCGTACAGAATTGGGCCGATGAGGCGTCGCAACCCAAGAGCTGGGCCCGGATATCATTGAAGGGCCAGGTCCAGAGTTGCGAT
>Ga0351899_1126_pt1 | contig 17444 bp, 14 predicted proteins | sample BONcelHT113001C6_FD_206833 | JGI IMG/M metagenome (GOLD analysis project Ga0351899, IMG submission 206833) | Enriched cells from coal bed in the Powder River Basin, Montana, United States - BONCAT cells T11 rep1 HSBNCT.T11.300.1.C6 ... | reverse complement strand
GGCAACCGGGTCGTTATCCGAAAAACTGCATGAAACCTGTTCGGCCAGCGTTATCCATAACGGCATCCGCCATAGGATCGCTTATGCCTCCTTTAACCGGAGCGTTACTGTTTCCGTGGAAGCTTCCATGGAAACACGCGGCGCGCCTTACGACACCGCCACCGGCCGCCTCCTGACGGCTTTCCTGGACCGGGACAATCTGCGCCTGGTGCTGAAAAAGAATGGATTACCCGGCTCACGCTGGAACGGCATCAACAACGCGTCCGCATTTAATAAAACGCTTGCCGCAATAAGGAAGCAGGGCGCGGCTTTCTGGCGGTCGGAAGACGGCCAGGCTGAAGCCGTGGCCGTGCCCGTCTTTGGTCCGGATAAGCAAGTCTGGGCGGCGCTTGGCATTGCAGTACCGGTGTTCCGTTTTCGCGGGAGCAGGCGCGAGGAAATTATCCGGACCTTAAAATCATCCGCGCGACAGATGAGTTATAACCTCGGCACACGATACGGGAAGGCCGGCCCGGAACACGGTGAAACGGAGAAGTCAGTGTGAAATCAAGCTATTCGGTTGAACGCGGTTGCACGCATTGCGGAACCTGCGTTTATGAATGCCCTGCCGGCGCCATCAGGATGACCCCTGCCGGCGCCGTTATTGACCCCGAAAAGTGCGCCGGCTGCGGCAAATGCATGGATAATTGCGCCTCTGAAGCAATTAGAAAAAAAGAAATCAATAACATTAATGGAAAGGAATAAAGAACATGATTACCTTGAAACAAAACAATGGGCGCATTATTGATCCCGCGCGTGAAATTGGCTGCATAGGGAAATATGACGTACTGGTCGCCGGCGGCGGTATGGCCGGCGTCGGGGCCGCGATTTCGGCAGCCAGGCTGGGATGTAAGACCATGTTGATAGAACGTGAAACATCATTGGGCGGACTGGCCACCATCGGGCTGGTCAATATTCCTCTTGATTTTTCATGCGGGATAGGAAAGGAAATGCTGTCCAGGCTCGACCAGGTTGAGGGACATTGGCACCGGAATTCCGACCCGGAAAAACACAAGCTCATCCTTGACCGGATGATCAGCGAGGCCGGAGTTGACTTGTTGCTTCACTCGTACGCGGTTGATTCAATCGTCAGCGGCGGTCTTATCAAGGGAGTAGTGGTGGAAAATAAATCCGGACGGCAGGCCATAATGGCCGACCGGGTCATTGACTGTTCAGGCGACGGAGACGCTGCCTTTTTTGCCGGATGCGAATGCCACACGGGACGCCCGTCCGACGGAATGAATCAGGCTTGTTCCCTTGAATTCCGGCTGGGTGGCGTTGACTGGGATATATATCTGGAATCAGACCTGAAAAAAAATGATCCGCGCTGGATTAAATTGATCGAAAAGGCGGTTGCCGATGGCGATATGCCATATATGATCGAGAACCATCTCAACTGGGTGACCCACCTGCCGGGCCGGCCGCAGCACCGGAAAATGGATGAACTGAGCTTATGTTTCGCGCATTCGCGCAACTGCCGTCCGCTGGACGGCCGGGACCTGACCAGGATGTACCTGGAAGGACGCGAACAGGCCGACATTCTCTGGCGCTTCATTAAGAAAAGGGTACTGGGTTTCGAAAATTGCTACCTGATAGACACCGCCACCCTGCTGGGAGTGCGCGAGTCAAGGCGCATTATCGGCGAATACATCATGCAGGCAAAGGATATCGCCCAGTGGCGACGGTTTGACGACGTTATCACTATCAGCGGTCACGGCTATGATTTGCATAATCCCGATGGCCCCGGCAATATAAAATGGGCTGAAATGGAAATTGACGGCAAAAAATGCTACGCCATCTGCCACACCGGCTTCGGCTCATCCTGGCTGCCCCCGGGCGGGATTGAAGCATTGACCGACGGCTTCGGCCGCAAGGGCAAGGACATGAAGTTCCCGGATCTGCCGAATTATGATATTCCGTATCGCAGCCTGGTGCCGCTGAAGGTTGACAACCTGCTGGTGGCCGGACGCTGTCTCTCGGCCGACTTCATGGCCCAGTCCGGCTGCCGGCTGGTCCTAGCCTGCATGAACATGGGCCAGGCGGCCGGTACGGCGGCGGCACTGTCATTACGCGAACAAATCACGCCGCGAAAGCTCGACCGCATCGCACTCCAGAAACAGCTGCTGCACGATGGAATGGACATTGGACAGAAACAGCGGCAAATTCCCGGAATTAATCCAGGTCATTAAATGAAGATATAAGAAACTATTCCGCCGGAGCGCCCTCCGGCAGGATAAGGCCGTTCCCGTCAAGCCTGTCCAGTGGGTCAGCGGCGATGTAGTCGGTCTTGAAGGTCATCATGGCCGGCATGTAGAACGGGTACGCCCGGCGGCCGATCTCCGGCTCGCGGCGCATTTCCTTCACCGTGGCCAGGTCGGAATTGTCCAGGCGGTAGTAAAGCGTCATGTGCTTGGAATCGAGGATAATATAATCATCGCGGTATTCCACCAGTGCGACGGCGTGCCCGCCGATGCCGAAGCAGCGCGCGCGGTGTTTTTTGCCGGTATTGCCTTTTTCCATCAGGTTGAGGACGGTTGCCATGACGCGCGCCATGTGCCCGCAGTAGCCGCTGCCGAAGCGCAGGAGCGAGAGCGTCTCCAGGCGGTGCGAGGCGCCCGGGTCATAGGCCGTGTGCGCGCGCATCAGCGCCGGCTGGCCCATGAAAAACATCATCCCCAGCAGGCGGTCGGCGTCATTGTCGTACAAGCCGTGAATATATTCTGCCATTTTTCCAAGGCAGGCCGGATCCATCAGGTTGAACCGGGTTGAGCCGTCGGCGCTTTCAAGGGTGAAATCGGAAGGCGCGCCCTGCATCGTGTTGCGCCGGTAAAACCGGTCCTGGCGGGAAGCGATAAATTCGGCCTTCTTCCCCAGGAAATCGTTGTCTTTGGCAGAAGGGTTGGCCACTGTTCCATCCGCTTCTCCCTTGTGCAGGTAATTCAGGGGCAGCGAGCCATCCTCCCAGCCGAACTCGTAAGTCGCGCGCCAGAGATTGTTTTCGGAGCCGCGTTTCCTGACGGCCAGTTCGAGCACGCTGGCGTCGTCATAATGCCGGGTTCTCCATTTCAATTCCCCGCCGAGAGTTCCTTGGCCGGATGGCTTGAGGGCGATTTTTCCGCCGGGATAAATCGGCTTGCCGTTCCGGCGCGAACGCACGGAAGAGACCAGCTCAAAGCCGGACTTTGCCGGCGCCTTGAAACGAAACGTCGAGTTGTTTGTCCCGAAATGCGGCACGCCGAAATCAGCCTCAAGCAACTGAACGGCGTCCCGGCCAAACACCAGGTCGGCATACACGAGAGGATTCACGTGGTAATATCCGGGTATGGTCGAAAGCAAGGATACTTCTGCCGGAGAAGTTGCCGGATGAGGCGCGCCGGTTTGCGTCGGCTTGCCCAGATAGACCGGCCAGCGCGTATGCCGGGTCACGTTCAAACCCAGCACTGCTCCCGGAACGGGCATATCAATCCCCAGGCTTTCAAACGGGATCGCCATCTCAAACGACCATGCTTTGCCTTCCTCAACCGCGCAGGCGTACCGGAAATACATCCCGAAATCAGCCTGCTCCTTGTGGTGGAACCAGCGGCTGCCCTTGCCGGAGCGGTATTCCATTTTGTAGCTTCCGCGGCCGGTGTCGGTCTGGTCGAAGGGAGCCACCGAAAAGCGCAGGTAGCCGACATGGTCGTGGGCGGGGTTGACGAGGATATCCACCCGGTCGCGGCTGAACATATCGCGCATGTAGGCCGAGCCGGCGCGCCGGAGGTCGGCGGTATTTTTACCCTCGCAGCGCGCGGCCAGGAAGAGGTAGCCATCGTCATGTGCAATCCAGACCGTGGTGCGGCTGGCGGCGGCGGAATTATCTTCGCGCACGAACTTATTCCATTTTGTTGCCCTGTTCCACTCGCGCTCCCTGATGCGCCCGTCAATTTCCGGGGCCTTAATACGCGGGCAGACGAGGGTTAACGGTTTAATGCTGATGCTATCCGGCTTTTTCATCGTGATTTTTTCTCCTTATTTTCAGCGGATAAATGACACAATCAACGTCCTGATATGAAGATAATTAAAATATTTATGCGGGCATGATGGATTAAGAGACAGGTATTGTCAAGCACCGCAAAAAATGGAAAATTACCGGCAGTATTGGAAATACCAGGACACGGAAAGTGTTGGTCTGGTTGAGCTCATACCACCTACATTTATAACGTTATTGCTCGGGGATCCGGTAAGCGTTACTCCAATGGTCGGCGTTATTGACCAACCTCCCCGCTGGACGCCTTGCTGTTTCCGCTCAGACTGAAATTCACATTCCCGTAGTTCACGCACATATGCGTTAACAAAGGATTATTAATTATTTCTTCGATATTTGTTTGAATATACAGCTGTTATTACTCCTGAACACTATTAAATTTTTTTGCAGGGCCCGAAGCCTGATATTTCGGGTCTGTAAAATATTCTGACGCAAGAGCTGCTTTGAGATTTTCTTTTTTCTTGCTATCAGTCTGTTCGGTTATAGCCTGCTTCAAGAATTCAGCACCTTCTTTTTGGCCTTTGATATATAAAATAACTCCTGAAGCACGGTTTAATTGCAGCGTATTTGTGGCTGATTCAATAAATTCGATTACTGCTGGAATCGCCGGCTCACCAATTCTTATAAGTGCTTTTTGAGCAGGCCACGCACCTTCCGCAGTTATCAAATCAGGTTCAAGCGCTGCCTTATTCCCAAGCAAAAAGCTTTTAATGAGAGCATTGATTCCTTCTTGAATCTGAAACAATCCGATCAGGTATGCTGCTGCGCATTTATCTTCACTGCTGGACGTTGCAGAATTCAAAATCCGGACTAATTCTTTTGTCAATTTAATTCTTTCCACATCGTTCGTCAGCATCGCTCTCTTTGGGTACAGACTATTCAGCCATTTTTGGCGATCTATTATTTTAGGATAGGTATCTGTATTGGAGCGTGATTTCAAGCCTTGCATTATACCATCAACAGACAAATAATTAAAATTTGTCTCGGCTAATAATGGCGTAATGATATAGAATACGCAAAAATAGAACAAAACGAATTTCATGCTATTTTCCCTCTCTTTACGGTGGTGAATAATACGGCATATTGGTCGGAAAATCCGGATTCCCAAGACCGACTTCCATTAATTCAATCTGAAGATTTAGATTTGTATTGTCCTTCCATCGGGCATACCAGTACCAAAGTGAATAATCTGAGCATTTCGTTCCATTCCATGTAATCCATTGTCTGAAATGATCATATTTTTCACATGAATTTGTTACAATGCCAGATATACCTTGAAATTTTGCAATATTTGGCCCATCAAGGTCATAAATCTGATCATAATTGTCAGGATTGAATTTTGTGAATGGAGGATAGAAGTTTGTGGTTGAGTCATTGGTCCAATCGTCACACCATCGATCTTGCCAGACCGCGCCGTCTTTATAATCATGTCGTATAATGTCACGTTCAATTATCCATCCGTTTGTTGTTATCTCGAAAATGCCAACCGGCTCAAGCTTCCCAATTGGAGCGACTTTGCCTGCTGCTGCTCTTGAAATTATATTGGTCGTTCCGGTATAGTAATAATTGTATAACTTAGATCCTAGATCTTCTGTGCCATCATATTCGTCCTCGAATCTCGCTGAATTCGGCGTTTGATAAGTCGTTCCTGTCATCCTAATTTCAATATATGACCAAACAACCCATACATCGCCCGTTGCGCTGGAACCTCCACAACCGGCAATCATTTGCGTATGTGCAGAAGAGCCCTTACTTACCCGTCGTTGTAAGTGATGCCCATCAACTGCTTCGCCGCCAGTCCACGTCACAAAATTTGCCGGAAGATTGGCTTCGTAAATATCAGGATTGAGCACGGCCTTGACAGTTACATATCCCGGCGTGGCATTGGTATCCTTTACCGCTACCCAAGTGCTGGGAGGAATAACATTTTGATTTGTGGCGCCGGATACCAGTTCAACAGACTCGACTTTCAGTACATTCAACACCGCCAGTCCGAAAATATTTGTATTATCATATGACGTAGCCCTGATCACGTAACTGGTGGCAATGCTTCCAACGTTCACAATGGCATTGCTCGGATAGCCGGTCAGCGTTACTCCACTGGTCGGCGTTATTGACCAATCCACCCCGCCAGGCGCTATGCTGTTTTCGCTCAGACTGAAATTCACATTCCCAAAGTTCACGCACACGTTCGTCAGCGCCGGCACTATCCAGATCGCCGGCATGTTCGTCAGTTCATAATACGCCGTGAAATTTGCCGTGTAACTCATGTTATCCAATGAGCCGCCAGACGGCGGATTATTCGTCAATCCCTCAAGCGACGGCCCAGTATTGGTGTGTACCTCCATCGGAAGAAAATCACCGATCGTGCCCACCAGAACCTTGGATATGCTGTTCGTCACTCCATTCGTACTGATCCACACATTGTTTACCGATGTCGTGAAATTCACCGTGTTTTGCATGGCCCAGATATACCCGCCCCATTTGCCGTCCGTAGTCTGTTTCAATCCTTTTATCCAGCCGGCGTTATCGTAAAATTTATTGCTATGAACACAATTGTTTGCCGGGTATCCCGCCAAAAGAGCCGACCAGGCCGAAGCGGACGACTCATGCCCAAGGACAACGCTCATATATTCTTTTGAATAAAAGCTGTTCGTAATTACGTTCGTCGGCCCTACCACCATGGTCAATTGCCCGGCCATATTGTAAACTTCATATGCCGTCGGGACGCCCGGAATTGAAAAATTGACTTTATTAAACGCACGGTTGGTATGATATGAAGATTGTGACCATCCGCTCTGTGCTAGGCACCACATGCTTACCATAACAAGAATTCTCAATGCCTTAAAGGGACAATTAAATAGACTAAAAACCACTGAAGTCATGCAATCATTGCCCCCCCCGAAGAGCAAAATACATCAGAAAGCCCAAGCAAGGCATTTTTCAAATCATTCAAGTCTGCCTCTGAACCGGCTGTATTGGTAAAGACGTAGAAAGGCTGGTCTGAGGTGGAATTTATTTGCAGTATTGGAAATCCCAATCCCGGACAACATAGGCTTCATTGACCAATATCCCTTTGGCTGTCCCCCTGGAGCCGGTATTATCCCAAAATGCGTTACCTTTTAAAGGTTCTGACGGGTGTGGCGGCATAGACTCTAAGGATGCAACCGGATGCTGGCCTGCGCCAAACTCCATATAGAGCCAGTCACCGGCAACGCTAACATTCAGCTTTACATAGTTTGTGGATGCCAACTCTGACAATTCGTTCCATGGACTTTGAGGTTCAATCAACCACTCACGAGGATAGGTCCAGTAATAATCCTCCCCATGATTTGCCAGCCAATCGCTATAACTGCTGCATTGATATACCTCTGTTGTGCCTACCGGCTGAAACCACGGCGTGGGCTGCGGCTGTTGAAATCCTCCAATGGCATATACTCCGACAAACGTATTATTCACCCCGTTCGTGATGTTGTTGTACCACCTCCACGTGGCATGGCCGGTATAATAACAAAACGCCCAATCCCAAGGCCCCATATGATAAATAGGCGGCGAATTAGTGTCATAAGACGAATCCCATTGATATATATAATGTGGCCTGACATACGCCCAGGCAAATGTGCCTGGTTTTACGGTGTCGCTGGATATGCTATTCGTCATTCTTTCTGTATATTCATGGAACCGCGTGTATACGGAATTGGATTCCACTCCACCGCCGGTTGGAATATTTATAAATCCTGTATAATCACCCCAAAGTGGATACCAGTCGCACCAGCTTCCATAACCCCATAGAGCATTTTCAATAAAATCAGTTTTTACCTGACTCCACGTGAGATAAATATTCGTGTTATATGCCGGTCCTTCCAGCCAAACCATGTTCGTATTGTCATATTGATACTGTCCATCCTGCAATGTCGGCTCATAATACGCGCTCCACATATCCTGCTTGGACTGTGCGTTTGCTTCCCAGCTTGGAGAATAGATTTCCGTTAAATCATGGGTAATGATGTTGGAAATAGTGTTCTTTTCCAGGTCGGTCACAGCTCCCCAAAAAGAAATCATTCCATACCAGGATTCATTCGTTACCTGCCTGTTGCTATCAACCGTCCATTTCAGGGCTTTCAATACTTTATATCTTTCTTCCAGGCTTTTAGAATACACCCGCCATGGATAATCACCGTAGGTCGGGGGATTCGTGCCTATGGCCGGCGTTCCCGTAAACTGATCAACGCCGTTTCCTATGCTTAATTTGGGCCACAAACTTGTAACTGTATAATGTGAACCGAAAGACCCCTTATCCGGAGCCCAGGTAGTGGAATCCACATAATGCTGCACGAGAGATTTGGCCTTGTCGTCCAGACTCTGCATGACAATGGTGCTGAGATACCATCCGTTAGTCCCGATAAAAGTTGGTGGACTGACATAATAAGTCGGGTTTGGCAAATATTGGGTTGCATAGCAGCGCTCATATACACCCCGGCTGCATGCCAAACCATACGAAACGATTGATTCCATTTCAGAATACGTTGGACGCCCTGAATAAGTTTCACCTTTTCCGGTGGAAATAAAAAATATCCAGATTAATAAACCAAAAATAAAATATTTATCTTTCATTTTTCTGCTCAACCTGAATTCGCGTTCCCGTAATTCACGCACACGTTTGTCAGCACCGGCTCAATACAGATCACCGGCATGTTCGTTAGTTCATAATACGCTGTGGCCATGTATTTCATATAAGTCATTTCGGCTTAATCTGGTCCTTCAACTTGGAGATTTTTGCGCGCACAAGCGGATCGGTATCCGCCTCCAGCTTCTTCATCAACTCCGGCGTCCGCAGATACGGCTCCTTCTCCATCATCGTCGCCACATATAAATGCGCCCACCACTCGTGACGGTCGACAAGTGACTGCAAAATGGTCTTCGGAGTGTCCTTGAGTTGGTCGGCTAATTGACCTTCCGTAGCTTTATCCCCGTAAATCCGTGACATGGATAACACGGCTACTTTTGGATCGCGATCGAACATGTATTTGACTAACGCTGCCGGTGGACTATTTTTTTTGTCCTTAAGGTATACTTCATACTGGTTGAAGTCTTTTTCCGCGCCCTGCATTTGATCCACCCACATGAGTGTATGATATAACTCCTTCTTCAACTGAGGATTATCCGTGTCGAGATACGGCGCAACAGCATTTATAATCGCTTGTAGCGAAGAAGCAGCAAGTTTCTTTGTCCCGGCGTCCCAATCCAGAAATAAGGCAATAATGCCATTAGCAACCATCGTCCTCTTTGACACATCTTCATCTTTAAGATTTTCTCCCGCGTAAATTTGTTTGGCATTCACCTGAAAATAGATGAGTTGTTGAATAACTTTTTCGGTGCTTATTTCCTGTTGCTTGAACGCAGATATCGCTTTCAACACTTGTTCTTGCGTTTCTAAAATGACGACCTGCTTGATCCATAATTGAACAGATGGGATAGGTTCGATTTCCATGACATTATTCACTTGCGCATACGTAATTATCTGAACGCCAAGCATAATAACCAGCGCTCTTAATAATATTGTCATTGTAGCACCCCTTCCTTCCTTACTAATGGTCAACTTGGTTGGTGACACCACTGAATATTCCGTTTCTAACAATGTCCAAATCGTCAATATTGACGTGGGTAACTCCTTCTGCCGTTAGATTGGTTTCGCTGTTCGCTCCAGGCGGGTTGACGATAGCATCACCGCGAAGGTTCAGGACTGAATATCCAGTGCGTTGGTAGTAGTTGGCGTGATACAAAGTATTGGTTGGTCTCTGATCTTGAGACACATGGAATGGGTCGTATGGATTATTCACGGCATCAATGTATGCTGTGTATCGAATCGTAAATGAATTGGTGTTGCCGTTCATGTGGTCAACAACATCGAATGAGGCATCACCGCCCCAACTGTAGCCAACAACGGCAACCCCAGAAACGCTACGGTGAGCAACCGCAGAATCTACCTCGGTATTCGCATCTGTGGAGTTTTCCTCATCATAAATATGCACATCGTAGCCATTGTGATAAAGGTTCGTGGCTATCACAAAGGCACTGAAATTTGCATCGGGCGGGTCACTCGGAGTTTGATCTTTCCCTCCAAACACGATTACAATGCTTGTAAACGGATAGAAATGAATCTTGTCGGAGCAGATATCCGTCTCACCCGACCGAACAATAAATTCAAGATCGGCACTGCCGCCGCTTGGATTCTCAATCCAGACTGTCTTTGTTGACGCACTGAAGGTTATTTCCGCTTCCGTCCCGGAATCCAAGAGCGCGGTTCCCTTGCTCTGGCCGTTCCAGACCTTGATAATCGAATTGCTCCTCTTGAGAATATATGTCAGCCCTGATGCCGGATACGGTTCGGCTTTGAGTTCAACCTCGATCAGATCATTCTCGCCGCTGACCATCGTGTCGCTACTGTCAGCGGTGCTGTTGTTGTTATCGTCGTCGCCATTGACCCGGATTCCGGCGCCAGGATTTTCTTCCTGCGAATTAGTGATTGCTTGTTTCTGGAATGGATTCCCGTAAGCCGTCCAATCGGTCATCGGTCGGTAGGCTGTCATGTCCACTTTCAGGACGTTCAACACCGCCAACCCGAATATATTTGTATTATCATATGATGTCGCCCTGATCACGTAACTGGTGGCCATAGTCCCGACGTTCACCACGGAATAGGTCGAATATCCGGTCAGCGTCACGCCATTGGTCGGCGTTATCAACCAACTGACCCCGCTCGGCGCCTTGCTGTTGGCGCTCAGGCTGAAATTTACATTCCCGTAGTTCACGCATACGTTCGTCAGCACCGGCTCTATCCAGATCGCCGGCATGTTCGTCAGTTCATAATACGCCGTGAAATCCGCCGTGACTGTGCATCCTTCCGACACGCCGCCGGCCGGGGGATAATTCGTCAATCCTCCAAGTGTCGGCCCAGTATCTTCCACGGTCTGCATCGGCGCGTAATCGCCAATCGTGCCTACCAGAACCTTGGAAATGATGTTCGTCACCCCGTTTGCGCTTACATTTAATCTATTAAACGAAGATTTCATTTCAATTGGATTGACTTTTCCCCGATTTAATCTCTGCAATAGCCTCCTGCACCAGTGGATGATCGTCCTTCTCCAATTTTTTCAGGATTTCAGGATCGCGAAATGATGGTTCCTTCTTCATCACCATCGCCACGTAAAGATGCACCCACCATTCGGAACGGGCGACCAGAGATTGAACGGTAGCTTTAGTATCACCCTTGAGTTGATTAGCAAGATCGTCTTCGGCAGTCTTATCGCCGTAAACTCGTGACATGGATAACACAGCGGCCTGGGGATTCTTTTGATACATGTATTTGATGAGTGCAGGTTCTGGTTTTTCCGGTCGGTTTTTCATGAGTTGTTCATATGCGCTAAAATCAACCTTATTTGCTCCAGCATAGTCCATTTTCTTCAAAAGCCATTGAGCTTGTTCGGCTATAAAAGGATCATCTGATCCAATATATGGAACGACATTCGTCAACACGTCAACTTTCCAGTCAGCACGTTTCCAGTCATCTTGACTGGGAGCGATTTCACGCAGGATGATGTAGGTGCCCATAAGCCTTTTTTCCATATCTGCAGAGGATATTTGTTTTTGAGTATACTTTCTCTTGACCTCGGCCCTATAGTAAATGATCTGTGGAAAACAAGCTGAAAGATTCCCGCCAAAATGTGCATTGAGATTCATAAGGGCATTTGTTACAGCATTTTCACTAACCCCTGTATGAATTTGATCAAGTAATTTCTGAACATGAAAATCTGGCGTCAATTCCCTAACATCATTTGTCTGTTGGAATGCAGTAATATTATTCACAAACAATAATGCCAATGAAAATGTCAAAACCACCTGTGATAAAATCATAATTCCCCTTTCCCCTGTATTACCAGGGATTTACGTGATTAATCAATTCGTTGTATACTCCATCTTTGACATTTTGGGCATCATCTATAGTAAAATGGGTAAGGTTGGTTCCCCATCCTGTACCACTGACATTAACTTCAACATTTGCTCCGGGTGGGTTCTGCATTGGACCGCCACCGAGCCAAAGATCTTCGAATGTGTGCGGAGTTTGATAATAGTTGACATGGTAGACTGAATTTGTTGGACGCTGATCTTCTATCCCTGCCGCAGGTTCGGCTACCGCATCGATGTACGCAGTAAACGAAAGCTGCCAAGAACCGAGGTTTTCCCCGGCCAGTGTTTCAGCTAAATCGTGGGTTGCCCCACCCCCATGGCTATAGCCTATAATCGCAACATTACTGACACCGCGACGGACGATAGCATTGGATACTTCGGTATGAATAACTCCATAGAGTCCATCCTCATTAAACATGTGGACATCGTAACCGTGCATATAAAGATTGGTTGCTATTGCAAACGTCCCGTGACCCGCGTCTGGAGGGTCTGTTGGATCTTGATTCTCGCCACCGATGGCTATTACTACATTTTCAAAACTGTAGAAGTGAACCTTATCGGAGCAAATATCCGTCTCTCCTGACCTTACGATAAATTCAAGATCGACGCTGCCGCCGCTCGGATTCTCAACCCAGACAGTTTTGGTTGACGCGCTGAAAGTAATTTCCGCTTCTGTCCCGGAATCCAGAAGCGCGGTTCCCTTGCTCTGGCTGTTCCAGACCTTGATATTCGAATTGCTCCGCTTGAGAATATATGTCAGCCCTGATGCCGGATACGGCTCGGTCTTGAGTTCAACCTCGATCAAATCATTCTCGCCGCTGACGCTCGTATCGCTGCTGTCGGCCGTGCTGTTGTTGTTATCATCATCGCCGTTGACCCTGATTCCGGCTCCGGGATCTTCTTCAAGTGAATTTGTAATGGCTTGTTTCTGGAACGGGCTTCCATACCCCGGGCCTTCAGTCTGCGGACGGTAAGCGGTCATGTCGGCATATACCACATTCAACACCGCCAACCCGAATATATTGGTATTATCCACGGACGTGGCCCTGATCACGTAGCTGGTGGCAACACTTCCAACGTTCACCACGGAATAGGTCGAATATCCGGTCAATGTTACTCCATTTGTCGGCGTTATGGACCAACTTGCCCCGTTTGGCGCCTTGCTGTTGGCGCTCAGGTTGAAATTCACATTCCCGTAGTTCACGCACACATTCGTCAGCACCGGCTCTATCCAGATCGCCGGCATATTCGTCAGTTCATTGTATTTCATATCACTTCTTCTCGGCATCCATTGATGTCTTGTCATTGTTCGCCTTTTACGATATTTGTCACATTTCCCCCGCCGTCGGCCGGTTGGGAAAAGATTCGCCCAACCCCAGCGGCACGGCCGCCAGAATCCAGATTGACATGGCAATATGAAAATATTTGATTTTCATTGATGCTGAAACGCTCCTAATTTCTTAGTCTCGTCCTCTGTTAATTTAGCGCTTGAAACGATTTCCTTAATAAAATCATCATCTCTCTGAGCGCCGGATGAAAAACGAGAGCAGTTATGTAACAACTGGAATGTTATTGACCAGTTGACGCTTCGTAGCGAGGATTGCAAATCATTCATTATTAGATCGTCCTTGTTATCTTCCACCGCTTTTTTGTAAACCTCTTTTAGGACAGGGTTGGTGATAGCATTAGCATTCATGACCCCGGCCTGTTGAAGAATCTCATGTCCAGGCCATCCTGTGCCTCGATTGCGATAATTTGGAATTATGATAGAGCGAACCTCTCCAATGAATCGTGCAACAGCGATCATTTGTGATTTATCATTTCTGAACTCATCAAAGTTAAAGAAATAAAGAATGGTTTTACTCTTCATGTCAAAACAGGAAACGGCTTGCGCGTTATTTGTAGGACAAGCCTTTTGGAATACATTCGCAAATAATGTTAACAGCGACCGTTTTGCCTCTGGATTGGCTTGTGCACCGCCCAAAACTTCCGCTGCTTTCCATGCAGTCCTGAAATATGTCGCTGGCTCTTGTGGCCACAATTGCTCAATATCTGGCAAAGTGTGGATAATAGCCTGAACGTCATTTGATATCACCGCATTTTCCAACGTTAAATCAATGCTGTTGGTTTTTGTGTCAGCAAATACGGTGGCCGCTAAAAGATAACTTGTCCAAAAAACCAATGAAATAAAGGGAAAACTTTTCATAACCCTCCTAATACGTAGTAATAACGTCGTTGGTTGTGCGCGTTACACCGTGACCGAATTTTTGAACAGTTACGGTACCATTTGCATCTATCGAAAATATCTGATTCCAACCGGTCATGGAATTTGTCGAGCCGTTTCCTACTTTCCATCTGGCAGGAATATTCCATGTAAATCCCCCTGACGACCAGGGCGGCGGGGAACCCCATAAGCCAGCCCAATCCCAGTCGATAGGCCATGAATTATCCTGACTTAGCGAAAACCATACGTCAGCGCCATTTCCAATATGCGAAGGAGGCGTATTTGTGAGAAAATAGCCCGTAATATTTGATGCGTCTTCCCCAACTTCCATTAATTTTACCTGATAGAATGAGACATTCGTCGGTCCAATTATAATGGGATATAGGTGCATCTTTGCAGCCGAATAACCTAAAGCAAAATGAGTAGTTGATTCTATCTGGGCGCTGACTATACCTGTTGGCGCAAACACAGAAAATTCTTTAGTAAACGAACCTTCTTCAAAATTCACGGTGATCGTACAATTTGTAACGGTATCAGGCGCAGTAAATATCGTGCTTGCTCCATTTGTACCGTCCAATGATCCTCCTCCAGAGAGGCTCCAAATCGTAGCGCCAATTACAGGCGTAATACTCAGAGCAACTTGTTCGCCAACTCCAATCTGTGTTCTTGACCGATTGGTAGGAATTATTGCCTCGGTTTCAGAATCTATATTGCATACAAGCAACTTACCCGTCACCGCATTCCCGCACTCCGCCGTCACAATCTTATAATCCGTGGTGCTGGATGAGACCGTCGTAAAAGCATGCGAATTTTCTCCCGTCCCCGCACCTCCCGATTGACCGTCAAATGTCCACACCGGCTTCCCGGAAGGCCATCCGGCGTTCGCCGGGATTTTTGTTGCTTTGAAACATACGGTAGCATTTGAGCAGACATACAATGGATCCGGCATGTCTGTCCAGGCATTCGTGCCGGTCTTGTACTGCAACGGCGATCCCATCTGAACCACATTCAACACCGCCAACCCGAATATATTTGTATTATCATATGACGTAGCCCTGATCACGTAACTGGTGGCGATACCCCCTACATTTACCACGGCATTGCTTGGATAGCCGGTCAGCGTCACGCCATTGGTCGGCGTTATTAACCAACTGACACCGCTCGGCGCCTTGCTGTTGGCGCTCAAACTGAAATTCACATTCCCGTAGTTTATACACACATTAGTCAGCACCGGCTCAATCCAGATCGCCGGCATGTTCGTCAGTTCATAATACGCCGTGAACTCTGCCGTGTAACTCATGTCGTCCGATGATCCACCAGATGGCGGATTATTCGTCAATTCTCCAAAAGTTGGCCCGGTATCTTCCAGAGTCTGCATAGGCGCGTAATCCCCAATTGTGGCCACCAGCACTTTGGAAATGGCGTTTGTTACGCCATTCGTGCTAACCCATATATTGGTTATTGACGTCTTGAAATTCACCGTGTTTTGCATGGCCCAGATATACCCGCCCCATTTGCCGTCCGTAGTCTGTTTCAATCCTTTTATCCAGCCGGCGTTATCATAAAATTTGTTATTATGGACATTGTTGTTTGCCGGATATCCCGCCAAAAGAGCCGACCAAGCCGCTGTGGATGATTCATGCCCAAGGGCAACGCTCATATATTCTTTTGAATAAAAGCTGTTCGTAATTACGTTCGTCGGCCCGACCACCATGGTCAATTGTCCGGCCATATTGTAAACTTCATATGCCGTCGGGACGCCTGGAATTGAAAAATTGACTTTATTAAACGCCCGGTTGGTATGATATGAAGATTGTGCCCATCCGTTCTGTGCAAGGCACCATATGCTTACCATAACAAGAATTCTCCATGCCTTAAAGGGACAATTAAATAGACTAAAAACCACTTGAGTCATGCAATCATTGCCCCCCCGAAGAGCAAAATACACCTGAAAGTCCAAGCAATGCATTTTTCAGATCATTCAGATCAGCCTCTGAACCGGCTGTATTAGTAAAGACCAAAGAGGTTGTATGAACCATTTTCCAATGCTCCGCGATCCGGCTCCGGGCTTGTTCCAGCAAGAGAGGTCTCAACTGCTGGCCATCACCAGCATTAAGGGGATTCAAGCCGTGTTCAACTTCCCAGCCGTCCCATATTCCATCATCGTCCGAATCAGAATCATATGGATCAGTCCCGATTTTTTTCTCCAGCCAATCAGACAGGCCGTCCGCATCAGAATCAACGGATGAATCGAAGCTGAACACATATTTAGCCTGGCCGATGTTGGCCATGGCGTAATCGTTGGTTTCGGGCCTTCCATCCCAGGGATAATAACCCAGCATTCCCGAAGGCATGGTATTGGTCAAATCAAGCTCGTACAACCGGTCATAAAAAGGCGCGGCCAGATGTTTTACCTGCCCATTGTTGACCGGGAAATAATTATTACTTGGCAAAAAGGTGCTGACAACTGCCGTAACATTTGAGCCCGCACCAAAGTACGCTTCCATCTCGCAAAAGGCGTTTGTCGCCATCCACTTGAGCTGCCCCTGGTTGATCGGGGCATAATCATTGGCAGTCAAATCTTGATCCAACACCCCTCGCGTGACCCACCATTGAGGTCCCTGGGCATGAAGACTTGTCGCCAGGAAGACAGTAGTCAGTAGACAGATGACAGTAGAAATATTTTTTGTTTTCTTTCTATCCATATCTTTTTCTAAACTCCTGACTATCTGCCCACAGTGGCTATAGTGTTGCAGGCGGGCTGGCCACTGACTTCTGTTTTAGCTACTGATTGGTATAACTACCCATAACCAAATCACCTTTGGCAGGTATGTATAGAATATCTACACTGCCATTGACAACGCCGCCGGTTGAACTCAGGAATGCGCTGGTGTTTTCAATCGCCGCCGATCCGAGCCCGAGATTGGTGCGGGCAATGCCGGCATCTGCCAGATCAGAAAGATTATTCGCGGAAAGCAACGCTCCGGCATTTGTGCTTAATGCGCCAACTTGCGCAGCGGTGATGTTGGTCAGGAAAGAACCGTCACCATTCGTCGTGATAAACGAACCGGCGTCATAGGTCGCGACCGATCCAAGCCCGAGATTATCGCGTGCCGCAGATTTATCCGGGACATCCAAGAGATTGTTCGTGGCCATCAACGCGCCCTGGGCTCCGCTTGGCCAGTTTGT
>Ga0351899_1124_pt1 | contig 17859 bp, 18 predicted proteins | sample BONcelHT113001C6_FD_206833 | JGI IMG/M metagenome (GOLD analysis project Ga0351899, IMG submission 206833) | Enriched cells from coal bed in the Powder River Basin, Montana, United States - BONCAT cells T11 rep1 HSBNCT.T11.300.1.C6 ... | reverse complement strand
GGGTTTTACACTGAAAACACGTTGGATTTGCTGCTGCTGCAGTCTGAGGAAGAAACGATTTATGCTCTTTCACATCAGAATACTTATCATAGAGGATATCCCAGGTTTTAGAATCCGGTTTTGCCGAGGTATATTCCCACCCTTTTTTCGGCTAGAACCTGCCTCCATAGGCCCTATCGACCAGGAGATGATCAATCAGCCCCCAGGGATGGCTCCTTGTGAGGGCGTGTTCTTTGGTGAAACCATGGCCTCTCTCAATAGAGATTGCCGGTGACAGTGAGCAAGGCTATGACCATAACAATTCTGGGGTAAACAAAACTTTTTATGTATTGCATAACAACCCCCTTAGCGAGTTCTTATTTGTATTCTACAATTTATGGCCATTCTTATGAATCATGCAAGAGGATTTTTTGACTAATCTTTTAATAAATTATTGGTAGAAAGATACCGCAGAAAAAGTTAGAATTACAGTTCGTTTCGCCATGAGCTCAATACAATCATTTGGTGAAATGCTCATGACGAATTGGTGCATATTGATGGATTCTCTTAGAATTCAAGGAAGCAGGGATTATATTCTGATGGGCTCTATTTTTTTGCCGATAAACAAGGAGGAGATTGCATGAACATTAAAGCTGTGCAGAAGATTTGTTACGGAATGTATGTTATTAGCTCTAAAAAGGGTGACAAGATAAATGGCCAGATTGCCAATACCCTTTTTCAGATTACCTCTGAGCCACCAACTGTTGCTGTTAGTATAAATAAACAGAACCTCACCCACGAATATATTATGTCGAGCAAGGCCTTTGCAGCAACGATTGTCTCAAAGGATGCACCCATGAATTTCATTGGGAATTGGGGGTTTAAATCGGGCAGGGATATAGATAAATTCAAGGATACCAAGTTCAAGACAGGTACAACGACCGGCGTTCCAATTGTCCTTGATTACGCAACGGGTTATCTGGAGTGCGAGGTATTGAGCAGCACTGATGTAAGAACGCATACGATTTTTATCGGAAAGGTTGTAGATTGCGAGGTTTTGAGCGATGCAGACCCTATGACCTATGCATATTATCATAAGATAAAGGGCGGAAAATCGCCAAAAACTGCCCCGACATACGTCGAAGAAGAGAAGGCGCCGGCTGCTGCCGCGGGAGGAAAATATAAATGCACAGTGTGTGGTTATGTTTATGACCCGGAGAATGGCGACCCTGACTCGGGGATCACGGCAGGGACGAAGTTTGAAGATCTGCCGGAAAGTTGGGTATGCCCGGTATGTGGCGCCTCAAAGAGTGAGTTTGAGAAGGAAGGATAGTTGTTTGTTGGGCGTTTGGTGAAAAATAAGAGAACAGTAAATGTAAATAGATTGGAAACAGGGGTGCCGACATGCAAAAAGCTTTAAGGGAGACAAATCTCACTGATATAGGTACGCCAAAGCGAGGAAAGGTACGCGATGTTTATGACCTCGGAGACAAACTTCTCATCGTTGCGAGCGACAGGCTCTCAGCTTTTGATGTTGTACTTCCCACTGGAATCCCTGATAAGGGAAAGGTGCTGACGAAACTCTCTGTCTTCTGGTTCCGACAGATGGGTGGTATCGTAAAAAATCATATTCTTGAAGTGGATGTTGACAAATACCCTGATGCCCTGAAAAAATACAGCGATAATTTAAGAGACCGTAGCATGCTGGCAAAGAAAGCACAAGTGATACCCGTGGAATGTGTTGTCAGGGGATACCTTTCCGGTTCTGGCTGGAATGACTACAAAAAAACAGGAACGATCTGCGGAATGAAATTGCCCGGAGATCTTGTTGAGTCAGCCAAATTGGAGCGCCCTATTTTTACGCCGACAACAAAGGCAGAAGAAGGGCATGATATGAACATCTCTTTTGAGAAGTTGGTAGGTATCGTCGGGGAGAATCTTGCAGAAAAACTTCGCGACCTGAGCATCAATGTTTACGAGAAGGGATGCGAAATTGCCGAGCGTAAAGGTATTATCATTGCTGATACGAAATTTGAGTTTGGCATGGTTGATGATGAAATGATAATTGTGGATGAAATCCTGACCCCTGACTCTTCCAGGTTCTGGTCAAAAAAACTTTATAAGGCCGGGGGAGCGCAGGACAGTTATGATAAACAGATTGTACGGGACTACCTCAACACACTGGACTGGGACAAAACATATCCTGGTCCTGAATTGCCCGAAGCTATTGCAGAGAAAGCCCGGGCGCGGTATATTGAAATACTGGAGATACTGACTGGGCAGGGACTTTAGAAACAGAAGTTGAGAGAAGTTTAAAGGTTGATTGGTTTAGTGGGTGATAAATCGGAAAATGACTTACCACCCTTTCTTTTGCACGCATCACGCATTTCTGATTACGGCCCTAACGCACCAGATTTGAAAGCACCAGCACCGTTGCATATGGGAAAAGCATCAGCACGATAATCGAGATGATGTACGAAGGTATATAATAGAAACTGCCTCTAAAGACAGTTCCGAGAGGGATGTCTTTTGCCATACCGGCAACAACGTAGCAACAGATACCGATTGGCGGCATAATTGAACCCATAGTGGTTACAATGCATATGACCTGGCCGAACCATATGGGATCGTAACCCATCTGCATCACAATTGGATAGAATATGGGGAGCGATACAAGAAGAAATGCCAGGGCATCCATGACACAGCCACCAATGATATAGCAAATTATGATAATCCAGAAGAGAATCCAGTTAGGCAGGGTAAGGGAGCTTATGATCGTTGCCGCCTCAAAGGGAAGTCGTGTTACAGCAAGAAACCGTCCAAATATTACAGCCCCAGCAACGATCATGAAGACCATACAGGAAATCCTTAATGTGTCTGAAATGGAATCAAGAAAACCTTTCCACGAAATCTTTCTCCTGGCAAGGCAGAGAATAAGGCCTATGGCGCAGCTCGCTGCCGCTGCCTCGGTAGCGGTAACAACACCGGTGAAGAGGGCATACATGATGATCGCAAAGAGAATAAATATGTCTAAGAGGTCAGGAATTGCCTTTATTCTCTCAAGCCAGGTGCTTCTCGGTCCTTTTGGTCCCCAGTCAGGGTGGCGCCAGCAGATATAGAATACGGTCGCCGCAATCAGCACGGTAAGGACTGCACTTGGTATAACATTCCCGAAGAAAAGCTTGCCGATGGATTGGCCTGTGTAGAGTCCGTAGACTACAAGCACAATACTTGGCGGTATAAGAACCCCGAGGGTAGCTCCGGCAGCAACAGATCCGGCATTCAGTTGTGGATGGTAATTGTATTTTCTCATTTCAGGGATGGCGACGTTGCTCATGGTGGCAGCCGTTGCAGTGTTGGAACCGCTTATTGCCGAGAAAATGGCACATGCCATGATGGTAGTTAAAGCTAATCCGCCCTTGTAGTGACCAAACCATTTATATGTGGCACTGTAGAGGCTATGGTTATATCCCCCGTAGTGGGCGAACTCTCCCACGAGAATGAACATGGGGATCACCGTTAAGCCATAACTCGAGAAGATATTCCACATATCTGCGCCGATCATCCCGAGTGCAGCCTGGAATGATGTGACGTAGGCAACCCCGAGAAAGCCTACCAGTGCCATGACAAAGGCGGCAGGAATCTTCGTGAGAAAGAGAATTGCGAACATGATGATGATACCGTATATTCCTAGGATAGGACCTTCCATGTTTATTTCTCCTCCCCGCTTCGCATATCAGACATTAACTGAACGAGAGCTGTTAGGGATAACGTTATGAATCCTGCCGATACGGCAAAAATAAATGGATGATAAATCATTTTTAAGGTCTCCGAAAGTTCTCCGGATGTCCATATCTGCATACCCACCCTGTATATTTGCCATGCAATAACTGCAAAAAAAACCATGGTGACAAGGTGGTTGACCACATCAAGCATCTTGCTAAACCATTTGGGGAATTTTTCCGTAAGAATATCAACAACGATGTGGCCTTTGAGTTGCTGGGTGAACCCCAGGGCAAAGGCGATGACAATTGCCCCGATAAAGGAGACAAGTTCGTAGGCGCCACGGAAGGGAATATGAAAGATTCTCAACACTACATTTGCCGTTGCAACTGTCATGAGCGCCAACACTGCAATACCGCCGACAATCAGAAATATCTTGTTTAAGAATCTGGACATTTGCTCAAGGTACTTCATTACATGCCTCCGAACAGCGATAATAATTCAATAAAAGCTTGTTTTCGTGCATGCAAAAAGGTGCCAGAGTTCCTGGCACCTTTTTGAGCTTTCTAGATGTCTACTTAGTGTACTGTTTTTCGTATTTTGCTTTTAAAGAGTATGCGTCTTTGACGATCTGGTCGCCAGGAAGACCCATACCATTTACTTTCTTAATGTATTCGTCTATCATCGGCTTGGTAAGTTTTGCAATTTCATCTACGTCTGCCTTTGAAAACTTAATAAGCTGATGGTTGTATTTTTCTTTTGACCACTTGAGTGATTCCTGAACGTGATCATCTACATACTTGCCTGTCCATTCTGCCTGCTCGCGCCTCATGTCATCAATTACCTTCTTCACGTCTGCGGGCAATGAATTCCACTTATCCTTATTCATGACAACAGCAAAGGAAACAACGAAGAGATTAGCTTCTGTTGCAAAGGGCAGGTATGCAGCAAAATTGAAATCCTTCAGGATTTCCATGGATGAGACATTCCCTTTGACGATACCTTTCTGGATTGCCTCCGGGGCTTCCGATTGGGGCATCCCGACTGGAGTAGCCCCGATACGTTTCAGCACCTCTGTGCCTGTTCCAGAAGTCCTGAGTTCCATTCCCTTGAGATCTTTCAATGATTTTACTGCTGTTTTCGTCATGAAATCAGCCGGTGGGCATGTGAAGAGCGTGATCAGCTTTACTTTTTCAAATTCTTTCGGGTTGTATTTTTCAATCAGGTCAAAAAGGGCCATACTCGCTGCTTTAGCAGTGGTGAATCCTATGGGAAGGTCGATCGCCTCAGAAACAGGAAATCTGCCTGGCTGGTAGCTCATGGCAAAGTTACCAATATCAGAAGTGCCGGCAATGACCCCATCGAAAATATTTTTTGCCGGGAGGAGTGTACCGCCAGGAAAGGTCTGAACCTTTACCTTTCCTGTTGTCCTCTTCTCTACCTCTTTTGCCCAACGCTCCATCTGAACGCACGGGAACGTAGTGGCCGGCGGGAAATTGGCATATTTCAGTGTGATTGTTGCCTGGCTGTGTGAGGTTTTTGGCAGGAAGAGACTAAATCCGAGAAGAAGTGTGAAGACAACGCAAAAAACCATAACTCTCTTAATAACCATAACTTACCCCCTTAGTATTTTTTTGAAAATATTTAAAACCCCTCTTTTGCCGATACCTTATGCACCTTAATCATTTGTATACTGTATCCAAAAAAACAACTATGCTACACTTGTACTTTATGGACGCCCTTTTGTCAAGAAGTTTTTATACACATTTCTTCTGCTGTACGATAAGCCTCAATAAGGCCTGAAGGGTCTGCAATCCCTTTGCCTGCGATATCAAATCCTGTACCGTGGCCAGGAGAAGTTCTAACGAAAGGAAGACCAAGGGTGATGTTAACGGTTTTTCTAAAATCCATCGTTTTAACGGGAATGAGCCCCTGGTCATGATACATGGCAACATATGCATCACAATCCGCTGAGTGAAATAAAGTATCAGCAGGGAATGGGCCCTCGGCCCTGATGCCGATCGATTTTGCTCTGTTGATTGCACCACGGATAGCATCTTCCTCTGACCCGATGATGCCTTGCTCACCGGCATGGGGATTGAGGCCACACACTTTTATATACGGATTACCTATATCCCAATAAGCCTTCAGGGAATGATGGGTAATAGTAATACATTTGAAAACACGTTCCGCGGTAATTTTTTCTGGAACTTCCTTGAGGGGAATATGGATGGTGACGAGAGACACCCGCATACTTCTGTTTGCCATCATCATGATATAGTCTGTCACACCCCCAAAATGGGCCAGGATTTCTGTGTGCCCTGGAAAGCTTATCCCGGCTCTTTGTAGAGAGGCTTTGCTGATAGGGCATGTTACTATGGCAGAGGCCTCTCCGAGAAAAACGAGCTTGAGTGCCTCAATGATGTAATGGTAAGATGCCTGTCCGTATAACGGATCAATAATCCCGAAGCGGGAGTCCTTGAGGAGTCCCGCGTCCATAAATTCCACATCACTATTTTGTCCTTCCATGAAACCTTTAAAATTAGGTTTCTGGATCTGGATTGCATGATTTCGAAGATGCGCATTAATTATAGAATAATCGCCGATGATTACAGGAAGACTTTTTTTTGATAATAATAGTAAAGGAAGGGCTTTAAGGATAATTTCCCCACCGATGCCGGCGGGGTCGCCCATGGTAATTGCGATCCTCTTCAGATCTTGACCTCGATGTATGATCCCTTTCTCAGTTTGACGATATAATCCTTATAGCGTTTTTCAGACTCTGCCTGGACAACCTTTTCGTTGATAGCGTCTTTGGCCATTTCAAAGGTTATGGTTTCACCTTTTTTCTTTTCAACAAGTTTTAAAATGTGAAAGCCGTAAGGTGTCGTGATTATTGAACTGTACACACCTACTGCAAGAAAACCTGCAACCTCCCGCAGTTGAGGAATTAAGTCAACTTTATTTACAAAGCCGATGTCTCCACCGGCTGCAGAGCTTTTTGTATCATCAGAGAAATCCTTTACAACATCTTCAAAGGATTTCCCTTCTTGGAGAAGTTTGTATGCTTCTGTTGCTCGTTTCTGACCATCCGGTCGTTGACCCGAAACAAATATCTGCTGGAGCCTGTATTCTTCGTCTATAAATTCATCCTTGTGCTTGTCGTAGTATTGTCTGAGGTCCTGTTCAGTCACATTTACTTCAGGAGAAATAACACGGTTCAGCAACCTACCCTTGAGCACATTGCTTCTAAGACCTAATTTGAAGTCTTCATAGCTGATATTATCATCTTTCAGCTTTTGCTTCAGCTCTGCGTCGTCAATGAGGTATTGTTTCTTGATATTTTCAATGATTGCCTCAACCTCTTTTTCTTCAACATCGATCTTTAGCCTCTTTGCTTGTTGTCGTATAAGCACATCATCAATGAGTAAGTCAATCTTCTCTTGCAGCCTCAAATTTGTAAGATATTCGTTAATCGAGACAAATCTGCCCTCCTTCTCAACCCGGACGTGTTTTTCAGCCTCCTTGAGGGTAATAATGTCGTCGTTGACAATTGCAATAATCCTGTCCATCACCTCTCCTGCACAGAGAACAGGAAAGGTGATGGACAGAACGATAATGGCAATATAGAGTGTTATCTTCATTTCTTAGGCTGAGGCTCTTCCTTTGTGGATGGTTTTGGCTGAGGCTCGGGCTGTTTTGCAGGCGCCTCCTGTTTCTGTGGTGTTTCGTCTTTTTGAGGTGGCGTGCCCTTCTCTGACGCTTCAGGCTTAACCGGTGATTCAGCCTTCTCTTCTTTCAAAAGGGCTTCATTGATTGTTATTTTTGCGTTTTTCTTGAGTTCCTCAATATACTTCTCAAGAACTTCTTTCTGTTTTTCCTGAGCATTCTTTTGTTTGATGAAATCTTTTACCTCTTCAAATGGCACATAACTTGGTGGCTTAATACCCTCAAGTCGTATGATATGATAGCCAAACTGGGTTTTTACAATGCCGCTTACCTGCCCCACTTTATTTAACTTATAAGCAGCGTTTTCGAATTCAGGGATTAAGGAACCCTTCGGCTGAAATCCAATCTCTCCGCCTGATTGTTTCACATTGGGATCGATGGAGTATTTCTTGGCGAGCTCGGTAAAGTCCTCTCCCTTCTGAAGTTTAGCCTGGACCTGTTTTGCTTCTTCCTCAGTTTTAAGAAGGATATGCCGCGTGTTAATCTCGCGGTCTTTCTTAAAATCTTCTTTATGTTCTTCATAATACTTTTTGAGATCATCTTCAGACAACTGTGTATCGGCAGTAATCTTCTTTTTTAAGAGGGCCTCAATGATGAGCTGTTCCTTGATATCCTTGAGGCGATCCTGAAATTCTTTGTCATCTTCAATCTTTGCCTTTGATGCTTCCTTCATGAGGAGTTTCTTGACGACAAGCCGATCGAGATAATTCTTTTTTCCGCTCTCAGAAGCTACGAGCATCTTCATGTTCATGGGTATTTTGTCGAGTTCTTTATTGAACTCCTGCAAAGTTATCTTATCATCATCTATGGTGGCCAGCACCTTGCCATCATCTTTCTTGGCACACGAAATAACAAGCAACGCAAGGAACAGGCATACTAAAAGCTTTTTCATTCAATCACCTCATTGTTTTTTGATAAGTATTCAGACATGAGCTGCACGTGGCTGTATGGGAAACATTGATAAGAAAAAATTGCTAACTTCTCATAACTGAAAGCTTATCTCAGGAGTTATATCACACGGACATGAGTTCCATCAATACATTTTTTATGAAGGCAATGAGTTCTGCAGCCTTTGTGTCAGCATGCACGATGATTCTACCGTCAGGGAGGAGCTTAATTTTTCCTCTTTGTTTTACCAATGATAAGAGCTGTTTCATGTCAATAGGTGTTTTGTCCGTCACATGGAAGATGAGATGTCTGTCAGCATATTCAACCTTTCTAATCTTTGCCCGCGATAGAATGCACTTTAAAGAAATGATCTCAAGAAGGTTCAAAAGGGGTTGGGGTATATCTCCAAAACGGTCCTTGAGCTCGTCTTCCATATCTTTGAGATCTGATTCCTCCCGTACCTTTGAAAGTCTCTTATAGGTGAGCAATTTTTGGGTGGAATCTTCGATGTACGAATCAGGAATATAGGCATCAAGGGGCAGGTTCATTTCCGTTACGATCTCCTCCTCTACCGGGGTTGCTTTGTTTTTCACTTGTTTGACAGCGTCTTCCAGCATATCGCAGTATAGTTCGAAGCCAATGAGGTTCACATTGCCTGACTGCTCCTTCCCCAAGAGGTTTCCTGCCCCCCTAATTTCGAGGTCATAATTTGCTATGTGGAAACCTGAGCCGAGCTCTGTCAGTTCTTCAATAATCTTTAAACGTAGCGTCGCGTCTTTTGTCAGGACTTCTTCTTTTGGGACGAGGAGATAGGCGTAGGCCTGTTTTGTGCTTCGACCGACCCTGCCACGGAGCTGGTAGAGATCTGCCAATCCCATACGATGAGCATTGTTGATGAAGATCGTGTTGACGTTGGATATATCGAGCCCTGACTCAACAATGTTGGTCGAAAGAAGAATATCGATTTTTTTGTCAATGAAATCGAGCATGATTTTTTCCAGGTGTTTCCCCTCCATTCTTCCATGGGCCACGGCTATCCGTGCATCGGGCAGAAGCTTTATTAAATGGTCATACACAACTCCGATGTTATGGATATAGTTGTGAACAAAAAACACCTGACCATTTCTTTGAAGTTCATTCAGGACGGCCTTCCTGATAAGTTCATCCTTAAACTTTACGACGTAGGTTTTTACAGCCAACCTGTCAAGGGGAGGCGTGTTGATTATGCTCAGGTCCTTGATGCCGGTTAAGGCCATGTGGAGGGTCCGCGGAATGGGGGTTGCGCTCAAGCTCAGGACATCAACATTTTTTTTCATGCCCTTGAGCTTTTCCTTGTGTTTTACACCGAAACGATGTTCTTCGTCGACAACGAGAAGACCAAGGTCATGGAAATCGAGGTCCTTCTGGAGAACCCTGTGGGTGCCTACAACAATGTCAATCTTACCTTTTTTAACATCCTCCACAATGTGTTTTTGTTCCTCTTTAGATCGAAAGCGGCTCAGCATATCTATATTCACCGGATAATCTCTGAAGCGTTCCTGTAGGTTTTTGTAATGCTGCTGGGCAAGAATAGTGGTTGGAACAAGGATGGCCACCTGCTTGTTATCCATGACTGCCTTGAAAGACGCACGTAATGCAACTTCAGTTTTGCCAAAACCTACATCTCCACAAATAACTCTGTCCATAGGCTTTGCTCCCTTCAAATCCCTTAATACATCTTCAATAGCCTGAGTCTGTCCTTCAGTCTCTTCATACTCAAACCGTGACTCCATCTCTTTAAAGAGCTCATCTTCAGGAGGGTATCGATGGCCTTCTGTAATTTCACGTTCCGCATAAAGTTCAATCAAGTCCTTCGCGATATCTTCAACGTTTTTCTTTACTCGTTTTTTTGTGTTGATCCAGTATTGTGTGCCGAGCTTATCAACTTTTGGTTTGTATTTCTCTCCCCCGATGAACTTCTGAACAAGATGGAGATCGTCAATAGGCACGTAGAGTTTGTCCCCGCCCTGGTACTCAATAACGAGAAAATCCTTTGTATATTGTCCGATTTTTAGCTCGGTGATTCCCTGATATACCCCGATTCCATGCTCGATGTGAACAACCCACTCTCCTACGGTCAGATCTTTGAAGGAATTGAGAAATTCGTCAAATCCGTCCCACTTTTTTTTCACGACCCTCTTCTTTGGCCCTATGATGTCCTCTTCGGTAAGGAGGATAACATCATCTGTTCTGAAGCCCCTTCTGAGAGGGCCAACAACGATACCCCATTCTTTCTCTTTGCGGGGATAATTGATTCCGCTGAGAAAGGGAAGGGAGATTCCATAACTCTGAAAAATATCCTGGAGCCGCTCTGCCTGATGTGAGCTGTTTGCAAAGAGATACATGTAGCGGCAATCCCACCAATCCGCCCTCATTTTTTCAGAAAGTGTCTTGAATATTTCGGTTTTTCGTAGCTCAAACAGGTGCCGGAGGTCTTCATTCGATAACGCCTCTATAACATCGCCCCCATCGTCTTGTATGCCGGAGATGTCAATGGTGAGGCTCACGAGAAACCTCTTTTTCAATGCTTCCATAAAATTAGAAACATCGATGTTCTCCTCGATTTCCCGTTCGAAGTGTTGAAGACCTTTATGCACAAGGATCATGTTTTCTTTGATGTAATCAATGATCGTTGTTTTGCTGCTTATAACTGGTTTTACGGGAGTAAGACTGCAAGATTCTATCTCTTTGGTTGATCTCTGGGAAAGAGGGTCAAAAAAGCGTATGGAATATATTTCATCACCGAGAAATTCAATCCTTACAGGCCTGTCTGATGACGATGAAAAGACATCTACGATGCTTCCCCTTTTAGCGTACTGACCTTCCTCCCTTACAAGAGATGCCAACTCATACCCGCAGTCATCAAAGTAGCGAACAAGATCTTCTTGGAACAGTGTATCCCCGAAATGAATGACCCTGGTATTGACCAAAATAGAACCCGGGTCCATAATGTTATGACCAACAGCCGTGTATGGGTAGAGACCAATGAACTCTTCATCTATTGCCAGGTGATGAAGAAACGCTGTGCGCCTTACCTCATCCTCTTTTTCGAAAACCCGCTCTGAATAGATGGGAAAGATGTAAACACTCCCCTTTGAGAAAAATTCTATTTCTTCACGGAAAAGAAGCGCTTCGTCCTCATTCTCATAAAAGATAAGAGTTTTTCTTCTTATGTGGGAAAGGAGAAATGAGAGAAAGGAACCTATTTGTCCGGTTATATAAAGTGTGCCAGTCTTTTTAAGTTCGTACATGGATGGGGATATTCTACTATAAGTTTCTCGTTAGGTGGAAGATGTATCGAGGGTTTACAGTCTATGGTTTGGGTACACTTCAACAGAAAACTTAAGTCTTTGTTACTGCTCACCAATCACTGATAACTGAATTACCGGCTTTGTTGCTATGGTGACGGGAGCGCCGACTTATTTCTGTCGTATTCGTCAAGGACAAGGTTTAAGTAACGTTTTTCCGGTTTTTTCTTCTCTGAAACAATCTCTTTCAGTCTTGTTGGACCAACATGGTAAGCATGGAGTGCCATATTGATGCCCTCGAAATCTTCAACGAGCTTAGAAAAAAAGTGAACACCAATTTTGATGTTCTTTTCAGGCTCATCAAGGGTAGTATCGTCCTTCCAATGAACACCAACATCCTGCGCTATATACTTGGCAAGAGAAGGTTTAACCTGCAGGAGTCCCCGCGCCCCCTTCCTGGAGACTGCATCATGCCGAAAATTACTCTCGATCTTCATGATTGCCAGCACAAGTCGGTAGTCAATCTCTTTCTTTGAAGACTCTTCGTATACTATTTCTGCAATAGTCCTCAATGCATGATCGCTCAAGCTTTCATTTTCGTTTCTAATAAAGCTGATTATTTGGTTTGTTATTTCTTCTTTTTCGACACGTTCCCGATGGGCAATGCTGATAGGTTGGACCGCGACATAAGTAAAACACAGCAAGACCAAAATAAATATAGTGGAAAATAAAAGTCTTCTCTGAAGTGACATAGACGTATACCATACAACAGATTCAATTGAGATGTCAACCTTACCCCTTTGAGATGTTAACCTTGAAATCCTCACCTTCTTCAACAGTATAAGAGATACCCTTAAAGCCACTAAGGAGGCGCTGGATATTCTCAACTGAAGTTTTTGTATCCACAATCACCTCTAACCCGTCAAAAGATGGATTTTCAACCGCCTTCTTTGTTTCAAAAACCGGTTGAGGGCACGAAAGCCCCCGTAAATCAAGAATCTTTTTTGACATTGTTTTCCTCCTTGTTCTTTTGCTTAATCGTTCTGTTCAGATTGCTCAAATTCTTCAAGCTATTCAAACAGCTAGAATTGCTTAATAAATCCAGGACTGGTGTTTGTTGTTCAACTCCATGCGCTATGCAATTCTTCAAACGATCTTCTTCCTCATAAAAACCCCTGTAGCGATGCAGAAAAGCAGACCAACAATGACAGCGAACGCACTCCAGGGGCCTATGCCGGCAGGAGATGCAGCGACACCAAAGTTGTGAGCGAAGCCTGCGCCAACGATCATGCCGATGACAAAGACTCCGGCGTCGATATCGCCCTCTCCTGAAAGAAAGAGCTGCCTTCCAGGACATCCTCCTGCAAGGGCATATGCAAGACCTGAAAGCACCATACCAAAAAAGGTCCAAAGCTGGTTAGTGTGCGCCACGGGTTGGCCAGCAAAGCCAGGTTTAAATTGACCAAGAACAGCGTTCGAAAGGAATGCAAATATGAGGAGACCTATTACGCCGCTGGCAAGGTGGAAGTCACGCATGAGGATGATATCTCTGACGGCGCCCATGGTGCAGAAGCGGGTCCGCTGAGCAAAGATACCAATGAAGAAAGCGATGGCAAAGGATATCAATATTGGCGCGTGTTGTGAGCCAGGGCCTTTCTCGCTGAAAAACGGGGCGCCGCCTGGTACGGCTGGCCTGATAACCAAAAGGAGAAAAAGGCTTAACATAAGTAAAGGCATAATGAGCCCGGTGAACTTATAGGCAGGATAATTTCTCCCAAGGTTGTACCCCCCCTTGATAAACTGCACACCGATAAACACGCCTACCACTAAACCGGCAAGAGCTGCTATGGCGTTCCAGTCTCCGCCTGCAAGCCTTAAGAGGGCCCTCCATGGACAACCAAGGAAAACAAGAGCGCCCATCATGGCAAAGAAGCCTAGGAAGAAACGAACAAGGGGTAAGGAGCCTCCTCTTGGTTTGAATTCCTTGAAGATCAGGCTTGACGCGAATGACCCGAGAACAAAGGCGAGGATTTCAGGCCGAATATACTGGACGATTGCTGCCCGGTGAAACCCGAGGCCGCCGGCAATGTCCCTCTCGAAGCATGCAACGCAAATACCCATGTTGGCCGGATTGCCAAACTTCTGAAGAAGGGTTGCGGCAATACCTATAAAAATGCCGCATGAGATAATCTTCCAATGCTTTTTAAAAAAATTCATAAGGTGCTCCTTTCTGCATGTTTTATGCATAAACGGTTGCAACCTGCCTTATCTTTCTTCGAAACAATGCAGCCTATCTGTTCAAGAAGGTACGTTTAGCAACCGTTGCTGTTTTTTGTATACAAAGGAAGGATAATATTTATTTAATCTATTTGTCAAATTTATTATTAGAATGATACTGAAATCTTTTATTGAATAAAATTATAACCTTTGATAATAAAGGATATTCCGAAGACGATGAGAAAAATGCTGCACACAAACAGGATGCTTTTTATAATCTTGAGGTTTAAATATCTCCCTCCAAACTGAACGCCGTATGAGATAAAGCTGTACCAGACGAGGTCAGAAAGGATATGGCCGACAAAAAAGGCGAGGATACCCACTACGCCATGGTCACGGGCAAACATTACATATCCCATGCCAATGGTTATCCACCAGATGAACCAGTATGGATTGGAGAGACTCACAACGATGCCGGCGATAACCGGATGGAGTCCCTGCTTGGCGACCACGGCTAATTCAGAAAGGCTATAGGTTTTTAAACTTCTCATGACACTATACCCCATATAGACGAGTACAAAGCCTCCGAAAAAGGCAATGACAAAAAATACTTTTGGATTGTTCAAGAAACTACCTACACCAAAAACGATAAGGACGAGAAGGGCTAATTCAAGAATCCCGTGGCCGAGAACAACAAGAGGCCCGACGATGCCCCCTCGCTTTGCAGATTCTCCTATGGTGATTGTTAAAAGAGGTCCAGGCGCCATGGCCCCTGTCAAGCCCATTATAAATCCAATAGAAAAAAGACTGAATAAACTCATTAGAACAGTAAACCATAATGTGATATCTATGATAAATATGAAATTTCCAAAACTTGAGCTGTCATATTTTTTTTGTTATATTAGTAACATGCGCTATCGCGTCGACGTCAATTGCGACATGGGGGAGTCATTCGGGGCGTATACGTCAGGCATTGATAATGAAGTAATCAAATACATTTCATCTTCGAATATTGCGTGTGGTTTCCATGCGTCTGATCCGGATGTGATGTCGAAGACTGTTGAGCTCTGCAAAAAACATAATGTAATGGCTGGCGCTCACCCCGGTTATCCTGACCTTCTGGGCTTTGGCCGGAGGTTCATGGATATAAGCGAGCAAGAGCTTTTACATTCCATAATCTACCAGGTAGGAGCATTGAAAGGTTTTCTTGACTATTTTGGTTTGCCCCTGCAACACGTCAAGCTCCACGGTGCCCTATATAATTATCTTGTCAACGAGGAGAAGCTATCCATTTCTGTTGCATCGGCAATTCAAAAGGCTTTCGGCGATGTAATCTTTTTGACCCTTGGAACAAAGAAGACGTCAAAATTGAAAGAAACATGCAAGAAGCAGGGAATAAGGCTTGCCCTCGAAGCCTTTCCAGACAGGAATTACACCGATGACGGGGAGCTTCTATCCCGCAAGTACACGGAGGCTGTTCTCAAAGATCATGAAGAAATTGCACACAGGGCAACCAGGATGGTGAAGGAAAAGGGTATACTAAGTATTCATGGAAAATGGATAGAGATGGATATTGATACCCTGTGCATTCATGGAGACAATGCGGAAAGTATTGAGGCAGCGAAAATAATTTATGATTTTGTTGCCAGAGAAAATATAGAAATACAACCCCTTTGTAAGATTGCGTGATGTATATGGATTACTCAAGGTATGGTGAAAGTGGCATAAGGATACTCTTTGGTAATACCATCGACCTCGAGACCAGTAAAGAAATTCGGAAATTTTACCTCTTTCTGAAATCGTTGCAACGACCTGACGTTATTGACATTATTCCGTCTTTCAGATCATGCCTTATCCATTTCAACAACCGACGTACTTCATATGATGACTTTATCTCCTTCCTTATGGACAAAGCAGGGGAGATTGCCTTAATTAAAGTTCCTGAGCCAAGGTCCCATGAAATCCCTGTTCAATACGGCGGTGAATATGGTCCGGATATGGAGTTTGTCTGCTCCTATTCGGGGCTGAACGAGGAAGAAGTGATAGAGATCCATACATCGACAGTATATACCGTATTTGCTGTCGGTTTCATGCCGGGATTTCCTTACATGGGAACCTTAGACAAAAGAATATTCGTACCCAGGCTAGAAACGCCACGCCTCAAAGTGCCGGAAGGATCTGTGGGATTGGCCCAATTACAAACAGGTATTTACTCGTTTGAGTCTCCAGCGGGATGGAGAATTATCGGAAAAACTAGCATACAACTGTTTAATCCGATGGAGGAGCCTTATAGTCTCCTCCGGATGGGTGACTTGGTGAGGTTTATCCCGGTATGATAGAGATTATAAACCCTGCATGGTTTTCAATAGTTGTTGATAGAGGAAGATGCAGCTATGCCGATGTGGGGGTGCCCGGTTCTGCTGCCCTGGATCAATTTGCTTATAACCTTCTCAACTACCTTGTTGGTAATGAAACCGGTGCACCCGTTTTTGAAGTTATGGGGAACGAGTTCAGCATAAGTCTAAACAGTGAAATGACATGTGCAATAACCGGTGCCCAGGTAACAGCCTACATTGATAATAAACCGATAACGCCATGGGTATCATTTACTGCACACAAAGGAAGTACCCTTCAGGTGAAAGAAGTATTAGAGGGCTTTCGCTACTATGTGGGTTTTTCTGGTCTCATGGAGGTAGACAGGGTAATAGGCAGTTATTCAACGAACCTCGAATGCAGATTTGGTGGTTTTCGCGGAAGACCCCTCATAAAAGGTGACAGAATTGTCCTTAAAGAGCCTAAGGTTATTGGGGAAAGATTTGTACCTGGAGAAGTGGTACCATTCATGGAGCCTCCCCATGTTTTGCGGATCCTCCAGGGGCCCGAATCACACTACTTTACCCCAGAAACTATCCATAGATTGTTTGAAAAAAAGGAACACTCGTGGCATATAGTCTCATCAAAATCAAATAGAACAGGCATCAGGCTCGAAGGCAAACCTCTTCTCTTTAAAAAGGGGATGGATAAAAGCATTATCTCAGAAGGTATTTTGCCGGGCACCATTCAGATTCCTGGCGACGGTTTACCAATTTTAACGCTCAATGAACGTACTATTGGCGGGTACGCGCGACTTGGGATAGTTGCAAAGGTTGACCAAGACCGTCTTGCGCACTTAAAGCCAAAGGACAAGGTACTTTTTCAGTTGATTGGGGTTGATGAGGCAGAGAGATTATGGCAACAGAAGGTAGAGTTGTTTTACCGTACGTTACCACAATAATACATAATGTATTTATAAAGTAATTTCGTTCAGTTTCAACATAATAAATCTTTTAGGAGGGAAGGATGACGATGAGCAAGAAACTGGTTCTTTTTGTCTTTGTATTATTCTTATCAATAGCAACACTGACCTCAACCCTTTTTGCTGCTGAGAAAGAAATCAAGATCGGGGTACTTTACCCGTTATCAGGTGCGGCTGCAACAATTGGCCGGGATCTCCAGAGGGCCGCCGAACTCACTGCCGAGATTATTAATAACAAGACACCAGGTGTGGAAATGCCAATGGCCCAGTGCGGAGGCATTCCTAATCTCGGTGGGGCAAAAATCAAATTGATTTTTGTCGATCACAGAGGAGAACCTGACCGAGGTGCAGACCCTGCAAAACGACTTATCCTTGACGTGCAGACCTGCAGGTATTTTTCTCGGGCCCATGGTGGTAACTATGAGGCCTATTCCGCCAGTAAAAATTGTTAAGGCAGTCCAGATAACATCCCGGCATACATTCGTCCATGGAGGGCCTATACATATTGGCGATCCTAACATTGTTGGAATCAAGAATCTTGGAAAACCGGATTTTGGCGACTCAGTGACAATAGAAAAGGGGGAGGTTCCTGTTTTCTGGGCCTGCGGAGTGACCCCTCAGGCAGTAGCGATGGCTGCCAAACCTGAAATATGTATTACCCACGCACCCGGCCACATGTTTATCAACCTGATATTCTCAACGAAGAATTAGCCACAACATAATAGGAAATAGGTAAGAGGT
>Ga0351899_1121_pt1 | contig 18063 bp, 14 predicted proteins | sample BONcelHT113001C6_FD_206833 | JGI IMG/M metagenome (GOLD analysis project Ga0351899, IMG submission 206833) | Enriched cells from coal bed in the Powder River Basin, Montana, United States - BONCAT cells T11 rep1 HSBNCT.T11.300.1.C6 ... | reverse complement strand
ACCCTCCTTATCAGTCATATCCTTATGAGTGTTTCCAGAACGTTATCTTACTTGGAACTGATAAACTGAGGGCGATACTCAGAAATAAACCGTATGATTTCATGCAAAATCAGCAAGCTCATGGGATTCACGTACGCTATGTGGACGATAAACATAGTTATCATTTCGCAATCATTCCCGCTTTTCCTTCACATCCTCCGCAACAATCTCACACTAGGTAAAAAATGGCGCATGCAGAAAAAGCCTATGACCTGTTCGGGGTAGGACAGGTCAATCGCTTGATAGAAAGGGCATCAATCGAGTATTCACTTTTTTATCGACAACTTGACAGGAATGCTCATCATTACACATGGGCTGTGAACTAGCCCCCCCGGGATTAAACAGGAGAACTGAGCTGGGTGCAAAAATGCACCCACCCGAGCTTTTGTGTAAGAGTGTCTAGCTAATGGTAATATTTGGATTGCAACTATCTTAAAAAACAATCTTCAAGGCCATAGCACCAAACCAAAAAATCGCTTAAACCCTTACAAATCAACGCTTTCCACCCATGCAAAAAGGACGCCAACCTCGTATCGAGATTGACGTCCTTTTATGGAAAATGCTTATACTGTTAATACAATCAGAGGTAGGTGCACTCTGAAACGGTGAATCGTGTAAGGGTGGAGCTAGTCTTATGCTTCTACGGCGTAGCGGGGCTACGTCGAGCCTTCGCGACGAAGTCAGAGGCCAAAAGCGTCGCGAGATAGTAGTGTTAAGGTTTTGAAATAGTATCAGGGGCTCCGGCTTACAAAGCAAACCGGAGCCCCTGCCGTGTGTGCCATAGCACGCGGGCTGCTGCTTATCCAACGGGGCATAAGGCAACGGCTTTGCGTGATGGCGTTTTCATCGGTGAATGTCGTTACTGCTTGACGATCAGCTTCAGCGGGATGTTCACCAGCGGCTCAAGGGTTTCGCCACCCAGGTACTTCACCGCGTTTTCCAGCGCAATCTGAATCTGCACGTCGGGCTGCTGCTGCACGGTTGCGGCCATCTCGCCGCTTTCCACGGCGGCCAGCGCGTCGTCCGTCGCATCGATGCCATAGATCTTGATCTCCGCACTGCGGCCGGCGGCGGCTACGGCGCGCACCGCGCCCAGCGCCATTTCGTCGTTATGGGCGTAGATGGCGTTGAGCTCCGGGTTGGCCTGCAGGACGTCCTCCGTCACCGTTGCGCCTTCTTCGCGGGAATAGTTGGCAGTCAGCGAGGAAACCACCTCGATGCCGGTGCCTTCCAACGCAGCTACGAAGCCTTCCTCGCGGTCGATGGCGGAGCTGGAGCCGGCTATGCCTTCCAGAATGGCGACCTTACCCTTGCCGTCCAGATCCTTGATCACTTGCTCGGCATCCAGCCGACCCGCTTCCTTGTTATCGATGTCCAGGTGCTGCACGACGGTTCCGCTGTTGGAGGCGCGGGTTACGGTGATCACGGGTATGTTCGCCTCATTGCAGGCGACCACCGAGGTGCCCACCGCGTCCGAGTCCACGGGGTTGATGATCATCAGGTTTACGCCGCGGGTGATCAGGTCCTCGATCTGCGAGGCCTGCGTTTCGGCGCTGTCCTGCGCGTCCAGCACTACCAGTGTCACGCCCATTTCAGCGGCCTTGGCTTCCGCCGCGTCCTTCATGGTCACGAAGAACGGGTTCGCCAACGTGGACACGGCAAAGCCGATCGTGTACGCCTGCGTCTGGGCACCGGCCACCGTCATGGGGATCAGCGCGAGGGACAGGGCCAGCAGGGTTACCAGGATTTTGCGTAGCATAGTGTTGTCCTCCTTACCTATTTTGTACCTTTATTCCGCTTAATCACCACCGCGAGGATGATGATTATGCCCTTGACAATCTCCTGATAGTAGGAGTTAACGTTGAGCAGGTTGAGCCCGTTGTTGATGACGCCGATGGTCATGCTGCCCAGCAAAGTGCCCACCACCGTGCCAATGCCGCCGGAGAGGGCTGCACCGCCCAGAATCACGCCGCTGAGCACGTCCATCTCCAACCCCGCATTGGCCGTAGGCTGCGCGGAGAGCAGTTTGCTGGCGGTGATCAGCCCGCCAATAGCGCACATCAGTCCGGCCGCTACAAACACAAACACGCGGTAGCGGTCTATCGGAATGGCCGAGAGCCTGGCAGCCTCGCGGTTGGCACCGATCGCCTTGATGTAGGTGCCGTGTTTGGTGCGCTGCAACAGTACATAGAACACAGCCACCAGCAACAGCGATACCACGGTTGCTACTGGGATAACATGCAGCATGTAGCCCGCGCCCAGCATGGCGAAGGATTCGGGCAGGCTGGAGATCGGCTTACCGTTTGTCCACACCATGCACACGCCGCGCAGGATGCCCATGGTCGCCAGCGTAACGATGAAGGAGGGGATGCGCGCATAGACGACCAGCGTTCCATTGATCAGCCCCACCAGCAACCCGATGGCAACAGCCATGACAATGCCCAGCCACACGGAGCCGCTCGTTTTCATGCCCCACGCGGCAGCCACGCCGCACAGTGCGGCGGTCGAACCCACGGAAAGGTCGATCTCCCCCGACAGCACCACGCACAGCATGCCCATGGCAACGGTGAGCACGATGGACACCTGCCGCGTGATGTTGAGCAGGTTGCGCTCCACCAGAAAGAACGGGGTCACATTGGCAAACGCGACGCACAGCAGCAGCAGGATCACCAGCAGCCCTAGCTCGCCCCGCAGGAACCGGGCAAACCGCTGCCCGATGGTTTTGGTCGTATCATGCATATGTTTCCGCCCCCATAGCCAGCGTGAGCAGGCTTTCCGCCGTAGCGTGCAGCGCCGTGTCCTCCCCGGCGATCCTGCCCTTACAAAGCACAAATATTCGGTCGCAGATGCCCAGCAACTCCTCCATCTCCGAGGAGAACACCAGCACACTGTTGCCCTCCTCCGCCATCTGGACGATCAGCCGGTAGATTTCCGCCTTGGCGCCGATGTCGATGCCGCGCGTGGGCTCGTCCAGCAAAATCAGCTCCGGCTTGGCCGTCAGCCATTTGCCCAGCGCTACCTTCTGCTGGTTGCCGCCGGACAGGTTGCCTGCCAGCATGCGCACATTCATGGGCTGCAGGCACATCCGCGCGCCGATGTCGCTGGCAATCGCGTGCTTTTTGCGCCTGTCCAGCAGGCCTAGCCGGTTCTGCGTCTGCTCAATATGGGGGAGCACGATGTTGTTCTCCACACTGTCGCCCAAAATGAGCCCCTGTGTTTTCCGATCCTCCGGAATATAGGCAATGCGATGGCCGCGTGTGTCGTGTGGGCTGTGCAGCCGTATCGGCCTGTCGTGCATCCGCAGCTCACCGCCGGTTCTGCGCGAAGCGCCAAACAGGCTGCCCGCCAGCTCGCTCTTGCCCGCGCCTACGATGCCCGTGAAGCCGACGATTTCACCCCGGTGCACCGCAAAGGATACCGGCTCGCGCATGGCGGTAGTCTGGTATTGCCTGGCTTCCAGCACGACGGGGTCACCGGTACGGTCTGCCGAGGGGCGAAACCGCTCTCCGGTCACGGTGTGGCCAATCATGGCCCGCACCAGATCCTGCACCGTCGCGGTGCCGATCTCAAAGCGCCCCGCGTTGCGCCCGTCCCGAAACACGGTTGCCCGGTCACAGCACTGGAAAACCTCATCCAGGTAGTGGGAGATGTAGATCATGGTCACATTTTTCTGCTTGAGGCTTTGCATTATACTGAAGAGGGTGTCGATCTCCGCGCGGCTCATGCCGGTGGTCGGCTCGTCCAGCAGCAAAATTTCCGCGTTGATCGCCAGCGCCTTGACGATTTCGATCACCCGCTTTTGCCCTAGGCCTAGGTCACTTACCATCGCGCGGGAGGAGATGGCGATGCCGAAGCGTTTCAAAAAGGCGTCGCTGTCCCGGTAGAGCTGGCGGAGCCGCTTGATGCCTAGCGGTGTGGCAACCGGCTCGTTGCCAAGGAATATGTTCTCGGCGACGGTCAGGCTGTCAATCAGGCTCAGCTCCTGATATATCGCCCCGATGCCCTTGCGGCGTGCGTCAATCGGGTCGGATATCGTGACGGGTTGCCCCCGCAGCAGGATTTCGCCGTCATCGGGGCGATGGACGCCGGTCAACACCTTGATGAGCGTGGATTTACCCGCGCCGTTTTCGCCAAGCAGCGCGTGCACTTCGCCCCGACGCAGCGCAAAATCAACGCCCTTGAGTGCGTGCACGCCGCCGAAACACTTCTGGATGCCTTGCAGGTGAAGGATCAGCGCTTCGTCCATCGTAGACTGCGCCATCACAGGACCACCTCCACCTCACCCAACGAAGGGATGGACGACTGCGCACCCTTGCGTGTGGTGCTTAGTGCCGCGGCGGTATTGGCAAAGCGCAAGCCGTCCTTAACGGACAGACCGCGGGACAGGGCCGCCGCGAACGCGCCCAGAAAGACATCCCCTGCGGCGGTGGAATCGATAGCGTTCACCTTCACGGGCCGCAGCACCAGCGGCTTTCCATCAATCACGGTGTAGGCGCCTTTGTCCGACATGGAGATGATTGGCGTACGAATGCCCAGCAGGGAAAGCTGTTCGCAGGCCTTAGCCGCGCTGCGCATGTCGGTCACGGCAATGCCGCTGAGCGCCTCGGCCTCGGTTTCGTTGGGTTTGGCATAGTCGATCATGCGGCAGATTTCGGGCGGTAGGCCGCCTGTCGGAACGGGCGACGGGTCGATGATAACCGTCATGCCCCGCTGCCGGGCGATGCGGATCGCTTCATACACGGTCTCCAGTTGAATCTCCATGGTGATCAGCAGGATATCGCAGCCCTCAAACACCGCCTGGTTCGCGCGCACATCCGCCGCTGTCAGCCGGGCGTTTGCACCCGCCGTAAAGGAGATGGAGTTGCGCCCTTCCGCGTCCACACGGATCATCGCAACACCCGCCGTGTCGCCCGACACGCTGATCACATGGCGCATATCCACGCCGCGTCGTTTGAGCTCCGCGGTCAGCTGCGCGCTGAACGCGTCGTCGCCCAGCTTGGTGAAGTAGCGCACGTCGCCGCCCAGCGTGGCAGCAACAGCCGCCTGATTGCCGCCCTTGCCGCCCGGGTAGGTGGCAAAGTTGTCGGTTACGACGCTTTCACCCACGGCGGGCATTTTGTCCATGAACATCACTAGGTCGATGTTGATGCTACCCATGCAGAGTATCCGTTTGTTCATGGGGCCAGCTCCTTTCGCAGGGTTTCCACCGCCATCATGAAGGCGCGTGCGCGCTGCGTATCCACCGGGTTCTTCCAGTGGCCGTCCCGCTTGAAGTGGCTGCCCACAATGGCGCCGTCCGCGTAGCGCAGCAATTCGGCGGCGTTTTCGCATGTGGTGCCGCTGCCCAGCAGTATGGGCAGGCAGACGCGCTGCTTGCAGGCGACGATGCGCTCCACCGTCGGCGGTGTGCCGGTGTCAAAGCCGGTTACGATCACGGCGTCGCCGTCCTGCGCCTCCACATCCATCGCCTGTTCCTCCACGCTGCGGTCATGGATGATGTAATGGCTGCCGTGCTTGACATTCACATCGCACAGGCAGGCGACATCACCCGCCTGCAACCCCTTACGCATGCGCGACACGCGCCCGCCAATGGCCTCGGTATAGCCCGACTGGCTGATGAACGCGTTGCACCACTCAAACACGCGTATCCAGCGCGCGCCGCCCGCCACGGCTGCGGCAAGGGCAAGGTCGCCCGCGTTCATGTGGCATTCCGCGCCGACGGGCACCTGCACGCTTCGGGCCACCTCATATACGCCCACAGCAAGCGCCGCGACGGTTTCCGGCCCGATGTCCGCGCTCCGCAGATAGGGGATGTCCCACATGTTCTCCACCTGTAAACCGTCCACACCGGCATCCTCCAATTGGAGCGCCTCATCGCGGGCGATTTGCAGGATCCGTTTCATGTCCATTGTTGCCGGGTCGTACAGCGGCGAACCCGGCAACGGGCGTAAATGTACCATGCCAATTACTGGCTTGGGTTTGGGGAAAATACGGCTGATGCGATCCATAGACCCTCCTGCATTCGAGTTGCCGGGGAAAGCCGCTACGGGCGGCGCGTGGTCAGGCGGCTAGAAATCAACGCCCGCGACCAGCATGATGTAATTATACGGGCACCGCTCGCCCGTGCGCACAAACACCTTGACCTCATCGCCGCGCAAACCGCCGTTGAGCCAAAGGTCCTTCATCTGCGGGTGCGGTATGGTCTTCTCGATCAGCGCGTTCCCCTTGTTCTTCTCCGCGTCCAGTATGGCGCGCAGTTCCCCGTATACCTTGGGGCTGACGGATTTGGTCTCCTCGGTCACGATATAGCTTTCAATTACCAGTTCCGCCAGCACGGCCTTCACCACATCGGCCACCTTGGGCACGCCCTCGCATACGGCCAGGTCGATGCAGGTGGTCTTGTCATGCCGGGGGAAAGGGCACCCGATGTCGCCGATCAGGATCATGTCGCCGTGGCCCATTTTGGCTACTGCCTTTGCCAGCTCCGCATGGTAGATGCCGCTCTTTTTCATGGGATTTGCTCCTTCTGTTTACTTGAATTTTCCAGTATATTTAAACGTTTTACTGGCGGGTATGAACATCCGTTTCACGCGGGGTTTCAGGCTGGCAGGCCGCGGGATGACTGCGCCACGGGTTGTGCCGCGTTGCGCGGCAACTGCCTGTCTGTAAAGCCCCTGCCTGCCGACACGCTGCGCGCGGCTGTGGCATCCCGCCCCGCTCGCGCCCAGCGCGGCCAACGGCACGGTCTGACGTCAATGTTGCCCGTTCAACAGGATTTGCGCACCATCAGTGCGGAGCGCAGCGCGACGGAGAACCCGAGCAGGTTCCGCCTGCGCTCCAGCGCGTCCAGCATCAGGTTGGCCGCGTTCCCGGCCATTTCGCGGATCGGGTTCTCCACCGTTGTCAGTTTGGGGTAAAGAAAGCTGGAAAAGTAGATGTTGTCATACCCGACGATGCCCATGTCCCGCGGCATTTTCAACTTCTTTTCCTTGATGGCTTCCATCGCACCCCACGCCATGATATCGCTGCCAACGAAGGCCGCCGCGGGCTGCCCCTTGGGCTCGTAACCCTTCAGCGCCTTTTGCATCAGTTCAAACCCTGAGTCAAAGGTAAAATCGCCGTAGTACACCTGACAGGCCTCATCCGGCATGCCGTGGTGCTTCAGGGTTTCAGTAAACCCGGCCAGCCGTGCCTGCGCGTTGGCCACCAGCTGCACGGGCCCCGCCATGCAGTAGAAGCGCCGGTATCCCTTGCCGATCAGGTAATCCGCCACTGACGCGGCACCCCGGTAATTATCGGCATACACGAAAGCCACGTTGCGCTCGGTCTTCAGTGGCGGTCTGTCCACCACCACCAGCGGGATATCCACCATGGCCAGCAGGTCGTGGATGTCCGTGCGCGGCGCGATGTCGATGATGCCGTCGACCTGTGTGTTCAGCATCCCCTGAATGTTTTTCTGCTCGTTCTCCAGCTTGTTATCCGAGTCGTATAGCACAATCTGGTAGCCTTCGCTGGCTGCGACATTCTGGATCACCTTCACACCCTCGCTGAAGAACGGGTTGGTAATGTCCGGCACATGAACGCCAAGGATGTGCGAGCGGTTGGTTTTCAGGCTTCGCGCGTATACGTTCGGGCGATAGCCCAGCTCGTTGATGGCCTGATAAACGCGCTGTTCCAAATCCGCGCTGACGAATTTATTCTGCGTCAGCACGTTTGAAACCGTGGCGGTGGATACGCCCGCATGCCGTGCGATATCCTTGATCGTTATGTTCATAGCGCATTTCCCATCAGTTAATCGTGTTACTGGCGTCATGGTAACACGGTTTATTTCATTTGTCAACGGTTTTTTTGAACGTTACGGGTCACTCACTGTCGGTGCTCCAGTTAAACACAAAGTTAGCTCCATGCGCAGTCCGGCGAGGGCGGAAGGTTTCACATGCAGGCGGCGCTCGTCCGCCTCGCGGCGCGACGCATGATCCCCGGGGCTTCATTCACCCGCCCGCTCGTGGGCAGGGCATTAAGCCGCCGCGACGTGCCGGCTCAGGGTTCCTGTACCAGTGCCAACTCACGCTTCGCAAAACCGGTTAAGATGCTTGCAGTGCGTTGCGCTCACAAGTTACAATTTCAGAAAGAACGGCTGTACATGCACGATAGGACAACTGCATCAGGAGGTAATCAAGATGAAACGAAAGGTCGGTTTGATTGTCGCTGGCTCGTTGCTCATAGTTGCCTTCCCGGCCTTGCCACTGTGGAGACCCAAGCCGCGTCGTCTGAAAAGGGGTTGTCCGATCCCGATTCGTTTCAGCCCCTGTCTATCAAGCTGGCAGAGCATCCAAAGAACTGGTGTGCGCATGAAGCTCACGAATGTCAGCGACACAGCCATTCATTTATTTGGCGTCGCACTTGCCTTCTGGGACAAAAACGACCAGCGGCTGTTTACTTACCCCAATTCATACGCCTTATCTCCAGCTTAACCATCGCATCCATTTGCGACACATACGCCCCTCATATGGCGGTTGCCCCGAAGCCGATTTCACTGTGACGCCATACGGATAGATGATCACTGCAACCATACGTACCAGCGCTTCGCGGTATCTCGGGCCCGGCTGCGGGACGCCTGCCCTTACTGGTCGTCTTCGTCGTCAGGCACTTCTTCGTCCGTTTCATCATCCACGGTTTCATCGTTCCAGTCTTCGGCTACGCTATACTGGGAAGGCGCTTCCCCTTTTAACCGGATGATTGCAACATCATCACCGGTGCCGTCGGGTATCTCCCGCAGCACAGCGCAATCAAAAACCCAGTTATCGCCAAAATCGAATACGAATTTGAACTTCTGGCCAATGCGAAGCACCGTCAAATCATGATCGCAAGTATGCGGAAATTCACTTTCCTCGTCAACTTCCTCCAGATAATAGCAATTACGTTCGCTCCAAGCGCTGTTGTCCATAAAGAATGCGTGCGCATGATCGTTATCAAACTCGAACGCCCAGAGGATGGCATCGGCAAACTCCTCGAGCTTCATTTTCTTTGGCGCTTTCAGATGGCGGTAACATCCGGTTCCCTGTTTGATGGAGATAACAAGAAACCCTTCTGGAAAAAGTCGCTTCTTCTTGGATTGCTTCTTGTGTTTTCCTACAGGGAAGGCAATGACGTCATCGCTCATAGTAAAAATCCCTTTCGCATCATTTTCAGTTTCGCGTTCTCTAGCGGCATCAATTTCTGCACGAAATTCATCTTCCATCGCATGACGTGCAAGCTTTTTTCCTGTTTCCGCAGTTTCCTTTGCCCCCATCATACCTCATTTGATGATGAAATGTCTGTGTTTATTGGGTTTCGCGCGCTTGCAGGAGGCACTATTCTAACGAGCAAGTCGCACCTCCACGGAAGAGAGCCGCAGCTTCTATAATCGAGAAGGCGCGTGACAAGCGTGACTATCGATCGAGTGACAACCCAAATCAAAATCGATGCAACGATGCACAGAAATCAAATTCTAAGGTAGACTAATATTGTTAACCTTTTCAACGTTTTCTAGGAACAGAATGCTCTTTATCTGAACCTCAATGACACGTACGCTTTCATTGGATACCAAATTTGAAAGTTCGTTATGTTTCTTGATAAGCTGATCAAGTATCTTTTTGGAAGTGTTATAGTCATCAACAATAGATGCGACGCCGTGAATTGTCAAAGCTTTTGTTTGGGTTGTCTTATCATCATGAATATCGTCTCTGGTATCAATCAGCAAACTTACATTCTTGTTGTTTACAATATTCAAGTATTTGGAGGTTTCTTTCAGCGTGAGCATATGCATTTTTGTACACTGGTTATCACATATATACAGCATCAGAGATGCATTTGGAATATCATTTTTGCACGTACACAAAACGCATAAGCTGTTATTCAACAACATGTTAATGACGGTAGACTGCATGGTTGATCCCTCACAGTAATTTTCAAACTCGGTCACGTCAAGAATTTTGCGCACATTTGCAGGAACCCGAGCGCCAAGCGGTAGTCGCCAGATGATATTTCCAGATTCCCCGAGCCGAAGCCCCGTGCAGGTCGCCAAGCAGCCACCGCCGCTTGCGGCGGCTTGACCGTGATAGGGGCGGTTCGGAGCGCTATACTTTAGAGGCAACGGGATAAGACCGTCGCTGGATGATATTCCCGAGTTCCCGACGCCGCCCTGTCAACAGCACCCCGAGCCGTCCCTGTCAAGGTTGGCGGCGAGTGAGTGCGTCAGTTGGATGGTAGTCACGCACATGGCGTGCTGTTGCCATTATACAGAGGTGGTGCTGCCGTCCGTGACGGTGGTGCTAAAACGCCGTGCACGTGGTGCTCACGTGGCGGAATCTACACTGGTAAATTCGGCTGGCGGCAGGTATGTTAGTGCACTGTGCGGACGGTACTCATTGTAATCATTTCGCCATCTTTCCAGCTTTTCCTTCGCATCGTCCAGAGACATGAACCAGTTTGTGTTCAGGAACTCTTCCCGGAGGCTGCCATTAGTCTCATTTTCTTTGTTTTACAAGTTTCATCGCAAGTATATCCAGTTCCTCAAGCATCGCTGGACGACGAGGATACCTCGATTTCAACTCGGCAATGACAACATCCGCCTCAGATTTCCCACCAAACTCTACCAGCAGCTTGATATTGCTGCATACATGCTTGTAAAGATCACGATTGTTGGCTTCCGCCGCTTGCTTGCGAATCTCAGCCAAACAAAGAGAATAAACATCCGATGGGTAGTGTGCTGATAGTTGTGATCCGTATGTGAATACGGAGGCGGGATGCAATTTGAGCTCGCCCAGCAATCTAGCCCTTTCATTCTCTTGGGATAGAATGTACATATATGAGTTGTAGGGCAAGCATTGCGCAAGTCGATCCAGAATGTTTGAATATCGTGTGTTCCAAACACCTTTCTCCATAAGTAGCGCCTTAAGTATCGCGTAGTAATGATCGTCGCGTTGATTGTATAGCAAATCCTCGGCTAACGCTGTCTGTTTCTCTTGATCCCCAAATTTGACATACACATCAAAAAGAAGGTTATACCATGCTCGTGTCCAGTGATAACCATATGTGATCGTCGCAATTTTATCGATGCAAAGTTGCTCAGCCAGATTGAAATTACCGTTTTCGACTGCATGCCGGATTGCGATACGGCGTATCCCATCGTATGCCAGATTGGCGGCAATATACTGCTCAGCGGCTTGGCTACCTTCAACAGCTGTTATCGCTGACAAACGGATGAGTCGATCCTGTTCGTGGTACCAAGACGTGTACGCTTGGCTTGTTAGCCTTGCGGCAAAAATATCCAGAACGTCATAAAGCTTATTGACATTGTTGGCCGTAGCGAGTATGGCAATCGGCAAAAGCAGATCATAAGCGAATTCATCACAACGATCAAACGCTTTGTTTTGAGAGTCTTTTAAAGCTTGCAGAAATATGACTTCGGCATCAGTAGATCCATACGCCACCCCGGCGCAAGTTGATTCAAGTACTCTGACAACATCCCTTCGCGTGTCATTGATACCCCCCGCGCTATCGTCGGCAGACCCAACAAGCCTTGCACAATTGACAAGGACGAGCGCCGATATGGAATAGGCATGAATCCAGTCGCCGCTTTCAGCAGCCTGAGCTGCGTCATCCAGTATTGCGATGAACTCATGGCATACCCTAAGACAGCCTCTGTAATCAATAAACCCTCTGTGTGTCGCTTGCCGCTTGGCCGTCGCGATACGCTCCCGCACAATCGACAATGCGGTCTTTAGCTGATCAGATTTCATCGTCATGCGCTCCACCCCGCTTAGCAGCTCCATTATTTACTTGATTTTCACTCAGCCTTATGTATACCGGTACTGTGTGATTGCTGCTTGCCCTCAAACCCATATACCCATCGTCAGATACCCCCCTCTGCTCGAGGAACAAGCAGACAACCGTAGAAACCATCCTGTTCAAACAATCACTCCGGTTCATTCTGATCGCGTAGATGCGCGCTTTGCTCTCGAAGCGCTCCGTAAGCCATTGGCGAAAAATATGAGCATCCCGAATGAGCGGAGGGCGGGCATCGAATCCGTGAGATATGAGCGGTCTGATATGACTATTTTATTGATTTGCCTGCCTTTTCTTCTTAATGATGTAAGACACAATGCCCCATATGCTTGTGACAAAGATGACAACCCCCAATACGACAACGAGTATTCTGCGCCATTGTGCGATTGATGCGTCCGTGATGGTCGAAACGCCCGCCTGCAAGAAACTTACACTAAAGATCACGCCAATGATGGAAAGAACCAGCGCCCAAACCTTGGGCTCCTGCCTTTCGTCGGCATCCCTTCTGTGACCAATCAGGTACCCGATGCCCCGTGTGAGGCCAATGGAGATACCGCCGAACAAAAGCGGGAACACAATGAATCCTGATGCTTTGATATATCCGGCGGAGGCCCTCACGCCGTTTACGTAGGTCACATAAGCGCCTGAGGTGGAATTGGCTGTCAGCATTGCGATTACAGCAACAACGGTTGCAACCACACCGGCGATGACCCCGGCCTTTTCAAGCCAATCATGTTCCAACCGAAAGAAGAACGCATAGAACGTAATGGTAATGGCTATGAGGATAAAATAGGCAGGAATCATACGCGCCCTCCTGTTTGCTTTGATGTAGTATGGGTACATCAACCAATCTCAAACGGTATCTTCGCCGCTTCATTTGCTCACGCGGTTGGCTCCGCCGGATACACAATATCAATGCCGCCGCCCAGGATAAACTTGCGCAGCAGCTTCTGGATGCAGATGTTCACTTGCAGGGCAGACAGCCGCTTGCCCTCCGTCGCCTCGAAGTAGGCCTTTGCCTTGGCCTTATCTACGGTTGCCTGCAAAGCGTCAAAACGGCCGAACTCGTTCAGGTTCTTTTCCGTTACGCCAGCGCGCAGGATTTGCCGCAGCTTGGCTTCGTCCAGCCCCAAGGCGCTTGACAGGCGCGTGATCTGATCGTTCTTGGCCCGCGTCTGATACAGCGTAACATAATCCCGAAAGGTTATTGCGGGGTCTACCTGCACGGCACCGCTCTGCACGTCATGCAGGAAGATGTTTGCATACTTCTGCTCCTCCTGCGTGAGCGACGCGAAGGACTTGTGCAGCTCATCCAGCGCCGCTTCCGCGTCGCCGCCGTTCAAGGCGCGCAGGAACTTCTCAAAGCGCGTGTTCATGTAATTCGCGTCGATCATGCCCGTGTCGATTTCCGTCAGGTAGCCGTCGATTTCGTAGGGTACGTCCCCCGTCAGGCCGGTGGGATCGTCACTATCGCCGCGCAGCTCCTTGTAGCGCAGCGCCAGCACTAAATAGTCATCCTGTGTGAAAGCCACCGTGACGGCAGCCGCGCCGCTGTCGGGCTCAAACGTATACACAGGTTTGTCCCATGCGAAGCCTTGAATCCGCGCCGCTTCCAAAACCCCGTTCAGCTCCTTGAACAGCTTGGCAAACCTGCCTTTCTCCGATGGCTCGGCGGGCAGGCTGGCAAAATCCGGGAACCCGGCCTGCGTAAATACGCGCGCGATTTCGCCATACAGCTCGTTAAGCTTCGTCAGGTTCTCCGGCAGCAGATCGACAAACAGCCCGATGGGCTTATCGCCCGAATACAGCTTCACGGCAAGCTCGATATTCCGCTTCATGGTGTGCGGCCTGCGATAATAACGTATGGTGCCGAAAGGCTTATCGGGGCCGAACAGCCGATTGGTGCGGGAGAACGCCTGTATGATGTTTTCGTACTTCAGCACTTTATCCAGATAGAGGGTGTTGACCCACTTGGAGTCAAAGCCCGTAAGCATCTGATCCACAACAATCAGTAGATCAAGCTCCCGTTCCGGCGTTTGCTCCACGCGCTGATAGGGATCCTTGTGCGCAAGGCGCGCAGAAACGTCCTTCTTGAAACGGGCGTGGCCCGCGATGTCGAAAGCCTGCCCATAGCGGCGGTTGTAATCCGTCAAAATCTCAACCAACCCATCCTCCTTGCCCAAGCCATTGCCGTTGTTATCAATGTTGGGGTCAAACAGGGCGGTTATCGAAAGCGTGCTGCCCATGGCCTTGAACAGCCTGTAATACGCGATGGCTTCCGCAATGCTGCTTGTCGCGAAAATGGCATGAAACTTGCTGTTGCGGCTCAGCCGCACCCAACCGCGCAGGATATCCTCCACCACAAGCCTGCGGTGCTGCTCCGTTTCGTACTGCGCATCGGGCAGCTCATCCTCAATGCCCCTGACGTACGTACCATCCTCCTGCGCATAGCCCGCCATGGGCACCAGCGCGGCTTTCATATAGCGGTTGTATACGGCGGCCTTTGCGGGGCTACCCAGCGCCTGCGCGATATCCCTGGCTTTGGCTTTATGTAGCGCCACGGCCAGCCGCACGTCGCTGTCCCGAAAGGTGGCAACCATGCAGGGGTCAAACCCAAGCACATTATGGTCGCGGATGCCGTCGGCAATGCTGTAGCGGTGCAGCTCGTTGCCGAAAACGGTGGACGTGGTGCTCATTTTCTTGCGGTTTTCCGTGTGGATGGGCGTGCCCGTAAAGCCGAATAAAATGGCGGCAGGGAAGGTTTCCTTGATAACACGCAGCATTTCGCCGAACGTGTCACGGTGCGCCTCGTCCACGATGATCACAATGCGTTTGCGGTTGATCAGGGCGATGTCGTGGGCGCGGCGCGCGCCAAGTTCATCCTTGATGTTGCTCATCTTCTGGATGGAGGTCACAATCAGCGCATCCGCGGGGTCGGCGCTTTTAAGCCGGGTCACCAGCATGTCGGTGTTTTCGGTTTCCTGCACATCCTCGTTTTCATCGGCAAAGCCGCGGTACTCACGCGCGGATTGTGTGCCCAGCTCGATGCGGTCGATCAGGAACACCACCTTGTCCGCGTCCTTAGAGCCGGAAATGAGCTGCGCGGACTTGAAGCTGGTCATGGTTTTGCCGGAGCCGGTTGTGTGCCAGATGTAGCCGCCCATCTGGTGCCTGCCGTGCCAGTCCGTTTTGGCGACGCGGTCGGAAATGGCGTTGGCGGCATAGTACTGATAGCTGCGCATCACCTTGAGGATACCGTCCGAATTGTCCGCGACGGTATAGAAGCCGATCATCTGGTGCGCCATGGGGATGGACAGCAGCGAGCCCGCCACCGCCTGCCAATGGTTGATCGGCTCGTTGTTGAAATCCGCCCAATGAAAGTAGTAATCCTGATTGAAGCGCCCATCCGGCCCGGGGTTGGCGAAATACACGGTTTCCTCCGGCTGCATGGCCACAAAAACCTGCACCAGCGCAAACAGGCCGCTGAACATGCCCTCGCCCGCGTATTTCTCAATCTGGTTGCACGCCTGGCTCACGGGCACGCCGCCGCGTTTCAGCTCAATGTGGATCACGGGCATCCCGTTGATCAGCAGCAGCACATCGCCCCGCCTGTCCTGCGCCACGCCGGTTTTGCGGGCAAACTGCGGCTGCCGCACGATCTGGTAGCGGCTTTGCCCGGCGGCGATCTCGTGCCGGTCATAGATTTTCAGGCTTACCTCGCGGCCTAAGTGCAGCGTGTCGGCAGGGTTATCCCGCTTGATGGACACGGTTTTGCCGTTGATAAAGCCGTTCAGCTTCAGCGGCGTGCCCAATGCGACAATCTGCTCCACAATCTGCTGCATTTCGCCATCGGTAAGCGGCGCGTCGTTCAGGCGGTCAATGCCGCGGTTATTGTCAAACAGGATGGCTGCCCAGTTGCGCAACAGCTGCGCCTCCGTGGGGCAGGTAAGCACGGCGGACTCCCACCCCTTGTGGGTGAGCACCTCGATCAGGGCGGCTTCAAAGCCGGTTTCCGTGTGATCGGTCATACAATGTTTTTCCTTTCCGCAGCGGGCAGGGTCAGGCTATACGAACATTTTTTCCAGGAAGGCTTTTTTGAGGGTTTTAAGCTTGTCGAGCGCGCGCTGTTCAAGGGTGATGAGGTGGCCGAGGGTGCCAAAATACTCAATAATGCGGTCTTGCTCCATAATAGAAGGAATGGTGACAATACGCTTCTTCCAATCCTCAACATTAAAAACCATTTTCTCGATATCGACGCCATAAGAGCTTAGAAAGAACATTTGGTACATTTCAACTCGTTTTGACATAAGAGCCCAGAATTTGGATGAGACAGCATTGTTGCCACAGACAATCAAGTATTCGTTGGAAACTACAGATTTGTCAAGGCTTTCTGGCACCAGTCCATTACCACCATGTATAACTTGACGTTTTGAGATAATAAAGTCACCTTTTCTTATCTCATAGTAGTTCTTTACTAGAATATCCTTCCCTCTGAGGAAGCCGCGAGATACTAGACCTTCATTACGACGCTTAACGGTGACAAGCTGGTAAACCTCATAATCCTTAATTATGATCGAGCGTTCAACATCAGTGACAACATCGCCAACCTTCCGCTTTTCCCAAGCATCCGTAAACCCAGCAAAACGGATTTCCGGAAAACAACTGCCATTTTTAGGGAACATTTTCTCGAGCATCGCCTTTTTGATGCAAACGAGCTTGTCATATTTGCGCTGGTGAAGGGTGATAAGGGTGTCGATCTGAGCAAAGAACGCCCCGATTCGTTTTTGCTCATGTGTTTTCGGTGTCAGAATATCAATCTCGTTTATCGCAGTTTTGGACAGGCTCGGAACTCCTGTAGACTCATCTTTCTTTTTCCAATCAATGTTCTGAAATACATCAAATATGAAATTCAAGTCATTAGCATCTCTTGGAACAGTGTAAAACAACGTATCTACAGTCCAAAAAGGTGCTTTCAAGATATAGGGCTTATCGATCGAACCTTTTCTACCAATTCCGACGGCATCCTCTGCATACGATAATGCTTCATTAACACTTAGCATATATCCGCCTGTTCCATAGACCGGAATAGAGCCTTCTTGAAGATGTTTATAGTCCTTACCACTGCGAACATCAACCACATCCCCCAGCTTCCGCCATTCCCAATCCCCCGTAAACCCCTTAAACCGAATCGTGGGCTTTCTGCGCTCCTCACTCATGTTTGCCACCCAGCAGCAACGCCCTGAATTCTTCCAGCCCCTGCTTATCAAACGGGCTGCCTTCCAGCTCGCCCAGCATCGCGGCCAGCGCCTTTTCCGTTTCGCGTATCTCCGTTTCCACGGCTTCAAAGGTGGTGGCATATTTCTCCGCAAGCGCCTGCACGGCGGTTTCCAGCGTTTGCAGCACCCTGCTGGGCAGGCTGTGGATGCTTTCCACCAGCGGCGCAATCCATTTGCGTTCAAGCAAAAGCGCGGCCTGCGCCTCGGTGAGCGCCTCAAGGGTCGCCTTGGTTTTCAGATGCAAAGCGGCTTCATCCGCCTTGATGTGGGCTTTGAGGGTCTTTTCCTCGGTTAGCAGCGCGGCGGCGGTCAGGATGCGAGCCTCAAAGCTGTCCTGCGGGTACGCGCCTGCGGGGCGCTCGGCCGTAAGCAGCTTTGCCGTTTTGAGCACGGCGGCTGGCACAAAGCCATCCTTGCTGTCGTTTACCGTTTCGCCGTCCTTTTCTTCCTCGGGCATCGCATCCAGCAGCTCGGCCTGCTGCGCGGTGATATCCGCAAGGCGGCTTTCTTTGGCTTGCAGCGCGTCCGTTTCCGTTTTCAGCAGCGTTTCCTGCACCAGCGCAAAGGGGATGATGCGCCCCATCCAGCCCTCCTGCACCTCCTGATCCTTGCCATCCTTCTTTTTGAGCACCATGCGCGGGTCTACCCGGCGGATGGCCTCACGCCCTTCGGTCTGGATGATTTCCAGATCGACCGAAATCTTGGCCCATTCATCGTCCAACAGCTGATAGGCTTCGTAGGGGTCAATGAGCGGCACGGACGCAAGGCGGCTGAAAATATCTGCGCTTAAGATGGCTTCTTCCTTGGACAGGGCGAGCGTTTCCATGCCTTCCATCAGCCGCGTTTGAAGCGTGCCCTGCCAGCCTTCAAAGGCTTTGGCAAACTGCGCGCGAAAGGCGGCCACGGCCGCGTGCCCGCG
>Ga0351899_1118_pt1 | contig 18568 bp, 25 predicted proteins | sample BONcelHT113001C6_FD_206833 | JGI IMG/M metagenome (GOLD analysis project Ga0351899, IMG submission 206833) | Enriched cells from coal bed in the Powder River Basin, Montana, United States - BONCAT cells T11 rep1 HSBNCT.T11.300.1.C6 ... | reverse complement strand
CAGCGAGCACTCATGGATGCAGCCGATGCAATAGTAGTAGCTCAGCAGGCTCTTGCCGCAGATGCATTGGAGTCTGAGGAATATTACCGGGGAGTTGCTGATGGATGGCAGGCCCAGTATGAGGCTGCCTTAGACGCGATCGCAGAATACCAGGCAATCCAGGCCGAACAGCGAGCCCTCATGGATGCAGCCGATGCAATAGTAGTAGCTCAGCAGGCTCTTGCGGCAGATGCATTTGAGTCTGAGGAATACTATCTCGATTTAGCTGCTGGATGGCAAGCAGAATCTGACGAAACAATGCTTCTGATAGCTGAGTATGAGGACATCCAGGCAGAACAGCAGGAACTGATGGCGGAGTATCTCGACATAGCAGAAGAGGCTCAGGGAGAAGCAGAAGCAGCCTATGCTGAATATCAAGATTACTGTGATCTAGCCGACGACTGGACCGCATTAGCAGAAGAAGCAAATGCAACTGCTTCAGAGTATGAAGATATTCAGGCAGAACAGCAAGCAATCATGACAGAATCAGAAGATATTGCAAATGATGCATTAGATGAAGCAGAGGCAGCATATGCAGAATCCGCATCTTGGCTGGATCTATGCAATGATTGGCTTGACCTGGCAGAAGAAGCAGCAATTTTGGCATCTCTGTATGAGGACATCCAGGCAGAGCAGCAAGAACTGATGGACGAATATCTCAACATAGCAGAAGAGGCTCAGGGAGAGGCAGATGCAGCTTATATTGCATATAATGAATACTGCAATCTTGCAGCAGATTGGATAACATTAGCAGAAGAAGCAAATGCAACGGCTTCAGAGTGCGAAGATATCCAGGCCGAGCAATGGGATATAATGGTAGAGTGCAGTGCGATTGCAAACGAGGCACTAGATGAAGCAGAAGCGGCCTATCTGGAGGCTAACGATTACCAGGACTTGGGCGATGAGAATTACGACCTGGGGATGGAATGGGCTGCACTCGGGGATGAGTATTATGAGGACGGGCAATACGATGAAGCAGATGAATGCTATTTAGAAGCCGAGCAGTGCTTTGATCTTGCAATAGAATGTTATGATAATCGAGATTTTTACAATGATTTAGGAAACCAGGCCATACAAATTGCAGAAAGTGCATTAGCGGAGTACGATGCCGCTGCTGTGATATATAACGCACACGACCCGACTTCACTTTACGCAGATGCTGCAATCTATTTAGAAAATGCGAATGCCTGCCTGGATCAAGCCGAATATTATGAGGGCCTGGGCCTGGAAGCAACGGCAATAGTAAATGAGGCGATGGATAATTACGATGCAGCAGAAGCAATATACAACGCATACGACCCGGCTCCACTTTATGCAGATCAGGCAACATATACCCAAAATGCAAGCGACTGCATGGGCCAGGTAGACTATTATTTTGCATTGGGCAATGAAGCTACACAAATTGCAGAAGATGCATTAAATGAGTACAATTCAGCAGAATCAATATACAATGCATACGACCCGACTTCACTTTACGCAGATGCTGCAACCTATTTAGAAAATGCGAATGCCTGCCTGGATCAAGCCGAATATTACGATGGCCTGGAAGCAATGGCAATAGTAAATGAGGCGATGGATAATTATGATGCGGCTGAAGCAATCTATGATGCCCACGGCACAACACAGCTACAGGCAGATGCAGCAACCTACCTTCAAAATGCCCAGAACGCCGCCGCAGAAGCTGATGCTTATCATGAAGATTACCTGGACGCCCTCCAGGCTGCACAAAATGCCATGGAGGACTATATCAGGGCAGAATCAATCTATGATGCCCACGACACGACAGAGCTACAAGCAGATGCAGCAACCTACCTTCAAAATGCCCAGAACGCCGCCGCAGAAGCTGATGCTTATCATTTAGCTTACCTGGCTGCCCTCCAGGCTGCACAAAATGCCATGGAGGACTATATCAGGGCAGAATCAATCTATGATGCCCACGACACAACACAGCTACAGGCAGATGCAGCAACCTACCTTCAAAATGCCCGGAACGCCGCCGCAGAAGCTGATGCTTATCACGAAGATTACCTAGACGCCCTCCAGGCTGCACAGAATGCCATGGAGGAATATATCAAAGCTGAGTACTACTTCGACGCAGCATTGGACTCACTGGGCATCAAAGAACAATCAGATACTTACTCAAAATGTCTTGAATATCCAATAACAGAAGAGGTTGTTAGCAATTACAACGCAATATGGATAGGTGACTGAGGATGGGAAAAAGAAAAGAAAAACTGGATGCAATGAAAGAAAAGATAAAAATGAACCGGGAGAAATTGGCTAAGATCACAGAACGCCCACCAAACGAAAAAATACCAAAACTGGCCAAACGAAAAGAAGAGTTGACAAAACGAAAAGAAGAGCTCAAGAAAAAGCAGGAAGATGGAGAAGACGAATAAGGAACGCAAACCAGATCCTGAAGATCCAGTTACTCGCATCTAGGGCTGGGTGTGCAGGGCGGGGGGGCACAGCAAGGGTTTTAGACTCCCCTTTTGCCGGCTCGGTGGTCTCGCAGACTGTTACCCTCACCGTCACCCTCTCTTCAGGCTGGTTGGACCAGGCCCAAGTGAACACGCACCTGCTCGTGCCTACTTCTCATCCTCGTTCAAAAAGGTCCTCCTCTCCCCCTCCCCGGACCCCACCCTCTCTCCTCGGTGGTCACGGCTGCGGCGAGATAGCCGGGAGTGCAAAGGTGCCGTCTCCGGCAGGCCGGTATCTTCGGAGGCACTTCTAACCGAGCTTTTCTGTCTTCATGCAGTACATCCAGCTCTGCGGTGGCCGGATGCGCAGTTCCACCGGGCGTATTCTCTGGGCTCTTTTGATACTGATTGCATGCAGAGGCTTGTCTCCCAGGGCCTCGATCATCGCCAGGAGCCGCTCTTCCTTGGTCCCGGCGATCTGCATCCCCAGGCATTTCTCCTCTCCGAAGCTCTCCAGGAGGGCCTCGCAGTCCATCGCTGGATAAATCAGGCCGGGCTCAAACCAGCCTGTAACCTTTTTTACCGGCGCTGTTTCGTAGATCCAGGCCCGCTCTATGGGCGTCTTTGGAGCCGTTCGCCGCAACTCCACGCACTTATGGCCGCTGTAAATGCGCTCTGCGTAGCGGTGCTTGATCGAGAAGATGGCATCAGTCATGATTTTTCTGCCGAAGGCTCTCGGCCCGGCTTCTCTGCAGGCTAGCCAATCTGGTCTTGGCTTCGCTTTGGTTCCGGGCCCAGATGGCATCAGTCATCGCGTATCCCTCTCAAACTGCCTGCAAAAATATCCGGGCTTGGTGTCCATGTCGTGAGGCAGGCAGTGGCCGTCCAGCAGGTCGGTGTGCTCTGTCCAATTGTTGCAGGTCTCACAGCAGGTCACGCACCACCGGTAATCCCGCCAGCCTACAATATCGTTCGTGGCCATAGATGGCCGCAGTTCTGGCAGATGCCGTCTTTCACCAGCATCTTTGGGCAGCAAGTGCCAGGGCCTGGGTGGATGCTGATCTCGTGCTCTTCTGGGTCAGGTTGGTATCCAATCATCTCATTCATGCCGGCTTTCACTATCTCTCGTATGCGGGCCTGGTCCGGGGCAGGGAATAAGGCAGAGATTGCCTCATCCCGTTCTCGGAGCTTTCGTTTAGCCTCCTCTGTGAGGTCAATGGGCTTCATGCTATCCCTCTCCAGGATCGGCAGCCGTATCGAGGGACATCCCTGGCTCTGTCAGGGCGATCCTGCAGAACGGGCCGCGCAAGCCGGTCTTGAAGTCGATTGCTACGGCCTCTTGGCTGAACTGACTGGCAAAAGCATTGTACTCCAGTGCCGCTTTCAGCAGTGCCTCCTTGCGCTTCAGCATCTCATGCATGATGTCCCCTGCGGTTTTGTCAGCCTTCGCACGCATCTCCTTTATCTCAGGGCTATCTGCCAACTTGGCAGGATCTGTTCTCATGAAGCGTACACATCCTCACTCTTCTTTTGCCTTAGGTCCATTTGGCATCTCCGGACAGTCACGACAATTATCAATGCATTTATAGCAGGGTCCCATTTTATCGATCAAATCGTCCTGTTTTCTTTCTTCATAGTAATCGAAATCTTTGAGAACTGCAGCCTCTGGAATTTGCATCCATCCCTGTCCGTCAAGATCCTGTGCAATAAGGTTCTCAACGCGGACCGAAATTCGGACCAGATGAGGGATAACCTCGTGGGCTTTCTCGTTATGACAATGAAGCTGTAAGATTATCCGGGTGAAATTCTCATTATGTACCACTCGAATTATATGTATATACTTAAAACCATGGCCGCAGATGTCGCAAAAGAATGGACCTTCTGGGTAGTGCATTAGATCAGCCTCTTAGCTTTCATTCATCTCCACTCCCTCTGCCTCGCCGGCTGTCGGAGCCTGGCATTTTCGCAGGCTAGCCAATCTGGTCTTGGCCTCGCTCTGGTTCCGGGCCCAGACAAAGTACTCCCTGTAGTCCTCTCGCTCGACCAGGATGCCCTCCGGGACCGGAGGCCAGCAGAGCGAGACCTCCACATCCTGTACCTTGCCCTGTTGCACAACCACACAAACCTTGAAGGGCAAAAGGCCGCTCTGGAGCTGCTCGCCGAACATGTCGACCTCAGCCACTTCAAGCTCAGCCGTCTCGTCCGAGGCCATGCGAACGATCTTCAAAACCCGGTCTGCAACCGGCTTGCTGTAGGGACCATAAAGGCCGTCTGCCTCCTCACTGGCCACAAAGAACGCCTGCATCTACCTGTACTCCTCGCTCTGGCAGCGGGATTTAGCGGTCATCCTGATTCTCCTCATCATCCATCAGGGCGTCCGGGCTCATGGCCGTCTTTGCATCGGCCTTCTCAAGGGCGGATGCAATCTCAACCAGGGAGCAGATTTGGGTGGAGAGCAATGGGCTCTGGCTCATGAGATAGGTGGTCTCTTTTTCAGCCGGGGTCATCTCGTCGCTTGCCCGGACCATCTCTTCACGAGTCAACGTAATCGTAATCACATGCTCTGTAGTCTGTGGGTCGTCCCTGCGCTCGATCTTCAGGTTTTCACCTCCTGGGTCTTGACGAACCTGGCATGAAGCCTCTCTTTTCCCGGCGTGACTTGCCCCAGGAAGCAGCCGCCGGCCTGCAAGGACCGGATGTGACGCACACCGGAACAGGGGTTCGGGTCGCTTCCCCTCGGCCCCCTCCGGCAGTAGAGGCAGGGGACGTAGGCGCTAAGTGGTTTAGACATTTGCATCCTGCAATCGGTTTTCTTGTGATTTTAAGGCATTAGCTGATGGCATCACTCTTTCTTTGCTTCGGCGAGCTGGGCTTCAAGCTCCTTTACCCTCTTCGAGAGTTTCTCATAGTCGAATAGCAAGGCTTCTGTGGCATCATCTCTTGTCTTGATCCTGTGATCCATCTGGTATCCTACCAGGACCTCTTTGGCCTCGTCTGAAATAGTTACGGATAGCCGGTTTCTTCCCATTTTTTAAAACCTCCTAGCTTTAGCTAACTATAAAAGCTAGCTAGATATTTAAACTTATGCAGATTACTACATGATTAGGAGGAGGGCCCGGATGGCCCTCTCCAGGGCCAGTGGGGGCCTCTCCACCTAACTGCTGCTGCTTGAGCTTCTTCTTCCGGGGTGCCGCGCGCGGGTGTTACGCGCGGGAAGGTTGGGGCGCACTCACACGCCGTGCGGGCTTCCCCTAACCCCATACACGGGGGACCTTTCATGCGGCGGCAATTCCGGGGCGGGAGCTTTTCGCTCCGCAATTCAGGGGGCACAGGGCCTCTGCCAGCAATCAGGGGGCATGAGTTTTCCTGTACGGCTTCCTTCCAGGTTTATGAGGATGTGAGAGTAGGCACGCTCCTGCGCGCCGGACCCCAATCAGTCGCTCAGAGGTCATCCTGATTCTCCTCATCATCCATTAGGGCGTCCTGGCTCATGGCCGCCTTGGCATCGGCCTTCTCAAGGGCGGATACAATCTCAACCAGGGAGCAGATTTGAGTGGAGGGCAATGGGCTCTGGCTCATGAGATAGGTGGTCTCTTTTTCAGCCGGGGTCATCTCGTCGCTTGCCCGAACCATCTCTTTCCGAGTCAGGGTAATCGTAATCACATGCTCTTGGGTCTGGGGGTCGTCCCTGCGCTCGATCTTCAGGCTTTCACCTCCAGGGTCTTGATGAATTTGGCGTGGAGCGCCTCTTTTCCCGGCGTGACCTCTCCCAGGAAGCAGCCGCCGGCCTGCAAGGACCGGATGTGACGCACACCGGAACAGGGGTCCGGGTCGTCTCCTCTCGGCCCCCTCCGGCAGTAGAGGCAGGGGACGTAGGCGCTAAGTGGTTTAGACATTTGCATCCTGCAATATATTTTTCTTGCAATTTTAAGGCATTAGCTGATGGCATCACTCTTTCTTTGCTTCGGCAAGCTGGGCTTCAAGCTCTTTTACTTTCTCCTGGAGCCTTCCGTAGTCCAGAAGCAGGTCGCTGAGAGCATCGCTCTGGGAGCCGTAATTTCTTGTTTCCTGAAATTCGTTCAGGACACGTTTGGCCGTGCCGAGGACCGGGACGTTGATCCGGTCAATTACCTTCTCTCGCTTCTCTGCCATTGCGCTTGCGTTTGCGCTTGCGCATATATACTTTTCGGAGATTGCGGGACTGTTAGGAGGAGGGCCTGGATGGCCCTCTCCAGGGCCAGTTGGGGCCTCTCCACCTAAATGCTGCTGCTTGAGCTTCTTCTGGGGTGCCGCGCGCGGTAAAACGCGCGGGAGGGTGGGGCTCCCTCAACGCCGGGAAGGCTTGGATTCGAGGACGTTTCCGGGCGGGAGCTTTTTGCTCCGCAATCCAGGGGGCACAGGGACTCTGCCAGTTATCAGGGGGCATGAGCTTTCCTGTACGGCTTCCTTTTAGGTTGATCATGGCATGCGAGTAGGCACGCTCCTGCGCGCGGACCCCAACCAGTAGGGGTCCGTGCTCGTCGCTGTGGGAATTAACGTAAACCCCAGGCCAGGCCGTGGGGTTTACTGACGGGGACGGACGGGCGAGATGGCCTTGGTTGATTGGAGGGTCGGCCATCGGGCCGGATTTGTTCTATGACATTATATGCGCAATGCTAAAAAGTGCCATAGAATTATTTTTAGGGCGGCCCATTCCTGGCGTGCTATTCTGCGTCATCCATGTGGCCGTTCTTGTTCTGTGTATGATGTCTGTTGATAACGATTTTAGTGCTCTCTTCGTCGCGCATGTTATCGATTTTGGCCTCTGTCAGGTCCGAAAATAGCTTTTTGCGCAAGCGCAAGCGTTTGCGCAAGCGCAATACTTATAAGTCCAAAAGTAGGGTATATATTAAGAACTTTAGGTGGTCCGAAAAATGACTGAAGCAGAAGAAAAGCAGGCAAGCTGGATGGTTCAAGATATGCTTGCCGAGCAGCAGAGGATTAAGCAGGCAGCAAACCAGATGGCGGCCAGTGCCCAGGCCGAAGCCGAGCGTATAAAGGCAAAGCTGCCTCTGCCGCCCGCTGCCAGCGAAGGAATGTTTGAGGTTAGATTCGTCCAAGCCCTGGTCGAGATTATGACCGGCCGGGCCACAGTGGCCAAGCCTGACATGGTAAAGATGCCTGAGACCCCTTACGAGCAAATTGCACTGGTGCTCAGCTCTACAGGCCAGTTCTATTATCGTGTCACGCCGCAGGGCTGCACCTGCAAGGGCTTTGTCTACCGCGGAAAGTGCAGGCACTTTAAAGCCGCTTTCCCGGAACTCGTCGCCCTGCGAGAAAACGGGAACTGCTCAGAAAGCCGCCGGGAGGTTCGTCAGGTGAAGGCCCCTTCTCAACAGTCCAAAGCCGGCCGGAAAGAGCCTGAAAATCTCCCGGCCCTGGCCGACTCCAAGAGGGTCAAAGAATACCAAGAATACCTGCAGAACGACTACGCCGCCCACCGAGTGCATGAATTCCACCCCATGGACTACAAAAACTTTTGCAAAGCGGCCCGCAGGCTGGAAAAGATACAGGCCCGGCTAAAAGCCCTGGGAGACGCCGGCCAGTGGGAATGCCAGGAATACAAGGACCTTGAGCGGGAGGAGCACCGCTACTGCGTCAGCCTGGGGTATTGAAAATGCAGAAATTAGTTGATACTGATCTACTCTTTTTTGGCCTGCTCTTCGTGACCGTGGCCTTTGTCGCCCTTGACGTGTGGTGGAGATCCTGGATCCAGGCTCCCAGGCACCGGGATATAGTCAGGAGGTGGAAGCCTTGAGCCCTGCCGAGATCCTTGAGGAGGCCCTCAAGCTTTCTCTCTCCGAACAGGAGGAGATAGCCGATAGACTGGCCCATTGCATCCTGGGTGAGCTGCAAGCCAAATCCGGGAGGCTGGCAAGATGAAGGACGTCTTCGAGGTCGTGACCGGCCAGATACTAAAGCAGCTGGAGGGTGGAATAATTCCCTGGCGCCGGCCGTGGACCTCCAACGGCCCGACATCCTACGCCACCAACAAAGAATATCAAGGGATCAATACCCTCCTCTTGCAGTCGAATTACGAGAGCCCCTACTGGCTCACCTTCCGCCAGGCCCAGAAGATGGGAGGCTCCATCCGGGCCGGGGAGAAGGGCTCGCCAATCGTCTTTGTAGATCGTATGATCAAGGAAGAGACAAACAAGGAAGGGCAAGTAGTTCTTAGGCCCATTCACTTCCTCAAATACTACACCGTCTTCAACTGGTGCCAGACCAAAGGCCTGCCGGAAAAGGTGCCGGTGGAGAGGGATAATCAGCAGATCCCCGGCGCTGAGGAGCTACTACGGCGGAGAGGCCCCTGCATCGAAACCGACACAAAGCAGGCTTATTATCTCCCGCATAGCGATAAGATTTTTCTGCCTGCCCTCGACCAGTTCGAGAGCAGTGAGGAGTATTACGCCACGGCCTTTCACGAGCTGACCCACTGGACGGGAGGAGCTGGCAGGCTCTGCCGGGATAGCGTCAGCAGCTACCACATAGGCAAGGACGTAAGGAGCCAGGAGGAGCTCACTGCCGAGATGGGTGCCGCCTTCCTCTGCCAGATTGCCGCCCTCGACACATCCCAGACCCTGCAAAACTCCACGGCCTATATTGGCTCCTGGCTGAAGGCTTTGCAGAATAATCCTAAATGGGTTTTGAAGGCCAGCAAGCAGGCCCGCGAGGCGGTGGAGTACGTCATGACCGGCAAGCTTCCGGAGGGGAGAGCGCGTGCAACTGCTACGGCTTAAGGCTCTTCCATCTATTTTTGTGGCCGTCCGGGATCTCTCCATAATGCATTGGAACGGGATTAGGGGGAGTTGAAATGAACTACAAGCAGCCAGAACATGACGAGTTTGCGTGCCTTCCTCGCAGAGATAGGGAGGCAGCCTTCCAGCTCGCTCGAAAAAAGATAGGCGCGCAGGGAATGGTCACCGTGAGCCTGATGCTACATATCCATAAATCTATTCAGAAGGAAAATTAAAATGTCATCAGAAAACGAACTGGTTGAAAAGGTGGTATCTACCCACACATCGCCCAGCATCGCAGAACTGGTAAATATGAAATTTTTGTCTCTTTGGATTCAAGACATCGCAGACCAAATGGAGTTGGCAGAAAGGGCCTTTGCAGCCCTTCGCAGGAAAGATATCATAGATGCTAGGGCAGATTGGGAGAACGACTGCGAAAAAGATAGAAAAGACTGCGACTACGATCCTATCGATTGACCTTTTTTCCTTTGCTCTTTTTCCTTTCACTGACGGCCCGGCAGGCCATGGGCGTATTCCGGGAGGCGGAAAGGAGACGGCGGAAGTATCACGAGGGAGGTTTTAGAGCGTCTTCTGTGGTGCCTGCGGTGCCTGGTGGTGACATATTTTTATATAAATAGCAGAATCCGAGGCCCAAGGATGCCCAGGAGGCGAGTATCTTGGCGTTCTACCGTGCCCTGGGTGGTAGGGCGGAGAGGAGGCCGCCCGGGGGCTTTGGAGAGAGGGCCTTTCGGGTGTCATCTCTGCGGTCTGGAATATTTCACTGCGTTAGTAATCTAATAAGTTACCATGAAAATACTTGAAAATTTCATAGTTTTAGGTGCGAATTGTAATTTCATCGATGCTTTTTATGACATTTGATATCTAAATGATAAAAATGCCATAGAATTTTTCTGGAGATGGATGCTAACTAAATGTTATCCATATTGTCTTGTTGCAACCTTCTCAAATCTGCCTAAATCCGCTTCTGCCTACCTGGCCATTCCAGCATACTATGGAATGATTTTACGACAGTTGCCCAATGCCGACTAATTGTTATCTGTGAACTTAGAAATCACCCTATAATTCGCCGCGCACTATAAGGCCTTTACAATCGAAGAAGATATTTATAAATTATTCTCTGGCCTTGAAGCTCCAAAAAATTGAAGGGTAGGTTTACAGGTTATATGTACTTCGTTAGCCTAGGTGTATGGAAATAGGCACTTGGATATTTGAATTAACTTTGAAGCCATTGCAAAAGCATTAGACCGCTATCTTTAAGCTAGGGTGAGATTAAGAATAAAAAAGATTGGTGGGATGTTCTGAAGTGACGAAAATAATAGATAAATTGGGACGGCCATTACAATGAATGCTCTAGGAAAATTAGTATGTGTAATCATATTGATAAATATGGCTGTCGTCTCGGCATCAATGGATGGATGCTATACCGATTTAGGAAAAGGAGGGTATTATAATGTTTATTCAAAAGAGGATATTAAAAAAGTAAGAAACGGAGAACTTGAGATCCCAATGCTTGCTTGTGTGAGTGATGGTGGCAATGAGGCCGTCATTGACCTATCCAATACAGAGGAATTCAATGATATCCCGCCCATCTCAACTACAGTCATAAGACAAGAAGAGTATGATGAGAAAGTTGAACCAAACAATCCTGTAGTTCGGGCTAAAGCTCTTGAGATTGCATCTGAATACCCTGGGTCTTACTCGATAGAACAAGTTTTTGCGATTGCTAATTATGTGAATAGTGAGTGGCGCTATGTAAACGATCCTAGCAACACAGAATACATAAATTCCGCGTCTGAATCTATAGAAATTGGAAAGAAATCAGGGTGTGCAGGTGTAGGCGATTGTGAAGATGCGGCAGTTCTAGTGGCATCTCTCATAGAGGCCATTGGAGGTAGAACAAGAATTATCCATAGTTGTGGCGATGATGGTTGCCATGCATATGCCGAAGTATTTTTAGGCAATATGGTATTTAATTCAATAATAGATGTTATGTTTAAGATGATGGAAGAAAATCCTGATTTATATTTTAAATTATTTTACCATGTGAATTTTGATAGCCACAATATATGGATGAACCTAGAAGGATCAAATAAACACCCTGGAGGAAAATTTGCTTCCGGAGATAGTGGTATAATTAATTGGGAAGGCAGCGGTTCGAAAGCCCCCGAAGTGGCAGGTGGACTGGACCCCTCCGAGTAGACAATGAGTTAAGCGATGATGCCCAATTGAGGGGTGCACATGAAGAAGACGAGACGACGTTACGACCGGGAGTTCAAGATATCCGTAGTGGCTGAGCTTGAAAGCGGCAAGCCAGTGGCTCAGATTTCCCGCGAGTATGGGATTCATCCAGGTCTCCCATCCCGGTGGCGAGATGAGCTGGCTGAAAATCCCTAAATGGCATTTAGCGGCAACGGAAACAAGTACAAGGAAATGGCTCGAATAGCTGATCTGGAGAGGTTGCTGGGCCAGGCATAGATAATACAGTTTTCGGATGAAATGAGATTAAAGGACTTGGTTCTAGTTGTGCGTTTGATCACAGGCACATGGTTTCTGGATACCAGCACTTTCGCCCCGCCCCCTTGCCTCGCCCTGATATCCCCAGATCCACCCATATCCTATCATCGATATCGATCTCCACCCGACCGTCTCCTTGCTCCCCGAAACCTTCAGCGTCCTGGTCGCCCCGTGGAGCTGCTGGCTGGTGCCCTGAACAGCCACCTGGAATTGCAGCGCTACAAGATCCTCTTTTCATCTGCGGCAACTACTCCCGCACCCTCGGCCGGGCAAAGTGAGGCAGCGAAATAGGATCATACCGCATCTGTTAAGGTACTGTTTCAGTCGATGTCACTTGATGCCTGGATAAATATCAGCTAACTCGCAACAACAATTAGCCAATCGATGTGAGTGAATTCGCTACCCAAAGCCTTTTCGTTAGATCCTCCAATCATGAGCAAGTCTTGGAGGGATGAAACATGACATATCGTAATATAGTTTTGGCAATTTGCCTCGTGGTTCTTTCTATTGAGATTGTACCTGTATGTAGTCAACCAAATGGGATGGCTATTATTGCTGTTCGGACAACTGCGGTAGGAAGTCTTGGGCATGTAGGAGTTGGTTTTCAGAATGACGATGGCACATGGACTATAGGTGCAGTTGAAAACAGCGGAGGATCTCCTGTCGTGCTTGATCAAAAAGGACTTATGGGAACAGAAATTGGGGCATCAGATGGCCAAAGTCCGTTCTCAGATAACGATGCATGGGTAGAACAAAATCTCGATTTGAAGGATGCAGAAGCTAAATTCCGTTCGCTCGGTTACGATGGATTCAAGATAATCCAAGTCAGTGATCCTAACCCGGGTAACGCAAATAGTGTAATTAAGGATCTTCCAAAACGAGGATATAACGTAGTTACAAATAATTGTCTCAGTGCTACGATAGATGTATTGAATGGATTTGGAGTAAAAAATTTACCTTTCCAAATAGCACATGTGGCACCCAATGATTATTATGCCAATGTTAAGGGTGAAGAATATCTATGGGATTCAAGTAAAAATACTTATACCAATCTCATCACTGGCTCGGCTTTGGCAGACAATCCAAGCACAGATGATGAGGAAACCTCATCCACAAGCGCAAAGTCTGTGTCTCTCTCTATCAAGGAACTGATGGCAGCGTCAATCAGCAAGGTACGGCTCCAAGAGCTTGTCCATTCTAATCCCGAATCAGTCAATCAACTATCTTCTCAGGTTGCGCTGACACTATACGTCCGCGATGGAAGTGCAAGCGGACCCATCATACCTGATGCTCGTGTTAACGGGCAGGACGGTGCAGGCAAAACCTTCGAACAGACTTTCGATAGCATTAATTATGTTACAATTAAAGGAACTCCAGGGACTTGGTCGTTCTCGGCTTCTGCAAACGGATATGAAACCAATAACTGGGATGAAGAAATAACCGGATCTTGCACTAAGAATGCATTCTTGCAGATGGTAGATGCCCAAGATGATGAGAAAACCTCATCCACGAGCGCAAAGTCTAGCTCTCTCTCCATCAAAGAACGGTTCGCAGCCAGCAAGGCACGGCTTGTCAATCAAGAGCGCAAAAATTTCACATCTCAGGTGAATCCATCTGAGGTTACGCTGACACTTTACGTCAGAGAGGCTAGAGATAGCTCACCAGACAGCAACCTGCTCATAAAAGGGGCAGAGGTCAAATGCGAAGATGGTTTGGGTACCGATTCTGAGCATACGACCGATAGTAACGGGCGTGTTATAATTACGGGAGTTTCTGGAAGATGGCACCTCCGTGCTATAGCATTTGGACACATACCTGTAGACGATGTGCTTGAAGTTATTGAAGACGACCAAACTTATACTATCCGCTTATCGAAAGTGCAGGAACAAGATTCAAAGCATTCTGCAAAGATTTCTACGAAGACAAAATCTTCTACGAAGGGTTCCAAAAATAGCATTGTCGGGAAATGGAAAATTCAGGGAGATTGGGGATGCGATGGACATATTGAAAAAAACATGGTGTGGATTGCTAGCTTCAATGAAGACGGTACCTTACTAGATGAAGAAGATACCGATCCAGACTCAGTTTTTACGTGGAAACAAAGCGGCAATACGGTCAGCTGGAGCCCTGCCCAGGCTAGCATATACCGTGGCGACGTGGGCGATAAGCACCAATTGACCATGTATCCCCCTTTTTACGAGGGAACAATAGACGGAGACACCATGAGCGGAACGTACACTACACATGGTAGTCCTAATCCCGATGGCGAGTCGACCGGTTGCTGGAAAGCAGTTAGAGTCGGATAGATTGGAGATTGGTGTGTGTAACCTGTAATCCATTCCCTCTTTTTTCGGTATCCATCAAACCACAAGATATTATTATAAGGATATTTTCAGGCCCAAACCCCCTTATGGTTCGCGGCGGATTGTGGATTTACTTTTTGCTATCACTGATGCCGATTAATCGCGATCGGCTGATTGTAAACCTAGATTTACCAAAGACTATATGAACGGGTAGTTAGGCTGAAGAGGATTTAGGCCAATTTCGGGAGGTGCGATGGAAACGCCCTGCAGTTTTTGCGGCCTCTTGTCCCTACGCCCCCTCAGGATTACTGCGCCGCATCAGTCTCCCGTCGCCGGTGACGACTCTTGCGGGACTGCTGGCCCCTGCTACGAGAGTCGCGCCATTTGCCTGTGATCAATGCACAACAAGAACGAAGTTCTTTAATCCCATTTCACCCGAAAACTGTATTATCTATAACGATTAGATAGGTAGCTTGCCGCGAGATAAGGCTGTGGCCGATTAAGCTCCGAGAATTGGGCACCTCGCTTGATTGCGAAGTCTTCGGTGAATACGAGAATCTGGCGTACCTCGTTCAGTTTTATGTGACTGCGGCAAGAATCGAAATGTGTGCAGGCGAAGCGGGAGCAGGCTCTTCATCTCTGATGACGTGTCCCTGTAAGAAGGGCGCTGTGTCAAAATCCAGTGCTGCCTCGCCGTTGCCTGTGTGATGGCGCAGGGCGGGCTCAAGGCCGCCACTACGGTGGTTGGCCCCTTCGAGAAGGGCACTGTGGATCGGTGCTTGACTCGCCTAAAACATCACTGCATTATCGCACTATTCTCAGGCTCTTTATCCATCCCAGGACGGCCTCTCGGCGATGCAGCCAGGAACAATAAGGCATCGAACTCAAAGAGTACGTATAACTTGCAGGACGCTTTCTCTCTTTGCCGGCTTTACCTAACAAGTCCAAAATCGCTTCTGGTAAACCGCCCATTCCATCACACTATGGAATGATTTATCGACAATTGTCCCATGCTGGTTTTTCGCTATCAGTGAATTTAAAATACCCCCATATAGTCCGGAGCGCAACATCAGGGGGTTTGAGCCCAGAAAGATGTTTATAATATTCAGGTTTGGCTTTCTTTTCCCTTTCCAGGCCATCTCAGGCTCACCTTCAGACAGAATAGGCAGTATATGTAACTTACAGGCCATAGGTTTCCTTAGAGGCCATGTAAGCCAGATATCAGAGAAGCTCGCTAAGGCCTTACCTCCATCTGAGGAAGAGATCAAAACGAAACATTGGTGGCAATTCTGGAGGAAGGCCTGAGAAATAGTATCCTGAGCTTTTCCAGAAGGTAAAAGAGGAGATGGATTAGAGTTACTAGCCGAAAGTAATTCTGAGGACCATGAAACCACTATCTTTCGTATGAAAGCAGACGTTATAATTGAAAGTTCTTGCTTCGAATAGGACTAAGATACCATACAAAATGTGCTGTGATTAATAAATCCGAGGTATAGACAAGTCCTTTAAGGATCAAAGGATCTTCATGAAATGTCCACTCGCAAAAGCATATCACCTCATAGGATATAGCTAACATAAGGACTAACACCAGCATAGTAAGGCAGAAGATAACGAAATGAGCAATTAACTCAGTAAAATACGGCTTGACTATCTCCCAAGCCTCCTGAATAATTTGGTGAATATCTCGGCGAACGTGGTCCATTCACCATGTAAATATTGGCGTCTAAACTATAAAGTTAAGCGTTTATCGGATATTAGGCGTTAACCTTTTAGCACAAATAAATGGAGTGAACCCATGAGAGTAGACAGTTGGTTAAGCAACAGTACTTAAAGCAACCCCCATTTCGAACTGTTCTGGAGATCTATAGCCAAGGGCAGAATGCAGCCTCTTCCTGTTGTAAACTTTCTCAATAAAATGCCATATGTTTCTATAAGCCTCTTCAAACGTTCCGTACTCATTCAGAAATACCTCCTCGACCTTTAGGGTTTTGATAAAGCTCTCTGCAAACGCATTATCGTATGGATTTCCTTTTCTAGACATGCTAACCAGGATGTTGTGCTCTTTAAGACAATCTACATAATATTTGGATGCGTATTGAACGCCCTGATCAGAATGATGAACAAGTCCTTGAGTAGCTTCTAGCCATCGATTTTCTAATGCCTTGGCCAGAGCATTCATAGCCAGTTGGTGGTCTATGTTTCTGCTCAGCTCCCAACCGATGCATTTTCTGCTGTAGAGATCCAGGATCACCGCGAGATAGATGTGCTCGTGCAGCAACTGGACGTATGTGATATCCGAGACCCAGGCCTGGTTCAGCCCGGTTATTTTTGTGTTCTTCAGAAGGTTTGGATATACTGGAAGTCCATGACTGGAATCAGTCGTTATCGGCTTGAATCTCTTCTTCAGGCACAGAAGGTTATCTTGTCGCATCAGGTCCAGCACGCGTTTGTGGTTAACGACATAGCCTCTGTATCGGAGTTCTGCGGTCATCCTCCTGTAACCGTAGCCAGGAAATTCCAGAGCGATCTCTTGAATCTGATTCTTCAGATCCATATTAGCAGATGGGACCCGTTCCGGTTGTACCCGCCATTTGTAGTAGCCGCTGCGACTCACTTCAAGTGCCTGGCAGGATTGGGATATTGACAACGAAAGGCCGTCAGAGAGGATTTCCCGGATGGTCATAAATCGTCCCTCAGCGTCGGTTTTCTTCTCTCCTCTCGAACCTTCTTTTGGGTCATGGCAAAGGCTTTTTTTAAAAGCTCGATCTCGGCATGAGCTTGGCCGAGCAGCCTCTCAAGTTCTGCAATCCTTGCCTGGTCCTTGTATTGGTTTCCATTACCGCTAAACGCTTTTTCGGGATTCTCGGCCAACTCTTCTCTCCACCGAGAGGGCAGGCCCGGATGGATGCTATGCTCGCGGGCGATCTGAGCAAGAGGTTTGCCACTCTCAAGTTCAGCTACTACTGATATCTTGAATGCTCGGTCGTAGCGCCGCCTCGTCTTTTTCATGTGCTTCCCTCCATGAGTTGATCTCGCTTAACTCATTGTCCACTTGGAGGGGTTCACTCCATATACAATCTATAATTATGTCAAATAAATGCGCTCCCTGAGAAGAAGTTTTCTAGTTTTTCATTTTCTATTCCCTTATATTGGGTGCTACTAATATGTCTGAGACGGCTTTTCCATTATAGTTGTTCTCGCTATTAACTACTTCAAAAGGCAGAATTAACATGCTTTCGTCACGTCTCATCCAATAGCAAATCATTATTAGGAAAACAATAGCGATTAAAGATAAAATATTTTGAATAATATAATTTATAAAATTCCAGAAAGCATTAAAAATTGTCTTAAACGCTTCTTCTGAACTGGTATTATTCGTGGTGGTGATAATATTGTTAGACGTATTAACAACTTCAACATTTCTATCCAGCAAAATTAGAATGCTAGTACCATTGTAACTCAAAATGGCAGTGATACTAGCATTAGCTGTATTGACATTCAATTGCAGCAAAGAAAAAATAAAAAGTACTTGAAGTAGAGTCGCAAGTTCCTGCTTCATATTTCTCCGTTATTTCTAGTGCATAGAGTCTTTCTTGAAATAAATAGTAACAGCTAAACTTATAAAGATTATCATAGGGTTAATCGAACAATGAGTGGAAAGACTTATATCCGAATATGACCTAAATAATTTTTGTTTTTTGATGGTTGATGATCAGTAATTGCTATATAAACGCAAGGAGTATCGATATAGATGGCAACACCACCTAAAAAGACACAAAAAGAAATGGCAAAAGAAATGGGAAAGGAAGCTGGCAAAAAGGCTTTTGATGAGGGAATGGGCAAGGTACTTGATAAAAGCAAGGAATTCCAAAAAATTGTGAAAAAAAAAGGAATTTGAGACTAAGTGAAGTAAGACGAATATAAATCCCCTTTTTTTGTTATATTTTCAGCCTGGGTGATTAGCATGGGACGGAGTTTCAAGAGCATCAGACAGACGAAGGTTGCGAAGGTTGGGCCGAGATACATTGTTTCAATCTAAGAGTGGAATATACATGTCATCGGATTTTTTATATAGATAACGCAGGAGGAAAAGAGAATCATGGCTAATGAAAAGAAACAACCGTCAAGGGAAGAAATCGTGAAAAAAGCCGCAAATGAAGCCGCTAGCCAAATGCGTAATATAAAAAAAGGTAGGCCAATAGGAAAAATCGAGGAAGAGGCCAAAAAAGCAGCCAAGAAAGTTGTGGATGAAAGGCAGAAAGGAATGAAATAGAAGATGGATAGGATTCCTAAACCGAAATAAGTTCTCCAATGACCACATTAACCTGTCAGGCGGCGGGTCGCGTACGTGGCATACTGAAAAGTGCTAACAGGTGACGCAATTGATGTTTGCTACCAAAATGAGTCTAATGCGTTCGATTTTCGTGATAATTTTCAGTAGTCCTCATACGCGGCCAGGCGGCGCTTGGAAGATAAAAGAGTTGAAGCATAAGGG
>Ga0351899_1112_pt1 | contig 19429 bp, 21 predicted proteins | sample BONcelHT113001C6_FD_206833 | JGI IMG/M metagenome (GOLD analysis project Ga0351899, IMG submission 206833) | Enriched cells from coal bed in the Powder River Basin, Montana, United States - BONCAT cells T11 rep1 HSBNCT.T11.300.1.C6 ... | reverse complement strand
CATGACGCCGAGCATTTCCAACAAACTCGTACCCTGTTATATCACCTACACCAACGAGAAGACGCACGAAACCATACGGTCAGGTCTCGACAGGTCACCCCTCTACACAGGAAAGATAAAGGGCACCGGTGTGCGTTATTGTCCATCCATTGAAGACAAGATTGTGCGTTTCCGAGAACGGAGCCGCCACAGGATTTTCATAGAACCCGAAGGCCTTGATACCCACGAATATTACCCGAACGGGCTTGCGACAAGCCTTCCTCTCGATATCCAGATTAATATGCTTAGAAGCATCAACGGCCTTGAGAATGTAGAAATAACAAGACCCGGATATGCTATTGAATACGACTTTGTCTATCCAACCCAGCTCTACCCGACCCTTGAGACAAAGAGGATCAAAAACCTTTATTTTGCAGGACAGGTGAACGGCACAACCGGTTACGAGGAGGCAGGGGCCCAGGGTCTTGTAGCGGGGATCAACAGCGCACTGAAGGTGAAAGATGGCAGTGTTTTTGTGCTCGGGAGAGATGAAGCGTATATAGGCGTCATGATTGACGACCTTGTAACAAAAGGGGTTGATGAACCATACCGTATGTTCACTTCACGGGCAGAACACCGATTACATTTAAGAGAAGACAACGCTGATCTGAGGCTCACCGAAAAGGGATATGCAATTGGCGCAGTTGACAATGAGCGTTACAACAGAGTCCTGACGAAGAAGCAACGCATTGAAGAGACTCTTCGCGTGTTGAGATCTGTCAGGCTAAAACCAACAAAAAAAACTCAGGAAATGCTGAAAAGTTTGGGGTTTGAAGGCATAAAGAACCCTGTGACCCTGGAAGACCTGCTGAAAAAACCTGAAATTACTATAGAAAGGCTTAAGGGTATTGAGGGAGCGCCTGAAGCGGTCGAAGAAGATATTGCGTATCAGGTAGAGTTAAATGTAAAATATCGAGGCTATACAGAAAGACAACAGGACATGATTGAACGCACAAAAAGACTGGAAGGAAAGAAGATTCCTTCAGGCACGAAATATGATGAAGTTTCGGGGCTTTCACGGGAAGTTATTGAAAAGCTGGCAAGGGTGAGGCCTTTATCCCTTGGCCAGGCCTCCAGGATTTCCGGTGTTACCCCTGCCTCAATCACCGCGTTACTGGTCCACTTTAAAAAAATAGGCGTACTGTGATGCAATAGCTTCGTCTTTGATTGTTGACTCACAGTTCACAGTCAAAAAACATGGGGGAAAAAGAATCAAGGAAAGGTTTTTGCAAACAGTGAATATAAGATCAGAGATAACGAATGGCTCATAAAGGAGACGATGCTGGATTATACTGCAGAGATTAACAGATTCATGCAAGAGCAAGACGTGGACGCCTTTGGCATAGCAAGGATGGCACGCTACGGGAAGGAGCTGGTGCAACTCGACGAATCGGTTATGGAAAAGTTTCCATTTGCCATCTCTTTTGGACTTGTACTTTCTAGGAGTGTCATGGAGACTGTCAAGGGGGGGCCCAATGCCCTCTATCTGCACCATTATCGGCAATTGAACTTCCGGCTTGACATGATCGCATACCTCCTGGCTCGGGAAATCGAGAAGAAGGGCAACAAGGCACTTCCCTTTGCGGCATCACAACTCGTCGATTGGAAGAACCAGAAGGGACATATTTCTCACAAAAGGGTAGCTGAGATGTCGGGCCTCGGTTGGATCGGGAGAAACAACCTTCTCGTCCACAGGGTGTATGGTGCTCGGATGCGGTTCAACACGGTTATTACTGATATGCCCCTTGAAGAGAACGGGCCCCTCGAAAAGGACTGCGGTAACTGTAAGGCTTGCATGGTTGTTTGTCCTGCAGGTGCAATTAAGGAAAATCCAGCCGACTTTGACCACGTGGGTTGTTATAACATGGTTACTCAATTAAAAAATAAACGGAACCTCGGTCACCACATCTGTGGCATTTGCATCGAGGCGTGTACGGGGGAACAATGAAAGGATTTATAGCCCTCGAAGACGGGACGGTTTTTGAGGGGAAAAGCCTCGGAATAGAAGGTGAAAAAGAAGGGGAGATCGTCTTTAACACAAGCATGACCGGATACCAGGAAATCATGACCGATCCCTCCTACAAAGGGCAGATTGTTACCATGACCTACCCCCTCATCGGGAATTATGGCGTAAATGGGGAGGATGTGGAATCCGGAAACCCAAAGGTCGAAGGTTTTATTGCCCGGGAATTCAGCAAGATCGCTAGTAATTTCAGGGCGCAGGATAGTCTTCTGAGTTACCTCAAAAAACATAATATTATTGCCCTCGAAGAAGTGGATACGAGGGCCCTCACGAAGCATATTCGGGTCAAAGGGGCAATGAAGGCGGTTATCTCTACCTTGGACCAGGACATTACAAGCCTGATAAAAAAGGCTAAGGAATCACAGGGCATCATGGGCCGTGACCTGGTAAAAGAAGTGACATGCAATTCGCCATATGTCTATGGCGAAGGTCAGAGGTCAGAGGTCAGAGGTCAGAGGTCAGACAAAAACTTAGAACTCACAACTCCGAACACACAACTCATGCTTCGCGTGGTGGTTATGGACTACGGTGTGAAGAGGAATATCCTCAGGTTGTTGAAAAAGATCGGATGCCATGTGATTGTTGTGCCTGCTCACGCGAAGGCGGAAGAGGTACTTGCCCAGTCACCCGATGGAGTACTTCTTTCGAATGGTCCCGGAGACCCTGAGGGTGTCCCCTATGCTATTGAAGAAATCAGGAAACTTTTTGGAAAGCTGCCCATTTTCGGGATCTGTTTAGGTCAGCAGCTTTTAGGGCTTGCTTACGGGGGCAGAACGTATAAGCTCAAATTCGGCCACCGAGGTGCCAACCAGCCCATAAAGGAATTGGCAACCGGTAAGGTATATATCACCTCGGAGAATCACAGTTTTGCCGTTGACATAGCATCAATAAAAGATCAACCAGTCAGGGCCACCCACATAAACCTTAATGATAATACGATAGAAGGACTTGAACACGAAGTCTATCCAATTTTTTCTGTTCAATATCACCCTGAGGCATCCCCTGGCCCCCATGACTCTTACGGATTATTTGCCAAGTTCAAAGATATGATGCTGAACTTTAAGCAAACGAGTTTATGAGCCTAACCGCATCAACGCGTTTACGCATTTACGCGTATTCAATTTCATAGAGAGGATAAGCGTGCCGAAGAGGACTGACATACAGAGCATATTATTGATCGGGTCCGGCCCTATCGTGATCGGCCAAGCCTGCGAGTTTGATTATTCAGGGAGCCAGGCATGCAAGGCACTACGTGAAGAGGGCTATAAAGTTATCTTAGTAAACAGCAATCCAGCAACGATCATGACGGACCCTGACATGGCAGACCGGATCTATATTGAGCCTCTTATCCCTGAGGTTCTGGAAGAGATCATACGGGTGGAAAGACCCGACACGCTCCTGCCGACAATTGGCGGCCAGACTGCCCTCAATCTCGCAACAATTCTGTCTGAAAAGGGTATTCTGAAAAAGTATAGTGTTGAGCTTATCGGTGCAAATTATAAGGCAATCAAAAAAGCAGAAGATCGTGAAGAATTCAAAGAGGCCATGGAAAAGATCAACCTTGAGGTACCCCGGAGTGGGCTTGCATACACTTTGGAGGAGGCGAAGAAGGTAGCCAGGCAGGTTGGCTTTCCGATCATTATCAGGCCGAGCTACACCCTGGGCGGTACAGGAGCCTCAGTGGCATACAACATTGAAGAATTCGATCTTCTGGCCCAGCGAGGTCTCGAAAGCAGCATGATAAGCGAGATCTTGATCGAGGAATCTGTCATAGGGTGGAAGGAATTTGAGTTGGAGGTAATGAGGGACAAAAAGGATAATGTTGTAATTGTCTGCTCCATAGAAAACCTCGATCCCATGGGTGTCCACACAGGAGACAGCATAACGGTGGCCCCTGCTCAGACCTTGACCGACAAAGAATACCAGGTAATGAGGGACGCAGCTATAAGCATTATACGGGAGATTGGCGTAGAGACCGGTGGCTCAAATGTACAGTTTGCAGTAAACCCGGATGACGGGCGCATGGTGGTAATCGAGATGAACCCCAGGGTTTCCCGTAGTTCGGCTCTTGCATCAAAAGCCACAGGCTTTCCTATTGCAAAGATTGCTGCAAAACTTGCCATTGGCTATACCCTCGACGAAATTCCCAACGATATAACGAAAAAGACGCCTGCATCCTTTGAGCCAACTATCGATTATTGTGTAGTAAAGATTCCGCGGTTTACATTCGAGAAATTCAAGGGAGCTGACGATACCCTCACTGTTTCCATGAAGTCGGTGGGCGAGGCTATGTCGATAGGGAGGACATTTAAAGAGGCCTTGCAGAAAGGCTGCAGGTCCCTTGAGACGGGCGTATTTGGCATAGCAGACAACAGGCTTCCCGGGTCTGATGACCCCGAGTTTATTAAAAAGAAGCTTCTCACCCCCAACAAGGATAGAATCTTTTACCTGCGCCATGCCATGAGGTTGGGGATAAGCGTCGATGAGCTTTACAATATAACCGCTATTGACAGGTGGTTTCTCAAAAACATCGAGGAAATTGTTGAGTGTGAAAGGAGACTTGAAACCTACAAAAATGACCTGCTTGCCCCTTCCTGCTCTGAGGCAATGCTTTCCAGGGAGCTCATGAATCAGGCAAAAAGGTATGGTTTTTCTGACAGACAGTTAGGCGACATTCTTGGTCAGACGGAACACACGGTGAGGAAATGGAGGACTCAACAAGGCATAGAAAGCGTCTTCAAGCTCGTTGATACCTGCGCTGCCGAATTTGAGGCATACACCCCTTACTATTATTCAACGTATGAACGTGAAGACGAATCGAGAGGGTCAGAGAGGAAAAAAATTATGATCCTCGGTGGTGGTCCAAACAGAATTGGGCAGGGCATCGAATTTGATTACTGTTGTGTCCATGCTGCTTTTGCCTTGAAGGGCCTTGGTTTTGAGACAATCATGGTGAATAGCAACCCGGAGACAGTGAGTACTGACTACGACACATCCGACAAGCTTTACTTTGAACCCCTTACTTTTGAGAATGTGCTAGACATTGTGGCGAAGGAGAAACCTGATGGGGTAATAGTTCAGTTTGGCGGACAGACGCCACTCAACCTTGCTGTTGCCTTGAAAAAGGCTGGTGTCCATATTATTGGAACTACGCCAGAGAGTATCGATATCGCGGAGGATCGTGATAAGTTCAAGTCGCTATTGAAGAAACTCAACCTTACCCAGCCTGAAAACGGTATAGCTGTGACCTTCCATGAGGCAAAAGAGGTGGCCAACATTATTGGCTACCCCGTTGTTGTGCGGCCTTCGTATGTTCTCGGAGGCAGGGCTATGGAAATCGTCTACACCGAGAGCGACCTCGCTGCCTTCATGGAGAAAGCAACAGAGGCTTCGCCCGAACGGCCGATCCTCATCGACAAATTTCTCGAGGATGCCCTTGAGATTGATGTAGATGCTGTTTCAGATGGTGAACGGTGTGTTGTCGCAGGGATCATGGAACATATTGAAGAGGCTGGTATCCACTCTGGCGACAGCGCATGCGCATTACCCCCATATTCCCTGGATGATGACGTTATAGAACGGATTAAAACATACACCTATAAACTTGCCAAAGAACTGAATGTGGTCGGCCTCATGAATATCCAATATGCAGTCAGAAATGATGTGCTGTACGTGCTCGAGGTGAATCCCCGGGCGAGCAGGACCGTCCCCTTTGTAAGTAAGGCGACAGGTATTCAATGGGCAAAGGTGGCTGCAAAGCTCATGGTTGGGATAAAGCTGAAAGACCTTGGTATTGAGAAAGAAGTTGAGGTTAAACATATTGCAGTGAAGGAATCGGTGTTCCCCTTCAATCGTTTCCCAGGTGTCGATACCATACTGGGCCCCGAAATGAAATCAACAGGAGAGGTAATGGGTATTGATTCAACATTCGGCGAGGCCTTTTGGAAAGCTCAGCTTGGCGCCGGACAGAATCTTCCTTCCCAGGGCAATGTTCTTCTCTCTGTCAAAAACAAGGATAAAAGGAACGTTGTATTCATTGCGAAAAAACTCTCAGATCTTGGATTTAATCTGATTGCGACAAAAGGCACCGGAAAGATTCTTGTCAATAGCGGCCTTGAAGTTCGATATATCAATAAGGTTTCAGAGGGGAGACCCCATATTGTAGACATGATTAAAAATGGAGAGATCAATCTCATAATTAACACCCCGAGAGGAAGGAATCCAAAGCTTGATGAGGTTGCTATCAGGGCGAATGCGGTGAACTATAAGATTCCTTACACTACCACCATATCAGGTGCTCAGGCTGTAGTGAATGCAATTGAAAGCATGAAACGGGGAAATCTTCGCGTGAAGGCGTTACAGGATTATTACACATAAGGTAGGTGATAGGCACGAGGCGATAGGTTTCCTTATAGCCTCGTGCCTATTGTCTATGATTTCAGTTCGCTTATCTTCCTCTTGACAATTTTTCCCTTATTTTTGGGGAAATCAGCCTTGATGTAAACTGTTTTCGAAAAGGCCCTCACTACCTGGCCTTCCATTTCTTTTTTAGCGAATGTAAATTTTACTTTATCTCCAGCCTGCATCGTCATACTCCTCCGCTTGTTTCGGTAGATTTGCTCTCTTTGGTCGTTGTTGTCGCTTCAGCCTTTGTCTCTGACTTGGCTTCTGTCTTTGCTGCCGATGTTTCTGTTTCTGTGCTCTCCGAAGTCGGGGTGGGTTTTTTTCCCACAGCGTCAATTGGCTTCTTATAGTCTGTTACATACCATCCAGTACCCTTGAGATGGAAAGAGCACTGGGAGATCAATTTGTGGAGCTTTCCTTTGCACACACGGCAATCTGTTAACGGAGGGTCCGCTATCTTCTGAAAAATTTCAAAATGCTTTCCACAGTTCTCGCATTGATATTCATATATAGGCATGGAAAATCCTCCAGAAACAATCTACTTACTGCTTATAACAATATAAACTTTTGCCTTAGATTTCGTCAAGTTCTTGTGTGAAGACCATCTTAATTCCATCAGGCGGGCAATGTTACCTTATGTCGCAAATAAGTAGAATTTTTGTTTGACATAGAATCTCGTTTTAATATATGTATGTTTGTATAGGTAATACAGGCTATAGGCAATGGGAGATAGGCAAAAAAGTCTCCCATGTCCCATCGCTGACGCCCTTCATCACAGATACTCGAAACCTAACTAATTTTGATAACCATCAAAGAAACACTAGCCAAAACCCTCCTCACGAAAACCGGTATTGAGGGATACGACTACTGCATCAACCCCTACGTGGGGTGCGAACACGGGTGCCGATACTGCTATGCCAGCTTCATGAAACGCTTCACCGGGCATCTTGAGCCATGGAGCGAGTTTGTCGATGTGAAGGTGAATGCTCCTGAGGTTTTGCGGCGTCAGCTTCGACGGGCACGAAAGGGATCGATTCTGATTAGTACAGTAACTGACCCATACCAGCCTGTGGAAAAGCATTACCGGATAACCCGTGGATGCCTTGAAGCCCTCCTTGAATACCAGTTTTCTGTAAACATCCTAACCCGTTCATTCAGTTTCGGAACTTTTGCATACACCAAGCTTCCTCGCTTCACAACGGTTTGCTCAGGAATGCCCGACACCACAATCTATATAGTTTATCTGGGATCACCTTTTTAATGAATGAAGGCGAATTGGAATTACTTCTGGAAAAGTTTTCTTACTGTTTCTGCAATGGTTGAAGAGAGAACACCCCCGCCTACCAGGAGGAGAAGGATGCCGAAAATAAGGGAGCCAAACGATGCCTCAGCGCTGTGCCCATAGACGTCTTTGATAAAAAGAACGCCAAAGACTACCATGAGGAGAGCCAGGCTTGTAAAGACTCCGAATAAAAACCATAAAAGTATCCTATTCATGCCCTGCTATACTTTTTGCATTTTGAGAGAGTTAGCTGCATCCTCTGGCGTTATGGAGACTACGTGGAATTCGTCCTCCCTTTTATATTTGGATGACCTGAAGTCGCGGGGGAGAATCTCTATATGCCAATGATAATAATCCTTAATGGAAAACTCAGCATCATGCATACTGTTTTTCAGTGTGTTGGGAGACGTATGGAGAACAATGGTGTAAGCAGTGGTAAGTTTTTCTATTCTCTTTAAAAGATCAAGCAGTAACGTGATGAGTTCATGTCTGATAGTTTCGTCCTTTAAGTTTTCAAAGCAATCATCATGAAAACGGGGAAGAAGCCACGTTTCGTAAGGAAATTTGGAAGCAAAGGGACATATTGCCACAAAATGGGCATTAATACTCACTACTCTTTTATTTTGGCGTATTTCCTGGCTGAGGATGTCGCAATAAAGACATCGTTCTTTCTGCATGAAATGTTCTTTCGAATTTGACAGTTCAAGGTCGACCCTCTGCGGTATAATAGGGGTTGCGAGAATATGAGAGTGGGGGTGCAAAATGTATGAACCGGCAAGTTCGCCATAATTCCTAAAAATGTTGATGTACTTAAATCTTTTGTCTTTTTTCAAGTCGAGGATGCGGTCTGTATACATATCAAAAAGGCGGGACAGATCCTCTTCGGAAAAATTTGACAATGTAATGGTATGAGAGCGATGTGCTACAACAATTTCATGGGCTCCCACATTGCCCATCTTGTCGTAAAGTCCATCAGCTCTTTTCTGTTCTAGAACCTCTATTGCAAAAATTGGACTTGTTGAGGGGAAACACCTGACCAGCCATGCACCATCCTGCCCTTTTATTTCTCTGATGGTTGCTGGTGTGAGATGTTCATTGCCAGGACAGAAAGGACAATCGCCAGTGCCACTAACTTTAGACCTTTTGTATCCAGATACTACCCAATCACCGGAGACAGGATCCTTTCTGAGTTCAGCCATGGTGCTATATTAGGATATAATTGATCGTTTGTCAATGAACTTGTGAAAGGCCTTGCAAAGCCCTTATTTTCTTGAAAATGTCCAGGTATATTTGTAGAATAGGTTAATGAACAACGTGCTTGAGTTTGCGATACAATGCGCCCTGGAATCCGGTAGGATACAGAGTGAATATTTTCAAAAAAGGATTGGTATTCACTACAAAGGAGAGATCAATATTGTAACAGATGTAGACATTGCCTGTCAGAAAAGAATCATTGAACTCATTGAGGAGTCTTATCCTGATGACTATATCATTGCCGAAGAGAAGGCAAATAGATTCGATGAAAAAAGAAACAAATGGATCGTTGATCCCCTTGATGGGACTACGAACTACGCCCATGGCTACCCTTTCTTTTGCACTTCCATTGCCTATGAGGTAAAGGGCGAGGTAGTGGCTGGCGTTGTCTATAACCCTATCTTTAATGAGCTTTTCTATTCACAAAAAGGAGAAGGCGCTTATTTCAATGGCGAGAAGATACACGTATCCAGTATTAATGACATGAAACAAGCCTTGCTGAGCACTGGCTTTCCCTATGACCTCCCAACATCCACGAAAAACAACATTAGTCACTTTGTAAACTTCCTCTATCATGCCCAGGCAGTGAGACGGGATGGATCTGCCGCCATGAATCTTTCTTATATTGCATGCGGACGGTTTGATGGTCACTGGGAGATGAAACTCAATCCATGGGATATGGCTGCAGGAGTCCTCATAGTTAAAGAAGCCGGCGGGACTATTACAGATTTCAAGGGTGAAAGCTTCAGTATATATGGTGATGAGATTGCAGCATCCAACGGACTGCTCCACGACAGATTGATTAAGGTCCTCAAGGAGAGCACATGAAAGAGTATTCTATCGAAGAGGTAAGCAATATAGTAAGGCCACAGCTGGGCGAAAACATTCCCCTCACGTTGTACAGAATTCTTCGTGTCATTGGCATGAGAAAAATATTGGGCGAAACCTCAGGCCCAACTCTGTACATGATGGGAAAAGAGGTAGGAACAATGATCGGGGCGAAAGACCTCGGTGACTTCGAGGCAAAGATTAAGGAGTTGAAAGTTGGCATACCTGAGGTCCATGTTGTGGAGGAGGACCATGTCGTTGTAAAGCTTTACGAATGCATCACCTGCGCAGGCTTTATATATACGGGAGAGATGTTTTGTGACATGGAGAGCGGCATTATTGCCGGTCTCCTTGAATCGGTCTTCAAGAAGAAAGCGAAATCCACCCAGACAAAAAGCTGGTCAGTTGGTTACAATTATTGCGAGTTTGAGGTCATGTTGTACTAAATGGTTGAAGGCAGAGAGTCAACAGAAAAGAGAGTAATAGTGCTTGAACTGGCCCTTGAAGAGGAGAGGAGCCTTTCACGGGCCAGGAATAAGCTCCTCGAAGCAAACATCAGGGAACTCAATGAGGTTTACGATGCCCTGAGGGAAAAACTCAACGAATTGCGCCGAAGGAATGAGAAGATCAGAATCTTCGAGGAACAGCTGGTTAAAGCAAACAAGCTCTCTGTCCTTGGCGAGCTGGCGAGCTCTATTGCACACGAAATAAAAAACCCTCTTATCTCTATCCAGGGTTTTGCCAGAAGGATAGGGACGACTGAAGACAGAGACAAATTAGAAAAGTATGCAAAATTCATCGAGGAGGAAGCAGACAGGCTTACCCAGGTCCTTGCGAAACTCCTTGGTTTTTCAAGGATGGATGAACCGAAAAAAGATCTCCTGAACATGAATGACATAGTAGATGATACGGTTTTGTTTATGGAACATCACCTCACCCGCTTCAAGAACGTTTCAATATCATTAGAAAAAAAACCGGATCTGCCGATGGTTCATGTTGACAGAATTCACGTGCAGCAGACAATGGTGAATCTCCTCATGAATGCCGCCCAGGCCATGCCGGAAGGCGGGCGGATACAGATAAGGACTGGCATGAACGATCAATACGTTTTTATTTCAATTACCGATACCGGTATTGGAATTAAAGATGAAGACCTCGATAGAATCTTTGAGCCGTTTTTTACCACCAAGGAAAAAGAGCTGGGAACAGGACTGGGTCTCTCATTATGCAAACGGCTCATAGAAGCTAATGCAGGAAAGATCGAGGTGGAGAGCAAAGTCGGCGAAGGCACCACTTTCACCATCATGATTCCAATCAACGCACCTTAGAAGCCCCACTTCATCCCGTCATACGCTGCAATAATTTTGATTCCCGTCTCCTCTTTTAGTCGCTCAGCCATGAGGTAGGGCTTTTCCCGTATCATTGCCATCCCAAAGTGGGTCATGATGGCAACCTCGGGTTTGACCTGGGTCACAATACGTGCAAAATCTTCTATGGAAAGATGTGCTATAACGTCATCTTCCTCAATTGGTTTTTTCCGGAGCACATTTGCAATGAGATAATCACAGCGATAGAATTCAGATAACTGTTCGAAGTAACGGGTGTCAGCAATGAAGCTAATGGTCTTGTTGAGTAGAAACTTAATTCCGTAAGTTTCTACCGGGTGTAAGTGTCTCACGGGCGTTAAAAACGTAATATCCTTTATCGAGTAGGTTTCACCTTCACGAAGTGTTTGAACCCCATCGAGGTTTTTCATCACATATTTCCTAACCACAGGGTCGTCATCTAAGGCATCCTGAGGGCAAAAGAGGATCCCTCTTTTTTTTAATCCGCCTTCTGTCATGGCTTCAATCATGACATTAACGTCGTTTGAATGATCAAGATGCTTGTGGGTCAGGATAATCCCGTCAAGATGAGTGAGGTTGAAGCGTTCTTTTGCTGCGTGTATCCTGACAAGGGCGCCCGGACCAGGGTCAATGTAAATGTTCGTATTGAGGTAGCGCAACAGGATTCCCGCTGTAGACCTCAACTGGGTTGAAACGACAAAACGCGCCCCTCCTGTTCCAAAAAACTTTATGAAACCCTTCGCGGCACTCCGTTCATTCATTCTTGGTTCCCAATTACGTGGTTTTCGGTGAGACTCCTTGACGGTCTGACCCTCATAGTGTATCTTTTTTTAGAGCTGTTTCCTAATTGTAAGAAAGAGACATAGGAGATGTCAATGGATGAAGAACATTTTGTTGTATATGAATCGTCAATTGGCTACATCATAATCGTTATAAAAAATAGTAAAATCGTCAGCCTGGATGTCACAGACAAAGGGATGTATGAGGCAAGGAAGATGGTTTTGTCCTTTCACCCTGATGCTACGGAATCATTGGCACCCTTCAAAACTATTCGCACCCTTCTCGATCGTTACCTGCAGGGGAGGAAAGTGGACTTTGATGTGGAGGTGGACATCTCTCGTCTCAGGTCATTCACACAAAAGGTTCTCAATGAGCTGAGGAAAATACCTTACGGAGAAACAAGGAGTTACGGATGGCTCGCCAAAAAGGTGGGTAACCCTGGCGCTGCGCGGGCCGTAGGGCAGGCTCTCAAAAGAAATCCTCTTCCCATTATAATCCCATGCCACCGAATCATACGGGATGACGGAACCATTGGTGGCTTCTCAATGGGAGAAAACATTAAAGAAAGGCTCCTCGCCCTGGAAGGAGTGAAGATCGGAAAATAGTAAACCGTAATCGGTTATCAGAAATCTGTGATCGTTAACCAAACGAAGTCCGATGGACGATCGCCCAGTCCATCTGACAAGCTGGGCTGGACTTGGACGAGAGACGAGGAAGATGTTTCGTCCGGGCGTAGCGGTCGTCTTATTCCATTTCTATTTCAAATATGTAATAATATACCTGCCCCATAGGAGGTGGGTATATGGCCAGAACAGCACGAGGTATCGAGATGGTGGAAAAGGCAAGAGAACTCCTGTCGAAAGCTCGCACTGCCGATGAGTTGCGCCAGGCGCAAGCAGTTGTGCTGCCGCTTGAATTTGGTTTCTCCATCGAGCAGACAGCGGCTATTATCGGCGTATCAAAAGGATGGGCCAGTCAACTCCGGACACAGTTTATCCGTTCCGGAGGAAAGAAAGATGAGAAGAAGCTGCCCCACGGGGGCCGACGGCGTGAGAACATGAGCTCCGAAGAGGAAGGAGCGTTTCTTGCCCCTTTCCTTGAGAAAGCCGCCAAAGGTGGCATCCTGGTAGTAGGAGAGATTAAACAGGAACTGGATAAGCTACTGGGACGCAGCACAGCATTGGCGTCTGCCTATAATCTCCTGCACCGTCACGGTTGGAGAAAGCTTGCTCCGGACAAACGACATCCGAAGGCTGACAGGGAGCTGCAAGATGAGTGGAAAAAAAATTCCCGGAGCTTATTGCCCAAATCAACGAGGAGTGGCAAGGGGAAGGGCCGATCAGGGTGATGTTTCAGGGTGAAGCCCGTTTTGGCCGTATCTCTGATACACGGCGCTGTTGGTGTCCCAAGCCTGTCCGCCCTCTCTGTTCTGCCATGGTTACCCAGGAATATACCTACGCCTATGCTGCTGTTTCCATTGACGGTGAACTCGACACGCTCATTCTTCCTCATACCAATAGCGAGTGTATGCAGGTATTCATCGATGAGGTTGCCTCACGCCACCCGGAAGACAGGATCATCATGATCCTCGACGGTGCAGGCTGGCATACCTCAGGGCTCCTTACTGTCCCTGACAATATGAGGCTCATCTCGTTGCCGCCCTACTCGCCGGAACTCAACCCGACCGAACACCTCTGGGACGAACTCCGAGAGAAATCATTCCATAACCGCGTATTTAACAGCATTGATGCCCTCGAAGGTCACCTGGAAGCATCATTGCGGGACCTGGAAGCTGACAGGGTGCGGGTGCATTCCCTTGTGGCATGGCCGTGGATAATAAACTCATTGTTGAATTAGAAATGGAATTAATCCTGCAAAATGCAGGATGGTCATCCGTCGCACTCTCATCGTTTACTCGTTAAGGCTTCCCGTCCGGTATCCTTTCAGGTCAAGGGTAATATAGGTAAAGCCAAGGGCCTTGAGCCCCTCATAAATTTTATTCCCATGCTGTAGTATGATGGCCATATCCTCCACTTCCGCCTCGATCCGTGAAACCTCACCGTGATATCTTACCCGTACTTGTCTGAGCCCCAGGCTTTTAAGTAACTCCTCTGATAGTTCTATCTGCTTTAATATTTCCTTGGTTATGGTTGTGCCATATGGTACCCGCGATGCGAGGCAGGCAAAGGAAGGTTTAGCGTGGGTAGGAAGATTGAGGCTCCGTGATAGCTCACGAATTTCGTTCTTTGTAAGTCCAACGATCTTGAGGGGGCTTAATACATTTTTTTCAGTTACCGCGCGACTGCCTGGCCGAAAATCGTTTTCATCGTCAACGTTAGAACCTTCAACGATATTGGCGATACCCCGAGTTTGTGCAACTTTCCTTATTTGGTCAAGAAGGCCTGATTTGCAATGATAGCACCTCTCTCGGGAATTTGATGTAAAATAGATATTTTCCATCTCTCTAGTCTGAACAACAACGTAATCAGCTTCCAACTGTTGAGCAATATTAATAGCCTCTGTTGTTTCCCTCTCCGGATGCGCAGGCGAAGTGCCAATAAAAGCGATTACATTCTCACGGCCCAGGGCATCGAGGCATACCTTGAGGAGGAGTGTACTGTCCACGCCACCGGAGAACGCCACGATTACTTTACCCAGAGGGCTGATAATTTCTCTTAGTCTCTCCGATTTTTTATTGATGCCCATATGGCTAAATATAACAGAGGTTGACTGTTAGCACAACTTGCAATGAACGTGTTTGCTGGGATAGCCCGACACAAATATACACCATAATGGAAAACTCGGGTTTATTCATTTTTTTGGATGCGACATTCGACATGCGATGATCTCCTTGCTTCTGTGGACATTACCCGGTTGCTCTGGTATATTTCACTATTCCACAAAAGGGAGTAAAAAAAGATGCCCTTATTATTTCAGTCGCTCAGTCACGGAGAGATTCCGTTCGGATTCTTTAATATCGAGACAGACATGATCCTCCTCAACAATTATTTTTTCTTTGCCAGCGATATGTCCGATCATGTAATGAAGCTTGCAGAAAATAATGGCGGAATGCACCAGGATCAAACATGGTCTGTTTATATTCTGGAAGCGGGGCAGATTGGAAACCTTATGGGCGCTATCAGCGGAGTCGTATTCGAAGGTTTTATCGGCGAAGTTTACACGCACTTCCCCTTTCCCCATGAGCCGGAAAAATTTAAACAGAATCCTGAAGGATATAAGACAAGAGGGTTGATCGAAGAGATTGTATATCGTTATGCGAGGTCTTCCCTGATTACGGTCAGGAACGATTCTGCATCTCAGGGATTGACAATAGGGGAATACCTTTTCAGCAAGAAAGGATTTCACGCACTCCTTGGATACCTCTGGGCAGGAGGGTATCCCCGATGGAAGGATGGCATCAGGCCTTTATACATACTGAAAATGAGAGAAACCATCGAATGGTCTGCAAACCCTCTTTTTCAGGACATCACGGCGTTCGATTGATTTTACATCAAATCACGGGTATATTGTAAATATGACAGATGAGCACTTCATGATGATGTGCCTGAAAGAGGCCCATGTTGCCTTTGATTCCGAGGAGGTCCCGGTAGGAGCGATTATCCTATCTCCTGAGGGTAAGGTTATTGCGAGGGCACATAACTTGACGCGGCGAGTGAATAGGCCTACAGCGCACGCGGAGATGCTTGCCATCGACATGGCAGCCGATGCATTGGGTAACTATAGACTCGTAGATTGTACCCTCTACGTTTCCATGGAACCATGCATCATGTGTGCAGGCTCGATAATAGAGGCGCGCATTAAACGTCTCGTTTTTGGATGCTTTGATGCGAAAGGCGGTGCCTTTGGATCAGTTATAGATATCAATGCACTTCCACTAAACCACAAGGTGGAGGTAAAAACCGGGGTATACGCCGAGAAAAGCGAAGCACTTCTCAAGAAGTTTTTTCAAGAACGGAGAGGTACCGAAGTGGCCATAACGGGGCCGACTCGAAATCGGCTGTACGTCTAATAAGCGTACCGTGGGTTCGAATCCCACCCTCTCCGCCAATAATCTATTGAAATAATTACAGTAACATATTGGAGATCGGTTAGGTACGGGTTAGATGGGAATTTTGGTAGGTTAGGGGGGTTAGTTCTGACCCCCCTATTCTTCTGTTATTAAACTGTAACCAAAATCTTCGACAGCCACCTTACCCCTGTGTTATGGATATTGAACAAAAGAGACACCATCTGTTAGCATTACTTCCTTTAACAAATAGATGAAAAAACAGTAAGATGTGTGTATATTTCATATACAAATGAGTAAATTGATTATTAATATTCGCTATGTTGTCAAAAAGACTATAACTCAAAGACCGCTAGCAATTATAATGATTGCTGTTTTCGCTTGTATTGGCGTGAGCGCATGTTCTGTAATTGCTCCCCAGAATCCAATTGACCAAATCCCAGACAAATCAAGTGCCATTACAGCTAGCCGAATGGACAGTGGGGAGGTACTCAATATGTTAGGGGATCCCCGCACTTCGAGTGAATACTGGGGGGGTTGAGATATTTCGTGAAGCTACTTCGCAAATAGAGGTACCAGTTTTTATTGTGCTACCGGTGGGGGCGCAAAAAGACGATATTTATCGTTATACTCTTGTCTCTTATAACAAAGACAAACCGCAGAATCTGTTGCAACCGGAATTCTCCGAAAGCCAGGCGTTCTTGTTCCTATAACAACAGAGAATCTTACATTATTTCTACAGACAGGAGACTTTATATTTGTAGTTGAAGAGCGGGATAAGCTTGAAACCCTTCTTGTTAAACCTGCTAAGCGGGATGCTTATTTTAATCTTGCCCGCTTCTCGCCACATTGTACTGTTGTTGTCGGATGTAATTCATGTGCCTGCTCCAGTGCTTTAAGGGTGGATAAAGATCCATCCTTGCCCATCCCATATAGGGCAGCAATGACTTCCTATGACAAGGACGCCTTAAATGCATATAGACAAGGTAAGCTGAAGGACATCAGAAGGACATATAAAAATGTTCAGTACGACAGCATAGCTGTTGTTAGTCTCGTGCCCGGAGAGCACACATTGAATGTTTCGGAAGGGCGCTGGCAGGAGGGGGACATATCTGGCGGCACCGTTAGTGGCGAACAATCTATAAGCTTTGCTTGCCGACCCGGTGAGATTCTATATCTCGTTGTTCAATTGTCTGCGAGTGAGTATAGTCGATTTGGATCCAAGGACGTTGAGTGGCGAATCGACCTTCACAATGACATGCCGAAGGGAACACATAGTTTCCTGTGCCATGTTTTACAGAGGATTTTTGTCAATTATCCCACATCATAGGGCAAACCTCTATTTTTTCAATTCCTATCACAGGCCTTTGTCAAATGCCCCTGACTTTTCAAGTGTCTTGAAAAGGAGAATGATAAGTGGTAAGTAATCAGGATAAATGGTCTTATTTTTTGCCCTTATTTTGTCAGGCATTCAGGGTAGCTTCGGGATTGAAGTTTTCACACCAGTTATGGTATACGGCTTGAGAACAAAAATAAATTGATTTAAGGATGTTAGCTATAGATAGACTTTTAACAAATTTCTCTTGAGAGGTCATAAAAAAGGCTTGTGAAATTCTACTCCTCTATAGTCAGTTTCTTGGTCGAAGGCAAAAGCACCAAACAGAATATACGTATGCTCACTCGCTTCATCGTGATGCTCACAGTCATGATAACCGTGTATAGCATCGTCTTCCACTTTCTAATGACATGGGAAGGACGGGAGTATTCATGGGTAACCGGCTTTTATTGGACGCTAACTGTCATGACTACCCTTGGATTTGGGGATGTTACGTTCTCCAGCGATGCTGGGCGGCTCTTTTCCATTCTGGTTCTTCTTTCTGGCGTAATTTTTATGCTTGTGCTTCTCCCCTTTGCGTTCATCAAGTTCTTCCTTGCGCCATGGATGGAGGCGGAGGCCAGAAGAAGAGCTCCCCGAGAAGTGTCTCCGGACACAAAGGATCATGTGATCATGACAGCCTATGACGATGTGACAGCTGCCTTGGTCGAGAGACTGGTTACATACAAACGGGATTATGTGGTGATAGTCGAAAATCCTGAGCAGGCAGGCCTGCTGTCCGACAGGGGCGTCAAAGTGGCGGTGGGAAACATTGATGATCCTGATACCTATAAAAGAATGCGTGTTCATGAGGCATCTCTTGTCGTCGCAACAAACAGCGACGAGATAAATACCAACATTGCTTTTACAGTCCGCGAAATGAATGAAAATGTTCCCATTATCACGACAGCGAACTCACCCCACTCCGTGGATATTCTTTCCATGGCGGGAAGCTCAAAGGTTGTGGAGCTAGCCGACCTCCTCGCACGTTCATTTGCCAACTGGACGATGTGCGGCAACTTTCAGGCGAATGTCATAGGTCGCTTCGACGACCTGGTCATTGCGGAAACCCCCGTCATCAATACCCCCCTTGTTGGTAAGACTGTCGCTGAAAGCAATCTGCGTGAAACAGTGGGGGTTACAATTGTCGGTATTTGGGAAAGAGGCAGACCTTTGGTCCCTACACCGGATACGCAAATAACCAGGAACACCGTCCTACTCCTTGCAGGGACTGACAATCAGATAGCATCGTATGACGATGTCTTTTCCATTTATCAGATGTTTCAACATGCGGGGGACCCGGTTATCATAATGGGAGGGGGACGCGTGGGCACGGCAATTGCGAGACGTTTTGGTGAAAGAGACATACCTTTCTTGATTATTGAAAAAAACCTGAAAAAAACAGGTGATAGTGCGAATATTGTTTACGGCGACGCCGCTGATTTAAGCACGCTCAAGAGGGCATGGATAGAAAAAGCTCCTGCGGCCCTCATCACAACTCATGAAGATGCCACCAACATATACCTCACCAAGTATTTCAGAAGTCTAAGGCCGGATCTCCAGATTATCAGCAGGGCCAACCTGGACCGGAATGTATCGACGCTCCACCGAGCCGGAGCAGACTTTGTGATGTCTTACCCTGTGCTTGGAGTCGACGCAGTTTTCAGCTTTCTTACAAAACAAGACGTTCTCATGTTAGTTGAAGGTTTGACACTATTTCGCGTGCAAGCGCCACGAATCCTTGATGGCGTTACCCTTGCTGATTCGAGAATTCGCCAGGATACGCATTGTAGTGTTGTTGCTATCAAAAGTGATGGGAGGTTCATCGTCAATCCAGGCCCTTCCGTACCTATTACAAAGGGCTCTGAATTGATCCTTATAGGCACTTACGCGGGTGAACGCCAGTTTTTCAAGGCCTACCTCAAGGCGTAAGGGATCCCTAGCGCTGACCGATAAAGTTTTTATCTATGCTTGTTTTAAAATCTTTCTTCAATGTTTATTCTCAAGTGAATACTAAGCAAATAACACACCGCTCACTTTGCTATTCTTTTGCAATCGATAGCCTTAATAA
>Ga0351899_1107_pt1 | contig 20322 bp, 22 predicted proteins | sample BONcelHT113001C6_FD_206833 | JGI IMG/M metagenome (GOLD analysis project Ga0351899, IMG submission 206833) | Enriched cells from coal bed in the Powder River Basin, Montana, United States - BONCAT cells T11 rep1 HSBNCT.T11.300.1.C6 ... | reverse complement strand
TTCATACTGAATAATAATCTGGGGTAAACCCATTATATAAGGAGAACAAGGATGCCAGAAGGAAAAGTAAAATGGTTCAATGATTCAAAAGGATTTGGTTTTATCGAGCAGGAGGATGGCAAAGACGTATTCGTCCATCATTCCGCGATCCAGGGAGAGGGCTTTAAATCACTTGCCGAGGGTGATCGTGTCAGTTTCGACATTGTCCAAGGCCCCAAGGGTCCTGCTGCCGGGAATGTTCGTAAGCTTAAGGGCTGAACTTTATTTTACGTTAAAAGCCTCCCTTATGTGGGGGGCTTTTTATTCCCTTCACCTAGATCAGGCAATACTACTTCTCGCTTTCAATCCGAAACCCTTAGATTCTAAGAATTTCAACTGTTGAACAGTCGCAGATGTATCAGAAAACCATCTTCTTTCCTTCTGCCCATTCGATAAAAGTCCTTGTTGTTGCCTCTGAGCCAGTGTAGAATCTCAAACAAGATAACTCAATATACTATTTGAGGTGAAAGATATTCATGGAAGCTTTATTTCTGTCAACATCAGTTGTGGCACTTGCTGAAATGGGTGACAAGACCCAGTTGGCAACTATAGCGCTGGCAGCCCTTTACAATTCACTCATTTCAGTAATCATGGGAACAACTCTTGGTATGATGATTGCCAATGTGCCGGTAGTCTGGGTTGGCGAAAAACTCACACATCGGATTAATATGAAAGTAATGCACTGGATAGCGGCAGCGTTATTTATTGTACTGGGAATCCTGGCTCTTTTCGCACCAATATCAAGGGCGTAACTTTACCTCAAAATAACGATATATCTGGTCCTGCCTCGGCACTTTGAATCCTCGGGCAAAGATGGGAAAACATTCTCGTTGATTGCGGCTTCATGGTTAATCACGGTATTATTCGACCTTTAGTATATTACCAACGATTCCCTTCGAGTATAGCCTGCCGGCAGTTTCAAAGAGGATATATTTTGTTGACAGGAGTGGAATCTGTAGATCTTCTGCGAGCTGAATTGTCTCCAGAGGTGGACGCTTTCCGCGAACTATGATAATGGCTGCTATGCCAAGAGTATAGGCCGTCTGAATAACATTAGGATTTGTCAAGCCGGTCAGCAACAACATCCCAGCTTTGGCAAGCAACAAAACATCAGCTATGGAGTCTGCACAGCCGGCTTTTGTTATCTCCAAGTCTAACTGATCGTGGCCAACAAATATCTCTGCGTCCAGTATCTCTTTCATCTCTTGCAAAGTCACTGTGGCTCCTTTTGTGGATTAGAATACACTATCATATATCAAAAACAGGAACAGAATTATAATTTTGTAATTTTTTTGATCTCAGCTCCCGTAAAACATTAGTTAAGCATAAAAAAGTCTGGACTTACCCCATAGGGAGAAGAAAAAATCCGCGCTATTGTGTTTTTCTGATGGTCTTCGGAACGTGATGAAAAGGTTCAATATTAAAGTAGGATTATTTTTACCAGGGATCATGAGTACCTCATTCCAAAACGACAGGGACGTATGATAAAAATTCTCACATTTATGATCCTCAATCCAAAAAAAGTGGCTGCAAAACTTGAGAGAGTCATTTGTCGAAGGAGGAAAAAGACTTACATGAACAAATGGATGCTTTTTCTCATGAAAATAAAAAAGTTGTTCGGACAACACTCTTGAAATGTTAAAATATAAAATGTTAAAAATGTTGAGAAATATTGCCCAACAAGGGGTTGGAGCCAACCATGGACCTTTGCGGCTCAACAGTGAACTTTTCGGAGAAAACGAGACACAGAAGATGAAAGCTGAATCGGATACCGCCGGAGCAGATATCAGACATAGATGCAAGACAATTAACAAGCTTCTTCTGACTTTAATGGGTAGCTTAGCGTTCTTCCTTTAAAGCCTTGTTAAGACACAGGTGACGAAACTGCCTTCTTCACATCACAAGCAGTTCATATCCGAAGCCATAACCCCTGTTGATGCTTCATTTGCCAACTCATCCATGTGCACTGGTGAACCGGGATTGCCAGTGCGGTTTCGTTGGCGCGATACTTTGTACAAAGTAGTAAGGGTACTTGAAAAATGGAAGTCTACAGGTGACTGCCGGCACGGGAGTGGCGAACAGTATGTTCGCAAACACTGGTTCAGAGTTGAGGTTACCGATGGAACACAAATGGAGATCTATTTCGACCGACAACCACGATCAGGAACGAAAAAACAGAGATGGTGGCTTGCCACCATTGTAGAGGACGAAAAGAAAGGTAACCAGGATGTGGATGCAACATGAATAGAATATCACATAATCGATATCTATTCATCCTCGCTGCTATCTTTGCTCTCATATTGTCAGCATCAGCCATAAAGCCATACGACAGGCATGATTGGTTGCTGGAGAATGCCCTTGTTTTTCTATTTGTCGTGTTTTTTGCACTTACATACAAGAGATTCCCTCTTTCCAGAATATCTATTACGCTGATTTTTCTATTCCTGTGTTTACATGAATTAGGGGCTCATTATACGTATGCTAAAGTTCCCTACAATACGTGGACTCAGGCAATTTTCGGTAAGTCTTTAAATAGTATCTTGGGCTGGGAAAGAAATCATTTTGACCGGTTGGTTCATTTTTCGTATGGTTTCTTACTGGCGTATCCAGTTCGAGAAATATTCCTGCGAATTGCCTATGTGAAAGGTTTCTGGGGGTACTTCCTCCCCCTTGATATAACCATGTCAACGTCGATGATTTATGAATTAGTTGAGTGGGCTGCTGCAGAAATATTCGGAGGTGATCTTGGCGTAGCATACCTTGGCACCCAGGGCGACGTGTGGGATGCGCACAAAGATATGCTGCTTGCCAGTATTGGGGCTGCAATAGCAATGATAATTACGGCAGCGATTAACATATACATAAATAATGATTTCCTCCGTGAGTGGGTAGATAGTCTGAAAATAAAAAAACATCGACCCTTAGGTGAGGATGAATTGAAGCGTTTGTGGAGAAAACGTAACAAAACCTCGCGGTGACCCAAGCGTTAGACCATGCAAGGAGATAAATATGTCAGTATACATGATTATCGATTCGAAAATTAAAGATGCAGAAAAATACCGGCAATACATTGAACAAGTATTTCCCATTGTGACGAAGTATGGTGGTCGTTACCATGTGCGTGGGGAGAAAATCCGATCATTCGGAACCTGGAAGCCTGAGAGGATCATCGTTATTGAATTCCCAATGGAAGATCATGTCCAGCGATGGCTCACATCTACAGAATACGCCGCAATTGCCCCATTACGGGAAGCTGGCGCTGAAACCCAAGCCATTCTCGTAAATGGGTATATGAATGAATAGAAGGGTGGCTCTTCTTATCAGTTGAGGACCCTTTTCGTCTTTGCTGATCGGTTACGCCAGTTCACAAGAATAACTGTTGCAACGGGAAGAACCAATCCGATGATGGTGGTTGTGATCATAAGTTTGCCAAGCTCAGCGTACTGGCCGCGTTCGATGATAAAGATTTCGTTAAGATAATTTGTGCCGAGGTTCGACGCTGAAAGGGCAAGGTTGGTGAAGGCTGCCATAACGGCAAAGTAGGTCGCTTTCTGTTCAGAGGGCGCTTCCCTGGCAATCCATGCCAGCATGGGAATCATGGAAACCTGACCCATAGGGGAATCTGCCATGGTATCGATGATGGCGATTGTCCTCGCGCCAAAGCCGAATATCTTTTCAGTCCACTCATGGAGGCCGTAATACATACCCACAAACGGCATCATCATCAAAGTTGCATAGACTGAAAGGAAGATTACGAGATACGGAATCGGCCGCCGGCTCATCCAGCCCCTGAGGGCAAACATGCCGATAATGGCAAGGATTGATGATATCTGGCGCAGGGTACCGAAAAAGGCTTCATCGAACTTCAGAACATCAATCTGCCACCAACTCGCACCCGCGCCTATCCCTGGCATAGCCCGGAAGACAAAAACGATTATAGCTATGCCAATAATGTCGCGGCGCTTGAGAGGATCAAGATCTTTAAGGAGTTGACGCATCAGGTATATGATGATGCCCAGGGATGCAATAAAAATGACCTCTTTCTTGGCTGCAATCTGTGACATACCAAGGATCACGCTGATAACGACAAAAACAATGCTTCCCCCGAGAATATACCAGTTTGGTCTTATTTTGCACTCCTCAGGGCGTAACAATTCACAAATTTCTTCTTCAGGGATGCCTGCACGACGATATTGGATTCGGAGCTTTCGCGCAGTCCAGGACCCGAGCACCGCTCCCAGCACCGAGATAACGGGTATGATGAGCGACAGCTTGTACATGGCATAGTATGACATTGTCATAGCCAGCCAGCCACCTACCCCTGCAACTATGGCGCTTCCACCGATGATTGCAATTCTACCCAGAGTCTGCATGGTTATGTGCATTCGCTCGAACTCATTTTGAGGGATTTTTACGCCATCTTCACCATATGCTGGAACCGCCTCAACAGTCATGGCATCTGCCACCACATCCTGCAATACAAACCCGACAGGCGAGACAAGGGTGGCAATGACGTACCATACATCCAGCGCCATGATGCTTGCCATAAATGCTTTGTGACCTGTAAGCCCTACCATTATCATGAGACTTCCCGCCATCAGGAGGGCCCCTATGTACACAAATAGTGATTTATGGTGCCAGTATAGATCCACCAGATGGCCAAAGGGCATTTTCAAAGCCCACGGAAGACCAGCCCAGAACCCAAGACCTGCAAGGAATGCTGCCGAAAGCCCCAGTTCTTCTTTCACAAAAAAACTTTCGATGATGCCCGTGAATCCCGAGATACCGGCAGCCAGATAGACCATCAACGGCGGGACATAGCTCCAGCGCATCTCCCGAACGATACCAAGAAAATCTTTTGTTAACCAACGCCAGATGCCACGGTATTCAATTGCAGGCAAGCTCATTTCTCCATAATTTCATTTCGTCATACCTGCACTGCGAAACCTTTGTGGAAGCAAAATACCTCTCATTGTTAATGTCCGGCGCCTGCTGTTTTTGGTTTTGGCAGTAAGGCAGTCAAACCTGTGCATACTATGGGTAAGAGAGACAGCACTATTATTGCCGTGCGAAGCCCGTGATGATCAGCAATCCACCCGAAGAAAGGTGTCGTTGTCCCGCCAAACGAAAACGCGAGGCCAAGCGTTACCCCCGAAGCAAGGCCCACACGGTTCGGTAAATAGCTTTGCCCCAATACCAGCAGGGGACCCACCGAAGCAGAGTTCATAAGAGCTATGGGAATCAACATAAGCATAGCCCATAACGGATTCGATATATATGCGAATATGGGAAATAAAACCGAGAGGATTGCAAATTCAACCAGAACCGTTGCGCGAAAACCAAAGCGGTCCGCTAGACGCCCACCAAGCAAATTTCCCACAACCCCTGATGCAAAGAAGACCGTCAATGCTGATGCTCCAGCCGCCTTTGATTGGTTTAATACATTTATCCAAAAAAGCGGGAGAAACGTATTGATTCCGTAAAAGATTACCGATCGAAAAAGTACAAGTATGGAAAGCAAGATAAAAGCTCCCCAGAAGTCGATGCCCTGGTTTTTCTGTGCAGCCTTCCCGCCCGCTGCATCATGGTATTTCCATAATCCGGGGAGGATAAGGGCTACCAACAAGGCCACAGCGACCGCGGGAACTGCCATAAAAGCAGTGCCTTTTATGCCCCATTGAAGAAGTGCAAACGTTGCAATGAGAGGACCAATAGCAAATCCCAGTTGGCCACCCGTGGCAAAGATACTCATTATAGTGGCCTTCTTATCGCCTGCAAATCGGTTTGCAAGACGCGCTCCTTCCGGGTGGAAAGCGGCAACCCCTATGCCGCTTAAACCAACTGCTATCAGGCCTGTTTCGTAAGTTGGCGCCAGGCCAACACATGATAGTCCAAGCCCGGCAAGGAGAACTCCCAATGGCATAAGCCATGGCCGCGAAAGCCGGTCAGCAACAAGGCCAAAGACAGGCTGGGTAATCGTCGAAACAAGGGTCGTAGTGAACACGATTGCAGCGGCCGCTGCATAGGTGAGGTTGTGTTGCGCAATAAAGAATGGGAGGAGCACCGGTATTGCGCCCTGATTGATATCAGTTGCTGTATGGGCCAGCGTCAAGAGACCCACAGATCGGTATTTCATCATCCCTCCTTTACTGGGGCTTGCGTCGACCCCTCCGTCAGCTAAGCGCCACCCGCAAGCGGGTACCCGGGCCTTCCCCTCTCACCCAAGAATGGGTTAGTTTACTTCAATACCTGGGGCTTGCGTCGACCCTTCATCCCGCCAAGCGGGACGGTCGTCTATCGTCCATCAGTCCTTTTTTACCCCTTAATCCATTAATCCTGCCTTTATTGCCTGTGGCTTGCGTCGCTTGATAGCCTGATGGCTTGCCAGCTAATTAACTTAGATAATGAACCGGGACGTTGTCAAGGATAAACTCATACAGCAGGTATACCGAAGAATAAATAAATTTGACTAAGTCGCCTTGTCCCAGAACAGGACCTTGCGAATTCTCTGAATGATCGGTTGGATTGCTTCCGGCTTCTGAATAACAGCCGTCTGCTTCCATGTTCTCCAATCTCCAAAAATCTCGTGGTAAAGTTCGACGCATCCGCGGTGATAAGTAATCTCTGCACGAGGATTTATTCGTTTAGAGCAATCCTGGAGAATCTCATAGAGCTTTTTTCTCTGTGCTTCGCCAGACACGTTAAAAACAATCACCTTCGTTGTCTTTATATCATCAACTGACCCAAAACGGCCTTTCACTTTTATGTCATCGTTCAAGAGCTTCTCAAGTTCAGAGAGAAGATCAATACACTCTTCCATGCTATCAAGCACAGCTACCACTTTCCAGCACTTCAGGGCTGCTCCAAGGTCGACATTTGTCTTGCCATCCTTCAACTGTTCGTAAAGATTTGTGATACAGGGAACACATTTTCCGTAAATATCTTTTTTCGTTTCTTTCAGACCCTGGGTGTCTTCGAAGCTCACCCACTTTGCCTTCTTGTCGTTAAAATATCGCTTATCAATGTATATTCTTGGCATCTTTGTATGCTCTATTCAGCGTGCGTCTATCCATTATACCCTTCAGGGCCTTGCATGGTCAACGCTGTGGCCCGTATTTTAATAAATGGGCTTGAAAATCGAGATTTTAAATGAGATCCAACACTAATATCGATTATGTGTTCCACGAAATGCTATATACGAACGACTCAATACGTTTAATCTTCTTATATGCCCCAGCAACGAAGAAGGTCTTCAGACTGAACAACCTCTCCAAAGAAGGAGTTAATGTTGGTTAGGGACCATTTTTTCGCCTCCGGGCTCGTTCCTTCGGTTAAGTCTTCAGGGATAACCACATGGTAATCACGGGCGAATCCCTCACGGGCGGTCGATTCAACACACACGTTGGTGGCTAATCCTGTCAGGATCAATGTTTTTACGCCGCTTATTCTCAGGCCCTGATCCAGATACGTGGAGACAAAGGCTGAATGTCTGTATTTGGGGATCACCATCTCGCCTTCCTCAGGTATTACCTCGTAAAACTCCGCATAGGCTGGATCATACTGCCGGTCTATACCGAGCCGTTTATAGTGCTCAAGTCCCGACGATGAACCAAGAAATGCAATCTTTGTCATCTTTAGATGGATAATGTTTTTAAGAACTTTCCTTGCATGACCAAGAAAACTGTTCAACCGCACAGCAAGGGCCTTTGCCGGTTGTATGTCATGGCCCATCCTATGAAAGGCCCCGCCCTCGGCACAGTAATCCTTCTGCATGTCGATGATGATGAGAGCGGACTGTTCAGGAGCAACCTTAATTCTGAGTTTCGTAAGATCCATCAATGCCTCCTTAATAACCTTCCTTCCACACGTGATTTTGCTATTGTCAGGGATTTAGGCTCGTATTCGCTTCCTTTCTCCTACATGAGCCCTTTACCACCATCGACCATATAGATGCCTCCCGTGCAGTATCTGCTCTCGTCCGACGCAAGATAGAGCATAAGAGCTGCAACTTCCTCGGGGGAGCCGTATCGTTTCAGAAGGGTGCTGTCTGCAAGCGCCTTCTTGCCATCCTCCAGCTTGTCAGGATGTCGACCGCGAACATGTTCCTCAACCATGGGCGTTTCAATCGGCCCTGGATGGACTGTGTTTACTCTAATACCAAAAGGAGCGTACTCAATAGCTGCAGTCCGCATGATGCCTACAACCCCATGTTTACTCGCGCAGTAAGCCGAGCTTCCCGCAGAACCTCTTACACCGGCTATGGAAGACGTAATAACAACGCTGCCCCCTCCCCGCTTCTGAATTTCAGGGATTGCATACTTGAGACTAAGCCACACCCCCCGGAGATTAACCGCCACTATACGGTCAAACTCCTCAATGGAATAATCTACTATGGAGCTCTTGCCCCCTACCACCCCCGCGTTTGAAATCAGTATATCGAGCCCGCCATACCGATCAATGGCAGTCTGGACATATCTTGTCGTCTGATCAGGCTGCGACACATCGGCCGTCGCATAGTTTACTGAGGTCGAGGCAACTTTTTCAACTGCCGCCCATAGCAGGTCTTCCTGGAGGTCAACCAGCAAGACTTTGGCTCCTTGCTCGGCAAACAGTCTGCCAGTAGCAAAACCGATACCTGATGCTCCGCCTGTCACAATCGCCACTTTTCCATCAAGCCGGAACATGGCAACCTCCTTTTAGAAAACCGCAAGGTTTCCCCTTATTTCGTTCAACAGAAGGGGCAGGACCTTTATGGCGAACCCCGTATCCCATTCACTGAAAACATGCTAATCATCTCGACTCACCCGTCTTTTCTTGTCTAATCAAGCAAGGCTATCGAGTCTATCGTGCAGAAGTCGGTTGTTTGCCCCTGAACGGCGGGAGCAAATAATCATCCCCACTCGGTTTAATTTTCATCTTTGCCACCTTGGTCGGTGCTGTTTCCACATAGAAGAGAGAAATAAGGGCAATCAATAACCCTGCGATCACTGTCATCCAGACAGGAGCGACAAGTCCTAACTTGTCGGCAAGATATCCTGCGAGGGCCGGCATGGCGGAGGCACCGAGGAACTCTCCCACTCCTGTCGGAATACTCGCGGCAGTCCCGGCACACTCAGGAGGCACGCATTCCGTCGGCAGCGTCCCCAGGTACAACGGAAATGTTCCAATTCCGAAAAATCCCCAGAAGAAAAAAGGCGCCAGGAATACGCCAAGGGGCGTCCCCAAGGGCAACAGGGCCACAGCAGCGCCGGAAGCCGCACAGAGGAGTCCGCAAATGATCATGGCTGTTTTCCGCCCTATATGATCCGACAAACCGCCCATGCTTAATACACCGAGGCAACCGCCCACGCCGGAGGCCGCCAAGGCAATCCCTACCTGCCCCATGTTAAACTGATGGACCTTGAACAAAAAGAGGGCCGAAAAACCAGTATATACCCAAAGCACGGCCATGACCGGAATGCTGTTGACCGTCGAAACAGTGACGTTCTTGAACTTAAGCACATCAATCAACCTCATTTTCTGTCCCTGATGGTAGATCACCTTCTTTTCGCCACTCTTGCGCATCCTAAGGGATTCGGCAATCGATGGCGCTTCATGCATAAAGAATAAAATGATCACGGCAAGCACCGCCGCAGGTATTGAAAGTATGTAAAACACGGGACGCCACGAACCGTAGGCCCCAAGAATCCATGTCGCTACAATCGGTCCTATGGCAACTCCTATCAGCATAAAGCTTGCGGAAAGATAGCCGACAGTGAGTCCCCGTTTCTCTGGAGGCGATTCTTCCACTAAGGTTGAAACGGAAGGCGCCCATGGGCCCCCCTCAAAAAACCCCAGGATACCTCGAATCGTGAGCATGCCTCCAAGGGTATGCACAAAACCGGTTACCCATGAAAAGACAGCAGCCAGGATAGCCGTAACAACTATTACCGGGCGCCGACCGATTTTGTCACCAATAGCAGCAAAGATGATCGTGCCAAAGGCCCAGGTGAGGCCTGTGATGGCGAGAACAAAGCCAACATCGGTGTAAGTGAACTTCATCTCTTCCGCGATGGCTGGCATGATGATTGCGATAACAATCCGCTGCAGAGCAATAAAACCCCAGAGTAATGCCAATAGTATTGCGAGTTTCTGATAATACTTCATGATTCCTCCATTTTCATTTTTTCACAAGATTCTCCTTTAAACAGGCACGCCGCATTATATCTCTCCTCAATCCCCCTTAGCTCAGTGTTATACCATCGAATATAGCTCCAAACACAGAACCAGCCGATGCCAGATGAACCTCCCCAATCAGTTCACCTCCTCTTTTATTCTACGTTCAATGCTCAATTGCTTTGCCTTAGCGTTCAAAAAACAAAAACAATCCCCACAGACATAGCCTTGGGCACAGCAGCAGGATCTACACTCCTGTATATGGGATAAATCTCCCATCCGGCCTTTGTTACCAGACGAAATACATCTATGCCTACCCCTTCCATGGAAGGTCTTGCCTTGAGGGGGTTTGCACATTTGTTGCCCTGCAGAACCCGGCATGGTTTTGAATCGCAAAGCGCCACATGGCAATTGAACTGACAAAAGCCCATAGCAAGGTGGTGACCAAAACCAAAAGCCGTGGTCTCCAGAGTGCCTGTAATTTCCATGTTCTTCTTTGTCCACCCTATACCAGCTTTCTGCTGAATGGGCCGGTCTGAAAATTCGGATACAGGAATTACGTTCAGAGCAAAGAGGATCGCCCACTTGTAACGGCTCAGAGCCCGTCTCATGAAGTCAGGGTCAGGGCTATTCGGCGGGCAGTGTGGGCTCTTACCATAATATGGACACATGGGGACCCGGCACTTCAGTATAACTCTCTCGTCCACATCGACCCACTCTGCCGGTATGATTTCCGCCATGGAGGCCCCCAGATCAAGCGCCTTCTGCTTCAGCTGATTCAAATCTTCTTTTAGTATTTCTTCAGGTATGTCTAGAACGATACGCCGAGATGACCCCCCTCTGTGATTCAATTTCCAACCCTCCTTTAGCCAGCTGCTAACCGGAGCATGGCAAGCCATTTGTGAACCAGCAGCTTCCGTCGCATGGCTTCATCAAGTAATTGGCAACCCCAGCTTTCCCATGATATTGGGATATGCCTTGATTAACATCTTCTCCATTTCTAACAGTATATTAGTGACATACTCATAATTTTCCTCAACATAATCCCAGAGGGTACTATCCCGAGGAATCTCTTTGAAGTCATAATCCTCCTGGAGCAAATAATCGTCCCACTGAGATATTTCACGCATGGTAAAGATTCTTTCTGCCACGTTCGGATAGAGCCGTATAATGTCGTTCTTCTGACCTGGCAGCGCTGTGATGATCAGATTGGCCTGTTCCACCATTTCCGGGGTCAATTCCCTGGTTCTCCATCCGTCGGATACAGTGATGCCCAGGCGGAGCAGGACTGTTCGCGTTGTTTGTGCCAGGGGCCTGCCAAAAAAAGGATCCGGTGCACCAATCTTCAAAGCTGCCATCTTATCCTTCATTCTTTGGGGCAAAAATCCGGCTGATGTTATTTTTATTGCGTCGATAAATTGATTGTCACTTTGGTTGATCAGCTTGGAAAAGAAGAACTCAGCAAAAGGGCTTCTATTCCTATTGCCTATACATACGAAGACCAAATGGAGCGGACGCTTCACTCTTTGTCTTCCTTCATCATCATTATTTTTCGTTGCCTACAATTACACAACATCCGATACCGGCGCCGGCATTACCTCCCAGGTTGTGGGTCATTGCCAGGCGGGGATTCTCCACCTGCCGAGGCCCTGCTTTACCCTGGAGCTGCAAGTACATCTCATACATCATCCTCAGGCCGCTGGCACCCAGCGGATGACCAAAGCATTTCAGTCCACCATCGGTATTTATGGGCAATTCTCCCTTCAAGGTAAAGGTTCCGCCAAAGATATCTTCTCTGGCCCCTCCTCTGGGGCTGAAACCCAGATCTTCATACACTATCAGTTCATGGGCGGTAAAACAGTCGTGAACCTCAGCACAACTGATTTCTTTTCTCGGGTTCTTCACTCCTGCCTGGGCGTAGACCTGTTGAGAAGCACTGACGTTTTCGTCGATGTGGACATAATCATAATCCTGTCTCATTGATCCCTGGCGCGCCCCGGCGCTGATGGCCATTCCCTTGATATAAATGGGATCGCTCCTGAAGTTCTTTGCCATGTCTGCCCGGACTACGATTGCCGCCGCTGCTCCGTCGCTAACGCCACAGCAGTCAAAAAGGCCTAACGGCCAGGCAACAATAGGCGCTTTTACAACCTGTTCGACCGTAAGGATATTGTGGAAATGTGCCTTGGGATTCAGGCTTCCGTTATGGTGGTTCTTCACTGCAATCTCGGCAAGCATCCTTTTGCCCTCATCACGATCAATATTGTAGTGGCTGAAGTACCGGGTACCCAGATAAGCAAAGGACGCCGGAGCGCTATAGCCAGAGCCAATGGCCGAACTACCGTCGGGATTGTCTCCAACAATAGCCGGACCTTTCACTCCTGTCTGCCCGGAGTCTTTGAGTTTTTCCACTCCAATAGCGAGCGCGATATCGCACACGCCTGCCGCAACAGCATAGGCAGCGCCTCTCAAGGCTTCAGAACCTGTAGCACACATATTCTCTACTCTCGTGATAGGGATGTACTGCAGTCCTAGAGGCGCCAAGGTCATAGCGCTGATGCCGGAAAAAACTGTTCCGAGCCATGCTGTCTGGATATCCTTCGGCCCAATACCTGCGTCCTGAAACGCTTCATAGGCAGCTTCGACAAGGAGGTCTTCCACGCCCATATCCCATCGCTCACCAAACCGCGTACAGCCCATGCCAACAATTGCAACCTTATCTTTGATGCTTTCCATCCTTGTGCTCCTTCTCAATAGGTCTTGTAGGACATATAAGACCCAGAACATGCCTTAAATTGGTTTCGCCTTCCAAAAATAGTTCACGATCCCCTTGCCCTGGGATAGCTTCCTGAAGGTCATCTCCACCGCCATACCCGTTGCAACCCTGGTAAGGTCATAATCGGTTAGTTCACAGATCAATCGTCCCCCGCCGTCGAAGTCAATTACACCATTCAAGCCAGGCGGATTTTTTGTCGGTTGCAGTTGATCAATGGCATAGGTAAAGAGTTTGCCTGTTTTGTCTGAAAACTTGTAATCCTCAAAGTCATCTTTCGCCTGGCAGACAACACAAACCCGGGCTCTCTGCCCAATTGGATGAATCTGAGGGGTCCCACATTTCCTGCACTTCGCCCCATATAAGGCCCTGACTGTCTTCCGCTCTCTCCAGCGCGTAGCAAGGGAAGGCTCAGAACGTTCCGGCAGGCTTGATGCCTCAACAGGAATCAGGTCACGCCACAGGAGGTATTTCCCGTAGTCTATCGATACCGTTCCTGCTAATCTGTCTTTCATTAGCGGTGCGCCTTTGATCCTGGATATGTTTTCCGTGACACGAAAGATGAATGCATCTACTCCATCTCCATAGCCCGCGAACAGTATGCGGTCACCGGGACTTGCCTCCTCTAAGGCAGCCACCAGCATGATCATTACAGCAGCAGCTCCCGTGTTGCCGATTTTCCCAAATAATGAGTCCTGTACCTGATTCTTATCAAAACCAAGGGCTTTTACCAGGCCTGCATGATTTCTATTGTCAGCCGAATAAAATACGGCCTTTGCAAAATCTTTCGGTGTGAATGAGTACTTCGCCATGAGTTCCGTAAAGGCTTCCGTCATGGTGGGTATGTAACCCGCTTCCTCGATAAAACGTCCTTCTCCGGATTGGATAAAAACATCCTTCTCTGTTCTCCAGAGATCGGTAAAATCGCTGAAGATGGAATGGGCGCCTTCTATGATAGCCACAGGCTCTTTCTCACCAATCATGACAGCTCCGGCTCCGTCCCCAAGGAGCTGCTCAAATCTCCCCTTGGGAGCGCCCATGCGGCAGTCCGAGGCAACCACCAATGCAGTCTTGGCTGAGCCACCTTTAACAGCATCAATAGCTGCTTTCATGGCCACTGTTCCGGCCCTCAGGGTATTGGTAAAGTCAGCCGTGTGAGTTGTTCTATTGAGATCGACTGCGCTGGCCACAAGGGCAGCGCTTTGCTTCTCCTTGTAAGGGGCTGTGGTGGTGGCTAGGTAAAGCCCGTCCGCCTGGCTGCCGTTTCGTTTCATGCAGTCTAGTGAAGCCGCTACTGCCATGGTAACAGCATCTTCATCGTACCCTGCTATTGCTTTTTCTCCCGGGCCACCCCTCGCCTGCCACATCTTGCCTATTTCTTCCAGGCTGAGCCTATATTTGGGGATATAAGCGCCAATGGATGTAATTCCCACCATACTGTTCTCCTTAGATCCGTCCTTCGTGCTTCGTCCGGATCAACCTTGTGAGGTTTGCCGTCTCTTTACCTCTTGACTTCAACACCAGCCTTTTCCCTGTCCCATGTGTTGGGGGTAATGCCCGCCTGTTTCAGGATATATTTCTGTACCCGTTCCGTAGGGGTCTTGGGCAGGCCCTCCATAAATTCTACAAAACGTGGTACTGCAAAGTAGGGCATTCTCTCCGCTGCGAAGGCAATCAGTTCCTCGGGGGACAGTTTTTCACCGGGCTTGAGGACCACACATATCTTGACTTCATCCTCCGGCATCTCGGCTTTCACTGCAACTGCCGCAGACTCAAGGACCTTGGGGTGGGCATTGATTGCCCGCTCTACCTCGAAGGAAGAGATGTTTTCCCCTCTTCTCCGGAGGGAATCCTTCTTCCGGTCTTCGAAGTACATGTAGCCGTCCTCGTCCCTCTTGGCCAGGTCGCCTGAGTGAAACCAGAGATTCTGGTACGTTTCGAGGGTTTTGTCAGGCATATTGTAATACCCGAGCATCATCGTAAAGGGCTCTTTCGGACGGAAGATAATTTCTCCCGGTACTCCCGGGGGCACTTCATTGTCCTCATCATCTACGAGCTTAATCTCATAGATGGGAAGGGGTTTTCCACAGGAGCCTGGCCTGCGGTCATAGAGTGTGGTATGGACCGGGATACCGATCTCGGTCATGCCGAATCCTTCCATGCATTTACATCCGAACCGTTTCTCAAAGCGGTCCATAACCGCTTGTGGACATCCGGCGCCAAAAGCGATCTTAATGGTATTATCGATGTCATCAGGCTTCTCAGGCTGTTTTTCGAGAATCGGGATCACAGCACCCAGATAGTTGAACTGAGTCGCCTGGCATTTTTTGATCTCTCCCCAGAAACGACTTGCGCTGAACTTGTCGGAGAGGACCATCTGGCCTTCCGCAAGAAGAGCCGTTATGGTTGTGAGGCACTGACCATTCATGTGGTAAAGAGGCAGGAAGGTATAGAAAATGTCGTCCCTGCCTCCTTCGCGCAGGGGTAGCAACTGTTCGGCAACCACAATCCAGAACTTGTGTGGGCCGAGAGCGCCCTTGGAGAGGCCCGTGGTACCGGACGTATAGATTATGTTCTGGGGATCATGGGGATAGATCTTAATATCAACCGGCGTCTCTGGAGCACTGAAGAATTCTTCCCAACTCATGAGGGGGATTGTGTAGCCTGCTGCTTCTTCTTTGGTGAGACCACCAAGGATCACTACTTTTTTGAGTTTCTTCAGGTCACTTTCTATCAGTTTGAGACGGTCCAGGTATTCGTGATCAAGAAACAGGATCTTTGAATCAGACTGGTCAACGAGGTGACGCAGAAACTCGCCCTTGTATGAGGTGTTGATGGGCACTTCCACGGCCCCCATCTTTGCCGAGCCCCACCATATAAATATATACTCAGGGCAGTTGGGGAGCATGATGCTGACCTTGTCGCCCTTCTGTACACCCTGCTGCAAGAAGGCGTTTGCACACCGGTTTGCATATCGATTCATCTCGTTGTACGTGAATGACTGTTCTTTGAAGCGAAGGAAGGTCCTGTCACCGTTTCTTTTCGCTCTGTCCTCAATCAGTTCCCCGAGGACATAAGGGGTCTTGCTTTCTGCCATTGGTAGCACCTCCTTGCGGCAAAGCAGCGCTCAGTTATATGACTGCCCTGCCTATTATTACTATTTATCCATGATGTAGACAACTCCCCGGTTGCCATCCACCCATATCTTATCACCGGTCTTTATCTTCTGCGTGGCCTCAACCGTTCCCGAAACACATGGGATACCGAATTCCCTTGCCATGATTACTGGATGAGAAAGAGCACCACCGCCATCAGTTACAAGACCCTTGATTATGCCAAAGACTACCATCCATGCCGTAGATGTGCCGGGGGCAACAAGTATCTCACCAGGCTGCAGTTCTGAGATCTTGTCTACGCTCATAATAACCCTTGCGATTCCCTGGAAGGACCCCGGTGCAGATGACGCACCGTACAGATCTGCTTTAAGCTCCTTTCTTACCACGGGAACCTGCGTGGAAACAAGAAGGGTTGGATCGCTCCTGACCACGTCCTGCGCATAGCTTATATCGCCGAAAAATGGTGCTGGCTCGATGGTCATGTTCTCTTCCCAGGCCTTCTTCCGCCGTTCCACATAGGGACGAAGATTGATTTTGCCCATAGGAATGGCGGCCTTACGTATCTCATTGGGATGGAGGAAGTAGACATCCTCGGCGTCGTCGATGGTCCCTGCCTGTGCAAACCTTCTGCCGAACTCCTGAAGGATCCATCGGCCAATGGCGCCCACATAGCAATCGCAGAAATAGCCGTGATCCTCGCTCCAGTAGCCTGATTTCTGCGCGGCCTTGACAAGAAGAGCAAATGCCGGCCTCTGTACCTCGGGCACCTTGGCAAGAATATCCTTTTCAACCTGTTCGCGGTCTTTTATTACACGTTCCCGCTCCACGTCGAACTTAAATACGTCCTGAGACATAAGAAGTTTGATTCTGCCCAATGCCTGGCTGGGCTTCTCAAGCCATACCGGGCTATCGTAGGAATGTGCCCGGTCAGAGCGCCAACCATGTTCCAGCAGGAATTCGTGATAGAGCTTATTCCACGTCTTTCCTGCTTCGGAGCTGTTCAGTTTGTCTATGAGGGCATCATCCTCCGTGGTATTGAATGTCTGCTCCAGACCAAGCTCTACTGCCTTGCGCCCGAGCTGCCACATCATGCGTCCCAATTTCATGTCCTGGTTCTCAAACCCCGACATGACCTTGTGAAAGTTTGGGTCGATCGAGGGCTCCTCGCCGAAAATAGTCCTCCACATCTCCTGGAGAAGGCCCACAATGTAGAAAGATGCCATAAGCATGATAAAATGGATTTCACCCTCTTTCCGATTGATGATGAAAGCAAAGTCCAGAAAGAAGCTCAAGAGGTCGGCATTGCTCAGTTTCTTTATGTCTTCCCATTCCTTAAGACCCCTGGATTCCTTAGCCTCCTTGTACATCTTCAACAATTCGGCTTTATAGGGATCCCACACCCCGTCAAAGTTTTCGAGAAAGGGCTTAATCTTTTCCCTGAAGATGGGTTCCCGCGCTTTTACCTCCTCAGGAGTGGTGCGATTCGCTGTGATATAGGGATAACCTTTCACGAACCGTGAGTCCCAGCCGTGGGTTGTGGGTAAACACAGTGTTTCCGCTCCATAGCGAACACCGTGGTAGTACCAGTACCAGCCAATGCCCATGTACGTGGGCTTCATGGGCGGTCTGCCATGGACAACATCACACAACAAGACTCCATATTCTTTTGGATCTTTTTCGTCGTCAAACTCGTAAAAGCTCAGATCATATGCATCATGCAACATAGGCTCCCCCTTCTTTAGTTATTTGCTCTGTGGACATTCAGCCACAGCAGAAAGCATGTAATAAAAATCCTCTAATGCCTCTTCAACTCATCGTTACATACACTGTCTTAAGCCCCTTTGCTGAGGTCATGAAACAGGATAGTTCATGCAGTGCTACTTGAAGCTTAACATGCCTACCATCAGATCAAGGACCTGGTCGACCGGCGCCTGCTTCGCAATAACAACCGGCCGTGCCTGGAGCAAAATGATGTTGGGAAATGGCTGATCTTCAATCACGGCCCACTCTATGTCTTGAGGCAGGCCAAAGTGCTCCTCGAGCTTATTGGCAAGCTTCGCAATTTCTTTGACTTCCCCGTCACTCAGACAAAAGGAGCAGGCCTTCTCAGGTGAAAGCTCGGCATCTTCAATCCCACAATCCAGACAAATAGTGGCTTTATCTTTTTTACCGAGAGTGCTTTCACGGATTTCCAATGTCTCTTTGTCTATGACCCATCGGTCCGGCATAAGCTCACCGGAAACAACGCTCTCTCCGAGACCCCAGTTTGCCTCCACAATGATTTTGGAGAGGTCACCTGAATTGGGATCAGCGCTGAAGGCAATACCCGCTGACCGTGCCTGGACCATGGCAAGTATGGCAACACCAATGGGCTCATTACCGAGTGGCATACCCTTCGTAATGCGAAAGGCAAGCGACCGTTCGTTGAAGGTACTTGCCCACACCTTACGCACCTTTTCGAGAAGGTCATCCTTGCCTTTTACATTGAGATATGTCTCATACTGACCAGGATGACTTACTACGCCGGCGGAACGGGTTGAAACAGCCAGATCTAACTTGCAGGTCTGGTCGCACAATTGACTGTAATAGGACAAGAGTGTGTCGGCCATCTCGGGGGGCAGAGGTTTCGATTCTACAGCTTGTCGCATGGCCTTACTCAGGGCACGTATTCCTTCTACGTCTTCCGCCGCAGGCTTGTGGGTCTCCAAGATACGCCCTATCTCTTCGGTCGTCCCTGTTAGGTCCATAAACATGCCATAAGCATCCACAGACAGACAAAACCCCTTCGGGATCGGCAGTCCTGCTTTTGCAATTTCACCCAAGTTGGCGCATTTCTTGCCGACCAGATCGTTATCTTCCTTACCCAACTCTTCCACCCAGTAAATCCATTTTGCTGCCATGACCCCCTCCTAACTTAATTCTTTTGTCGAACCTTTGAAACTTTTGAAGTCATTACCATAAAATCTTTTGTCGCACATGTAACAAAAAAATCGGGGCGGTTGTTTACACTCATGGGTTGCCTTTCTTTTTTTGTGATTGTTTGAAAATCCCGTCAAAGGACTCCACCATTGCCTGCGCAAATTCGAGGTCTTCCAGGTTACAGGGAACCTCAACAATCTCAACCTTTGAGTCAAGGCCCTTTCTCAAACCGTCAACAAAAACACGGTCCCCATCGGGATCATACAGTACCATACCTTCCCGATCTATGGCAGACCAACCCTTGAGGGGTACAAAGAACTTCACAGGGCCTTTTGCCTTATTGAGTTTATCCCGATAAAAAGTGGCAGCATATGTTAATTCTTCGGCATTGAAACGGGTCATAGACCTCAGTTCATCCATTTTCATGATACGAGGTCTTGATGCGTATTTTTCCCGGTTCTTTCTCGTCACCCCGCACCCTGTAAGGTTCACAGTACTTGGTGCAATGATCTGCGGTATTCCCCTCTCGGCTGCTGCGTCGAGCCGCGCCATACCAGCCGGTCGGTTGCCCTGGTAAATTTCTTCAATCAAACCAGCCGGAACAATATCGATGACTCCATCGAAAAAACCCTGCGAAATGAGCCGATCCATCGCCCTTTCACTGATACCCTGGGCATGGAAGGGAAAAACATGGTATCCCTTGGCTTCGAGAAGGTTTTCTACTTGTTGTGCACATTTTGGACAAAAACCAATCTCAGTTATTGCTACAGAAGGATACGGTAGGGTCAGGGATGCGTGCGGCTTGCTTTCCTCTACCATCCCTGAAATAACACCTGCCACCTGTGCAATAGCATTCGTCAGGAGATCGTTGAGGCCCGTAAACTCCATGATCACCTGCATCACAACAACGTCCATAGCGTCAAACCATTCTGACACATATGCCGGCATGGCTGCGGAGGTAGCTATCACTTTGGGAATTCCAAAGGGAAGCCGGCCCATAATCCTCGCTCCTATGAGCGCCATGGATGCCCCACCAAGAGCTACAGCGCCGTCAACCTCACCTTTGTTAAGGAGTTCAACAATCTTCTCCTGCGCTCCCGCAACCATCACCTCTGCCTTGGCAAATCGGTCGCGAGATGCCCGAAATTCCTCAGCATCATTGCCCATAATGCCCGCAATCTCCCGGGCCGTAATATCCGGTTTAACCTTGGGCTCACCACCCATTCCCATATCTATAAGGATAGCCCGGTGTCCCCGGGCAGAAATTTTGTCTTTCAGTAACTGTAACTGCTCCCCTTTTGTATCGAGGGTTCCCAAAAC
>Ga0351899_1105_pt1 | contig 21046 bp, 15 predicted proteins | sample BONcelHT113001C6_FD_206833 | JGI IMG/M metagenome (GOLD analysis project Ga0351899, IMG submission 206833) | Enriched cells from coal bed in the Powder River Basin, Montana, United States - BONCAT cells T11 rep1 HSBNCT.T11.300.1.C6 ... | reverse complement strand
AGTGTGTTAAGATGGATAAATTTTTGGGCATTGTGGAGGGCGGCGGGTTTTCGATTCTAATGCCCCGCCCTCAATGTTGCACAGTAAAGCTGACCCGCATAGCCAAGCCGGCATCAATAGCTGGAGAACTGGTGGCCTCCCACGAGATAAATTTGGGCGAGTACGAGGGCAAAGCCATTATGGTGAGCGGAGTTCTCCCTGAGCATAAGGGATGGCTCTACGAGGCCAATGTGATCGATCAAGCCAGTCCTATCCTGACGGAAGTGGTAAAAGAGATCTTCAAGTAGAGCGGCTTTTCCGGAAGGGCAGCAAATTTTGAATTCTTAAACATATATTTATCTCTTTTTTGCATTGGCAAAAGATGGCGATTTCAATGCACAATAATAACGCAATCAAAAATGCATTCTTGAACCGCATTGCGAATGAAACCTAAGCTTAATCTCAGAAATTTATTCCCAAATGACGTTCATGCGATTCTATGTATGGCTATGATAAGATCATAATAAAAAAGGAAAAGAGATGTAGGCTTTTGGCCTACACTGCGGGCATGACCAGGCTTCTTTCGCCTGCAGCACGGAACTCGCGAGCGCCACCCTTGCCGAAGCAAGCGCGGATATCTGCCCAGTCGAATACCATGCCGGGGTTGGCGAAGGTAACCTTGATCAAGGGGTTGCATGCGAAGGCGTCCATGCGGCCGGCGTGTGCGGCGCTGGAGATGCCTGCGTACTCGCCCTGGTGACCTACGTTCATTGCGTAGTTGGGGTAGTTAGCTCCCCTCAGCTCGAGGGGTGCGCCCTCGTCGGACTGGTAGGAGAACACGTTGGTTGGACCGCATTGATCCTGCAGGTCGTAGCCGAAGAAGCCCAGGCGTCCCCAGCCTTCCTTGTGCAGGAGCATAGACAGGTACCAGCCGGCAAGGCCTACCTGGCTGTGGCCAGAGGCGATGGCGGAGGTGATAGCGGATGCGGCTGCCAGAACGGATGCTCTCTGGGATCCACCGAAGTGATCCTCGAGCAGAGTCGGGAATACCTCGTACTGCTCCATGCCGTAGGCGTTGACCTCAGTGGCCAGCTCCTTGGCAAGCTCCAGGGTCTTGGGTGCCTTGGCGAATCCTCCGAACTTATCTGCGGCAAAGTCGACGCCGTAGTAGCAGAAGTCGTCCAGGACATCGTTGGTGTAGGCTGCAGTGGCGTACTGGGTGAATCCGACACCACCGGACATGTAGCTTCCGAGCCAGATCTGGTCGTAGAGCGCAGCGCCTGCGGCGACTACGTTCAGGGAGACCTTCACTGGATCGGCTGCGGCCACACGGGAAGTCTGGACCATATCGGCCAGGAAGCCGAAGGACAGACCGCCGGGGTTGTTGGGTCCGCGTGCGCGCCTTGCGGGCAGCATCTCGGACATCTGCAGAACGGCAGCGTGCTTGGCAGCGTAGGCCAGATCAGCCACAGCGGCCTCACCGGCGCACATGTTGTACGCATCGATGAAGGTCATACACAGCTGCATGGCGCTCCACCGGGAGGTGGTGCCGCCGTCGCAGGACCTGACGACGATGGTTGGAACATGGATGGCCTGCCAGCTAGTCTTGCCGATAGCGGCCTTGAGGGCCTCGGCCTGCTCGGCGGGGAACATCTTGTTGATGTCGATCAGGTACTGGTCATCAATCTCGTCTGCCAGGGCATCGTCGCCGGTGAAGACGCGAACGTTGCAGTCATCTACCAGGCCAGGGTGAGTCTCCACCATGTGCTCCTGAACCACGGCTGCGCCGGGCATGGCGTGGTTGAGGATCTCGAGATAGTTGTTGATGGTCTCGGGTGTGACTTCCTTGCCGAGCCTCTTCTGCAGAACCTCATGGGCCATGTCCAGACCTACTACAATGGTCCTCCTGACATCATCCCACATCTGCTGAATGGCTGGGTTGTTGACGAAGTGCAGATCGTCGCCCTCTACAACATACTCGGTTCCGGAGAGCTTGTAGGGTACGAGCTGCCTCTGTCCCATAGGAATGCCGCCAGCGTGGACCATGGGGTTGTAGCCGGTCATGCCGCGCTTGCCCTCGACCTTCTTGGCGTACTCTATGAATTCTCTCTTACGGGCGTTCTGCTCAATGCCAAGTCTCTTATACTCTACCTTCTGGCCTGCAAGGTCGAAATCCTTTCCGAACTTCTTGTTAAGAGCCTTTATGAATAGCTTTTTGGTGTGTTTAACTGCCATTTTGTATCACCCCATTTACTCCGGCCTGAATCCCCACTTGCTGCGCAGCTCCCACATATGGTGAAGAGCTTCGACTGCCTCGTCGTACTTCCTGGCTCCGACAGCTCCGCACATGGGAACGCCGTCCGCCCTGAAGATAGTGGTTCTCTTCTTGGCCTCGGCCTCGGTCATGGGCTTGCCCAGGTTGACCTTCTTATCCAAGGGAATGCCTACCTGATCCTTAACTGCATAGACGTTTCCGTCCTTGCCCATCTCGGTTCTGGCCAGCATATCGAACTGCATGCCGTTCTCTTCCAGCCTCAAGGAGTGGCCGTGCACAGTGCAGCCTCTCATGGAACAGAGGGCGACATCGGTCATCTCGCTATCGTACTGAGCCTTGGTGTAAGCCTCGATATCCCTCTCCCTGGCCTCGATGATCTGTCTGCCGGACAGGGTGCCTGGATCGCAGCCCTTACAGTTGATGGCTCCCCAATAGGATCTCCAGTATGGAGTGGATGGGGCGAAGTACATGGAGTCAGTCCACTGGGAGTACCTTACACGGTCACCAGCGGCTGCGCCTGCTGTGGGTGCTACGAGCTGCCTTACCGGGCAGTCGGGCTCGCCCATCTCTTTGAGGGGTGGGTGAGTGCTTGAGTAATCGGCGCCGGGAGCCCTGTGGCCCATGATCGCCGTGACGTCTGCCTCAGGAATATCTCTGAGCTTCTCGAGGTTACCGGACATGTGCTTTCTTCTGTTGATGCCAACAGAGGTGCTTCCGGGATAGAATTGTGGTTTGTATGCCATATTTTATCTCTCCTCATCGTCAATAGTCACTGGTTCTTCAGACAATATGGCCATCTTGCTTTTCTTGGCCCTTGGATCGATCAGTCCCAGGATGCGTGTGTCCTCCACCTTGCCAAACTTGGCATAGTCCGTTATGGTTTGCCGGGTGTGGAAGAACTTGCCACGCCTGATTTGGAAGGATATGGGCAGCGCTCGCTCACACGCCGCTTTCAGCCCGTCGAAGAATTTCGCGCTCTCCAGTTCGAGCCTGATCCTCCCAACTTTGACACATAGCTCAAATGCCTGCCCGCCCACCTCGATGAGAAGGTCTCGATTCTCGTCGATAGGGGCACCCCTGCCGGGGCCGTAGGGCACGCTTCTAGGAAGGTTGGGGCCATGGATCATTATCCGGATGAGGCCACCATTCCTATAGATCTCGTTTAGCAGCTTTTGAGCCGATGCCGGCATAAGAAACCTGCTAGGGACTATTTCTACCTGTATCGATTCCGTGTCTGATTCTGTGACCATTTCTTCCGCCTTTACACAGCCTCCGCAACCGATACGATCGGCTCACGGAATTCCTTGATCTCGCCGTATATGGCACCGACCAGTCCAGATGTCATCTCAGGTGTGAACATCTGGGTTCCGGCATCCAGTGCTACTGCTGCAGCCACGCAGGGTATGGCAAATCCTCTGGAGTGCCTGGTTACCACGTGGTTGCCGTTGAATACACCGGGGCCGCCGCCGCCGTAGATGGAGTGGCTGAAGAATGAGAATCCGACAGCAGTTCCCATTACCCTGCCAAAGTCGCATCCTGGCAGAGCGGTTTCCTTCTCAATGACATCGTTGAAGTACAGCAGTGTCGAGGACACAGCCTGGGCGCCCCGGAGAGAGCCGCAGTTGACCATGGTGGCAGCCAGTACGCCAGCAGCGGTGTAGGCATTCCACTTGGATACATCATTGGCCTCGTACAGTACATAGCCGGAGGGCAGCTTCTTGCCGGCCTTGATGACCTTGTCTTCAAGGGCTGCAGCGACTGTGCTCTGAACTACTGTGCCGATGGTTCCGGTCTTGCCGTTAGCCTTAACGCAATTGTAGACCATGTTGTTGGCGTTCAGACCCTGGTATGCCATGCCCAGGAGCTGGTGGCGCTCGAATATGCCCATAGCGTTGCCCATCTCGAACTCGCCGATCTGCTCGTAAATGGATGCGAGAGCTGCGGAGTTCATGGCGTTCCTCTTGGTGATGACGGCAAGGTGGTTGGCCATGACGTTCCTAAGGGCAAAGCCCAGACCTTCATCGTTCTGGGGGATGTTGAGAACAGATGCAACGTTTCCGCCGGACATGCCTACTGTCTGCGGGTACTCGCCCCAGACAGCCGCGTGGACCATGGGGGCCTCAACCATACCGGCCTTGAACGTCTGGATAAGTGCCTCAGTTGCTGCTGCGGCTGCTGCGGTCAATCCGACCACGAACTCAGAGGCAGCGTTCATCCTCATTGTTGGGATCTGGACCATCAGCTGCTTGCCGCCGCCGAGCACCTGAACATTGGTGTCGTCGCCGGGGGCAACCTGCAACAGTGACTTGATCTTGTCGGCAAGAACGCCAGCGTTGGCAACTACATCGTAGTTGAGCTCGCGTCCCTTGATTTGCCTGCGGCCTCCTGCGACCTTTCCGGTCTTAAGAGCGCCTTCGATGCCGGCCAGGTTGACGGCTACGGTTCGCTTTGTGAGAGAAATGAGTCTCTGCATGGCCGCGTTCTTGAGAGGGCTGACGGCGCTCAGGTCGACGTCGCTCTTCAAAAGAACACCGCGGTCGCTATATAGGTCTATCTTGTCAGACACGTTCTTTATCCTCCTTTACCTTTTTAGCAGCAAAAACTGTAGCGACGGTGATGCCGAAGCGATGATATGGAGGCCCAAGCTAAAAGGCATCATATCCAGCACCATCACAATTCGTTACAATCTCCCGCCGCGTTCTGTAATGCTTAATAGCTACTTAAACTTTTTGCGTGGTACTATTATAACTATTGAAATTATACAAATCAGTTGACCATTTAGCCATAAAATAGAAGTATTTTTTTTAAAATTTTATTTATATGCTATTATCAGATTATAATTGTGCAATTCCATTCATCAAGACCCCTGGCAATCCCATTGCTTCATGGACAAAGTCAGCCTAATTCCAGCCATCGCGATAAGATGTAGCGATCTTTATAAGAAAGATGTATTATTTCACCAAATTAATTTATTATAGCATACTACTATAAAAATTACATACTGTATATATTTACGTATGGGCTCTATTTGAATCAATCAGAGGAAAAGAATGGCCTGCAAAAAACGATTTCCCCGAGAGGCTCAATTTGTAAACAATTTAAATTTATCAAATAATCATGTTGAATGTCCGGGATAATATTCAGCGCTCATTTTTGCAGTAGAGGTGAGATACGATTTTTTACGGAAAAACTTAAATCAACTGCCATATTTGGCTCTCAGGAATGCATCTCATAATAGCAGAGAAGCACGATGCCGCCAAGAGGATCGCTCAGATCCTGGCCGGCAGCAAGCCCAGCTCCCAGCGAGTGGCAGGCGTAGATACCTATTGCTTTGACGATAAGGTGGTCATGGGCCTTTCCGGCCATATAGTGGGTGTAGACTATCCTACAGGATACAACAACTGGCAGAAGGTGGACTGTAAAGATCTGATCAGAGCTGAGATCGTCGTCCGTCCTATCCAGGAGAAGATCATCGCGGCTTTGCAAAACCTTGGAAAGCGGGCCGATCGCATCACCATTGCCACTGATTACGATCGCGAAGGGGAGCTTATCGGAGTTGAGGCATTAAAGATAGTTAAAGAGGTAAATCCCAGCCTGCATGCCGATCGCGTCAGGTACAGCGCTATCGTCAAAGAGGAGATCTTAAAGGCCTTTAAAGACTCTGGAAAGGTGGACTTTGACCTGGCAGCCTCGGGCGAGGCCAGGCAGATCATAGATTTAGTCTGGGGAGCGGCCTTGACTAGATATATTTCCCTTACCTCTGGGCGGCTCGGCAAGGAGTTTCTATCCGTAGGCCGGGTCCAATCTCCTACCCTGGCACTCATCGTCGATAGAGAGAGAGAGATCCAGTCGTTCGTGCCCAAGGCTTACTGGGAGATCTATGCGGACCTGGAGAAAGAGCTTCGCGTGCAACATGCCAATGGGCGCATCTGGGAGAAGGACGAGGTTGACGCAATAATAGCCCGCCTCGGTCCAGTGGGCATAATCAAGTCCATCGAGACAAAACCGCGTATTGACAAGCCACCGGCCCCCTTTGACACCACCAGCTTCATCTCCGCCGCCAGCGGTATAGGCTTTTCCGCCGCCAATGCCATGCGTTTAGCCGAATGGCTCTACATCAATGGCTTCATCTCCTATCCCAGAACGGATAATACCGTTTATCCGCCATCCATTGATCTGGTAGCTCTAACCCGGCTCTTCCTGAAAGGCGCTTTTTCCGGCGAAGCGGAAAGGCTGCTCAAGGGAAAGATGCGAGCAACGCGCGGCAAGAGGTCCACAACCGACCATCCGCCTATCTACCCCACCGTCTCCGTGGACAAGAGCGAGCTGAAGGAAGACCAATGGCGCATTTATGAGCTGGTAGTGCGCCGCTTCTTCGCCACATTGGCCGAGGAGTGCGTCTGGGATGCCACCAGCCTCAAGGTGGACATTGGCCCCGAGCCCTTCCGGGCTAATGGAGCGCGGCTGGTGGAAGCGGGCTGGAGATACTATTATCCCTACAGCAAGGCGGAGGAGCATATCTTGCCGGCGCTGTTGGAAGGAGAGCGCCTGGCGGTCTTGGGTCACAGTGTCGATGCCAAAGAGACGCAGCCACCGGCTCGCTTTGGTCAGGGCAAGCTCATCAAGATCATGGATGATCTGGGGCTGGGAACGAAGTCCACAAGGCACGATATCATCAGCAAACTCTATGCGCGAGCTTACGTGCAGGGCAATCCCATGCGTCCCACCAATACCGCTTATGCTGTGGTGGACACGCTGCAAAAATATGCGCCCACCATCACCAAGCCGGAGATGACCCAGACCCTAGAGAACGATATGACCCTTATCTCAGAGCGAAATATCAAGGAGGACGAGGTCATCGAGAAGTCGCGGGTCATGCTTACATCAGTTTTCGATGAGCTAACCTCAAACCAGGATGGTATTAGCCAGTCACTCAAGGATGGCCTGCGCACCGACAAGATCGTGGGCACCTGTGAAAAGTGCAAATCCGATCTCATAATTCGGCGCGGCCACCGTGGCTCTCGTTTCATCGGCTGCTCCGGCTACCCGGAATGCCGTTTTACTCTGCCTCTTCCCAGATTTGGAACGCTGATAGTGACCGACAAGCAGTGTGAGGAGCACGGCATGTTTCACGTCCGCATCATCAACAAGGGCAAGAGGCCCTGGGATTTAGGCTGTCCCCACTGCAACTTCCTGGAGTGGCAGGCCAAGAAGGCCCAGGAAAAGACAGATCCCGCCAAGACAAAAGAAGAAGCGAAACCGAAGGCCAAGAAAGCGGCAACAACAAAGAAAAAGGCAAAGCCTCTTGCTCAGGCAAAGGGCGACGGCCTGGTGGCCTTGCCGGGAATCGGGCCCAAAACCCTGGAGAAGCTGACCTTGGCAGGCATCAATAATAAGGAGGATCTGCTTGCAGCAGGGGTCAAGATCCTGGCGGAGAAGACCGGCATTAGCCCCAAAAAGATAACCGACTGGAGGAGAGCGGCTCGGGCGGAGAGCTGAACGGCTTTATTCCCTTATTTTAGATGAGCGCAAAAATCTTGCTGGCATGCGTCTAATACAGCGAGGCCGAAATAAACCAATGTTTTAACTTTGCGCCTTCGCGTGAAACCGGAACCTTTTGAATCTCATGCGAAGTCTTGATTGGCGCAAAGAACGATCATCCGTCCACAAAGGCACATTTTCTTCTCACAATCATGGCTTTATTTAGGCCCGGCTGTACTAGCCGGATTTGAACAGGCGAAAAAGACACAGCCAAAAAGGCTGGCTAAAGCAGGGAAAAAACCAGCATGGAAGCTTCAGCTAAGGGCGATGGCCTGGAAGAGCGCGGCCAAAGCCCTAAGCTAGCGCAGAAATGCTGTTTCCCATGGCGCTGGCGAGCTGATAGGAGGCCTCCCCGCCTTCCAGATCGATGCCGTGCACAGGATATTCCTCGCCATTGCGCACGAGGATCAGGTCGGCTTGAGGGGATATGTAGATGAGCTGTCCGAGATGGCCCGAAGCAAAGAAGTTGTATTGGCCGCCATCCCGGGCAAGTCCCAACCAGAAGTACTTATAATAGCCATCTTTCTGGAAGAATTCCGTTCTTCCCCCGTCGTCCTGAGGATAATAATAGGCCGGGCGGTCGAGGCATGAGTCCTCCTGTGCCGTTCCAGCTTCCGTTTTTCAGGTACAGCCTGCCGAACTTGGCGAAGTCTATAGCCCGAGCGTTAATGCCGGATTGCATCTGCTCAAATCCGGACTCCTCGCTGTCCAGACTCCAGGCGCCGTTGAACTGCATTCCATTGGGTTTCCATATCTTCTCCTGCAAGTAGTGAGAGACGTTTTGGCCGGTCGTCCTCTCCAGCACCAGGCCGAGGAACTGAGTATTGTAATTGTTGTAGAGAAAATGCCGCCCCGGCTGCATTCAGTAGAAGGAATGTTGCACACATGGGCCTGGCCGGATTTGAACCGGCGACCACTCGGTTATGAGCCGAGCGCTCTAACCGGACTGAGCTACAGGCCCAAAAAGGAATGCGCCGCCAACAGGGCTCGAACCTGTGACATTCTGGTTACTGCTCTTTAGCAATTAACAGCCAGACACTCTACCAACTGAGTTATGGCGGCTCGACACCCTCCCTCGATGCACAATGATTTAAGCCTTTTGATTAGAAGGTAGATTTCATGCGCATCCTGAAGAAGAATCTGCGAGACGATGAAGGGGAGATTGCCCTGCTCCCGGAGTCGTTAGATGATCTATGGCATCTACAGCACTTGATTTCGCGGGGTGATCTGGTCTTTGCCCTCACACACCGAAAGATGCCTGCTATTGCAGACAAGGCGCGCCCGGAGAAGATGGAGAGAAAGACGGTGCGCCTGGGAGTCAAGGTTGAGGATATAGAGTTTCATATGTATTCCAACTGGCTGCGGCTGCACGGCATCATCAAATCGGGAATGGATGTAGGGGCATATCATACTCTGAATATCGAGGTGGGAACGGATCTGTCCATCCTCAAGTACCACTGGAGACCGGACCTTCTGGCGCGCATTGATGAGGCTGTGGCCGAGTCGCTGAGACCGCGAGTGATCATTGCGCTGGTGGAGGAGGGCGAGGCCACCATCGGGGTTTTGCGTCAGTTCGGGGTGCAGATGGCGGCAGAGATACGGCAGGGCAGCGGCAAGGGGAGCGGCGAAGACACGCGCGCAGGCTTTATGCGAGATGTGGCGCAAGCGATTGATACGACGGCAAAGGAGGGCGCAGAGGTAATCCTTGCGGGACCGGGCTTTACCAAAGAGGATTTAAAGAAATTAATTGACTCCAGCCTTCCCGATTTGGCCAAGAGGATTGCCATGGATGATACCTCGTCCATAGGGCGATCCGGATTTCAGGAGGTTTTGCGTCGCGGAGCGGTAAAGAGCGTTCTTGAGTCCAGCCGCATAGCCAGGGAAGCAAAGCTCATTGAAGATCTCTTCCGGGAGATCGCCACGGACGGCAAAGCCGCCTACGGCATAAAGGAAGTGGAAACCGCCAAGAACTACGGCGCTATTGAAAAGCTGCTGGTCTTAGATGAGCTGGCCCGTCGGGGAAAGGTAGATGAGATCATGCGCGAAGTCGCTGATGCTCGGGGGAAGGTGGTGATCTTCAGCTCGGAGTTTGAGCCGGGAGATCGGCTGCGCTCTTTGGGCGGCGTGGCGGCAATACTTCGATTCAAAATCGCCTGAAAGTTCGCGAGCCATGAAGCGCGAAAGTGTGGGATGAAAATGACCAAGTGCTGCAAATGCCAACGCTGTGCCATTATCTATCAGAGATACTCGGGCATGCATCTATGCCGGGAGCATTTTGAAGAGGACGTGCACCGCAAGATCAGGGAGGCCCTGCGCAAAACCGGTCTCTTCGGTCGCGACGCACGCATAGCCCTGGGCCTGGATGGGGGGCAAAAGAGCGCTACGTTAGCATTTGTCCTCAAGAATCTCTTTCTTCACCGAAGGGATATCGACCTATTGGCCGTCATCATCGATGAGGGAAAAAAAACAGGCCCCACCGCAGACCAGGCCCGCCATGTGGCAGAGCAATTAAGAATCCCCAATATTGTAAAGATCCTGCCGCTTCTGCCGGATGAAACGCCCTACATAGTCCACTCTGCCCGGAAGAGGGAGCTGCTTTTTTGCACTGCAGAGGAGAATGAAGCCTGCATTCTCGCCACCGGTGAGGCCCTGGATGATGAGGCCCTGGAGATCTTCATAAGCTATCTGCGGGGCGATGTAGATGCAGTCGTATCGGAAGGCTCTATGTGCGAAGAGCAAAGGGTCGCATGGATAAAGCCACTGCGGCGTATTCCCGGAAAAGAGGTGCGCCTTTATGCCATCGGACACGGTCTAGGGTTTGCCGATTACGGTGAGAAAACCAATGCCAGCGAGAAGCTCTATGCTGATGCCTTGCGCTCGGAAGCAAAGAGGCTGCTTTGCGACTTTGACGGCAGGCATCCCGGTACAAATTATTCTCTGCTGCGCGGCCTGGAAAAAGGGCCGGCCGCAAGAAAGGGCCGGCAAGGGCAAAGCCTTTAAGTAAAGATGGAAAATATGTCGAGCCTAGCGCCTCGGTAGCTCAGCTGGTCCAGAGCGATTGACTTGTAATCAATAGGTCGCGTGTTCGAATCACGCTCGGGGCTTTTTCCTTACCAGATTCTTTTAAAAATTGCAAAAAAGTCACAGTCATTAGTTGTTTTATTACGAAGATCATCTCAATGGACAATAGAGATTTGGGCCTGAATTTTCGTTCAGGCCTTTTTTACCTTCTTCATATCCAGCCTGGTTTTGCACCTGGGGCAGGCTTTAGGCTTATTTACCCTCGTCTCCCATCCGTAATGACATTTTGGACATCTCATCTGTTTCATATTAATACAGTTGTAATAAGAGTATTAATAACTTTCGATTGTATATGATTATCCTTACTACTCTGGTAAGCGCAAAGCCTATAATTAAATGGACGTGGTTAATACAGAATTTCATGAACGAGATTTTGGAGATTCTTTCTGAAAACGCCAAGGCAACCTCATCCGAGATCGCGGCGCTGCTGGGCAGACCCGAGGCGGATGTAGCCCGAGAGATCCGGGAGCTGGAAGACGCCGGCGTCATAAGAAAGTACATCACACTGATCAACTGGGAGAAGCTCGACCAGAGCTTTGTCTTCGCCGTTTTGGAGCTGAAGGTAGCGCTGCAGCGAAAGACGGGCTACGATGCAGTGGCGGAGAGGATCGCCAACTTCTCGGATGTAGAATCGGTGCGGCTGATCTCGGGTGATCACGACCTATCCGTCACCGTGAAAGGCAAGACCATGAAAGACATCGCCTACTTCGTGGCGGAGAAGATCGCGCCCCTGGAAGGAGTTCAATCGACCTGCACTCACTTCATCCTCAAGAGCTACAAGGAGCATGGCGTCATTCTCACGGAAAAGCAGAGGCCCCAGAGATTGGTGATAACTCCATGAAGCAGAGCCTGAAAAACATATCCATACCCGCCTGGAATGCCGAGCAGCATTTAAATCAGGTTGTCAAAGACATGCCTCCTTCGGGCATTAGAAAGTTCTTCGATCTGGTGAGCGAGATGAAGGGGGCGATCTCTCTAGGTGTGGGAGAGCCGGACTTCGTCACGCCCTGGCATGTGCGCGAGGCCTGCATCTATTCACTGGAGTCGGGAAACACTCACTACACTTCTAACAAAGGCATGCCCGAGCTTAGAGAGGCTATCAGCGAGTCAGTGCGCTGCGATCAGGGCCTGACTTACGATCCTATCGAGCAGATACTGATCACCACTGGTGTCAGCGAAGCAGTTGATCTGGCCTTTCGCGCCACGCTAAACCCTGGTGACGAGGTCATTGTGCCCGAGCCCTGCTACGTGGCCTACATCCCGGACATCCTTCTGGCCGGGGGAGTGGCGAAGACAGTTCCCACCCGCCTGGAGGATGAGTTCCGGCTGCAACCTGAGGACGTTGCCAGGGCCGTAACCGACAAGACTCGAGCCCTGCTGCTCAGCTACCCCAACAATCCCACGGGGGCGATTATGACCCGCTCCGACATGGAGGATCTGGCCGATGTTGTTGTCGAGAACGATCTTCTCGTTATATCCGATGAGGTTTATGCCAAGCTAACTTATTCGGACAGCCACGTCAGCTTCGCACAGCTGGAGGGCATGCAGGAGAGGACGGTCATCCTGAACGGCCTATCCAAGTCGCATGCCATGACCGGCTGGCGCGTAGGCTACGCGCTGGGCGACCCGGCTCTGGTGGCGGCCATGACCAAGGTGCATCAGTATACCATGCTCAGCGCGCCTACCATGGCCCAGGTTGCGGCATTAGAAGCCATTCAGAAGGGCGAGGAGGGGATGCTGCACATGAAGCACGAATATAACCTGCGCCGGCGCATGTTCGTCTCCGGCTTAAATCGCATCGGTCTGAACTGCTTCGAGCCCAGGGGAGCCTTTTACGCTTTCCCCTCTGTGAAAGCCTGGGGGCTTTCCTCAGAGGAGTTCGCGGAGCGGCTCCTCAAAGAGCAGAAGGTGGCGGTGGTGCCGGGCAGCGTCTTTGGGCCGAGCGGCGAAGGATTCCTGCGCTGCAGCTACGCCACATCTCGTGAGGAGCTGATTGAGGCGCTGGACAGGATAGAGAAGTTCCTCTCCAGCCTTTAAGTTTTGATATAGAGACGATGAAAAATGCTTAAATCTAAATTCAAATCGGAGCAGACGGACCGGCTAGCAGGCGGGCTGGCGGCTCTTGGCCTTTCACCCAATGCCTGGACGCTGCTCTCTCTCGTGCCGGCGCTGGGAGGAATGGCGGCCCTGATGGACGGGCGGCTGGCCTGGGGCCTGGTGCTCTTCGCACTGTCCGCCTTTATCGACATCGTAGATGGGACGGTGGCCCGGGTGACCCATCAGGCCACGGCGAAGGGAGCCTTCCTCGACGGAGTGGTGGACAGGTATGTGGAGCTCTTGCTCTACCTGGGACTGCTCTTCTACCTAGGAAGGGGCGAGTTTCTGGGCCTACCTTATGAGGCCTGGTTTATGCTGCTCTTCTTCGGATCGCTCATGACCAGCTTCGTGCGGGCCTATGCCGATCACCGGGGCATAGTGAAGGGCGAGATGAAGCTGAAGAAAATGGGAGGGCTCCTGGAGCGATTTGAGAGGCTCATGCTGCTTTATGCGGGAATGTTTTTAGGGCTTTTCAATACCCAGTGGCTGATAATGGTAATAGCCATAACTGTGGTGCTGGCCAATGCCACGGCGCTGCAGAGGATAGCGTTTGCCATCCGGCATGGAAGTTGATAAATCCATGGCCCAGAATAGGACGGGAAATAGGAACAAAGTGGTCTTTGTGAGAGGGAGCAGTTGAACTTGTCATTTTCCTTGAAGAGCCTGCCTCAGATTCCCGCTATCTATAGGAATGAAATGGTCAAGCAAGAAGGTGAGCCCGAAATTGGAAACTATGGAAGCACAGTGGCAGCAGGAAGATAGCGACCGACTGGGCAGGCTTGCAATCCAAATCCTGGGCCTCCTGGGAGGGCTGGCTGGATTACTCATCGCAGCTTTTGATCTCTTAGCCTCGCTAGTAGGGCTCTCGTCATCCCACATTCCCTCTGGCTGGAGCGAGTTGGACCTGGCCGGAGGAGTTGTATTCCTGCTGCTGGGCCTGGCTGGGATCGGGGGCGCATTTCTTTACACCAGAAATAAGAAAAGAGCCGCGTGGCTTCTCCTCGGCAGCGGGCTTTTGGGATTTCCCGTTGGATACATCGCCTGGATTCCTTTCTTGGGCTTCTTGGGATGGATCCTATGGATTCCTCCGGGTGTGCTGCTAACCGTCGCCGGGCTCCTGGCCTTGATCACTCCAGAGCGGCTGAGGTCCCTGCTCGGTCAGGGCAGCAAGACCGCAGATCGGGCAAGTAGGGAACCTATCGATCAGGCAGTATTCGTGGGCGTGATTTTTGCCGGAATAGGTCTGCTAACGGTGATCCTCATGTTTGCCGGCATTCTATTCTTCGGGGCTGAGGATTATCTTAAGGGAGATGCAGGCCGAGACCAAGATGATTTTGACAACGCTAATATTGCAGGCACCATGGGAAGATGGGACAAGGCCATAGAGTCGTATGATGACATTCTCTCCCGCAATCAATCCAACGTCCAGGCCTGGAAGGAGAGAGCTTATGCCCTGGAGAAATTAGACAGATACGATGAAGCTAACGAAAGCTATGAGAAGGCACGTGAGCTGGAGCTGAATCCTGAAAACGAAATATTGCGAGAATAGCTTGATGACGAAGCTCGCAGAAGATGGTGTGGAAAAGGTCCAGATCCAATGTCTTTCTCCCTGGACATGGATTGAAGTTTCATCCACATACAGGATCGGAGCACCTCGAATCTTCTTTAGAATCGCATCGTATTCCGATTGAACCGCATCAGCAGCGCGACGGGTTAAATCGAGTATCGTAGCAGGACTTATTTTCAGACCGAACAGTCTCATCATTGCGTCTTGGATTATCCGGTGAGGCATCCTACCATCATATCTTAACAATGTCGCCTGAGCAATTACATTGTTTCTGAATTTGCCTTCATGTGGACAGCCTGGATCGCTTGAAACAACTTTTTTCCGGCAGCCGGGGCATATGTAATGCCCAATTTTGTATTCAGTGACGATGATCGGCTGAGGCTCAGGAATCTCCTCAATAATCTTCGTGTCTATTCGAAAAGGAGCGCCAAGATCAGTCCCGCAATCCGGGCAGCGATCCATTTTGACTTCTACTTGCCTATCCGGCGTAGCATAGGGTCTCGTTACACCTTTGTGCCCTATCTTTTGACCAGGCTTTCCCTTGTCGTTCTTATCCTGATCTTTTTTGCGATTGCGGCCACGTCTTAGACTTGGTGGAGTATGTGCATTCTCATATTAAGCTAGCTTGGCTTTGGACTGCACCCCTGATAATGGAAAAATATTGGCAACAGAAGATCGTCTGATTGAGCTTCCTGGATGATCATATGTCGTCCCTCAACATCGGTTTTAGTCTTTCCTCTCGGATCTTCTTCTGGGTCACGGCGAAGGCTTTTTTTAAAAGTTCAATTTCGGCATGAGCCTGGCCCAGAAGCCTTTCCAAATCCGCAATCTTCGCCTGATCTTTGTACTTGTTTCCGTTACCGTTGAACGCTTTTTCGGGATTCTCGGCCAATTCAGTTTTCCATCGACAAGGTAGACTCGGATGAATGCCATATTCGCGGGCTACCTGAGCAAGTGGCTTGCCTGCCTCAAGTTCAGCAAGTATTGATATCTTGAAGTCTCGGTCGTAGCGCCGCCTTGTTTTCTTCATGCACTTCCCTCCATGAGTTGGCTTTGCTTAACTTTTTGTCCATTCGGAGGGGTTCACTCCAGACCATGGTCTATCTCATGACCCAATTCCAGTGGATTGCAGCCCCGGCCAGGCGCACTGTCTCTATTTTAAAAAGAATATTTATTCTATTAAGTACGAATAGCTCGTGAACATTCGTTGACTTTGAACATTTGAACGGCTAATCGAAAAAGAGTGTGAAAGCCATGAAAAAGGAATATTGTCTGATTCTCGCTACCATACTATTGTTGATATCGTCGATGGGTCTGGCATGTGGTGCAGACCAATCGCAGCCGACCGTTGAGATAAAGAGCTTCTCCTTTCAGCCGGCCTCGATCACCCTGCCGGCGGGAGCCACGGTAACCTGGATTAATCGAGATCCAGTTGCTCATACCGTAACCGCAGATGATGGTTCGTTTAAATCCCCTGACATTGCCGGCAACGGCGGGAAGTTCGAACGCACCTTCTCAGAAGCTGGCACTTACAAATACCACTGTGCTCCTCACCCTTCCATGAAGGGCGAGATTGTGGTGACGCCGGCCGCGGCTTCCAGTGATCCCGTGTCCGTGATGCCCAGGGTGAAGCTTGAGCCCGTGGCCGAGGGTTTCACGGCGCCCATGGCGTTCCTCAGCGCCGGAGATGGAACGGGAAGGATGTTTCTCGTCGAACAGACCGGCCTTGTCAAGATCGTAAAGGCCGATGGCACTGTGCAGAGCGAGCCGTTTCTGGATGTCAGGGACCGGATGGTTGAGATAATGACCGGGTATGATGAACGCGGTCTCCTGGGCCTGGCTTTCCATCCGGGCTTTGCCGAGAACGGGCGGCTCTTCGTCTTTTACAGCGCGCCCCTGCAGCCGACTGCTCCGGAAGGGTGGAACTGCACCAATCACCTATCCGAGTTTTCCGTCTCCCAGAGCGATCCGGACAAAGTGGATATGACATCTGAAAAGGTCCTCCTCCAGGTGGACAAGCCCCAGTTCAATCACAATGGCGGCGCCATTACCTTCGGCCCGGATGGCTACCTCTACATTCCGCTGGGCGATGGTGGCAACGCTGACGACGCCGGCCTGGGCCACGCCCCTGATGGAAACGGCCAGAACACCACAACCTCCCTGGGCAAGATCCTGCGCATCGATGTGGACCGCAGGGAGGAAGGCATGGCTTACGGCATTCCGGCGGACAACCCATTTGTGGGCCGGAAAGGCATACTCCCAGAGATCTATGCCTTAGGGCTTCGCAATCCCTGGAGGATCTCTTTCGATACTGATGGGAATGGCAGCCTCTTCGTCTCCGATGTCGGTCAGAATCTGTGGGAGGAGGTGGACATTGTGACCAAAGGTGGAAACTACGGCTGGCGCATCCGAGAGGGAACACACTGCTTTGATGTGAAAAATCCCAACGAGTCTCCGGCCAGCTGCCCGGACAGGGCTGCTGGAGGCGAGACGCTGATTGAGCCCATAATCGAGTATGGACATGATATGGGCACGGCTGTTGTGGGCGGCTACGTCTACCACGGCCAGGCCCTGCCGCAGATGCAAGGAAGATACATATTCGCAGACTGGTCCAACGATTTCGCCAAGGGCAACGGCACTCTGCTGGTGGCCACGCCTTCCCAGGAGAGACTCTGGAGCTGGGAGGAGATGGAGATCGCCGGCCGTCCCAGTGGCAGGGTTGATAGCTTCATCCACTCATTGGGAATGGATGACGAGGGAGAGATCTACGTCCTGACCTCGGATGAGCTGGGACCGGTCAACAGCACAGGCAAGATCTTCAAGATATTGCCGGAGTGAGATGGATGAGAAGATGGATGGGAAGGGACCAATAATTCCCTTGCTTTCATCTCCCCACCGTATCTGTCCTCTATTCCATACTCGGAGGATGCGCGAGAGGCTACGCGGGCCAGAGGCTTGCCGCACTGCATAGCTTCAGAAGCGCCGGGGTGGGGGCCTAAAGCTAGGTTCATGGCGAAGAAGGAGGGCCGGAAGGGTAAGGTGCCTTTGTACTGGCACGTCGGCCTGTATAGTTGAGGTTGAGACGCGCATACCCGAGGGATAAAAAGGCAACAAGAGAGAGAGCAACGGTGAGGGCAGCCAAACCGATTGGAGAAACTGGAGAATGTATGGGCGAGCCTTCAAGATGCATCCAATCTGTACGATTTGAAGCTTCTCGGAGGCTCCTATAAATTAATGGTATTTTTAAATATTTAAATTTAATTAAATCATCATCGTGCCATTATTGAAGAAGGATATGATTCATGGAATAACCCTCGGCAACGTGAACCACCTGCTTGAGATGAGCTCGACTTCTGATGCAGTTTATCCGTTTATCTCAATACCTATCTGGCGGGCCGAGGCTCCTTTGGGCTTATCGACCTGTGCCTGCTGGCCCGCGAATAGAAGATAGACGATCTCCTATACTTCTTGCAAGGACTTCGCGCGAAACAGCCGCAGCGCCCAGCCAGATAGAAGACCGCGGTCCATCCATGGCCCCCCAGGCCTGCAGCTAGTGAGGTTATGCATAGGCCTAAAGAAGGCTGCCCGTGCACTCGCGGCTCACGGGTGGCCCAGAGGCTGCAAGAAGATCTGGCATTGAAGCAAAGAATGGCAAAACCCGAAATGTACACATCATCGAGTAAGCCGGAAAGGACTTCGGCTGATGCAAGGAGCTGGGATGACATCTACGTAAGACGGATACATTTGATTCTTTTTTCAGAACGAAAGACAGATATCTATCTTACAGCTATATGTGCCAAAAGGGATTATCCAAAACCCAGAACCTGAACCTTGATTCCCCAATTACAGTGTACCGGGCTTTTAAGTTTAAAGCGGCACTTTATTGGGGACCTGATAGGTCCATGGGTTGGCGCAAAGAGGTGTTAAGACATGAAAAAAGCAAAAGCGTTTCTGGCCTTTATTTTGTTGCTTATAGTTGCAGTAAGTATGGTTAATGCAGCTCTACCAGTGATACGTCCTGGTCAATCCGTTGCAGTAATGCCAAACCCACAACTAATTGCACCATCTATCAACATTAATTTGATAAAGATAGCACCGGCTTCTCCAGGCAACAGCGAGCCTGTAAATGTAGGTGTCAAGGTTATATCTGGACTAACCCAGCAAGATATTTGTGGATTGGATGCGTCCAACTTTAATTTGGAAACCCTTACAGTACCTCCTGGCGGTCCAGCTATCGTTATAAAAAATGTCTTTCCCATTTCTTCAGTCGCTATAAACCAACCAGTGAGCTGCGATTATTGGCTCTACATAGTCCCAACCTCGTACCAGGGTAACCAATATACGTGGTTAACTGGAACCTATACACTTAAATTATATTATGCTGCAAATGGGCAACAACTCGCTAATAGAACGTTTAGCTTTAGAGTTTAACCGAAACATCTTTTTTTTGATAATAAGCCGGAGCGGAATGACTCTTGCTGGGCAATGTTCACAGAAGCATTTCAGAAGATCAGAACAATGAGACCGCAAAATCGATTTCAAAACAGATATACGGATACAGTTTGAAACGAGCCGATCCCAGGCATTAAGTGATGGGACAAAAGCATCGATTTGATGATAAGAAGGAGGGAGGCAAAAGTCAGTGACGTAGGAGGGAAAAAGACACTTCGACCTTTGCCATGTACTATATACGGCAATTGCCGAGATATAAGGGTTTCGGTTCAGGCCAGAAAAGATCACTTTTCGTTCCAAAGAAATAAGCGAGAGAATGAATATCGAGATGCAGGCGGGCCAGCGCCGATCCACAGCGCTTTCCTAAAAGGGACCGATCACCGTAGTGATGGCCTGACCCTGCCCAAAGCTCGACTTTAATAAGCTGGGCTCGAAGGCGGCACAGCGCTGGAATCTCACACAGCGTCCGTTTTACTGGAACCAGTTCTCATGGGGCCATGTGCCCGCCTTCTCGCCTTTGGCTTGACTTGTGCCGCTCATGCCCCGACCGTGTATTAGCGTGAGATCTCCCGGCAGAATACTGCGCCAGTTATAGCGCGCAACTTTTTTCCCAAGGCCGCGAAGTTTCAGCCTCACAGGCTCGTAGCCAAATGCAGTGCCACGAAGGCATGCATCTCCTGTACCAAGGGATTTTGATCGGCCAACCCTAGGAGCTGGCGGCATGCTGCCCCACTGTGGAGCAAACACACTAGATCTCCCTTGTCATCAGAGCATCATCGGAATACGTTAAGCCCACGGCACGCCCGCCACCCTATCATGGCATGAAGCGGCAAACTACCTATGTAATCGTTATAGATATTTGTAGTTGGCGGTTGAAAGCTGGCAGACCGATAACAAAAATTGGTAGGGGGGTTAGCTGAGTCGCACAGCCTCCTAGCTCAAGCGGTAATCTTGGTCTTGGCGATATACTTGATCAGGTCCAAGCTGATCCTGGCTTTCTTATGAATCTGATCGGCCACATCATCGACGGATGCGCCGCTGGCGGCCAGAACACGGATCTCCTCAAGCGTGGTGTCGTCTACCGTGTAGTACTCATCCAAGTCCTTTCTGTGGCCCCATACGTCGCCTTCCAGCATCTCAACACCCTGCATCTCCAGGAATACCTGGATGGCATTGGACATGGTCTTGCGATAAGATGGCGGAACCTGAATCATTCTCAGCCTGGGACATCTCTGCATCAGGTTAAGGAAATCTACATTGCTGGCCCGAAAGGCCATGTGAACTGTCTTCTCATTGGGGTTCAAATTAGGGATCTCATTTCTGGCGCTGATTACTCTAAGTCTCATTTTAGTACTCCGGTCCTTAAAATGCATTCATAATATTAATAGACACTTACGTTGTACACATCTGACTAAAACGATTTAGCCTGCTCTTTTCAGCCTTCGGACGACCTATTGGTGCCCTATCTTTTGTTGCGCTTGGTGCAGCTCAGGAAAAGCTCCCAAATCGAAGAGAATCTTCTGAGAGCTATCTTTCTGCAAAATCTACGTACTTTATTCTATTCAAGGATGGGTGTTTTGGTTCCTCGCTATTTAGTGTGCGTGTGGCAGGGGCGAAAACCCTCCTTGAGGCAAACTATGCTTTCCGGGATTAACGAAATTGCAGTCTTGCAAGCTGATTTCATTTATCTGCATTGGATCTCGTTTAATGCTAACGTGAAGTTAACCACGCATGAAGCGAAAGCTTGAAGTTACCCACGGAGGATGCTTTATTAGCTATCTGGATCTAGAGAGCTCAGCCGAAATATATCCTCGTTATTGCAGTGCAAGACGCAGCAATCTAACTATTTAATAGTTAGTAATTACGCTTGAAGGTCAACCAGATATTACAACTAATTATCCTAAGCACTGATTTTTAAAGCGTATCGTAAACTCAAAATCCTTAAATAGTTTTAATTGTAGATAAATGCAAAGAGTTAAACGCTAATTTTTTTGTTGGCGTTTTGGAGGAATTCAGAAATGTTTGTATTGGCAAATGAGCTGGGGCTGTCAAAT
>Ga0351899_1092_pt2 | contig 21255 bp, 17 predicted proteins | sample BONcelHT113001C6_FD_206833 | JGI IMG/M metagenome (GOLD analysis project Ga0351899, IMG submission 206833) | Enriched cells from coal bed in the Powder River Basin, Montana, United States - BONCAT cells T11 rep1 HSBNCT.T11.300.1.C6 ... | reverse complement strand
GCTGAATATTTCGGCACCCAATTCAAGGAAAAGTCGGATTCCCGCAAACTGCGGCTCGCAGACCTGCTGGTTAAGCTGGATGTGCTGAGGATCAGAAGATTATTTCCATCCCCGCTCCGGAAAAATATTGTGATGTCAATCGAGGAGACGATCGCGCTTGAAATCTCCGGGGACAATCTGGATAATGCCCTGGATATAATCGGGGTGTGCGAAAACAATAAATAGCATCTTGCATGTCAGGCACGGCTGTGGAAAACAAGAAAATTAACCAATGATTACACGGATTTCACGGATAATAGGGAGTAAATATGAATTTGCTAAGATATTCTATATCAGCCCCGACCTCCCTGAGAGTCGGGACCTGTAATCCGTGGTAATATTGCTGTTTCCGAGGTTTAAGGTAATGCAGAATCAAAGTATCAGCGTAGTCATCCCCACCTTTAACGGGAAAGAACTGCTGCAACGGTTTTTGCCTTCCGTGATGGACGCGGTCGGAGCCTATCCGGGCGAAAGCGAGGTTATCATCGTGGACGACTGCGGAACGGACAACAGCGATGAACTCATCAAGGGAAAGTTCGCCGGGGTGCACCTGATCAGGCTTGAAAAGAATATGGGGTTTGCGAGGGCCTGCAACGCGGGCTTCAGGGCGTGCAGGAATGAAATCGTTATTTTGCTGAATAACGACGTGCAGGTTGACAAGGACTTTATCGCCCCCCTGGTTGCCCATTTCGAGAATGGGGACGTATTCGGGGTCAGACCCGGCTTGAGCCTTATGGATCTCAAAGTATCCCGCGCCTACCTGGAAAGATTTTCAGTGGGCCTGGAGTTTAAAAGAGGTTATATCGAACTGCCCATGTTTAAGCGCGGCGCTACGCAAAAAAACGGCGACATCTTCCTGCTTGGTGGCACATTAGCCGCGATTGATAAAGAGAAATTGCTCAAACTGGGCGGCTTTGATGAACTGTACACCCCCTTTTACTGGGAAGACGCCGACTTGTCCTACCGGGCCTGGAAGCGGGGCTGGCGGATAATATACGAACCGAAAAGCCTGGCCTGGCATCAAACCCATTCGACCATATCCCTGTATCCGCAAAATTACGTGGGGAAAATCGGCGAGAGGAACAGGTACATAATGGTCTGGAAGAATATCTTTGACAGGAAGCTACTCTTCAATCACTTCTGCTGGATCCCGCTGAGGCTGCTGGCGTTGTTGATAAGCGGTCGCTGGCACAAACTGCCGGCACTCTTCCTGGCCCTTGGAATACTTGATAAAATAAAAGAAAAAAGAAAACTCGAGCGCCAGGAGGCCAAAATATCGGACCGCCGCCTTTTTGATTTTTTTTCGGATATCATGCGGGGTACAACAAGGATAAGGCCCGGTTCGCCGGGATATTAAATGCCCGAAAAAGAACACACCGAGGCAAAGCGTATCTTATGCGGAAACAGCGGAACTTTTAATCAGGCAAGGATGACAACAGTCATATGTTTTTACTCACCCTTTTTTTAAATACCATAAAGGGGGAAATATGGATTTGAGGCAATTTAATCCGATGAAGGTTCTCCACCACTGGGAGACCTTAAACGCCATCCTGGGAGGCAAGATTCCGCCGCCGGTATCCTGCGAAATTGACCCAAGTAATTTATGCAACCACGACTGCGTATGGTGCATGTATCATGATTTCAAGATTGAAAAGAATATAATGATGCCCGCTAAAATAATGTTTAACCTGATTCGTGAATTAAGCAGAGGCGGGGTAAAATCTATCACCTTTACCGGCGGCGGAGAGCCGTTGACAAATCCCGCTACCGTTGAAGGATTGTACAGGGTTAAGAGCGCAAAGATGGAGGTGGGGCTGGTGACTAATGGAGGGTTGCTGACCCCCGATGTCAGCGAGGCGATTGTGAAAACCTGTACGTTTTTAAGGGTCAGCCTCGATGCTGCTACCCGAAGCACCCACGACGCTCTTCACAAACCAATAAATTCATCCAAAGATAATTTTGACAAGATACTTGATAATATAAGGTCTCTCGTGGACTTAAAGAAAAAGTCCAACAAGAAGCTCCTCGTGGGAATTGCTTTCCTGGTTCATCCCAATAATTATCTTGAAATTTACGATGCATCCAACCTGGCAAAACAGGTCGGCGCAGATTATATCCAGATTCGACCCGTCTTCACCGCTGGGAAAAAGCCGCTTGGGAAGCTGTGGCTCGACATCCAGGAGTTAATGGAGCGGTCTTTGGGGCTAATAGATGGAGGTTTTCATGTGTTTCCGATTTTACACAGGTTTGAAGAAGTATCCAGGATTGAGCGCGCCTACACCCGGTGCCTGGGGCATGCCCTGCTTGGAGTTGTCGGCGCAGATTGTAATGTGTATTTATGTTGTCAGTTGAGAGGCAACCCAAGATTTTCTTTCGGAAATCTGAAGGAAAAATCTTTCTTTAAAATCTGGCGGGGCAAGGAAAGGCAGGAAGTTATAAAACGCATAGATTTAGACCGCTGTCCTCCCTGCCGGTACAATAAATATAATGAGCTTTTAGATTACCTGAGCGACAGGACGCAGCCCCACAAGAATTTTCTATAATTGACAAGAGTTGCGCATGGAAATGAAGATTGAGAAGTTAAGGTGCAGCATCGTGGTGCTAAACCATAACGGCCGGGATTTGCTGGAGATATTCATGCCATCCATCTTGGATGCCGTTGAATTTGACGGAGGCGGGCACGAGGTTATCATTGTAGATAACGGAAGCAGCGATGGAAGCCAGGAATTTATCCGGAATAAATTTCCCTCCGTGAGAATGATTGCCTTGCCGCATAATGAACACATGCAAGGATACAACGCGGGGATAAAAGCAAGTCAGAATGAGATTGTGATTGTCTTGAACAATGACATCAAAGTTGATCGCGGGTTTATCCGGCCCTTATTGTTGCCCTTTAGCAACCCCCGGTTATTCGCTGTAAGACCGGCGATCCACACAATAACGGGAGGGACCGTAACGAAGGCGGGGCTGTCGCACGTGGGTCTCTGCTTTAAATTTGGCTTCATCGAGCAGTTATATTTGGAGGCAAAGACAGAAGAGGAAGGTCAGCTTTCACGGCTTGCCTTTTGTGTTCCCGGAGGGGCAGGAGCATTTGATAAGAACAAGTTCCTGGAGTTAAATGGATTTGATGACTTGTTCTCTCCCTTTTACTGGGAAGACGTCGATTTATCCTATCGGGCGTGGAAAAGAGGCTGGAAGATATTATTCGAGCCGAAAAGCGTGCTCTATCATCAAACCCATTCGACCATCTCCAGAATATACCCCGGGGCGTACATCGAGCGAATCGCCGAGCGGAACAGGTATATCCTAATCTGGAAGAACATCCTGGATAAGAAACTTCTGTTTTATCATTTTTGCTGGATTCCCCTGAGACTGGCGGGATTGTTGATAACTGGCCAGTGGCATCGCCTGCCGGCCTTGTTCCTGGCTTTAAGGGAACTCGGGAAGATAAACGCCAGGAGGAAACGCGAACTGCAGGAGGCAAAGAAGTCCGACATTGAGCTTTTTAGTTTTTTTGCGGAAATGATGAAAGACGGAACAAAGTGGTAGCTTGAACCTGACAGGAACAAGGATGCTTGACAACGAACATAGCCGGGCGGCGTGCATGTTGTGCGGGAGCGGCAGGAGCGCCGTTTATTATCATCGAGACGGCAACGATCATATTCTCAGGTGCCTGCAATGCGGATTACTTTTTGTCAGTCCCCGGCCGGCGAAGGAAAAGCTGGAGGAACTTTACCGGGCTTCTGACCCGGGCTACATCCTGCGGTACAAGGACCGGATCTTCAGGAGGGGGCGGAAGATATTAAACGCGGTTCAGAAATTCAAAAAAAAGGGCGTTCTCCTGGACGTGGGTTGCGGATACGGTTTTTTCATGGACCTGGCCGAAAAAAACGGCTGGAAGACGAAGGGCGTGGAACTTTCGCCGGCCGGCGCCCGGTTTGCCAGGGAGAATTTCGGCCTGGATGTATTTACCGGCAATATAACAGAAGCGCGACTGGCGGATAAGTCTTTCGACCTTATATCGCTGCAGCACACATTGGAACATATACCGGAACCGCTGGACATGTTAATTACGTTGAGGAACAAGCTCAAGGATGACGGCATTCTGTCGATAGCCGTTCCCAACGCCCTCAGTTTGGCGGCAAGATCGGCCAGGATAAACTGGGTCTGCCTTTCCGAAAGAACCCATCTTTTTCACTATACGAAAAAAACATTGAGATTGCTCCTTGAAAAGACCGGGTTCATCCCGATCAGCATCGGGACATTTGAATGGGATACGCGCGAGCTTTTGTGGGGCCTTAAGATGTTGCTGACAGCTCGAAATGGCTCAGGGGAACGATGCAGCCATTGTCCCTCGCGGAATTTATCAACGAATCCGCCTCCGGTCCCGCAGCTCTGCCAGGAACAGACGGATGCGGCCGGCACGGAAGAAACGGCCGGCCGATGCAATAAGATCATCTGCAGAGCCGCCTTTCCGTTAAGCTGGGCAGCGGGCAAACTTGGCCTGGGCGCCGAAATTATCGTCCTGGCAAAAAAAAGAATTACATTAAGATGGACCGAAACGCAAGTGCGGGAATGATACGGGAAGTCTATGAATAAAAAAAATATGTTTATAGCCGCAGCGCTGGCGTGTCTTTTTTTCGCGGCGCTTGCCATCCGCCTCTTTTTAATCCAGGCAGAGCCGCACATTGAATCAGACGGGGTAAGCTATGCCAGGGCAGGCGCCCAGCTGATCCACGGGCAGGGATTTTCCGGCTTCTATCCCCCCTTTTATCCATTTATGATCGGGTTGTTCTCCTTGTGCTTTGGAGATCTTGAATTATCCGGTCGGTTGGTCTCTGCTTTTTACGGCGCGCTCCTGATCTTTCCCCTGTTCTTCATGGCGCGCTGGGCCTTCGGGAACAAGACCGCCATAATAAGTTGCCTGCTGGCCCTTGTTTATCCAAATCTCTGTCATTTTTCCAGCGCCGTCCTTTCAGAGAGCACATTCTTGTTTTTATTCATGCTGGGACTGGCTATAAGCTGGATGGCCCTTTCAGGCAATAAGCATCTTTTTTATCTCCTTGCGGGCCTGACATGGGGAACAGCCTATCTGACCAGGCACGAGGGGATCGGTTATCTTCTTTTCCTGATCCTGATAATCCTGATCAGGCTTTTTAAAGAAAAAAAGATCAGATGCCTCGGTCATTTATTTTTGCTTTTGGCCGGCTTCCTGATGGTCTCCACCCCGTATTTGATTTATCTGAAAAGGGATACCGGGAACTGGACCATTGGTAAACAGGCGGTCATGAATATTACCCTGGGTGAGCAGGTGGGCCGGGTTGATGATTGGGGCATGGCCTACGAAAAGTGCTATTTCAGCCTGTCCGAAGACGGCAAGCAGGTCGGATATGAAACCTTGTTGGAGCGGCAGAAAAATGTGCGCGCCTATGCTCTTTCCCATCCCGCGGAACTTGCCAGGAGATATGTTGTCAACCTCCACTTGATAAATAAATATGTCATCCCCGGACTTGTTTACCCGTTCGTGCTCATTTTATTCGGCGCCGGATTATTCCTGGGTGATGCAGAAAGGACAAAAAAAGCCTCGGTTTTATTCCTGGCGTTTGTTCCCTATCTTGCCTTCCCCTTCTTTATCGTGGATCCCAGGTATTTTCTTCCCTTTGTTCCCATCATAATAATATGGGCGGCAAGGGGTATTGTTGAAGCATCATCCTGGATTGCGGCGCTGCGAAAAGACGCGCCCTCAACCGTGACCGGACAAATAAACAGGAAACGCCTGATCGAAATGGCGTTGATTATATTAGTTATCATGAGCTTCATCCCGTTCACCTTTCGTTCATTTTTGAGACATGAGACCGGGGCGGCAAATATATATAAAGAAACCGGGCGATGGATACAGTCCAACCTTCCGCAAGGTTCGGTGCTGATATGCAGGAGGCCTTTCATACCCTTTTATGCCGGGAAGGAGCAGGTTCCGCTGCCGTTTGCCACGCTGGATAAGATTTTGAAATTTGCGCGTGACAGGGGCGCGGATTATCTGATTGCCGATGAAAATGAAGCCGGGGAGCGTCCCGGCATGGAATCGCTGCTCGAGGAAGTGTATCCTGTGAAGGATTTGAAAATGGTGCACAAGTTCAAGGACATCTCCGGCAAGAAGGTATTCATTTATCAAATACTGGATTAAAGCGGGCTTATACCCGCAACCAATAATTCAACCACGGATTACACTGATGACACGGATGAAAAAAATAGTTCTATACCATATCCATCCGTAGTAAAAAATCTTTACAGGTGTTTTCTTGTTTTTCATAGCGGTTACTCTTTTTTTAGTTACTAACCTGTTCCTGACTGTTTGCAAGGGAGGCGCAATTGTTCAAGAAAATTAAAATTGCCCTGGGCATTATTACAGGAAGGGTTTTTACCGGACCGCTGGAGGTGGCGGTTGATATCACCAACGGCTGCACCGTGGGCTGTATGCCCTGCTGGTTTTACAGCCCGCTGCGGACGGAAAAAATGGCGGATGACTGGACAAAAGGGCAGATGAGTTTCGACCTGTTCAGGAGGATTGTGGACGAGCTGAAAGATCTGGAGGTCAAAAAAATCATGCTGGGAGGCGACGGCGATCCGTTCATGCATCCCCGGATAATAGAAATGATCGAGTATTCAAAAAAGGCAGGCCTGGTGGCCGAAACGGCAACCTGCGGCATTTATTTTGACGACGGCAAATTAAGAAAAATGTTTGATTCAGGCCTGGACGCTCTGAGCATAAGCATTTTAGCCGCGACCCCGCAGGTTTACGTCGCCATGCATCCGTCTCAAAACGAAGGAATATTTGACAAGATCAAACGCTCCCTGCTTTTGCTTTCAAAATGGAAGAAAGAAGAAAAGCGGGCCTGCCCCTATATAAGATTAATTGACGTGATATGCAGGTTGAATTATTTTGAGGCAGACAGGATGATTGATCTCGCCAATGAGGTCGACGCGGAAGAGGTGGCTTTTAAACGGCTGGCCACCAGGCCTTTTACCGACAGCCTTCTCCTGAACGAAGCACAACTCCGGGAGCTGGATGAAAAATTGGAAATGGCGCTGGCCAGGGCCTCTTCTTTTGGCATTCGAACCAATATTACGGAGTTTGAGCGCCAAACCCTGCCCGGCCTCGCCACGGGCAACTATACCCTGGAAGCGTATTCCAAAATTCCCTGTTATATTGGATGGACATACGCGAGAATTTTATGCGACGGAAGCGTGGTTCCCTGCTGCGGATGCCATAATTACATAATTGGCAACTTGCGCGATCGCACATTGAAGGATATCTGGCATTCCAAAGAATATGATGAATTTCGTAAAGAATCCATTAACATACGGAAGGACCACTCAATTGCCGGGAAATGCAACTGCCACAGCTGTGTTCATTACGGCATGAATTTGGGAATTTACCGGTCGCTGCATTTTCTGAAAAGAGACTCGCATGCTTGAAGAAGCAAAATGTAATCTTTGCGGCGCCAGTCGCCGCCTGGGGCAATAAAATGAAAATATTGCTGATCAGGCCTCCATATAGCGCTGACACGCGTTCCCTGGCCAAGCTGGCCGATTTTCCGCTCGGGCTGGCCTATATCTGCGCTGTCCTGGAAAAGGAAGGGCACCGCGTTGCCGCGCTTGACGCCCTGATTGAAGGCTTTGACCTTGAGTCGTGGCAGGGCAGGCACTTAATCAGGTACGGCCTGCCCGATGACGAGCTGAAAAAGCGCATCAGGGATTTTTCTCCGGATATTGTCGGGGTCTCCTGCCTTTTTTCCACCCAGGCTGATAACGCGCATAACGTTTGCAAAATCGTCAAGGAAATCAGCAAAAGCATCCTGACCGTGATGGGCGGTTCGCATCCGTCGGTAATGCCGGATGAAACCCTCCGCGATGAAAACGTGGACTTTGTCGTCATCGGCGAGGGTGAATACACCATGCGCGATTTACTTAAACGTCTTGAAAGCAAAGATGATTTTTTATCGTTGGATGGACTGGCCTTCAGGAAGGATGGGAAAATAACGGTCAACCCAAAGACAAAGTTCATTGAAGCGCTGGATGACCTCCCCTTCCCGGCCCGGCATTACTTCCCGATGGAAAAATATTTTGATCCCAAAAAATACCAGGTCTCTCCCCGGTTAACGCCCGCGGCAACACTTATATCTTCCCGGGGTTGCCCGGCAAAATGTATCTTCTGCTCCATCCACAAGGTTTGGGGCCGGCCTTTCAGGGCCCGGTCAGCAGAAAATGTTCTGAACGAGATCGGCCTGCTGGTAGATAAATACGGGGTAAAGGAAATACAATTTGCAGATGATAATATGACGCTCGATAAAAAACGTTTGATGGCGATTTGCAATGGGATTAAAGAAAGATTCCCCCGCCTGAAGTGGTTATCCCTGGGGGTAGCCCTGTGGGCTCTTGACGAGGAAATGATAACAAGCATGGCGGAAAGCGGCTGCTACCGCATTTACCTGCCGGTGGAGTCGGGAGACCAGGATGTGCTTACAAGGATTGTCAAGAAGCCCCTCCTGCTGAGTAAAATTCCCCCTCTGCTGGAAAAAATGAGAAGCCTCGGGATGGAGGTGCACGGCTTTTTTGTAATCGGTTTCCCGGGAGAAACTCCGGAACAGGTGCGGCAAACCCTGCGCTATGCCAGGGAGCTGAACCTGGACCATCATTACATTTATTATGCCACGCCCTACCCCGGCACTGAAATGTACGAAACCTGCAAGCAGGGTGGCTTCATAATCGAAAAGTCAGGCTACAAGAGCTTGTATCCGCGGCAGATCCACATCGAAACGCCGGCGCTGCCGGCCGCCATCCTGCGCCGGATAGTGCGCCGGCACAATATCATTAACCAATGGACGCTGTTCCAACAGCATCCAATCATGGAGTTCCCTGTGATCGTTTCAAAATTATGGAGAGATTTTAAGAGTTATTTTGAACGGATACGCGCGCCGGCCGGGAGCGACAATGGCTCCTGATCGGCGGAAGACCTTTTAATTCGAATTAGCGGCCCATGAACAAGTCCTGTAAGAGAGAATCATGCTGATATCTGTTATTATACCTTTTTATAACGCGGCGGCAACCCTCCCAGGATGCCTGGCAGCCCTCGCCGCCATGCGGTACAACGACGCCGAATACATTCTCGTCGACAACGATTCGACTGATGATTCCGTGGGCATTGCCAATCGTTTCATTCAGGCCAACCCCGCCCTGGACGCGCGTGTTGTGAGGGAAGAACGTCGTGGCTGGCAAACCGCGCGCAACCGCGGCGCTATGGAGGCGCGCGGCGAATGGCTGGCTTTCACGGATGCCGACTGCATTCCTGACCCGGACTGGCTGAACGATCTGGCGCGCGAAATGGATAAGGACGCGACTGTCGGCGCCCTGGCAGGGCAGATTTTGCCGGGCAAAATATCAAACGCCGTCAGCAAGTGCCTCTCCATGTTCACCTTGCCGGCAAACCCTGAAGAACAAATATTCCGGGCATTCACCCTGGTCAGCGGAGGATTCCCCACTGCAAATTTCGCGGTGCGCCAAATGGTTTTTGATCAACTCGGCGGTTTTGACGAGACGGCCGAGCCTGCAGGAGACTATGACTTATGCGCCCGGATCTATGCCGCAGGTTTCGCGATCAAGGCGCTTACAAACGCGCGCGTCAAGCACCAGCACAGGACAAAATTGAAGAACTTTATTGAGCAGGCGCGCCGCTTCGGCGAAACGCACGCGATACTTTTAAAAAGGTATAAACCGGGCGTATGCTTGATCGATATGCCGTTTGTCGGTTCCGTGAGACTGGAGACATCTTTCTGCCGCGTATGGCTTGAGTTCAACCAGGCTGACAAGAAATTGATGGGAACCATTATTGCCGGGTTAATCTGGCCGCCGCTTTTTCTTTTGTCGCTTGCCTACTTAACTTATCTCAGCCTGTCAATATACCGCCGGGGCGCCCTTATTCGTATACCGGTTAAAATCGTGGAGGCGCCTGTGCTGGCCGGATTGCTCCTGCTCAAGTCAGCCGCCATGACATGCGGCCGGCTTTACGGCTCCCTGCGGTACAAGGTGATTTGCATATGAACGCAACCTCATCCGCCAACAACGAAGCTCATTTGCCTCCCGGAGAGCTTCCCCATGTTTCTGTCATAGTGGTTACAAAAGGCAACCATGCCGAGGCTGAAGCAGCCGTGAAATCAATTATTGCCACTGACTACCCGCCGGACCGGCGCGAGATCGTTATCGTCGAGGAAACGGACAATCCTCGGCCAATCACCGGGCATGGCACGCGATATGTCGTGCTCGCGACGCGCAACCTGGGCGTCGGCGCCGCGCGCAATGAAGGCCTGCGGCACGCCACGGGCGAGATCATCGTCTTCACCGATGACGATTGCCTTGTTGACCGGGATTGGCTGAAGGAGCTTGTGCGGCCGCTGCAGGCAAACCCGGATGCCGGGGCAACCGCCGGTGCCGTGCTTGTGCCCGAATGCGGTCCCATAGGCCAATGCGAGAATATCCTTGGTTTTCCGGGCGGCGGCATTGGCTTTGTGCACGCCGCCCGGGGCAGAATCATGACGACGCCCACCTTTTCCACCTGCAACTGCGCCATCCGGCGTGCCGTTCTGGCTGATGGTTTGCGTTTCCATGAAGGCTTTAAATTTGCGGGCGAAGATCAGCTTCTCAGCCGCGCCATTGCTGAAAAATATCTGATTCTCTATAACCCCGGGGCGCGGGTCCGCCACAAGCCCCGTGATAGTTTCGCAGGCGTTTTCAAATGGCTCGTTCGCCGCGGCCAGGCCCAGGTTGAGACAGTGCGTTATTCGTATAAAAAGCGGGAACACGTTGCCTACATAATCCACACATCAACGCTGGTGCGTTTACTGGTGGCCATCGCCCTGTTCACGGTCCTGGGAATACCCGTTATTCCCGGGCTTGCTGTCCTGCTTCTTATCTATTATGCTTTTACGTTATGGCGTTTCCGGTGGGCCCGGACATATTACAGGTCCGTGCGCACCTTGGCGCTGCTGCCCATCGTCAAGCTGGTCATGGACATCGGCATGAGCGCAGGTGTTATCAAGGCCCTGTTCGCGAAGAAACGCGTGGAATCATGAAAAAAGTCGGCTATATATTCAATTCAGCCGAAATCATCGGCGGCGGCGAGCTTAGTTTTATTGACCTGGTTGATGAAATCCGCGCGCTTGGAGTTAAGCCCGTTGTTTTCGTGCCGGGCCCCGGCGCAATCAAGGACAGGATGGACGCCATGGGCGTCGCTGTTCATGAAACGCCCTGGCCGCCTGTCCGCCTGCGCTCGCTTGCCGGTCTCCCGGGCCGGCACGCCCGGCTGGCCGGACTTTTCAGGGAACTTGGCCTGGATCTCGTCCACGCCAACGGGGCGCGCTGCATGCTCTATGCCGGTCCGGCCGCCAGGCGGGCGGGAATTCCATGCGTGTGGCACGTGCGCGTCCTGGAGCGGGACAGGATCCTCGATAGAATTCGCGCCCGCTTCGCAAGTGTTGTTATCGCCAATTCGAACGCGGCGGCAAAAACCATCAAACCGCTTCTTCCAAAATCAACAGGATGCCAGGTGGTTTACAACGGGATCAGGCTTGATCAGATCGCGAACGCGCCGGCGGCTGATCTAAAGGCGGAATTCGGCATTCCCGGCGGCCCGGTGATACTTGGCGTCGGCCGCTTTTCACCTGGCAAGGCGTTTGATGATCTTATCCGGGCGTGCCATATCTTGAAAAACGAGCGCCTTCCATTTTCCTGCCTGCTTGTTGGCCGCTCCCTGCCGGAGGAAGCGGACTGCGAAGCGGAATTGAAGGCCCTGGCCGGAAGTCTCGGCTTGGGCAATGTGCTCTTCCCGGGATGGCGCGAAGATGTCCCCTCAATAATGAAAGCATCATCGGTCCTTGTCCTGCCATCCCGGGTAGAAGCATTCGGGAGGGGCATTCCCGAAGCATGGACCTGCGGCCTGCCTGTCGTGGCAGCCAGCGAGGGCGGCCCGGCGGAGCTGATTACACATGAAGCGAATGGCCTGCTGGTAAAAGTCGGAGACGTGGATGCGATTGCCCGGGCGATCTCTTCTATCATTCAAGACAGCGTCCTGGCAAACCGTCTTCTCAAGGCCGGGCGCGAAAAAGCGCAGGAATTCTCGTTGCCCAATCATGCCCGGCGGGTCAACAAAATCTACGAAAGCCTGCAAAATGACCGGTAAGCCATGAATATTTTATTGTTCGCGGAAGTATCGGCCTGCCATCTTGCGGGCGGGTCGTCCCGCTCGCTTGGAGAACAGGCCTTCGGCCTCAGCAAACGAGGTCATAATGTCTGCCTGCTCGTCCGCGCTCCCCGGGACGATCCCCGGCCCCGGGCTGATTTCAAAGGCATTCCTGAGTTCCGCTATCCCGTTTGCCGTAAATCGGCGCCTGCTTTTGTTCTGTCTTCCATACTCAATTCCATCCGCGCCTTCGATCACATCGAAAAACATTTTTTCCGTCCTGATGTTGTCGTTATCCACCAGTCCCTCGCCGGGTTCGGTCCGGTTCTCTTCAGGCGCAAGCGCGTCCCGGCCTGGGTTTATAACTGCCATTCCCTCGCCCACGAGGAATACCTTACCCGCAACAAGCCGAAAAGCGGCCCGTGGTCGGGGTTCCTTTATTTCCTGCACGTCCGGGCCAGGTTCTGGATTGAATGGTGGACCATACGCCGCTGTAATAAAGTTACGGTAGAAAGTCAGTTCATGAAAGAACGCGTGGTCTCCAATCATCAGGTCCCCGAGGAAAGAATCCACGTGGTCCCGGCCGCCGCGGATATTAACCGCTTCAAGCCCGCCGCGGATAAAAAGGCTCTCCGCGCCCGGCTGCGCCTGCCCGAAGACCATATCATCGCGCTCACGGTCAGGAACCTCGTCCCACGCATGGGTCTGGAAAATCTGGTCAGGGCCGTCAAGGAAATTGAACAGCCGGGCAATAAGCTCCTGGTAATTATTGGCGGCGCGGGCCCCCTTCGGCAATCCCTTGAACGACTGATCAGCGCGCTCAAACTGGAGTCAAAGGTTATCCTCAAGGGATTTATCCCGGAAGATGACCTGGCCGCCTGGTACCAGTGCGCGGACCTGGTCGTTATGCCCACTTACGAGCTTGAAGGGTTCGGGCTTGTCACCGTCGAAGCCCTCGCCTGCGGAACTCCTGTCCTGGGAACTCCCGTGGGCGCCACCCCTGAAATTCTCGGGCAGATCGATGAACGCCTTATTTCAAAAGGAAACGATCCCGGCTCGATTGCGAAAGCGCTGGCAAACATCCTGGCGCTCATCAGGAACGATCCCGCTGAATGGAACAGGTTCAGCAAAAAAGGGTTGCAACTGGTGGAAGAAGTGTATAACTGGGAAAAATACAGCGGAACATTTGAAGAGATTCTATCCCGGAGCCATTGTGCCCCAAGAAATTGAGGCTTTCGCATAACATCCGGCCGAATAAACGGGAGCCGGCCACCTGTTTTTAATCCTTGCGAGCCGTGACTAACAGCGAAGGCGAGATCAGCAGCCGGCCAAAACTTGCCAGCGTGACAAGCCGGGCGCCGGCGTACAGCAGGCCGCAGGCCAGCTTCCGCCAGGCGCCTATTCCTTCCCTGCTGGTCGTCGTCCAGCTCAACGTCGCAATAGTAACCTTGATGTCGGCAAATCCAGTTTCACTGAGCAGGCGCGTGATTGTTTTCCTGTCAAACGCATATAAATGAATTACCGCCTGGTCCGCGCGGTTGAACCGCGGATGAATGCGGCCCAGTAACAGAAAGAACCTGAAAGCCGCCACGTGGAAGGCGGCATTGGAAAAACGCACCATGACCGCCCCACCCGGCCGCAGCAGCCGGCGCGTTTTCTGAAGCGCAGCTTTCGGGTCCGGCAGGGATTCAAGGACGTTAAAAAACGTCACGGCGTCAAAATGCTCATCGGGATATAACGCTTCTTCAAAGGCACCGCAAGACAGGCTCAAGCCGAAGTTCCGTCGGGCGTAATCCGCTGCCCGCCGCGAGGGCTCCACCCCGTGACAGTCCCAGCCTTGCCCCGCGCAAGCGTCGAGAAAAAAACCATGCCCGGCGCCCACATCCAGGATGCGGTTGTTGCGCCGGAACGAACCCAGCAATTTGGAAGGCCCGGCGAATGCTGTCTTTCGGCCGGCGATCCAGTCCGGCATTAAATAATCATCCGGGTACCGCTCACCATGTCCGCGCACATTCTCGGCCTTTTGACGGATATTTCGATAGACAAGGCCACAGGTGCGGCAACGCACAACCCCCAGGCGGCAGCCGGGGAAACGCGGATCCGGCTGCTCCGCTAAAATCAACCGCGGCGTATCAGACCCGCATAGATTACAGCAAACGTACCCGGGCTGCTCGTGTTTTCCAGCCGAGGGCGTGAGCGTTATTCCGTTTTGTGTTCGCGGCATGACAAGTCCTTAAGTAAAGCGCAATATAAGCGGTCAATCTTCCGGATCATTGATTCCGCGCTGAAATCCGCGGCCATGGCCTTCCCCTTTGCGCCCATTGATTTTCTCATGGCCGGATCGCGGCGCAGAGTTTCAATGCCCCTCGCGATGGCTTCGGCATCCGCGCAGGGGACAAGCATCCCGTTTTCCCCGTGGATGACAAGATCGGTGATGCCGCCCACGGCGCTGGCAATGATCGGCTTCCCCATGGCCATGGCCTCGACCAGGACTTTGCCCATGCCCTCGTTCAGCGAGGGCAGGATGAACACATCAAACGCGGACATGACCGCGGCGACATCCTGCCGCCATCCCAGGAACCTGGCATTATCTTTGACGCCTGATGCGGCCGCCTGCGCCTGCAATTCGCCGGAAAGTTCTCCATCGCCTAAAAAAATAAAATACATCCCGGGGTTTCTCAAGAGGACTTTCTGCGCCGCCGCGATCAGATATTTATGTCCCTTGACCGCCGTCAGCCTGCCGGCGGTCCCGGCGACAAAGGCGTCCGCGGGTATCCCCAGTTCCTTCCTCATGCCCAAGGAATCAGCCCCGGACGCGAGAAAACTGCCGAGGGCGACGCCGCTGTGGATGATTTCAAACTTGCCGTCCGGGGCGATCCGGCGGATGAGATAGTCCTTCTTTTCCTGTTCCGTCAGGGTGATGATCCTGTCCGTGATCACGGCCGTTATTTTTTCAAGCAGGATAAAAAACGCCGTTACAAGTCGGTTGAAATATCCCCAGAAAACATGCCCGTGCGGCGTATGCACAACGAGCGGCACCCCGACCAGACGGGCCGCCCACCGGCCAAGGAAGCCAGCCTTGGAGGTGTGGGTGTGGACAATATGCGGCCTTTCCGCCCGGAATATTTTTACCAGCCTGAAAAACGCCTTCAAATCAGCATAGGGACGGATGTTTCTCACCAGTTCGGGAACGGTCAGGATCCTGATCCCTGCCTGGATTGCCTCATTCAGATTGTTTTCCACGGCCCCGGCTTTCACCGCATCCATCGAGGATTCACGCGAAAGCCCCCTGACCAGGATGACTTCATATTTTTCGCGGTCGAGGCCCCGCACCGTCAGGAAGGTGTTTTCCGCGGACCCGCCCTTATCGAACCGCGTGATGACGTGGATGACTTTATACTTGCCCATAGTGTCTGTACCATACCTGGAAGGCAATCAGGTTCCAGAGCTGCCATGATGTGTCCGACCGGTTTGCCGCCAGGTTGACAATGAGTTGCTTGATGACGGTGTAATTGAAGATGCCCTGGCGGGCAAGGCCGTCCTTTGACAGGTATTCTTCGATTAAATATTTTAAATCCGTTTTCAGCCATTTGCTGACCGGCATCTCAAATCCCGATTTTGGCCGGTTATGCAAAGACGGGGGAATAATATTTTTAAAAGTTTCCGTCAGGATATATTTGCCTTTTCCGTTCCTCATTTTCCAGCCGCCGCCCATGGAAAAAGCCAGCTCGCACACCCGGTGGTCCAGGATGGGAACCCGGACCTCGAGGGAATGGAACATGCTCATGGAGTCCACCTTTTTAAGCATGTCGCCGGGCAGGGATACTTTCAAATCCGCGTAAAGCATGCGATTGATATCGTCATGGTGCAATTCATCCAGCCGCGCCGCCAATATTTTCAGCCCCAAGTCAAGGTCGCGATCGCGGCGGCCGGGAACGCCGAGTATCTCCTTTCTCATCTCCCGGGGGAAGATATCGTTCCAGGCAAGGAACCGTTCGGCCAGGGACCCCTTTGCTCCCCTGAGGAACTTTTTTATTACTCTCAGGTAATCGGCAACCGGCTCATCGCGCGAATCGGACAGCGCCAGGCCGGCCGGCTCTATAATTTTTTTCCTGATCCATGCGGGGATCCGGCAATACTGCGCATACAGGTTTTCACCCCGGTACATCCGGTAGCCGGCAAAGAGCTCGTCGCCCCCGTCGCCGGAGATGGCTACCTTCACATCCCGGGCCGTCTCGCGCGACACGATGAAAACCGGCACCGCGGAAGAATCGCCGAACGGCTCATCCTGGGAAGCGAGCGCCTGCGGAATGGCGTTGATGACATCTTCCGCGTTCAGCTTGAATTCGTGATGGTCGGTTTTGTTGAACAAGGCCGTCTCCCTGGCGTAGGCGGTCTCGTCATACATGGGCATATCCTGGTAGCCGATCGTGTAGGTCTTGACGGGCCGGCTTGAATTCCTGGCCATCAGCCCGACCAGGATGCTCGAATCAATGCCCCCGCTCAGGAATGCGCCCAGCGGGACATCCGCCATCATCTGCATTTGAACGGCCTCTTCCAGGGCTTTATATAAGGCATGTTTTTGGGCTTCAAGATCAACAGCACCTCCCGCGCCGTTGATGTTGAGATCTATGTTCCAGTAGGCCTCCTCCCTGATTTCACCTTTCTGCATAACCAGGATATGCCCCGGCTTGAGCTTTCTTATCCCGCGGAATATCGTGTACGGCGCCGGGATGTAATTCAATGTTAAATAAAGTTCGAGGGCGTCCCAGTCCATCTCGCGCGACACTTCCGGGTCCTGGAGGATCCCCTTGATTTCCGAGGCAAAAACAAAAGAATTGCCGCCCCGGCAATAGACGAGCGGCTTGATGCCGGTATGATCCCGCGCCAGGCAAAGGGATTGTGTTTTCTCATCCCAGATGGCCAGGGCAAACATCCCAACCAGCCTCTTTACCGCCCCAATGCCCTCTTCTTCATAAAGATGGATGATGGTCTCGCTGTCCGTCCGGGAAGTAAAGCGATGGCCTTTCCGTTCCAGCTCATCCCTTAAAGTCTGGAAATTATATATTTCCCCGTTAAAGACCAGCCAGACGGTCTTATCCTCGTTGGACATGGGCTGCCGGCCGGCGTCGGACAGGTCAATGATGCTGAGCCGCTTGTGCCCCAGACCGACGGCCATGGCGGAGCTGTAGCCCGGGTGCGGGGAACTGAGGTAAACGCCCTCTCCGTCCGGCCCGCGGTGCGACAGCACGGAGGTCATCTTCCGGATCAATCCCTCCTGCACCGGTTTCCCGTCGCATGTCAATTTTCCGCAGATCCCGCACATAAAATCATCGGCCTTCGTTAATAGGATCAAAGCCAGCCTTCGAGCCAACACCCATCCGTCGCCTTGCGCTTTTACGATTCAGGGCTGATGCGTTCAAAGATTGCCGGAACCCCTGCTCAGGCTTCCGCAAGCCGGATAATAACAGCAGATTTTTTCGGCTGTGTCCATCGCTAATTTCCGGCATTGTCATTCCGCGCTTGCCCACCGCAGGCGGACAAGACCCGGCCTGCCTTCACGAACAATGTCGGGGAGTTCGAAAACGTAATCCAGCCTTTCCAGACCATGCCGGCCCTCGGTAAGACAGCCCGGACGGACAGAATATTATGGCCGCGCCGGCAATGATTTGATAGGATCGCTGGATGAAAATCGGTGTGGATGCACGCGAGTTTCTCGAAAAAGGCAAAACCGGCATCGGCCGGTACCTGGAAAACCTGCTTGCGCCGCTGGCCCGCGGCGTTGGCATCGATTTTGTCATTTTTGCCGGGAGAACGGATCTTGTCCCCGAAACCCTCAGGACGCCTTCCGTCAAGATTGTCGCCCTGCCCGGCCTGCCTACTCCGGTTGTTGACCAGGTTGTCCTGCCCTTCCTGGCCAGTCGCGAGAAAGTGGACATATTCTTCAGCCCCTATTACAAGGCGCCTTTGTCCGGACAATTCAGAAGAATTATTACTGTGCATGATATTATGTTTTTGCGGCGGCAGGAATTTGGACCTTTCACCAGGTTTGTAATTGCGCGCCAACTGGGGACTTCGGCGCGCAAGGCGGATGTCGTTCTTGTTGACTCCGACTTCACTGGCAGGGACCTGGCCGACTTTATGCCGAACCTGCAAAATAAAATCCGCCGTCTATATCCCGACCTCTCCGCCGCGTGGACGCGCCCGCTTGGGCCTGAAATCATATCCGGTATTCGGAAAAAATACACGCTTGATAAGCCATTTCTGCTCTACGTCGGCAATTTCACTCCGCATAAAAACGTCCGCCTGCTGGTTGAAGCCTTCGCGCAAATGGTCAAAGGAGGCCGGGCCGGTGATACGCGCCTGCTCCTGGCCGGGGGCGACCTGCAGAACCTGGGCCGGATTGAAAGACTGATACGCGACTGCGGCATGGGAATGCGCGTCGCCATCCATCAAAACGTCAGCGATGAAGACCTGCGCGGATTATACGCCTCGGCCGACTGGTTCGTGACCGCATCGAATTACGAAGGCTTTGGCTATCCTGCGCTTGAGGCCATGGTATCGGGCTGTCCCGTCATCTGCCACCCCTGCACGTCCCTGCCTGAGGTGGTTGGCAAGGCCGCGCTGGACATACCGGCGCTTACGGTCGAAGGCGTCGCCCAGGCGCTCCAGCAGGCGCTTGGCATGAAACCCGCGGAAAGGATGAACCTTGTGGAAAGTGGTAAAAATCAGGCAAAGAGGTTCCTTCCCGGCTCGGCCGCCGCGCTCTTCACGCGCATTCTCTCCGAATTGACCTGCATGGCATTCCGGGGCCCCGCCCCGGGCTATGATCCCGCACCCCTTCAGGGTGTTTTCACCCCAAAGGGGTGAAACATAAAAGAAGCCGTTGAAAAAGTCTTTATAGTCTGAAAGCGTCATCCCGAGCAAAGTCGAGGGATCTCGTTATAATTGAGATTCTTTCCGCCACGGGCTTCAGCCTGAACCTTCAGCCTGAAGGCGGACCCGCCTCGGTCGGGCGCTTCGCTCTGAATGACAAGAGAAGAGGTTTTTCAACAGCCTCTAAAAGACATGGGTAAAATCCTTGGAACCTTTTGTGAACACGCAGTCAGGCACACGTTGTATGCTTAAAACCGGCGCAGATACTCAACGCCCGCGAATGAGGAAGAAACGGTCACGATAAGCCGTTCATTCCTGCGATCAATCACCGCCCATACTATCGTGCCAACCCCGGTCCCGATAATATCCCAGGTTAGGTCTTTGCCGCTGAAGGTTTCATCGGAAAGTTCCTTGGCAACGCCCAGCGACAACGTCGCGGCGGCTGAAACGGCGAGTGAATTGACTTTTGTCAATTGTACACCATCGCGCAGAGTCCAGTAAAAGGCGCTCTCAAGAATGGCGGACGCGCCGAAATGCAGGAATTTATCCGGCCCCATCCATTCGTCATCTTCGGCAACGGCGATTGCCGGCAGAAAAACGACCAAGGATAATGCGAACAATAACGCTAAGCTGAATTTCATGTCCCGTATGATTTTATTATGCTGTCAGCGACCGTGACCCGGGTCGTTTTTTTTCCATCAGGCGCGCAATGGCGTCGCGGAACGCGTCCCGGGTGACCGGTTTGGCAAGCACCATGTCCACGCCCGCGGGCAATTCATTTTGGCGCTTCATAATATCGCCGAACCCCGTCAGCATGATGATCGGGATATCCTGGTTGGTTGTTTTGATGGCGGCCGCCAGCTCGCTGCCGCTCATGCCCGGCATGGCGCTGTCGGTTATCACCAGGTCGAACCGGCCCTCGCTCGCCTTACCGAGACCTTCGTGCCCATCTGCCGCCAGCTCGACGGTATGGCCGTCCGCTTTCAAGTATTCCGTGATTAGCTGGCGGACCGGCTCGTTGTCATCAATGACAAGAATCCGGAGCGGCTTGGAAGCCGATGCTGGCGCGGTAAGGCCGGCCGGCGGGGTAACAATGGTTTGCGCCATGGGGAGCCTGATGAAAACGGTCGTGCCTCTTCCGGGAGCGCTCTCGTATTTTATGGTACCGTTATAACCGGATATGATGCCCTGGGTTATCGGAATTCCAAGCCCCGACCTTTCGCTGCCCTTGGTGGTAAAAAACGGCTCGAATAATCGCCGCCGGACTTCGTCGGTCATGCCGGCTCCCGTGTCAGCAACTTGAAGCTCTATTACGTTTTCTGGCTTGATGGAACGGCCGCGAATGGTTATGGCGCCACCTTGCGGCATGGCGTCAATCGCGTTAAAGATCAGGTTGGTAAATACTTCCCTCATCCGGGACCGGTTGCAATGGAAGGCGGGCATATCCTGGAATTCGGTTTTAATCTTGATGGTTATTCCCTTTAATCCCGTTTCCTCCCTCCATTTCGGACGCGTGAGATTTACAACATTTTCCACCAGTTCCGGGAAAAATACCATTTCCCGCGATTCATCATCATGGGGGCGCGCAAAATCCTGCAGGCGGCGGATTGTTTCCCTGGCGTCCATGGCCGCGGATAGAATCATGCGGATCATGCTCACGGCTTCCTGCCTGTCATTCAACTTATCCTCGCGGCTGAGCAGGAGGTCGGCGTAGCCCACAATTGGAACCAGTATGTTGTTAAATTCGTGGGCGATGCCGCTGGCCATCTGCCCCAACGCGCCCAGGCGCTCAACCTGGATGACCTGCTGCTCGACACGCTTGAGTTGTTCAAACGCTTCCTTGAGCTTCAGGTTGGTCTGTTCCAGATCCTGCCGGGCCTTCCTGCTCCCGGTGATGTCCTGTATTTGCACAAGATAACCGCCTAATGATTTAATTAGCGGTGCGATCAGCACGTCCAGCCAGATCTGCCCGGAACGTTTTGTGCGGTAAAGGTTGAGCGCCTTGACCTTTTCAAAATCAAAAGACGCTTGGTAATGAACTATTTCACCGCGTTTTAATTTTTCTTTATTGTCTTGCGAAATATTGGGATCGGTAAAAAGCTTGATTC